>ERZ761607.2493-NODE-2493-length-19838-cov-3.410302_pt1 | contig 19838 bp, 16 predicted proteins | sample MGYA00511164_ERZ761607 | MGnify/ENA primary metagenome ERZ761607 (study PRJEB28899, sample SAMN02445080) | bioreactor sludge metagenome | biome: EBPR sludge | place: Australia: Brisbane, Thorneside Wastewater Treatment Plant | collected 2011-06-22 ... | reverse complement strand
TGTCCGTAGCGGACGTGGTTCTGCTCGTCGTTGCGGTCGAAGGCGAGCAGCGTGCGCATATCCGGGGCGGCGACAACACCCGCATCGTCTATCAGACCGCACAGGGCAACTTTGCTCCGGGCGGCATGACTGCCAATGACAACACCCATTACGACGACGCGCCGGGATATCCATGGTTCGCCTTGCAGGCCAGTGGATTGTCAGGGTCGATCACCAACGGCGATGACGCCGTCAACATGTCGATTGTTTCCCGCTACAGCCGCCAGGCGGCGGGCAACCCGGGGCGCACCAACGGTGGCCTTAGCGCCGAAGAGATGCGCGTCTTTTCGATGTTCAGCGACGCTGCCTTTGCACGTCAGGGTTCGACCCGCCAGCCGCACCCGATGGAGGCGCTTTACGGGATTGGTTCACGGCCCAAACAGCGGTTCACCACGGAAAACAACGAAGGCGACGGCAGCCTTGCGCTGCTGCGGTTTGGCGAATTCAACGGGTTCCTGACTCAGCTCAACGATACCGTCACGCTGCTGAACCAGAAGAACCAGATCAAGCAGAACGAGATCGAAACCGCCTCGCGCCACCAGAACCGACATTTCGAACTGGGCAACAACGCTCTGCGCAAGATGAATGATATGCTGATGACCATCGGCAGGATGTAACCGCATGCCTGTCAACCTCTCCGACGCTTTCTTCATCTGGCCCGCCGGCGTTTCGCAGCCTGCGCCAACCGAGGAAACAGCGCGGCTCAATCCCTTTTCATTGTTGCGGGGGACTGATGGTCAGGGGGAGCGGCGCGAGCAGCTGGCGCTCAACAACGCCGTGCTGTTCAACGCATATGACGGGACTCAAGTCTGGGCCCCTGGAACCGAGCCCCCGGAACCGCCCAATTTCTCCTCTCCCTCGCGGCAGGAATTCCTGAACTGGCACAGCTATCACCAGATCCGCTATCTTCAGGTGCATGGTGCCACGACCAACATCACCGATGGAGCGGATACGCTGACCGTCCGATCCGCTTCGATCGGTGGCAATGCGGACCCTCTGTTGAACCTCAATGTGGTTCTCAGCGCGGACGGGCGCCGGGTGATCGTGCTGAACACGCTACAGTTGACCGATGTGGCGCGGCTTTCGTTCGCCGATCAACGCCTGCTGGCCGGGCTGGAGCTGTTCCACCAGGTCTATTCGTCCCCGCTGGGGTTGGTGCCGAACTCGCTGACGCAGGATGCAACCGGCGCCCGCAATGCGCTTTATGCCGAGATTGACCTCCTGATCGCTGATATTCAAAGCAGGCCTGACTACGTATCCGGGCAACAGGCGACATTCGATAGCACACCTTCGGCCCGCTCCGATCTTTACCATTACCTCTCCGTCGGCCAACTCGACATCATGAAAGAGCGCCTGGCCGGCATGGCGATCTTTGCGCCAGATGTAATCAAGCGTTCGATCACCGAAATTCACGAACGCTTCGACCGGCTCAATGCTTATGTCCTCGCAACCAGGCCAACCTCTCCCTCCGGCGGTCTTCTGTTTGCGCTCAACGGCTTGGATGCGGCGCAGGACCCCAATACGCTTGCCTATGAATTGCCCGGCCTCGTCAATGCACAGAATATCCTGAAGAAGGTCGAGCTGCAGTTGTACGAACTGGCGAAAGATACTCTGAGCGTCGCCCGGACCGGTGCCTATGACGGGCATGTGCTGGATGCGCCCAGCCTGATCTTTCTGTTCCAAAAGGCCGAAAGCTATGCCAGCGAGGCCCGCGCCGAAGCGCTGACCGAAGAGATGAACCAGCTCAACCGGCTGCTGCAGGATTATACGGCGCTCCAAAAATTGCTGAACGAGACTCTCAACAAATACAATCCAGTCGGTCAAGCCGACACTGACACCATCGAACGACTGGGCATCAAGGGCAACGGCAGTTCATTCCTGTCGTCGTCAAACCTGAGCGAGGCCGAGCGACTGACGGTGATGATGTTCGACAAGACCCTGGCCTTTGCCGCCTCGAACAGCTTTCATCCCCTGGAGCGCAAGAACAACGTCACGCGCCCGACAGAGAACATCATCTATTCGAACGGCCTGTTCTATATCCATTCCAAGGACATCTGGGACAAGCTGGCGGTCAACATCGCCGAGGCAACCAAGTTGCTCAACCAGGACAGTCAAATTCGCATGGATGAGGTCAGCAAGTTGAATTCGGCCAAAAACCGCCACTATGACCTGGCCACCGGAACCCTGACAAAACTCAGCGACATCCTGCTTTCGATCATCAACTGAACCCGGAATGGAATTGTAGAATGAAGTCTGTTCATGAAGCCCTGCAGGTCATTGCCCGCGCTGCCGGGTTGCCCTCGCTCGATCTGAATGCCGACGGGTTTGCCGAGATCGTTCTGGGTGGCAACTTGCTGTCTCTCTATTTCTACCACGCTGACGAAAGCCAGATCGAGATCAGCGCTCGGATCGTCGGCCTTGAGGGCTCCATGGACGACACGCTGGCGGTCCAACTGCTGACCGAGAACGGCCAGCGCGATCTGGGGCGGTTCTCGGTGCTCGAGGATGGCGGCGTCGTGCTGGGCCACCGCATCGAACTGGGCTTTGAAACACCGGCCTCGTTGATCGACACGCTGAACCGTTTCACGCGCGAGGCGCTTACGCTGGAGCGGGACGGCGCCACCGCGCTCCGCGCCCGTGCCGAACAACACAGGGCCCCGGCCGACCTGCCAACCGAGGCCTTCTTGCGCCTCTAGGGCATGTCAAACGACACTCTACCCATGCCCGTGACGGCGCAAGATGACTTCAAGACGGTCGCCACCTGCGCCGGACCCGCCCGAAAGGAAGCCCCCCATGTCTGATCGTGTTCAAGGTTCCAATCCGATCATCACCAATCAATACCAGAACGTCGAGACATCGAGCACCGGCAACAAGCAGGCCGAACGCTACAAGAATACGGTCGATGTTCTGACCAGCGCCTTCCCTTTCTTTGGCGATCAGGACAGGGCTGTCGACTCGAAGCGCGGCAAGGCCGAGAAGCCCAACATCGACAAGGGAACCACCAAATCCTTTACCCAGAACGTGAAGGATTTCTTTACCAGCGTTGGCAAGCTGCTGGCCTCGCCATTCAAGGCAATCGCGCGCGCCTTCGAAAAGGCACCGGACACGGACACGAGGACCAACACCATGTCCGACACCAAGGGCGTGGTCGGTGGGGACAAGACGCAGGTCGAAGACAAGACCCCCCCTAAGCAATTGTCTCAGGAGGAAAAGCAGGAAGCCTATATCCAGAGCAAATCCTACAAATCTGGAGCCATCCCTTCGTCGAACCTCATCGAGTTCATGGCGCGTGCGATTTCCACCGACAACATCGTGCTGGTTGACAAGGTGCTGACCGGGGTCAGCAAGGATCTGGGCGACGTCAACAAGAACGGCGAGTCCAAGTTCGAGCAATTGGCCGGGAACACCTTTGACCAGAAGATCGACAAGCTTCTGGGCGACATGGCCGGCGCCCTGGGCTTTTCCCTCACGCCCGCGATCTACGAAAAATTCAACGTCATGCTGCCCGAACTGCGCGAGCGTTTCATCGACGATCCGATCATCAGCGCCGTGCTGGACAAGATCGAGAACGAGTATGACTTTGACGCCAAAATGGACGAATCCTTCAACTCACAGATCGACAAGCTGGCAAAGATCGACCTGGAGGTCACGCAAGAAGGCCGCGAGAAGCAAAAACACACCATTCTCGAAAGCGCGTTTCGCGGCAACTCCTTCTTCACCTCGGGGATGAAGGGCCTGGTGATGGAGCATTTCGACCAGGAATCCTTTGGCCGCGGCATGCTTGGCAAGTTGGATCAGGTCTTTCAGGAAAAGCCGGGCTTTGACCAGCTACGCGCCTCGGACCTGAAGCTGGACGTGATTTCCACGGAAAACGGTGCGGTCCTGATGAACGCCGCCAAGACAATTCTGGACGAGATGCTCAACCCAGACACGATCATCGACCAGTTGGGCGGCGAGCATATCGCCCGGTTGCATGACCAGGCGCATGCGATCATCAATCTCGAGGGCGTTTCGTCCGACCTCAAGAACAACATGATCCAAAAGCTGTTTGTGGACCAGGTCTTCTTGCGCAACCTCAATCCAGCCATCACCCAGATGGCGATGGAGGACGGCATCAAGACGCCGGCTGTCAATGTGACCACGCAACTTGTGCAAGTCCTGATCAATGACGCCAACCCCAACAGTGTCCCGACGGGCGACACGGCGCTCCGCTTCAACGAATTGCGCACCGACGCGCGCCAGAAGTTGCAAGAGGTGATGGAGCACTTCGGCTTCCCCTTCGCCGAACCTCAGAACACCGACTGGACCCCGCCGAACCAGGGTCTGTGACCATCCGCTGGCAAGACGCCACCCCCGGGCGGCGCGCAATGAATGAAACGGAGACTGACCATGAACGCCAGCGATGCTCTTGACATCCTGTTGCAGACCTTTCCCATCCAGCGGGCGGGACTGTCGATCGACGGCTATCCCGAATACGATTTCGCGGGGGATTTTCCCTTCGTCGCAGCCGAAGCAAGCGAGACCGAGGTCCGTCTGACCATGCCTCTTCCCGCCCTGAGCACCGCACTGGCCGAGAAACCCGCATTGGCGCGGCGGCTGTTGTCCGGGATGGTGCAGGGCGCCGAGACCGGAGCCGGCCAGATCGGCATTCATCCAACGCTTGGCGCGGCCCTGATCGAGGTGATCGACTGCGCCGGACTGGAGCCCACCGATTTCCAGATGCGATTTGTCAACTTCAGCCTTTATGCCGAGTACTGGCGCAGCGAGGGCGAAAGAGCCGTGATCAACAGCGCGACCGCCTCGGCCGCCCTGCCCGAGATGATGCTGCGGCTCTGACATGGCCGAGGACTCTGGCGAAAAGACCGAACCGCCCAGCCCGAAGCGGGTCCGCGACGCCCGCGCCAAGGGGCAGGTGCCGCGCAGCCAGGAAGTCGTGACCTCGATATCGCTGTTTGGCACCATCGCGGTGATCTATGCGCTTGGCAGCATGATCTGGGCCAATCTCGTCGTCCTCATTGACCAGGTTGCCGCCCTAGCGGCGCAGCGCACTGAGACCCGGCTGAACGAAGGCTTGCTGCTGACCTATGACGTCATGTCCTCGGTGCTGCTGCCAATCCTCGGCGTGGTCGTCTTCCTCGCTGTCGCCGCCAACATGATCCAGTTCGGGGTACTGTTCTCGTTCCAGTCGGTGCAGCCAAAGTTGGAAAAGATCTCGCTTGTTGCCGGCGCCAAGAGGATATTCTCGAAAAAACAGCTGGTGGAGCTGTTGAAGTCCATCGTCAAGATCGTCTTTCTGTCGTTCCTTCTGTTCTTCCTGATCCGCGACGCCATCGGCCCCTATGTCTCGGCGGTGACCTGCGGCGCCGAATGCCTTGGCACCGTGACCGAAAGCATGCTGGTGCGCCTGATGCTGATCTCGGCGCTGGCCTTTGCGATTGTCGCCGGGCTCGATTTCATGATCCAGAGGCATTTCCACACGAAATCGCTGATGATGAGCAAGCAGGAGGTCAAGCGCGAGTACAAGGAAAGCGAGGGCGATCCGACGGTCAAGGGCCAGCGCCGCGCCTTTGCGCAGGAACTGGTCATGGGCGACGTGCGCAAGCAGGTGCGCCATTCGTCGGCGGTGGTGGTGAACCCGACGCATCTGGCGGTGGCGATCCGCTATCGCAAGGGCGACACGCCGCTGCCGATGGTGACGGCAAAGGGCCGGGGCCTGCAGGCGGTTGATATGCGCACCGAGGCCGAACGTGCCGGCGTTCCGATCTTTCACAATGTCTCGCTGGCTCGCTACCTTTATGCCGAGACCGAACCCGACCAATACGTCCCCGACGAAGTCTTTGACGTCGTCGCCGAAATCCTTTCCTGGGTCGCCCGGCACGAAGGCGATCTCTATCGCGGCACGCTGACGCATGGCGATATCGACATGGAACGCGGGGACCACCGCCGCGACATTCCTAGGGGCAAACCATCGGCATGAGCGACGCAGGTCGCAGCCCGCCATTCCATCCCGCACGCACTTCCAAACCCAATCACTGGATTTCACCGGCCTTGGGCGCGATTCAGCGCGGCGTGCGGTATTGGCAGCTTCTGAATGGCAGATGATGTCGGAAGATCTCCACGGAATGTTCACTTATGTCGATTTAGAGGTCATAGGCGAACATTTAATTGCTTCCCCCCATCAGCCTGCTAGGCTGGAGGCATGACGGAAACACCCCCTCCCGAAACCGGTTGGCGAGGATCGCGAGACGGCTGGCTCGGGGCGGCCTATGATGCGCTGGTCCGCGAGGGGATCGACGGAGTGAAGATCATGCCGCTGGCAGAGCGGCTGACCCTGTCGCGAACCAGCTTCTACTGGTTCTTCAAGGACCGCGCCGAACTTCTGACCGCGCTGGCCGATATGTGGGAATCGCGCACCACCGAACCGCTGGTCGCCGCGACCCGCGCCTATGCCGACACGGAAACCGAGGCGATGTTCAATGTCATCTCCTGTTTCCTGCGGTCTGAAACCTTTGACGCAAGGATGGAATTCGCGCTGAGAGGGTGGGCAATGAAGGATCCCTCGATCCACGCCCGCGTCGTGACCGCCGATACCCGCAGGCTGCTGGCCCTTCGTCAGTTGCTGGAACGCTGGGGACACGCACCACAGGATGCCGATATTCGCGCGCGCACGATCTATCTGGTGCAGATCGGCTATATCTCGATGCAGGTTGCCGAGACGCTGGAAAGCAGACTGGCGCGCATTCCCAGTGATGTGGAGATCTACACGGGCCGTCGCCCCCGATCGCGCGAGGTCGCGCGATTTCGTGGACAATTCGGCCTGTGAGATCACAGGTCCTTCACGATGCGCAGGGCGTCATAGATTGCGGCATGAGTGTTGCGCGCGGCCACCGCATCGCCGATGCGGAACAGGCGAAAGCGCCCCTCGGGGTTGGTGCTGACCGATTGTTTCGCGCCCGTCGACAGGGCGTCATAATCCACCTCGCCCAAATTGCGTGACAGGGGTTTCAGACCAAAATAGAGATCATCGAGCGGCCTTGTGCCGTGGTTGACCACCACCTGATCCACCAGCCTCTCGCGCGTCATGTCGCCGTAATCGCTGCCCAGTGTGGCGCGCAGCCGATTGCCTTCTCGCGTGACCGCCATCAACCGCCAGGTCACGGTAAAGGTGGTGTCGCGCCGCTGGAGACTGCGCATGTACGGGACCAGATTCATTGCCATGACCTCAGGGGCAAAGGTCCGGTCGGGGGTGACGATCTCCACCCGTGCGCCCGTGGCAGCGATCAGATCGGCAGCTTGCAGCCCGGCATGGTCGCCCGCGTCGTCAAAGACCAGCACGTTGCTACCCGGCCTCACATCGCCCGAGAGGATATCCCAGGCCGAGCAGACCAGATCGTTGCCCGAGCGCAGAACCGCAGTATGTGGCAGGCCGCCGGTGGCGATAATGACCTCATCGGGGTTGGTGGCCACCACCATTTCGGCATCGGCGTAGGTGTTGAAATGAAACACCACACCGCGCTTTTCGCACTGTTCCATCCGCCATCGGATGATCGAGATCATCTCGCGCCGCCGCTCTTGCTGGGCGGTCAGACGGATCTGACCACCGGGCTGATCGGCGGCCTCGAACACCGTTACCTCATGGCCGCGTTCGGCAGCGACACGCGCGGCTTCGACCCCGGCGGGGCCGGTACCAACCACGGTGATGCGCTTTTTTGTCGTGGCGGGGCTGATGGTCTGGGGCTCGTAGGCTTCGCGCCCGGTGGCGGGATTGTGCAGACACAGCGCAATCCCGCCCTGATAGATACGGTCCAGACAATAATTCGCGCCAACACAGGGGCGGATGTCATCCTCTCGCCCCTCGACCAGTTTACGAACCAGATGCGGGTCGGCCATGTGCGCACGCGTCATGCCGACCATATCAAGCTTGCCAGAGGCGATCGCATGCCGCGCCGTCGCCAGGTCGGAGATGCGCGCGGCGTGGAAGGTGGGAAACCCGGTCGCCGCACGGATTTCGCCGGCGAAATCCAGATGCGGGGCGCTGCGCATGCCTTGAATGGGGATCAGATCGGTCAGCGCGGGATCAGTGTCGATGGACCCGCGCACGACATTCAGGAAATCCACGAGCCCGCTGGACTTCAGCTTGTGCGACACCTCCAAGCCCTCGGCGGCGGTCATGCCTCCCGGCGCGCATTGATCACCAGTATAGCGCAGGCCTACGATGAACCGATCGCCGCACCGCGCCCGGATCGCGCGAAGCACGTCAAAGGTGAACCGCAGACGGTTGTCGAGTGAGCCCCCGTAAGGCGCGGGCAGATCATTGGTCAGCGGAGACCAGAATTGCTCCAGCAGGTGACCGTAGGCCTCCAGTTCGATCCCGTCCACTCCGGCTGCCTGCATCCGTTCTGCAGCATCGGCAAAATCCTCGATGATGCGGGCGATGTCCCAATCTTCTATGCGCTTCGGAAAGGCGCGATGTGCCGCCTCGCGTTCATGGCTGGGGGCGACGATGGGTAGCCAGTCGGCCTTGTCCCAGCGGGTGCGCCGTCCCAGATGGGTAAGTTGGATCATTACTGCGGCACCATGGTCATGGCACTCGTCGACCATCGCCTTCATCCAGCCAACCACCTCGTCTTTCCACGCCAGTATATTGTTGAACACCGGTGGGCTGTCGCGTGCGACACTGGCAGACCCTGCGGTCATCGTTAGCGCGACCCCCGCCTTTGCACGCTCGACGTGGTAGGCGCGGTAGCGTTCCTTTGGCATCCCGTCCTCGGGATAGGCCGGCTCATGGCTTGTTATCAGGATACGATTGCGAAGCGTCAGATGTTTGAGCGTGTAGGGCTGCAAGAGGGGATCGTTGGACATGGCGCGACTCCGGACTTTCGATCAGCGTGCCTGGCAATGTTCAGATGTGTCAATTACAGGATCATGACTGAACATTCCGGCGGGTGGGATTTCAGTACCACGCATCGGCGACAGCCGCTTTCTTGCGAGCGATGAAGTCGCGCAGAGCCTCGTCGACCCCCTCGTCCAACGGTGGGGCCTGATATTCGGCCAGCGTCTTCTTCCACCGCGCATTCGCCCGCTTTGCGCTGTCGAAGCCGCCCTGTTCGTCCCAGGTCTCCCAGGGCTGGTTGTCATCCAGTGCAGAATCCCAATAGGCCGTTTCATAATGCCGCAGGGTGTGTTGGGTGGAAAACAGGTGCTGCCCGGGCCCCAGTTCCGCCAGCGCGTCAAAGGCCAGCGCGTCGTCGTCCACTGTCATTCCGTCCAGATAGGAATGCAGCGCGCCGCAGAGATCGGTGTCCATGACGTGCTTTTCGTAGGACATCGATAACAGCCCGTCCAGAAACCCGGCTGAATGCAGGACATAATTCGCCCCGCCCTGCACCGCTGACATCATGGACATCATGCTTTGCTGCATCGCCTGCCCGTCGGGCAGTTTCGAGGTGCTGAAATTCCCTGCGCAGCGCAGCGGCATGTTCAGCCGTCGCGCCAGTTGCCCCATGACCAGCGATCCTATGGCGGGCTCGGGTGTGCCGAAGGTCGGCGAGCCCGACCGCAGGCTCATCGAGGAAAAGAAGGTGGCCAGGATCGTCGGTGCCCCCGGTCGCACCAATTGCGCCAGTGCACAGGACGACATGCTCTCGGCCAGACCCTGTGCGACCATGCCGGCGATGGTCAGTGGCGCCACTGCCCCGCCCAGCAGGAATGGCAGATGGATGCTGCCCTGATTGGCCCGCGCATAGGCGCGGATGCCTGCCGCCGTCACCCCATCCAGCACCAGCGGCGAGGTGGTGTTGAAATTCCCCATCACCACGCAGTTCTGATCGACAAATTCGGTCCCGAACAGGATGCGGGACAATTCGATCGAATCTTCGGCGCGATCCGCCGCGGTGATCGAGCCCAGATAGGCCCGGTCCGAATAGCGGATATGGGCATAGACCATGTCCAGATGGCGCTTGTTCACCGGCACGTCCGTGGGTTCGCAAACCGTGCCGCCCGAATGGTGCAGCCATGGTGACGCCTGACCGAGTTTCACGAAATTCTCGAAATCCTCGATCGTACCATAGCGCCGCCCCCGGTCCAGATCCATGACAAAAGGTGAACCATACGAGGGGGCGAAAACCACGTTCCTGCCGCCGATCCGCACGCTGTTGGCGGGGTTCCGGGCATGCTGGATAAATTCGGCGGGGGCGGTCTTCAGAATCTCGCGGCACAGGCCGGGTTCGAACCTGATGCGCCAGATTCCCGGCGCGGTTTCTCTCACCTCTGCTCCGGCGGAATTGTAAAGCCGCATTGCCTCGTAGTCGTCGCGCAGTTCGATGCCGATCTCGGCCAGAATTCGGTCGGCGGTCGCCTCGATGCGGATCAGGCCTTCCTCGGACAGAATGTCATAGGTCGGAATCCCGCGCACGATATAGGGTCGGCGCAGCGCAGCGCCCCGGGCGCGTTCCTCCCTTCGCTGATTGCGCCCGCCGCGCGCCCGCTTCCCGTCACCCGCCGCGGTGTTTCCGTCTGCCATCGCCGAACCCCTTGTCAAACGGGCCGAGTCTAGGCCGCGACAGCGACCCTGTAACGCTGGAAAATCTTCATCGACTTGATAGATTGGCCTTATGGATTCTATGCGTCGCCTGCTTCCCTCGCTGAACAGTCTCGTGGTCTTCGAGGCAGCCGGTCGGCTGGGCGGCTTTTCCGCCGCCGGGCGCGAGTTGGGAATGAGTCAGGCCGCGGTTTCCTATGCGATTGCACGGCTGGAGGAACATTTGGGCACCGCGCTTTTCCTGCGCGCGCACCGGCGCGTGCATCTGTCCGAGGCCGGCCAGCGATTCCATGCCGATGTAACCATTGGTCTTTCGCATATCCAGCGATCGGCCGAAGGATTGCGCGCACTGGCCGGTGGCAGCCATGTGACGCTGGCCTGTTCGACCGCCTTTGCGGCCTACTGGATGGTGCCCCGGATGGCGCGGTTCCGGATTGACCTGCCCGATGTGGATTTGCGGATCCAGACCTCGGACCGTGATCTTGATCTGGTTGGCGAAGGCATCCCGCTGGGCGTGCGTGGTGGCGTGCCGGGCGACTGGCCACAATATGACGCTGCCATACTGGCACCCGAGGTCATCTTTCCTGTCTGCGCCCCGACGCATCTGCTTCGGTGGTCGGCCCCGGCAAGCGCCTCAGACCTTCTTGCCCATCCGTTGATCCACCTCGACGAACCGTTTCGGTCGGCCACAACCTGGAAGGACTGGTTCACGGCACAAGGCATCGCACCTCATCTGGTGCCCAAAGGACTGCAGATCAACGATTATGTGCTCGTCATCCAGTCGGTGATCGAGGGACAGGGGGTGGCGCTTGGGTGGCACCATCTGATCGAAGGACTGGTGGCGAAAGGCGTTCTGGTGCGCCTGACGGACCAGACACTGGCGACGGGAAAGGATTTCCACGTCATCTGGCCACGCGACCGCCTGCTGTCACGCGCCGCGATTCAGGTGCGCAACTGGCTGCTGGCGCAACCCGGTCCGACGGCCTGACCCGCAGCCGCCACAGTCCCAGGCGCAACACGACCAGACACGCTGGTGGTGTGCCGGCTCTCATCGACCTGTGCGAAGCAGGGAATTGAGCGGTACCCTTACCCACCCTTGATGCGCTGGAGCAGAAAGACCTCGCTAGTGACACCGACCGGGGCGTGGCGATTGGTGGACAGGGCGCCGTCGACCACCACCGACACCCCGCCATCGAGGAAGGGCGCAAGGCCGGGATGGGCCACGCGCAGGGCCGCGAACACTTGGGCGATCGTCGCACCCTCGACCTCGATCACCTCGGCTCCGTCGGTGAACCGGCGCAGACCCGCCCAAAGGTGGACCCGCGCCATAGCGGTCAGCCCCGTGCCTTCAGTGCCGCCAACACCTTTGGCGGTGACATCGGCAGATGGCGCAGCCGCACCCCCGTCGCCGCCGCAACTGCGTTGGCGATGGCGGGCAAGGGCGGGGTGATGCCGGTTTCCCCGACACCGCGCACGCCGTATGGATGGCCGGGGTTTGGCACCTCGACGATGACCGTGTCGATCATCGGGAGGTCGCTAGCCACCGGGATGCGATAGTCGAGGAACACAGTGTTCTGCAGCCGCCCGTCTCGGCCATAGACATATTCTTCGTTCAATGCCCAGCCGATACCCTGCACCGCACCGCCCTGATACTGCCCCTCGACATAGGCCGGATGGATTGCCGTGCCCGCATCCTGCACCACCAGATAGCGCAAGATGGTAACCTTGCCGGTCTCGGAATCGACCTCGACATCGACCACATGCGCGCCAAAGGACGCACCGACACCCTCGGCGGTGACCTCGGGGTGACCTGAAATCGGCCCGCCGGTCTCGCCCATCTTGGCTGCAATCTCGGCCATGGTCAGGGGCGGGAACTGGCCGGCATTGGGTCCTGCCGGCACAGCGGCGCCGTCAATCCATTCCACCGCCTCGGGCTCGATCCCCCAATCAGCGGCGGCGCGGCGGCACATTTCGCTGATCGCAGCCTTGGCCGAGATCACCGCCGCCTTGCCGCTGGCAAAGGTGGCGCGGCTGCCGTGCGTTGGTTCGTTCACGCCGAGGGCGCCGGTTTCTACCACGTTCACGCGCACATCGTCATAGCCGATGCCAAAGGTTTCCGCGACCATCAGGGCGATGGAGGCGCGGCTGCCGCCGATATCGGGTGTGCCGACCGAGACCGTCGCACCGCCATCTTCGGAAACCGCCACCGTGACCGAGGTTTCGCCGCCATGGTTGAACCAGTAGCCCGAGGCAATGCCACGCCCCTGATTGGGGCCAAGAGGAGCTGACAGGTTTGGATGCGCCTTGACCGCCTCCAACACCTCGACCAGACCGATGGATCCGAAGGTTGGACCATAGCTGGATTTGTCGCCCTCGCGCACCGCGTTCTTCAGTCGCACCTCAAGTGGGTCCAGACCGAGTTCCTGAGCCATCTCGTCGATCAGGCTTTCCACGGCAAAGGCCCCCATCGGCGCGCCGGGCGCACGATAGGCAGCGGCCTTGGGCCGATTGGCGAGCACGTCTTGCCCGATGCACTTGACCGCATCCAGTTTGTAGGGGGCCAAGGCGCAGAACAGCGCCATATCGACCGGAGCGCCGGGGAAAGCGCCGCCCTGCATGCGGAAATCGCACAGCGCAGCAGTGATCGTGCCGTCCCTTTTCATGCCGATCTTGACATCCATCGAGGCCGAGGCCGTCGGCCCGGTGGCGCGCAGCACCTCGGAGCGGCTCATCACCAGCTTGACAGGGCGCCCGCCGGCCTTGCGGCTGAGCGCCAGCGCGAGGGGTTCGGCAAAGATCGTCGTCTTGCCGCCAAAACCGCCACCGATTTCCGAGGGTGTGACGCGAAGCTGCGCCGCCTCCAACCCCAGCACGGCGGCGCACATCTTGCGGATGTACCACTGGCCCTGAGTGCAGACCCACATCTCGCCCTTGCCATCCGCACCCAACTGCGCGACGCAGGCATGCGGCTCGATGTATCCTTGATGGGTGGCTTCGGTCAGATAGCGCCCTTCGCGCACCAGATCGGCAGCGGCAAAGCCCGCGTCCAGATCGCCATGGCCGAACTCGATCTGTTTGACCACGTTCGCTGGCGACCCGTCGGGCACCGAGGCATCTGCCGACCCGGGCCGGAGCGCGATGGCATCCGGACGGATCGCGTCATCGACGTCGATCAGATGCGGCAACACCTCATACTCGACGTCGATCAGGGCCAGCGCATCCTGGGCGATAAACTTCGACGTGGCGGCAACGGCCGCGACTGCGTGGCCATCGTAAAGCGCGACCTCGCCTGCCAGCGTGTTTTCGGTCAGGTTCCAGTCTTCGCCACTCTGGCCGGTGGCAAGATCGGCGCGGGTAATGACCGCCTTGACACCCGCCAGTGCCTCGGCACGCGAGGTATCAATCCGCGTTATCCGCGCATGGGCGTGCGGGCTGCGCAGGACAGCAGCGTGCAGCATGCCGGGAAGTGCCATGTCGGCACCATAGCGCGCACGGCCGGTCACCTTGTCCAGACCATCGGGCCGGTTGGGCCGCGTGCCGATCAGCCGGTAGGCGTGAGTGTCATCCTTGGCCATCGCTCAAGCCCCCCTTATCTCGGCCGCGGCATCCATCACGGCGCGAACGATCTTGTCATAGCCGGTGCAGCGGCACAGGTTGCCTGCCAGCCAGAACCGCACCTGTTCTTCGGTCGGGTCCGGGTTCTGGTCCAACAGCGCCTTTGATGCAACCAGAATGCCTGGCGTGCAGAACCCGCATTGCAGCGCGGCATGGTCGATAAAGGCCCGCTGGAGCGGGTGCAACTCGTGGCCCTGCGCCAAGCCCTCGATTGTTCCGATGGTCTTGCCCTCGGCCTCGACCCCCAGCACGAGGCACGCGCACAGCAGCGTTCCGTCCACCAAGACCGAACAGGCGCCGCAGTCGCCGGTACCACAGCCCTCCTTCGTGCCGGTCAGACCCAGATGATCGCGCAGGCAATCCAGCAGGCTTTCGCGCGGATCGGCGAGAAACTCGACCGGATCGCCATTGACCGTGGCGCTGACGTGGACCTTGCTCATGCGGGTTCTCCCCTGGCGCGCGCCAGTGCAATTGTTGCCGCGCGGCGGGCCAGAACGCCCGCGATCTCCTTGCGGAATTCGGCGGTGCCACGCCGGTCGCTGATCGGGCGGGCTGCGCCCATGGCTGCGGCAGAAAGGGCTGCCAGCGCAACCCCATCGCCCTGGGTGCCGATCAGCGCAGCCGCCGCCTCGGGCACCAAGAGAACGGTGGGTGCCACCGCGCCCAAAGCGACCCGGGCCTCGGTGATCACCCCGTCGGCAAACCTCAGGCTGACGGCGCAGCCAACCACGGCAATGTCCATTTCGGTGCGCGGGATGAAACGCAGATAGGCGTCGCCCCCCCCTGCCCCGCGCGGCGGCAACAGGATTGCCGACACCACCTCGCCCGGCGCCAGCGTCGTCCGGCCCGGCCCGGCGGGCACGTCCTCGACGAGGATTTCGCGAGTGCCCGTGGACCCGGTCACTTCGACCCGAGCGCACGCCGCAATCAACCCGGGCACCGAATCCGCCGCTGGCGAGCCGTTGCACAGGTTGCCTGCCAGCGTGGCACGGCCCTGCACCTGCGTTGAGCCGACCAAATTCATCCCCTCGACGACACCAGGCCAGTCAGCCTTCAGCGATGCATGCCGTCCAAGCACCGCGCCCGGCACCGCGACTCCGATGCGCCAGCCGCCCTCGGGGGTGCGGGCGATGTCGCCAACTCCGGGAATGCCCTTGAGATCGATCATGTCCTCGGGGGTGGAAATCCCGGCGCGCATCTGCACCAGGACATCCGTTCCCCCGGCGAGGAACCTATACCGCCCCGCCGCCGATGCGATCCGCGATGCTTCGACGAACGAGTCCGGTTTGTGATAGCGCATCCCGGCAACCTCCTTGAATGACATAGGGGATCACCCCAGCCCGACCAACTGACCTTAGCCCGAGGCGCAAGGCGCTGGCAATTGATCGCCGTGACACCCGGCCCCGATTTCGGCATGGCTTCAGGGAATCGAGTCGCGCGCCTCTCCTCCGGGATCAGGCCGCAGATCTTGTGGCTGGTCTGTAAAGTGACAGCAACCTGTAGGCAAAGATTCGCAAGTCTACGCGTAACACCTTGATTTGCCGATTTTTTTACATTCGGCCTGTACCGCCCTCGATAGCGCAGGCTCCTTCAACGGATTGGGTTGGTTTTATCCACATTATCTGTTAAGTTGGGGAAAAATAAGATATGCTGAGGGCAGTTGATGAACGGCATACGGGCGTCGCAAAGGTTTGATGTCATGTCCAAACGGCTGGGAAGCCGTTTGCGTGACCACGCGGAGGAAACCTTTCCTCCGGATGCGCAGAAGGGCCTGCGCCGCTTTGCCATGCGCGAGGCGGCAGAGTTGTTGCGTATCAATCAGAACACCTTCCGGCACCACGTGTCAAATCTCGAAGGTTTTCCCGAAGGCATGCTGGAGGGCGGAAACCGACGCACTTTCAGCGCTGCCGAAATGGTCATGGCGCAGCGGGTTCTGCTGGAAACCGGTCGGATCAAACCCGAGGAGCACCCCCATCGCAGGCCCGGCGAACCTTGTCAGATCATGACCGTGTTCAACCTCAAGGGGGGGTCCGCCAAGACCTCGACCGTTGCGCACGTCGGGCAATTGATGGGGCTGCGCGGTTACCGGGTTCTTCTGGTCGATCTCGACAGTCAGGCCAGCCTGACCAACCTGTTCGGCGTCACACCCGAGTTGGACCCCGAGATGCCGACATCTTACGACCTTATCCGGTCCGAGGGGACGCTTCCCGCGGCCAAGATCATCCGCAAGACCAATTTCCCCACCGTCGACCTGATCCCGGCCTCGATGGACATCATGGAGTATGAATTCGAGGTCGCGCTGAGCTTTCGGCAGGGCACGACGTCGTTTCACAGCCGCATCCGTGAAGCGCTGGAGCCGGTGCTGGACCACTATGACCTGATCATCTTCGACACCCCACCACAGCTCAATTTTTCTGTGATCTCCGCGCTCTTTGCCTCAAATGGCGTGCTGATCCCGCTGAATGCCTCGATGCTGGACGTCATGTCATTGGCCAGCTTTCTGGGCATGGCCAGCAACCTGATGGGCGTGGTCGAATTCCACGCGCCCGAACATGGGCTGGATTTTGTCCGGGTGCTTATCACTCGCTATGAAAACACCGACGGCCCGCAGGTACAGATTTCCTCCCTGCTGCGCACCGTGCTGGGCGAGGCCGTACTGCCCGCCGAGTTCCTGAAATCGACCGCGGTCGGCGATGCCGCAAACACCCAGCAGAGTATCTTCGAGGTGGAACCCCGCGAGGTGAACCGGCGCACCTATGAACGCGCCATCGAATCCGTCTCGCGCGTTACCGACGAGATCGAGCGCGACATGCTGAAAGCCTGGGGCCGCAGCCATGGCGCGTAAGGTGTTTGGCGGCTCGCTGAAAAGCGCGATGGAACAGACGCTGCCATCCGAGGACAGCAGCCCGCCGCGCACCAGTCCGACGGTGGCCCGTGCGCAAGCCTCGGTTCTCGAGGAGGATCGGCACGCCACCCGGCTTCTGGATCCCGGCCTGATCCGCATGTCCCCGGTCATGGACCGGATCGACCCCGGGGACGGGCTGGATGCCCTGATCGCCTCGATCCGCGAACATGGCCAGAAGGTCCCGGTACTGGTCAGGCGCCTGCCAGACGGAACGTTCGAAATCGTCTATGGCCGTCGGCGGCTCCTGGCTTGCCGAGACCTTGGGCAAAAGGTGCGCGCCACGGTCATGGAGATGACCGATGAAGAGGCCCTGATCGCCCAAGGGGTCGAAAACAACGCCCGACAGGACCCGTCCTTTATCGAGAGGGCGCTGTTCGTGGCGGGCATCATCCGCGAACTGGGCAAGACCGATGAGACGCGGCGCAACGCGCAAACAATCGCCTATCGCGCCTTGCAGATCGACGAATCTCTGGTCTCGCGGATGAACCGGATTGCAACGGGCATCCCCATCGATCTGATCCGCGCCATCGGGCCTGCGCACGGCTCTGGCCGCCGCGTCTGGGAAGCGCTTTGCAAACTGTGCGAAGCTGACCCCGAACGAGCGCGCGCCATTGCCGCCGCAATCCCGCGTGATCTGCCCGGCCCTGCCCGGCTTGACGCCGCCATTGCACGCCTGCGGGTACCGGGAAAGGTGACGCCAGAACCCCCACCGGATGACCGGATCAGGATGGTGCGGCGGGGCAACCGAATCACCTTGGACGTCGACCCTGCTCTGACACCCGAAGTCGAAGCAGCCTTGAGGACCTTCATCGCCGGTTTGCTTGACCGCGGTCAAGACGAGTCAGCTCTCACCCAGCCCGGCACATCTAGAATCTGAACACCTAGCAACGCCTGAAAGGAGGACCGGCCAGAAAAAGAAAGACCCCCCGAAAGCGATGCTTCCGAAGGGCCCGATCAGTCTCGACACCTGATTGATACCTTGAAAGCAATCCGATTTCAACACCGCTCGCGGTGAACGGGGAAGCTTTTTCTCCCGAAACCACCATGAAACATGCCCTACCCCTTCGATCCGCTTTGGCGGAACGCAATGTTGCACCCTCTTCCAACCGGTTTGACCTGCTTGCACCTGTCCGCGTCTTGCGAAAGGCTCTTGGCCTTACGCCGAACGATCTGGCAGTTCTGACCGCGCTGGTCAGCTTTTTGCCCCGCGATGGGGTAAATGGAATAAGTGTGGTCTTTCCATCCAACACGGCGCTGGCAAACCGTGCCAACGGGCTGGACGAGCGAACGCTGCGCCGCAGCCTGGCGCGGCTTTCCGCTGCTGGCCTGATCGCGCGCAAATCCTCGGCAAATGGCAAGCGGTTTCCCTTGCGCCATCACGGCGTGATCCGGGATGCTTTTGGACTCGATCTTCGCCCGTTGATCGACCAGCAACCTCGGCTGCTGGCGGAAGCCGCCAAGGCGAAAGACGAGGCCGAGCACCTGCGCGCCCTCAGGGCTGAAGCACAGGCTTTGCGCTCATTCCTCTCGCGTCGTGGCGACCTGGATCCCGATATGCAGGCGACCCTTTCTACAATGCAGAGCCAGCTTCGGCGCGCCACACTAAGCGTCGACGCGGTCCTGCGCATGATCGAAGAATTGCGAGGACTCGCCAACGATTGCACGGTACCGGACCCCAGGACTGCCTCTGAGGAACAGGTTGAAGCCGTTAAGGAATCCGGTGTTTTGTCCGGCAGGAACGGCCAGAATGACCGGCACAAAGAGTCCAAACAAAGAGAAATTAGGGAAGACCCAGAAATTCCTCGAAGAAGAACCTCGCTGCTATTCACACGAAATCCGAGAACCATGGACTGGCAGGACTTTCGGAACGTAGCCAGCTATTTCCCATGTCCACCCCGTACAACCGAAACCTTCCGCAAGATCTTGGCAGACCTCGGGTCATTGCTGAGAATAGGCCAAGACAGACTGGCGAGAGGACTCAGAGAACTTGGAGCAGGGCGCACCTTGTTGGTGCTGGACTACCTGATCAGCCGGGCCGACGCGATCCGCGAGCCGAACGCCTATTTTGATGCGGTTCTCGCAAGAGATACAGCAGGACAGCCGTCTTGACCGCGGTCAAGACAATCGACCATCAACTACGCCTCGACATCACCGTCGAAGAAAAGAGGGCAATCGCGAACAATGAGAGGCAATTCGGTCAGAATGGTGCGTAGGTGCCCCCGGATTGCGCGATCCGCTTCCGGGACGTCGCCGCGCGAGATAGCTTCGACAACAGCTGCATGTTGCTCGATCATTGTCGCAACGGACAATTTCCGTGTGGCAAGGTGGCGTACGCGATCCAGATGCGACCTGAGACCCTCGATGACAGTCCATGCATGGACATGCCCGGCCCCCTCGGCCAAGGTGCGGTGAAACTCCTCGTCCAACTGGAAAAAGCTGCTCGGCTCCAATCCTGCAATGCTGCGTTGAATTTGGATCTGGCGCTGAAGATCGCGCACCAGACACAGGTCGGATTTGCACGCCAGCTCTCTGACGATCTCGGCCTCTATCGCCTCGCGAATGAAGCGAGCATCCATCACGGCGCCGACCGAAATCTTGCGTACATAGGTCCCGCGCTGCGGGCGCACCTCGACCAACCCGTCTTCGACCAGCTTGATGAACGCCTCGCGCACTGGCTGGCGGCTTGTGGCCATGTGCGCTGCAATGTCGGTTTCCGATAACCGCGAGCCAGGAACGAGT
>ERZ761607.2492-NODE-2492-length-19843-cov-31.363958_pt1 | contig 19843 bp, 17 predicted proteins | sample MGYA00511164_ERZ761607 | MGnify/ENA primary metagenome ERZ761607 (study PRJEB28899, sample SAMN02445080) | bioreactor sludge metagenome | biome: EBPR sludge | place: Australia: Brisbane, Thorneside Wastewater Treatment Plant | collected 2011-06-22 ... | reverse complement strand
ACACCCTGCCCAAGCACCTCGACGAGAAGGTCGCCCGCCTGCAGCTCAAGAAGCTGAACGTGCAGCTCACCGAGCTGACCGACGCGCAGGCCGCCTACATCGGCGTGCCAAAGCAAGGGCCGTACAAGACGGACTCGTACCGCTATTGAGCCCGGGAGCGGCACCGATCGAAACGACCTTGTTCGCGCCTTGCGGCGCTCCTACAGGGGAGCATCGCGGACCGAAACGGCGTTGTTCGCGCCTTGCGGCGCTCCTACAGGGGGTGGCGCAAGACTCGGTGCCGTTCAGGCAGGCGCGAACATGGCCTTGCGATTCCTGCAGGGCCTCCGCAAGCGCGGTGGTGGATGTAGGAGCGCCGCGAGGCGCGAATGCGGCGGCGGAAGAATCGGTCCGATGTCGCAAAGACGATGCATGGCGCGATTCAAGGCGCCGCGGTTCGCGCCTTGCGGCGCTCCTACCAGAAGGCACCTCACAGCTGACGCCATGTCGATGAACTCCTTTCATGCCCGCCAGGGCAAGCCGCGGCCGGCCGCGCAGGGCAAGGGCCCGGCGGACCGGCACGGCCTGCTGCGTGTGGACCAGCTACTGGTTGCGCAGGGCCTGGCGGCCTCGCGCACCGCGGCGCGCGCGCTGATCGAGGCCGGACGGGTGAGCCACGAAGGCCAGCCGGTCGCCAAGCCGGCGCTCGAGTTGCCGCCGGACGCGCGCCTCGCGGTGACGCCCGCCGACAGCGACCGCTTCGTCTCGCGCGGCGCCCTCAAGCTCGAAGGCGCGCTCGCGCGCAGCGGGCTGGACGTGCGTGGCGCGAACTGCCTCGACATCGGCCAATCCACCGGCGGCTTCACCGACTGCCTGCTGCAGGCCGGCGCGGCCAAGGTGGTCGGGGTGGAGGTCGGCCACGACCAGCTCCATCCACGCCTGCGTGGGGATCACCGCTGCGTCACCTTCGAAGGCGTGAACGCCCGCCAGCTCGGCGCAGCTGACCTCGGCGAGCACTGCCCGCCGCAGGGCTTCGACCTGCTGGTGTGCGACGCCAGCTTCATCTCGCTCGCCCTGCTGCTGCCGCAGTGGGCCACCCTGCTCGCGCCCTCCGGCCACGTGCTGGCGCTGGTCAAGCCGCAGTTCGAGGTCGGCCCGCAAGGCCTGGGCAAGGGCGGCATCGTGCGCGACCCGGCGCGCTACACCGAGGTCGAGGCGCGCCTGCGCGCCGCCGCCGACGCCGCCGGGCTGCTCATCCTCGACTGGTTCGACTCGCCGATCACCGGCGGCGATGGCAACCGCGAATTCTTCTTCCACGCCATCCGCAGGCCGGGCGGCGACACCCACCGAAGCGAACCATGAAACCCGAAATCTCCATCGAGTTCTTCCCGCCCACCACCGCCGAGGGCGCCGACAAGCTGCGCGCCACCCGCGAGAAGCTCGCCGCGCTCAAGCCGACCTTCTTCTCGGTGACCTACGGCGCCGGCGGCTCCACCCGCGAGCGCACCTTCGCCACCGTCAAGGAGATCGCCGCCGCCGGCCACGAGGCCGCGCCCCACCTGTCCTGCGTGGGCTCGTCGCGCGACAGCATCCGCGAGATCCTGCAGGAATACGCCGACGCCGGCATCCGCCGCATCGTCGCGCTACGCGGCGACCTGCCCTCGGGCGCGGGCGCGGCGGGCGAATTCCGCTACGCCAACGAGCTGGTCGAATTCATCCGCGCCGAGACCGGCGACCGCTTCCACATCGAGGTCGCCGCCTACCCGGAATGGCACCCGCAGGCGAAGAGCCCGAAGGACGACCTCGCCGCCTTCAAGCGCAAGGTCGAGGCCGGCGCCGACTCGGCGATCACGCAGTATTTCTACAACCTCGACGCCTACCTGAACTTCGTCGACGCGGTGCGCAGGATGGGCGTCGACGTGCCGATCGTGCCCGGCATCATGCCGATCGGCAGCTTCAGCAAGCTGGCGCGCTTCTCGGATGCCTGCGGCGCCGAGATCCCGCGCTGGATGCGCAAGACCTTCGAGAGCTACGGCGACGACAGCGATTCGATCCGCGCCTTCGGCCTCGACGTGGTCACCGACCTGTGCGAAAAGCTGCTCGCCGCCGACGCGCCCGGGCTGCACTTCTACAGCATGAACATGGCGGGCCCGACCATCGAGATCTGCAGGCGGCTGGGCATCACCACCTGATTCGGAGCATCCATGCGCGCGATCACGCGACGAACGTGACATTTGCGTCTCAAGGGCGGGAGCAGTCGGACGTAGAGTGTGCGAAGCAGCACGAAGGACCGATTGCCCCCGCCGCCCCGCCTCTGATCATGATTCGCCTCCGGCCTGGCCCCTCGGCAGCCAGCGCAGGGTGCGCTCCGCCATCCTTCGCGTATCGCAGCCCTGCCTCCCGATGATGCCTCCCCCCTCCTCGAACGACACCCGCATGAGCCTCGGCGAGAAGCTGCGCCGGGTCAATCAGCGAGCCCTCGGTCTCGCCGTGGGCCTGCTCGCGCTGGCGATCACCCTCGGCAGCCTGGTGATCAGCGCGCTCGCGCTCGAGAGCAACACCCGTGTGATGGCCCGCGTGCTCGCCGACAACGCCGCCGCGAGCCTGATGTTCCTCGACAAGGAGGCTGCGGCGCGCGTGCTCGCCACCCTCGAGCGCCTGCCCGACGTGCGCGGCGCGGCGATCTTCGATACCGGACAGGCCGAGTTCGCACGCTACGGGAAGTTTCGCACCGAGGGTCGCGAGCCGCCGAGCCTGTCCGCCGAGCGCGCGCACTTCAGCCTGGAGACGCTGCACCTGACGCAGCCGATCATCGAGAACGAGAACGTGGTTGGCGTGCTCGATCTCGACCTCGATCTGAAGCCGCTCTATACCCAGGTCATCGCCCATACCTCGATCGTCGTCGCCGCCGCGCTGCTCGCGCTCTGGCTCGCCACCATGATGCTCAGGCGACTCAACCGCGCGGTACTGCGCCCGCTGACCAGGCTGTCCGCGCTGATGGAACGCGTAGCCCACACCGAGGACTACAGCGCACGCGCCGCACCGAGCTCGATCACCGAACTCGACTCGCTGGCGAGTGGCTTCAACCGAATGCTCGGCCAGATCGCCGAGCGCGACGCGCGTCTGGCCTCGCACCGCGAACACCTCGAGGACGAGGTCGCCGCACGCACGGAAGAGCTGGTGCGTGCCAAGGAGGCCGCGGAAGCCGCCAGCCAGGCCAAGAGCGACTTCCTCGCCACCATGAGCCACGAGATCCGCACCCCGATGAACGGCGTGCTGGGCATGACGGAGCTGCTGCTCGACAGCGGACTCGGCCACGACCAGCGCCACTTCGCCGAGGCGGTGGAGAACTCCGGTCGCCACCTGCTCGGCATCATCAACGACATCCTCGACTTCTCGAAGATCGAATCGGGCCACCTGGAGCTCGAGGAGGTCGAGTTCGAGCTCGGCGATGCGCTCGAAAACACGCTGACGATGTTCGCCCAGCCCGCCGAGAAGAAGGGGCTGGAGCTGCTCGCCGACCTGCCACCCGAGACCCGCCGCAGCGTGTGCGGCGACCCTTTCCGCCTGCGCCAGGTGGTGGGCAACCTGCTCAACAACGCGATCAAATTCACCGATCGCGGCGAGGTCGTGGTGCGCACCCGCCTGCTCGGCGAGGACGAGACCCATTGCCGGCTGTGCATCAGCGTCGAGGACACCGGCATCGGCATCCCCGCGCAGGCGCAGGAGAAGATTTTCGAGCAGTTCTCCCAGCTCGACGGCTCGACCACCCGCCAATACGGTGGCACAGGCCTCGGCCTGGCGATCTGCCGCCGCCTCGTGGGCCTGATGGGCGGCGTGATCGGCTTGGACAGCGAAGCTGGAGAGGGTGCGCACTTCCATATCGAACTGCGCCTGCGAAAGGGTACCCACCCGCCCGAGGCGCTGCATTGCGACGTCGCCCTCGCCGGGGTGCGCACGCTGGTGGTGGATGACAACGCCACCAACCGAGAGATCCTCGAACGCCAGCTGGAGGGCTGGGGCATGGTGGTCGAATGCGCCGCCGACGCCGCGGCAGCGCTCGCACTTCTCGCGGGGGCACACGCATCCGGCGACGGATTCCGACTCGCGGTGCTCGACATGCACATGCCGGGCACCGACGGCCTGCAGCTCGCCAGCGCGATCCGTGCCAACCCGGCGCTGGCCGCCACCCGCCTGGTGGTACTGACCTCGAGCTACTCCAGCGCCACCGTGCGCGAACGCGAACGCGCCGGGATCCTGCGCTGTGTGCACAAGCCGATCCGCCAGGCCGAGCTGCACGAGGTACTGTGCAGCGCGCTGCGCGCCATCCACGAGACCGCGGCCGACGCTGCGCCCCCGGCAACCGCAGCGACGGCGCTCGCCGGCAAGGTGCTGCTGGCCGAGGACAACCCGGTCAACCAGCAAGTGGGCGAGGCGATGCTCGCCAAGCTCGGCATTGCAGTGCGCTTCGCCGCGAATGGAGAGGAGGCGGTGCGCCTGGCTCAGGCCGAGGCCTTCGACCTGATCCTGATGGACTGCCACATGCCGATCATGGACGGCTATGAGGCGAGCACGGCGATCCGCATGCACGCCCCCGCACACCGGGTGCCGATCGTCGCCCTCACCGCCAACGTGATGGAGGGCAACCGCGAGCGCTGCCTCGCCGCCGGCATGGACGACTTCCTCGCCAAGCCCTATTCGCTCGAACAGCTCGAGGACGTGTTGCGGCGCTGGATGAGCGCCACGATCGACGCGGTCGCAGCAGACCGAGCAGCCGAGACAGACGCAAAGCCCGCCCCGGCCGACACGGAACGGACGGAGACAGTGGCGGCGATCGATCGCGGCTTCCTCGCACAGTTCCGCGAGCTCGACCCGGAAGGCGGGCTGGCGCTCGCCGACCGCATCCTCTCGGTCTACCTCGACACTTGCGCGCCGACCTTCTCCGAGATCGAGGCGGCGGTTGCCGGCGGCGATGGCGAGCGCCTGCGGCGTTCCGCCCACAGCCTCAAGTCGAGCTCGGGCAACGTCGGTGCGACACGGCTCCACACGCTGCTGCGCGATATCGAGGGGCTCGGCCGCGACGGGCGCATCGACGAAGCGCGTGCCCGCCTCGACGAGCTGCGCCAGGCCCATGCGTGCGCCTGCGAGGAGCTCCGTGCGCTGCGGCTGGAGATCGGGCGATGAACCCGGTCCGCATCCTCGTCGCCGACGACGACCTGACCACCGCCCTGCTGATGCAGGCCGCGCTCGTCCAGTCGGGATTCACGGTCGTGCTCGCCGACGACGGCGAGGCGGCGCTGCAGGCCTCCACCCGGGAGCACCTCGACATGGTGCTGCTCGACGTGGACATGCCCCGCCTGGACGGCTATGCGGTCTGCCGCGAGTTGCGCCGACGCTGCGGCGACGAGCTGCCCATCCTGATGGTGACCGGGATGGACGACACCGCCTCGATCGAAGCGGCCTTCGACGCCGGCGCCACCGACTTCATCAGCAAGCCGATCACCTGGCCGCTGCTCGGCCACCGCGTCCGCTACGTGCTGCGTGCAACCCGCGCCGCGGCCGCGCTGCGCCGCGCAAACGCGCGCAATGCCGCGATGCTCGACGCGCTGCCCGATACCCTGATGCGGATCGACGGCTCCAACCGGATCGTCGAGGTGCGCGCCGACCCGGACGGGGCGTGCCACTGCACGCCAATCACAGGGCAGGCGCTGGCGATGGCCTACCCTCCGGGGGTGAGCGCGATCCTAGAGCGTGCGCTGGAGGACACCCGGCGTAGCGGCAAGCCGCGCTCGGTGGAGTTCCAGCTTGCGGACGCGGACACCTCACCCGGCCACTACGAGGCGCGCCTGAGTTCCATCGACGGCAGCGAGGCGCTCTGCCTGCTACGCGACATCACCGAGCGCAAGGAGTACGAGCTCCGCATCCATCGCCTCGCCTACTACGACAGCCTGACCGGGCTGGCCAACCGGCGCGGCTTCATCGAGCGGCTGGAGCGCGAGATCGGCCGCGCGCGCCGGAGCGGCCAGCGCCTGGCCATGCTCTTCCTCGACCTCGACCGCTTCAAGAGCGTCAACGACACCCTCGGCCACGCCGCCGGCGACGCCCTGCTGCAGGAGGCCGCCGAGCGCCTGCGCCGCACGATCCGGCCGGGCGACTTCGTCTCCCACGGCGCACAGACACTCGAGAGCGCGGAGTTCGCCCGCCTCGGCGGGGACGAATTCACCGTACTGCTGCCGCACATCGAGAAGCCCGAGGACGCGCTGCCGATCGCCGAGCGCATCCGCACCAACATGAGCGCACCCTACGTCCTGGAAGGTCAGCAGCTGGGAATCACCACCAGCATCGGCATCGCGCTCTACCCCGACGACGGCCACGACGCCGCCAGCCTGATCAAGCACGCCGACACCGCGATGTACGACGCCAAGGCGCACGGGCGCAACGGCTGTCGCTACTACAACCCCAATCTCACCGCCGAGGCGGTGCACCGCGTCGAGCTGGAGATGGGCCTGCGCCGGGCGCTCGAGCGCGACGAGTTCGTACTCTTGTATCAGCCCCAGGTGGATGTGCGCAGCGGGCGTGTCTGCGCAGTCGAGGCGCTGGTGCGCTGGCGACGCGCGGACGGCAGCATGGTGCCGCCGCTCGACTTCATCCCCTTCGCCGAGGAATGCGGGCTGATCGCGCAGATTGGCGCCTGCGTGCTGCGCCAGGCCTGCCACGACGCTGCCGCCTGGATGCGGGACGGCATCGCGTTGACCGTTGCGGTCAACCTGTCGCCGCTGCAGTTCCGCGCCCCCGACCTGCTCGACCAGGTGCGCGAGGCACTCGACGGCAGCGGCCTGCCCCCCACCCTGCTGGAACTCGAGATCACCGAAGGCGCGCTGATGCAGGATGACTCGCGCACCCGCGCCACGCTGGACGCACTCCGCGGCCTCGGCATCGGCATCGCGCTGGACGATTTCGGCACCGGCTACTCCTCGCTGAGCTACCTCAAGCGCCTGCCGCTCGGTCGGCTCAAGATCGACCGCAGCTTCGTCGCCGGCCTGCCCGACGACGCCGACAATCTCGCGATCGTTCGCGCCATCCTCGCCCTGGCCCACCACCTCGGCTTCCGCATCACCGCCGAGGGCGTGGAGACGCCTGCCCAGGCGGCCCTGCTCGCCGGACTGGAGGCCGACAGCCTGCAGGGCTACCTGTTCAGTCGCCCGGTCGTGGCGGCCGAAATCGCAGCGATCGCGGCACGCAAGTGGATGATCGACGCGAGCGCAAGTGCGCGCTGAACCCGCAGCAAGGCTCGATGGCGGCGGCGCCCGCCGGAACCTCCTTCCGGAGGCTCAATTGACCGCCCGGCGCAGGTTGCGCGCGAGCCCGAGGAGGGCCGCACCCGGCCTGAGGCCGACGCGGCGGCAGCGCTCGACGTCGACCTCGAAGGCGAGCCGGCTTCCCTCCGGAACGATGCGGATCGCCGCCTCCTGCGCTCCGGGGGCATCGCTGACGATGAGCACCGGCGCATCGCCGAGCAGCCTCTCGACCTGAGCCAGGCTCGACGCCTCCTCCTCGGCGACGTAGAGCACCTGGCATTCGCGCACTGCGGCCAGGGAGCGCAGCGGCACCACCACCACCCCACGACCGTGGACCGTCTTCCCCTCGAGGCGCTCCATCGCCACCACGGGGTCCGCTCCACCCAGCACGCAGATATTGAAGCTCTCGCCAGGCAATGGCGGCCACTGTGTCAGCGCAGCGAAGTTGTAGATGTAGGTGGCCTTCAGCTCGTGCTCGGGCACCGCCTCTGCGCCAACGCCGGAGGCGAGCGGGAGCAGGCACAGGAGGGCGAAGAGTTGCGTCCTCATGGCTGGAAGCCGATCTGCAGCCATACCGTGCGCCCGTCCATGCGCAGGCCGTCGTGCATGATCCCGCTGGCGGGTGCCCAATCGAGACCCGACACGGTCTCATACCGGCGATCGAGGAGGTTGCGCACGCTCAGCGAAGCGAACAGCCCATGCCAGTTGCGCTCGGTGCTCAGCGTCAGGTTGGCGAGCGTGACGCCGCCGAGTTCACGTCGTGCACGCGTGAGGCGGGGACCGAGGTACTGCGCCTCGAAGCCGGCACGCAACGCCTCTCCCGGCAGCAGAAAGGTGAAGTTGAGCTTGCCGAGCAGGTCGGGCGAATTGATCGCATCGCGCCCATGCACGTCGCGCGAGCGCTGCCAGGCCAGGCTGGCGCGCGCACGCGCCCCGCGCTCCCACAGGTGTTCGATCTCGGCCTCGACTCCGTGGGCGCGGCTGGTCCCCTCGGGAACCGCTTCGCCCTCCGCGTTCTCGATCAACAGATCGCTGCGCCGGTAGCGATAGACCGAGCCGGTGAAGCGCGTCTGCGGCGCAAGCTGGCGCTGCACCACGAGCTCGGTGGCGGCGACGTACTCGGGGACCGCCTCATCATCCGAGATCCAGCGGTCGTTGGCGTTGGGCATCTTGAAGGCCTCGCTGTAGGAAGCCTTCCAGATCGTCGATGAGTCCTGCTGCCAGATCAGCGCCGCACGCGGACTGAGGTTGCCGTCGAGGTCGTCGGAGTCGTCGTACCGCATGCCGAGATTCAGCGTCCACCGCTCGTTCAGCCGGAAGTCGTCGGCGACGTAGAGGCTGAACGTGCGGCGCGAAAGCTCCGCCTCGTCGCGATAGGTGACCTCGCCGCCGGGCGAGAGGAAGCGGCGGCCAAACGACTGGCGATGGTCGTCGCGGATCTCCGCCCCGAAAACCAGGGTGTGATCGGCGAACCAGCGCCCGACGAACTTCTGGTCCAGTCGCCACCACCCGCCACGGTAGTCGCGCACGCCGTACTTCTCACCCTCGTCGTACTCGCCGTCCTCGTTCAGGGCGTATTCGCGCGTGTTCCCATAGGCATAGCGCCCGAGCATCAGGCTGGACGAGGACGACAGTTGCAGGCCGAGGTCGGTCTCGTGGCGAACACCGAGGAAGGCGGTCTCGTCCCGGGTCGGGTAAGGCGTGTTGAACGCGGTGTACCGGGACGGGTTCGTGGGAACGTTCTTGTGCCGCTCCACCCAGCCCCCCTGGACGGTCCATCCCGACCACGACAGCTTTCCGAACACGCGCTGGCTGCGCTCGCCGTCGAGCCCCTCGGCCACACCGAAGTTGGTGGCGGGCGTGTCGTAGGCGGGGAAGTACAGGTTGCGGCCGTCGATGTCGAGCGTCGAGGCCGAGAGCAGGACCTCGGCGCCGCTCTCGAGGCGCTTTCCCCAGGTGGCGCGCTGGCGGCTGGCGCCACGGCTCGAGACTTCGGCGGAGACGCGTGCGCCGTCGAAATCGCGCCCGCGGCGGGTGACGACGTTGAGGATGCCGAGCAACGCATTGTTGCCGTAGGTGACCGAGCCGGTGCCGGGAACGTATTCGACGCGCTCGACCAATTCGAGATCGATCAGGCCGGACTCGTCGATGTAGGCCTGGTCGAAGAGGTTGTCCTGGACCACGTAGCCGTCGATCAGCAGCATCACGCGGCCAGCATAGTCCTCGACGTCACCGAAGCTGCGCCCGCCCATGAAGTGATAGGTGCGCTCGTCGGTCGTGTAGAGCCCGCGGATGCCGTTGATGACGTCGGCGAGCGTGCGGTAGCCGTAGGCGCGGATATCCTCGGCGGTGACGATCGCCACCGCCGACGGGGCGTCGCTCACCTGGCGCGCCAGCCGCGACGCCGAGACGAAGTCGCGCTGGAGAAGTTCCTCGAAAGGCAGCGAGGTCAGGTCGCCCTCCGCGGCAGCTTGCGCTGGCTGGAATGCCGGGAGCGCGCAGAGGCCGAGCAAAACCACCTTCAACCGACGAACATTCACGACCGTTCCCGCCCCCCGCTCCAATCCGGCATATCTGCCCACGCCCAAATCAGGTATCTTAGCAGGCTGGTCCAGCGCACCGCCGTACCCCAGATGAAAACCCTCGAACACATCCCGCTGAACGGCGAGCTCCCGAGCCCCAAGGGCGTCGCGCTGGCGATCCTCGAACTCTGCCGCAAGGACGACGCGACCATAGCCGAGGTCGCGCGCATCGCGCAGACCGACCCGGCGCTGGCAAGCCGGCTGATCCGCCAGGCCAACTCTGCGGCGCACGGCGGCGGGCGGCCGGTGGCCTCGGTGACCGAAGCGATCATGCGCCTGGGCATGGGCACGGTTCGCAACCTCGCACTCGGCTTCTCGCTGGTGGACCAGTACCAGAATGGCCCATGCGGGCAGTTCGACTACCAGAGCTTCTGGTCGCATTCGCTGCTGATGGGGCTCGCGATGCAGAAGTTCAGCAACATGACCGGCGCGGGCTCGAGTGAAGAACTCTTCGCCTGCGGCCTGCTCGCCCAGGTCGGCCGGCTCTCGCTCGCCACCGTCTATCCGATGGAGTACGGTCGCCTGCTCGAACGCGAGGATGGCGCCGCACGCAACCTGGTCGCGCTCGAGCAGGAGCACCTGCAGACCGACCACAACGAGCTGACCGCCGCGCTGCTGGGTGAATGGGGCATCCCCGGTGCGCTGATCGAGCCGATCTACCATCACGAGGATCCCGAGCACTCCGGTTTCTCGCCCGGCTCGCGGCCCTACCAGCTGGTGCATCTCTTCTACCTCGCCCGCCGCGTCGCCGACCTCGGACTGGCCGGCGAGAGCGAACGCAAGGCCTGCACGGCCGAGCTGCTGCTGCTTGGCGGCAGGATCGGCCTCGACGCCGAACAGCTCGGCGCGACGGTGGACGATCTCGTGCAGCAGTGGCGCAACTGGGGCGAGCTGCTGCGCGTGCCGGCCTCGGCGCTGCCCTCGTTCGCGCACATGTCGGCGGCGCACGCGATGCGGGACGAGAAGCGCGATGGCGCCGCAGCGCTGCGCGTGCTGCTGGTCGACGACGATCCGACCACGCGCTGCATGATGGAGGGCGTGCTCTCGGGCGCGCTCGGCCACTCGGTGGTGTGCGCCAACAACGGCCACGAGGCACTCGCACTGGCGGTCGAGACCCAGCCGCAGATCGTCATCACCGACTGGATGATGCCGGGCATGGACGGCCTGGACCTCGCTCGCGCCCTGCGTGCGACCGAGTGGGGGCGGACCATCTACCTGATCATGCTCACCGGGCTGGAGACCGAGGACGAAGTCAGCGTGGCCTTCGAAGCCGGCGTGGACGACTTCCTCGTCAAGCCGGTCAACGTGCGCACCCTGCGCGCCCGCCTGCGCGCGGCCTGGCACTACGTGCAGCTGCTCGAGGCCTGGGAACGCGATCGCGCCCAGCTCAAGCAGTTCGCCGCCGAGCTTGCGATCAGCAACCGCCGCCTCGCCCACGCGGCGATGACCGACCTGCTCACCAACCTGCCCAACCGGCGCTCGGGCATGAACGCGCTCGCCAAGGCCTGGGCCGCCTCCAGCCGTTTCGAACAGCCGCTGTCGGTGATGATGCTGGACATCGACCACTTCAAGCGCATCAACGATGGCCACGGCCATGCGGTGGGCGACACCGTGCTGCGCGACGTCGCGCGCGCGATCCAGCAATCGGCGCGCAAGGATGACAGCGTGTGCCGCATGGGCGGCGAGGAATTCCTCGTGATCTGCTCGAACACCGACCTCAAGGCGGCGATCCAGGCCGCCGAACGCCTGCGCCGGATGGTCGAGCACCTGCGCATCCAGGCCGGCGACGTCGAGATCCGCGCATCGGTGAGCATCGGCGTGGCGACCCGCGAAGTCGGCATGACCGAGACGGACGCGCTCGTCAACGCGGCCGACCGCGCGCTCTACCGCGCCAAGCAGGCCGGACGCAACCGCAGCTGCGTGGTCGTGCAGGGGCAGATGCGGTGTTTTCCGTGAGGCGTGAGGGATAAGGCGTAAGGGGGTGGCCTGCGGGCGGCACGTAATTGCGGGGGGAGCCCCAGGTGCGCGGACGCCTTCGCCCGCTCAACGCTTGCCGCCGAGCAAGGACCCCAATATCCCGCGCACGATCTGCCGCCCCAGGCTGCTGCCGATGGTGCGCGTGACCGTCTTGGCGGCGATCTGCACCAGGCCGTCGCGCTTGCCGCCGCGCGGGCCGGTGGCGCCGAAGAGGATGTCGCTCACCATGCTGCCGGTGCCCTCGCCGCCGACCTCCTTCGCGGCCGCACGGCCGGCCTCGACCGCGGCCTTGGTGGCCGCGCTGGCCTTGAGCAGCTCGTAGGCCGACTCGCGGTCCACCACCTGCTCGTAGTGGCCGTAGATCACCGAGCCAGTGATCACCGCCTTGCGCTCCGCCGCATCGAGCGGGCCGAGGCGCGAATCGGGCGCGATGACGTTGCAGCGCTCAGTGACCTGCGGCCGCCCCTTCTCGTCGAGGAAGGAGATCAGCGCCTCACCCACGCCGAGTTCGGTGATCGCCGCCACGGCGTCGAAGGCCGGGTTCGGGCGCATGGTGTCGGCGGCGGTCTTCACCGCCTTCTGGTCGCGCGGGGTGAAGGCGCGCAGCGCGTGCTGGACGCGGTTGCCGAGCTGGCCGAGCACGGTGTCGGGCACGTCGAGCGGGTTCTGGGTGACGAAGTACACGCCCACGCCCTTGGAGCGGATCAGGCGCACCACCTGCTCGATCTTCTCGATCAAGGCCTTGGGGGCGTCGTTGAACAGCAGGTGGGCCTCGTCGAAGAAGAACACCATCTTCGGCTTGTCGGGGTCGCCGACCTCGGGCAGCTGCTCGAAGAGCTCGGACAGCATCCACAGCAGGAAGGTGGAGTAGAGCTTGGGCGAGTGGTAGAGCTTGTCCGCGGCGAGCACGTTGATCACGCCGCGGCCATCGGCGTCGGTCTGCATCAGGTCGGTGATGTCGAGCATCGGCTCGCCGAAGAACACGTCGCCGCCCTGCTCTTCCAGCGCCAGCAGGTTGCGCTGGATGGCGCCGATCGAGGCGGTGGAGATGTTGCCGTACTCGGTGGTGAAGGTCTTCGCGTTCTCGCCCACGTACTGGACCATGGCGCGCAGGTCCTTGAGGTCGAGCAGCAGCATGCCGTTGTCGTCGGCGACCTTGAACACCAGCGTCAGCACGCCGGTCTGGGTGTCGTTGAGGTTGAGCAGGCGCGCGATCAGGAGCGGCCCCATGTCCGAGATGGTGGCGCGCACCGGGTGGCCCTGCTCGCCGAACACGTCCCAGAACACCACCGTGTTGGCGCGCGGCGTGTAGTCGTCGATGCCGATCGCGGCCAGGCGCTGCATCAGCTTGTCGGACTTGTTGCCCGCAGCGCCGATGCCGGAGAGGTCGCCCTTGATGTCGGCGACGAACACCGGCACGCCGATGTTGGCGAAGGATTCGGCGAGCTTCTGCAGGGTCACCGTCTTGCCGGTGCCGGTGGCGCCGGTGATGAGGCCGTGGCGGTTGGACAGGCGCGGCAGCAGGCAGATGTCCTTGAACGCGTCCTTGTCGTGCGCGCGCGCGATCAGCATCGGGTCGGCCATTTCATGCTCCTCGGGAATCGGTTCGGAATGCATCGAGTTTAGCAGCCCCGCGAGCAGGCTCGTGCGGCGCCTCCGCGCCCGAGCACGCCCGTCGCCTCCGCGCCGCCATCGTTCGCGGCGGTCACCCTCCTACATGAGATCCAGGCCCCGACGGCTCCTGTAGGAGCGCCGCAAGGCGCGAATGCTGCGGCGGAGGCCCGCACGCGCTCGTTCGATCGACCGCCCGATTCGCGGCTGGCGCCGCTCCTACAGGAGCGCGGCGGTTTCTGCACGGGCGCCGGGAAGCGCGGCGCGCGCGGCGGGCGGGCGCTATAATGCGCGCCTCTTCAATCGCTCGGGCAGCACAGAGGTTCCAATATGGCGGGTCACTCGAAATGGGCCAACATCCAGCACCGCAAGGGTCGTCAGGACGAAAAGCGCGGTGCGGCGTTCTCCAAGCTGGCGAAGGAGATCACCGTCGCCGCCAAGATGGGCGGGGGTGACCCGGGCTTCAACCCGCGCCTGCGCCTGGCGGTGGACAAGGCCAAGGGCGTCAACATGCCCAAGGACAAGATCGACAACGCGATCAAGAAGGGCACCGGCGAGCTCGAGGGCGTGAGCTACGAAGAGATCCGCTACGAGGGCTACGGCATCGGCGGCTCGGCCGTCATGGTCGACTGCCTCACCGACAACAAGACCCGCACCGTGGCCGACGTGCGCCACGCCTTCTCCAAGTACGGTGGCAACATGGGCACCGACGGCTGCGTGTCCTTCCAGTTCAAGCACTGCGGCCAGCTGCTGTTCGCCCCCGGCACCAGCGAGGACGCGCTGATGGAAGCGGCGCTCGAGGCCGGCGCCGAGGACGTGGTCACCAACGACGACGGCTCGATCGAGGTGATCACCGGCCCGTGGGAGTTCACCACCATCAAGGAAGCGCTGGAGAAGGCCGGCTTCACCGCCGAGTTCGGCGAGGTCACGATGAAGCCCGAGAACGTCATCGAGCTCGCCGGCGACGAGGCCGTGCGCATGCAGAAGCTGCTCGACGCGCTCGAAGGCCTGGACGACGTGCAGGAGGTATACACCTCCGCCGAGATCGACGAGTAACTTCCCAGATCTGCCCCCACGAAAGCGGCGCCCGGCGCCGCTTTTTGTTTTGCCGGACCCGACAAGATGCCGAACCCGTCCCTGCTCGCCCGCCTGACACCGCTGCTTTTCGTGCTGCTGTGGAGCACCGGCTTCATCGGCGCCAAGTACGGCCTGCCCTACGCCGAGCCGCTGAGCTTCCTCACCGCCCGCTACGTGCTGGTGATCGGCCTGATGAGCCTGCTCGCGCTGGCGATGCGCGCGCCCTGGCCGGCCAGCCCGCGCGAGGCGCTGCACATCGGCGTCACCGGCCTGCTGGTGCAGGCGCTCTATCTCGGCGGCGTGTTCATGTCGATCCATCGCGGCCTGCCGGCGGGCATCTCGGCGCTGGTGGTGGGCATGCAGCCGCTGCTCACGGCGGCGCTCGCCGGCGCGCTGCTCGGCGAACGGGTCTCGGCGCGGCAGTGGGCCGGGCTCGCGCTCGGCTTCGGCGGCGTGGCGCTGGTGGTCGGCAGCAAGGCCAGCGTGGATGGGGTCGATGGCGATGCGCTGGTCCATATGCTCGTCCCCGCGCTGGCGGCGCTGCTCGGCATCACCGCCGGCACCCTGTACCAGAAGCGCTTCTGCCCGCGCTTCGACCTGCGCACCGGTTCGGTGATGCAGTTCCTGCCCAGCCTGGTCGTCACCCTGCTGGTCGCCAGCCAGACCGAGACGATGGAGATCGAGTGGACCGGCGACTTCGTCTTCGCGCTCGGCTGGCTGGTGCTGGTGCTGTCGATCGGCGCGATCAGCCTGCTCAACCTGCTGATCCGCAGCGGCAGCGCGGTGAACGTGGCGAGCCTCTTCTACCTGACGCCGCCGACCACGGCGCTGATCGCCTGGGCGATGTTCGACGAGAAGCTATCCGCACTCGCCATCGCCGGCATGGCCATCGCCGTCTCGGGTGTATGGCTGGCGCGCAAGGGCTAGAATCGGGGCTCCTCCCACTCCGCAGGAGCATGCCATGCTGATGACCACCACCTCGAGCCTCGACGGCCAGCCGATCCGCCAGTACCTCGGCGTGGTCAATGGCGAGGCCATCATCGGCGCCAACCTGTTCAAGGACATGTTCGCCTCGATCCGCAACGTGGTCGGCGGCCGCGCCGGCAGCTACGAGCGCACCCTCGCCGACGCGCGCCGCATCGCCATGGAAGAGATGGAGGAAGCCGCTCAGAAGCTGGGCGCCAACGCGGTGATCGGCATCGACGTCGACTACGAGGTCCTCGGCGCCGACAACGGCATGCTGATGGTGTGCGTGAGCGGCACCGCGGTGAAGATTTGAGCGCTGCCGCGAGCACGCACGTCGCCACCCGCATCCTCGGCCTCGACCCCGGGCTGCGCATCACCGGCTTCGGCCTGGTGGACCAGCTCGGCACCCAGCTGCGCTACGTCGCCAGCGGCTGCATCAAGACGCAGGACGGCGAGCTCCCCGGCCGCCTCAAGACCCTGCTCGACGGCGTGCGCGAGATCGTCGATACCTACCGCCCCGACGTGGTCGCGGTCGAGAAGGTCTTCGTCAACGTCAATCCGCAATCCACCCTGCTGCTCGGCCAGGCCCGCGGCGCGGTGATCTGCGGCGCGGTGTCCTGCGAGCTGCCGGTGGCCGAATACACCGCGCTGCAGGTCAAGCAGTCGGTGGTCGGCTACGGCAAGGCGCACAAGGAGCAGGTCCAGCACATGGTGCAGCGCCTCCTCGCCCTCGACGCCAGCCCCGGCCCCGACGCCGCCGACGCGCTCGCCTGCGCGATCTGCCACGCCCACGGCTCGCGCGGCCTCGGCGCCCTCCCCGGCGTCGGCACCCGCCGCCGCGCAGGGCGCATCCTGGGCTGAGCAGCGCCCGCATCGCGGTCGGGACGCGGCGCCCGCGTCGATCACCACACCGCCCCGTTCGCGGCTGGCGCCGCTCCTACAGGGCCTCGGCAAGTGCAGCGGCTTTTTGTAGAGCGCCGGCAGGCGCGAACATGGTCGTTGGACTCCGCTCTTGCGCCAATCGAAAAACACAATCGAAAAACCTGTTGCACTGCGCAAAACTCGCGCGTATGATGCGCGCTCTTCGATCGGGCGCCAATCCGATCCGCCGCAAGGCAATGGGGGTATAGCTCAGTTGGTAGAGCAGTTGACTCTTAATCAATTGGTCCTAGGTTCGAGTCCTAGTGCCCCCACCAACAAATTCAAGCACTTGGGCCAGTTCTCACGAACTGGCCTTTTTGCTTTGCGCTTCCATGTAAGCCCTTTGTAAGCGCCAGCGCGAGGTCAGCACCGCGCCGCCGGCCTCGCTGGCGCAGGGTGCGCCCTCGGGCGCTCGGTCGGGCGCGTTCCTGGTGGTGGTCGAGGTCGAGGGCCTGCCGTTCTGGTTACGCTGTAACCGCGGGCTGCCCGTTGTCGGCTGCGCTATGGGCCGTGCAGCCTCGCGCGCCTCGTTGGTGTGCCCAGGGCTCACCCGGTTCTCGTGCGCGGCTCACGCCTCGTTCTGGCGTGTGGAAGCAGGATTATCTGCTTCGGTCAGGCCGGCAACCTTAACGCCGCTTGACAGGTCCGGCCGGTCCCCGGCGCGGTGGCCGTGCTGCATCGCAGCGTTCAGCCAGCAACAGCATGGAGCTGTGCCACTTCTCTGCATCCATCGCCAGCCGCGCGAGTCCACGATTCTTGCTTCAGAGTGCGGATGGCATTAGGCGCGGCATTGCTCGGTCAGGCTGCGCGCTCCAGACGCACCACGGCGCGGCTTCCGGTCGCTTCGGCGTAGCGGGCCAGCGCGCGCATGCTCGGCATGGTGCGGCCACTCTCCAGGCGGGCGATGGTGGATTGCGTCGTGTGCATGCGCTCGGCAAGCTCGGATTGGGTCAGGCCGGCGCGATTGCGAACGACGATGAGTTCGCGGACAAGGTCGAATTCCAGCGCTTGCGCGTCGTACTCGGCGCGGGCCTCGGGGTTCGCCAGAATGCGGACCTTCAGGGCGGCAAGCTCAGTCATCGGTCAGGCGCTCATCATCTCGGGCGCACGCTGCACCGCAGGCATGCCAGCAGCGCGGGCCTTCCACAAGTCATAGGCGGCCTGCTGCGCAATCCAGGCGTCTGCACTGCCTCCGTTCTCCACGCCAAGCCAGCCCTCCAGGCGCAGGGCCATTTCCGGCGAGATTGCAGCGCGCCCGTTCAGCACGCGAGACAGCGCGGCGCGGGTCACGCCAAGTTGCGCGGCGGCGTCTGTCACGGTCAGGCCCAGTGCAGGAAGAACGTCCTCCCGGAGCGTTTCGCCAGGGTGTGGCGGGTTAAACATCGTCATCATGGTCTTGCCCTCAGTGATAGTCCTGGTAATCGACCAGAACCGCGTCTCCGCCGTCAAAGCGGAACGTCAGACGCCAGTTGCCATTCACGAAAACCGAGTAGTGTCCGGCCAGATTTCCGACAAGCGGATGCAGACGCCACCCCGGCAAGTTCATGTACTCGGGCCCCTTGGCGGCGTGAAGGCGTGCCAGCAATCGGGCCAGCTTCGGCGCGTGATGCGGCTGGATGCCTGCCTTGCTACCAGTCTCGAAAAAGGCTTGCAGCCCTTTGTGCTCGAAGCTCTTTATCATGGCCTATTGTATAGCGTAACGTTTCACGATTCAATGCAACCCAATCAAGCGACCACGCGCAGCGCAGGGGCGGCGAACTCGGTCAGGCGGCGCGCAGGTGTCGCACGTTCGCGGGTTGTCTCTCGGCTTGCACGATGGCGGCTAGTCTTGCCTCCCAGGTCACCAGCGCGGCGCGCTTCTCGTCAGTGTAGGCGTGCCGGTCATAGTGCGCGGCCTGCACTCCGCTGATGCCGTGGGATAGCAGTTGCGCACGGGTGTCCTTGCTGATGCCCAGGCCGGCGAGCATGGTTTCCACGGTGCGGCGGATGTCGCGCACGTTGAACGCCGCGCCACCGATGCCGGCGCAGACCTCGGCGGCGCGGTTACTCACCGTCTCGGGGTTCGTCGCCACGCGGCCATGTGTCGAGAAAAGCCACAGGCCGGCCAGCTCGGGCGCGCGGCCTTCCTGCTTGGCGCGCTCGGTCTCTCGGGCCTTGGCGCGCTCCACAAGGGCGGCCACCATCCCGGCTGCGTGCGGTGCCAGCGGTAATAGGTGTTCGCGGGGTTGCGTGCGCTTGCCCTTGCCATCCCACAGGCGAAGCGTTGCGGTGTCCTGGTCGAAGTCTCCCACCTTGGCGCGCAACAGTTGCGCCATGCGTTGCCCACCCGCGTACAGCGCCAGCAGCAAAGCCATGTCGGCCAGCTCGGGGCCGGTCTCGTGCCCGATGCGCAGCAGGTGCCCGATGTACGCGCGCAGTTCGCCAGCGGATAGCGTGCGGTCGCCTCGTTGCACGGCAATTGCCGGGATGGCGTCGACGGGGTTGTGTTCGAGGCCGAATGCAATCAGGTCGGCAGGAAGGGCGGAATCGAAGGGCGCACGCTTGGCGGCATTGAATGCGGCGGACAGGTAGCTGCGCAGAACTCCGGCGGCGCGCTCCTTGCCGGCTTCCCTCACCCGGCGCACCAGCGCGGCTACCTCGTGCGCGGTCACGGCTCGCGCGGGCTTGCGCGCGGTGTCCTGGTCGATATGGCACTTGAACAGGCTCCGCGCTCCGGCTGTCACCGACCGGCACATTGGAGCCAGTTGATGATCGGCACAATGGAGCCACCGCGTGATCGGCACATTGAGGCCAGCGCCGGATCGGCGTAACGGAGCCACTTTCCCTCTGACGGACGTCTCGACCTTGAGCGGTCCATCGCTACCCTGCTGCCTTTTTGTTCGGCAGGAGGTAGGCGGTGGCCCGCAGGAGCATCGAGATGTACGAGTACCGCCAGGCCCTGATGCGCATGCGCCAGGGCGATTCCGAGCGCGAGATCGCGCGTTCGAAACTGATGGGGCGCAGCAAGGCGGCCCGGTTCCGCCAACTGGCCCACGCCCAGGGTTGGCTCGATCCCGAGCGTCCCTTGCCCGAGGACGCCGAGATCGCCGCTGCGCTCGGGCAGCCGAAGCTGCCGGCGACGGCCCAGTCCTCGATTGCCGCGTACCGGCCGTTGGTCGAGCAGTGGCTCGGGCAGGGCGTCTCCGGCGTGGTGATCCACACCACGCTCAAGCGCGAGCACGGGTTCAGCGGGCACTACTCCAGCGTGCGCCGGCTGATCGCGCAGATCGGCCGCCCGCCAGCGTGTGAGGCGCGCTGGCGGCCGCCTGTGGATAAATGGACTAAACCGCTCGCGCGGTAGGGGTGTGCTGAACCGCTCGTGACGAGCATCGAAGTTCGTGGTTTCCATCGGCAGCAGGCTTGCCATGTTGGGAGATGAGGCAATCGGCCTCA
>ERZ761607.2489-NODE-2489-length-19844-cov-21.896609_pt1 | contig 19844 bp, 28 predicted proteins | sample MGYA00511164_ERZ761607 | MGnify/ENA primary metagenome ERZ761607 (study PRJEB28899, sample SAMN02445080) | bioreactor sludge metagenome | biome: EBPR sludge | place: Australia: Brisbane, Thorneside Wastewater Treatment Plant | collected 2011-06-22 ... | reverse complement strand
TGCAGGAGGAGAAGGCTTGGGGCAAGCTCACTGAGGAGCAACAAGCCGCCTGGGAGAAAGTGATCTTGCCTCTCTTCGGCAGAACCTGCGCCTACGGCTGGGCCGAGGATTTCTGCGGTTCGGCGCCCCAGATGGAAGCCGCGATCGGCAAGGTCGCCAAGGCCTTCATCAAGGCGTTCATCAACGCCTTCGGCGAGCGCGATCCCAACGGCGACATCGTCCTCGACAAGGACGGCGACCCCGTCCCGGACGACCAACTCACCGATTACGAGAACGTGCCGCTCGGCCAGGACATCCATGACTACCTCGCCCAGGAAGTCCTGCCACATGCGCCGGATGCCTGGATCGACGAGTCGTACGCTGATGACTACGATGGCCAGGTCGGCTTGGTGGGCTATGAGATCAACTTCAACCGGTACTTCTATGAATACCAGCCCCCGCGCGATCTCCATGAGATCGATGCCGACCTGAAGGCGATCGAGGCAGAGATCCGCGAGATTCTGGATGAGGTGACGGAATGAGCCAGCATAATCACCTGCAGGAGAGAAAGCGTTCGGGCGTTACTTGGATTGGAGACATCCCTATCCACTGGCAAATTGCGCGAATCAAGGCGATTTCGACGCTACGAAATGCAAGGCAAACTGAACTTCCGACTGGAGCCCTCTATATCGGCTTGGAAGATGTTGAGTCCGGGTCTGGCTTTTATCGACCTACAGCCGGGAGTTCGAGGAAGTCAGACGATTCGACCGTATCCATCTTTAGAGATCGAGATGTACTGTATGGAAAGCTGAGGCCCTATCTGAAAAAAGCCATCGTAGCCCAGGGAGAGGGCGCCTGCTCGACGGAGTTTCTGGTTCTTGATGTGGAGTCAAAAGGTTTGGTCAAGCCGGAATGGCTTCATGGATGGTTGCTCACCCACGATGTCACTCAGCACATCGATGCTGGCTGTGATGGCGCAAAAATGCCTCGGGCAAGTTGGGAGCATGTTTCGTCGATTCATATTCCTGTCCCGCCACCTGAAGAACAAGCCGAGATTTTAGAGTCACTCGATGTGAAAACCTCGCGTATCGACACCTTGATCGCCAAGAAAACCCGCTTCATCGAACTCTTGAAGGAGAAGCGGCAGGCCTTCATTACCAAGGCGGTGACGAAGGGGTTGGATGACTCGGTGCAAATGAGGGATTCGGGCGAAGAATGGATCGGAGCGATCCCGAAGCACTGGTCAAGCGTGAAGTTTAACTTTGTTGCTCGAGTCACAGAAGGTCTCGTCGATCCAAGAGACCCGCCGTATCGCGATATGGTTTTGGTCGCGCCCAATCACGTTGAGTCGGGCACGGGGAGACTTTTGGCGCAAGAGACCGCAGCCGAGCAGAATGCGGAGAGCGGTAAGTACACGTGCAAGCAAGGCGCGGTTATTTACTCCAAGATTCGCCCGGCGCTCGCCAAAGTTGTGATTGCACCATGCGATTGCCTGTGTAGCGCAGATATGTATCCCATGAATTGCTCAGAGATGGCTACTCCTGAGTGGCTTTTCTATTTAATGCTTTCCGCACCTTTTACTGCATGGGCAGTTCTTGAGTCTGATCGCGTGGCTATGCCGAAGATCAACAGGGAGTCTCTATCCGGTCTTCGTGTTTTTGTTCCTCCGCTCGAAGAACAGAGGTCAATTGTCGATTACGTGAACGCTAAGCTCGCGCGCATTGATCGGCTCATTCTTAAGACCGAACGCAGCATCGAACTCCTGACGGAACACCGCGCTGCACTGATCACCGCCGCCGTCACCGGCAAGATTGACGTCCGGGAGGCCGCATGATCGACACCGCGCACCACGAAAAGCATTTCGAGGCCTACATCGTCGAGAAGCTCAAGGCGCAAGGCTGGCTCGTCGGCACGACCGCCGGCTACAACGTTGAGCACGCCCTATATCCAGAGGATCTGGTCGCCTGGCTCCAGGACACGCAGGACGACAAGTGGAAGAAGCTCGTGGCCGCCAACGGCACCAGGGCGACTGAGGTCCTAATGGCTCGCCTGGCGCAAGCTCTCGAGGAAAAGGGAACCATCCACACGCTGCGCCGCGGCTTCGCGATCGCCGGCTGCGGGCACATCGATCTCTCGGAGGCTGCGCCCGAGGACAAGCGCAACGAGAAGGTCCTGAAACGCTATGCCGCGAACCGGCTGCGCGTAGTCCCTCAGCTCAAGTACCACCCGGCCCGCGAGTTTGCGATCGATCTGGTCTTCTTCTTCAACGGCCTGGCGGTCGCCACCGTCGAGGTGAAGACCGACTTTACCCAGTCGGCCGATGCGGCGGTCGAGCAGTACAAAAATGACCGCCTGCCCTTCGATCCGAAGACAAAGCGCAGAGAACCGCTCTTGAGCTTCAAGCGCGGCGCGGTCGTCCATTTCGCGATGTCGGAGTCCGACATTCGGATGGCCACCAAGCTCGATGGCCAGAACACCTTCTTCCTGCCTTTCAACCGTGGCAAGGACGGCCATGCCGGCAATCCGGCACGAGCCGATGGTGAGTACCCCGTTGCCTACTTCTGGGAGGACGTCTGCAAGCGCGATGCGTGGATCAGGATCTTCCACAACTTCATATACGTGGAGAAGAAGGACGTCGTCGATCTGAAGGGCAACTGGAGCAAGAAGGAGACCCTGATCTTCCCGCGCTTTCATCAGTGGTCTGCGGTGAATGCCATGATCGCCGATGCCCAGGCCAAGGGGCCCGGACAGGCTTACCTGTGCGAGCACAGTGCGGGCTCTGGCAAGACCTCTACCATTGCCTGGACGGCGCACGACCTCATCAAGCTGCGTCATGACGATGGCACGCCATTGTTCGACGCAGCGATCATCGTCACGGACCGAACCGTCCTTGATGGCCAGCTTCAAGATGCCGTACAGCAACTCGATCACCAAAAGGGCCTGATCGCGGCCATTGATCGCGACAAGGGCTCGAAATCGAAGAGCCAGCAGCTCTCCGAAGCGCTCCTCAAAGGCGTGCCGATCATCGTCGTGACGATCCAGACCTTTCCCTATGCCATCGAGGCGATCCTCACCGAGAAGTCACTGAAGCAGAAGAACTACGCGGTGATCATCGACGAAGCGCATGCCTCGCAGACCGGCACCACAGCCTCGAAGCTGCAAGCCACCCTTGCGCTCCAGTCGAAAGAGACCATGGAGTCGATGACGATCGAAGAGCTCCTGGCGGAGATCCAGAAGTCACGCGTGCGCCCCAAGAACGTCTCCCACTTTGCCTTCACCGCGACGCCGAAGCACAGCACATTGATGCTCTTCGGACGACCGACGGATCCGTCTCAGCCTGCCTCGAAAGAGAACGTCCCGAAGGCGTTTCACCAATACCCCATGCGTCAGGCGATCGAGGAAGGCTTCATTCTCGATGTGCTTGAAGGATACGTGCCCTACAAGACCGCCTTCAATCTCAGCAAGAAGCTGCTGGACGATAAGCGGGTCGACAGCAAAGCCGCCAAGCGGGCGCTTGCGCGCTGGATGGCCCTGCATCCGACCAACGTCACCCAGAAGGTGCAATTCATCATCGAGCACTTCTCGAGCAACGTCGCACACCTGCTCGATGGCAAAGCCAAGGCAATGGTGGTCACGAGCTCGCGGGCCGCTGCTGTGCGCTACAAGAAGGGCTTCGATGCCTATCTCGCAAAGCACCCCGAGCACGCGGGTATCCGGGCCTTGGTGGCGTTCTCCGGCACCGTCACGGGCAAGGATGCCATGCACGCCAACGACCCGCAGCTCGCAGGCGATACCTTCATCGTCGATGAGGGTGAGCAATTCACTGAAGCGTCCATGAACCCTGACGCCAAGAGCGCGGATCTCCGAATCGCGTTCGATCGGCCGGAGTACCGGGTGATGCTGGTGGCGGACAAGTTCCAGACGGGCTTCGATCAGCCCAAGCTCGTGGCGATGTACATCGACAAGAAGATCGCCAACGACGTCGAGATCGTGCAGACGCTCTCGCGCTTGAACCGCACGGCGCCGGGCAAGGACACGACCTTCGTGATCGACTTCGTGAATGAGCCGGACAGCATCCGGGCAGCGTTTGCGAAGTACGACGCAGGCGCGGTGATCAATGAAGTGCAGGACCCGAACATCATCTACACGATCAAGGGGCGGCTCGATGCGGCACCGTTCTACGATCGCGAGCACATCGAAGCCTTCCAGAAAGCCCGTTTCTCCAACATCAAGACCCTCACCTCGGCTAAGGAGCCTGAACACCAGGCGCTGTACGCCGCGACCCAGGAACCCACCGACCGATTCAACGCCGCACTGAAGGAGGCGCGCAAGCATGTCGAAGCGGCCGAGACCGCCTTCCAGAAGGCGCATGCACTCGGGAACGCAGATGGCATGAAAGCGGCCGACTTCGCCCGTAAGGAGGCCGCCGATGCGTTGGGAAACCTCCTTGGCTTCAAATCGGATCTGGCCCGGTTCGTGCGCACCTACAACTACGTGGCTCAGCTCCTGGATCTGGGCGACCCGGAGCTCGAGGCCTTCGCCGCCTTCGCCAAACTCCTCGCCAAACGCCTTGAAGGGGTGTCGCCCGACGCCGTGGACCTCAATGGTCTTGTCCTGACCGGCTACGACATCAAGGACAAGAAGGATCAGATGTCGGCGCCCGAGCCCCAGCCCGTCCAACCGGTGGGCCCCGGCGGTGGCGGGGGGGCAGTTGGAGTTCCCGTCTACCTGGTCGAGATCATTGAACGCCTCAACGATCTTTTCGGAGAGACGACACCGCTCAAGGATCGTGTGGTATTCGCAGAACAGACCCTCTCCATCCTCTCGGACAACGCACTGGTCATGGCCCAGATCCAGAACTCCGAAAAGGATCTGGCGATGAAAGGCAACCTACCGGGCGCCGTGACACAGGCAGTGGTGCGAGCCATGCGGTCTCACAGCGACATCGCGGCGCTTTTGCTGAAGGATCCGCAGACGATGGCGGCCTATACGGGCTTCCTGTTCGACTTGCTGAAAGAGGGGAGACGCATCGAACTGGATTTAATCGAGACCCTATAGCGCATATCCATAGGTTCTGAGCATGAGCCGTTGCATAAAGGCGCCACAATTTACTAAAGCGTGGTGCCAGAACACATTGCTTCTGCTGCTTGCATTTCTTTCTTCACGCTCAATTTGCTAGGGTGAGGCTACCGTCCACAGCCATCCCCTAGCCATGCCCACTCCGCTCTGGCTCAAACCCAACGGCGATCCGATCGCCTGTGTCGAAAAGCTCAAAATCCTCGGCGAGAATCTCGAGGAGCTACAGCAACTGGTCAAGGATGCACTGGAGGATGCTTTGCTCATGGGCTGCTCGGAAGCGTGCGTCCGGGAAGCGTTCCACAAGGCGATCGACGTAACCCAGTCCGACTTTCCAGAGCAACCGGCCTGAGCGTGAGCGCTCGTGCCCCCTTCCGCCCTTGGGCGGTACAACGCCGCAAGGGATTCGCCCTCACTGCTGCAGGCGCCATAGGGCTTGTGGGCTCGCTCTACGCGCCGGCCGTCTGGGCGCTCCCTTCGGCAGCCGTCAGTCTCGCTGTCTCGGCGCTAGGGCTTGCCTGGCTCAAGCGTGCGCAAGCACGCGCACACGGCCAGGCAGTCGAAGCCAAACACCTGCCGCTCGCGGTCAGACAGCTCGAAGAGGCTGGGTTCGATACCGAGCAGAACGTCAGGATCGGCCGGGCTGACGTTGATCTTGTGGTCAGAAACCTGGGCAATATCGCTGCAATAGAAGTTAAGTCCTTCGGTTACTGGCGCTGTCGACTCAGGGATCGGGACCGCGAGCGCAAAGCGCGTGATCAGGTTCTGAGACAGAAGGAACGCCTTGGGGCCCGGGCTGCCGTGCTCTGGTTGCCCCATGCACGGCATACCTGGCTGAGCAGGCTGCTCGACTTCTGCTTCCCAGAGCGCGACGTTTCCGTCGTGCGCGGACCGGCAAGATACCTTGTTACGCATCTCAAAGCGTTAATGAAGCACTAGGCGCAGTATGTTTCTGTCACCGAGTGCGCTTTGCTAGGCTGTCTGAAAGAACAGCAACGCGGACACGATGAACACACCCAGATTCGAACGTCGGCCACTCCCTTCCCCTGAGGCCGCTCGTCTTCCCCTGAAAGCACGGCTACTCACATCTCGTGGCGAGCCGGCACAGGAGGCGCTGTCGATTTCCCAACTGCCACCGCCAGACGGCATGCTTGGACTTGAAGCCGCAGCCCAACTCCTTGCCCAAGCGATCCAAAACGGCGATCGCATTTGCATTGTGGCGGACTATGACGCTGACGGGGCGACAGCGTGCGCCGTAGCGCTGCGCGGCCTACGCCTTTTCGGAGCGAAGGTCCTCTACGCGGTACCGAACCGCTTCACCGAGGGCTATGGGTTGAGCCCGGCGCTGTTCGAGCGCGTCAAGCTCCTGCGGCCCGGGCTGCTGCTGACGGTCGACAATGGAATCGCGTCGCACGATGGCATTGCCGCCGCAAACGAAGCGGGGGTGCCGGTGATCGTCACGGACCACCACCTCCCCGGCGAGACGTTGCCGCCGGCCGCAGCCATCGTGAACCCCAATCAGCCTGGATGTGCTTTCCCCAGCAAGAACCTGGCAGGCGTCGGGGTGATGTTCTACGTGCTGGCGGGCCTGCGCCGCCTCTATCGCGAGCGCCAGGATCCGCGCGGAGAAGTCTCCCTCGTATCCCTCATCGACCTGGTGGCGGCAGGCACGATCGCCGATCTCGTTCCGCTGGATCGCACCAACCGCATCATCGTGCAAGTGGGCCTCGAGCGCATCCGGGCACGGCGTGCCTGCGCTGGCATTCTCAAGATTTTCGAGGCGGCCGATCGCGACCCCGCCAAGGCGACAGCAGGCGACCTGGGCTTTTGCGTCGGCCCGCGGATCAATGCCGCCGGCCGCCTCGAGGACGCGGCGGTCGGCATTGCATGCCTATGCACGGATGACGATGAAGATGCGATGCGTCTGGCTAAGTCGCTGCACGAAACGAACAAGAGCCGGAAGGAAGTTCAGGCCTCCGTCGAGAAAGAAGCCGACGCGATCGCCGAGACGATCACTGCCGGCGACACCTACAGCCTCGTGGTGGCGGATCCCGGCTGGCACGAGGGCGTCGTGGGGATCGTGGCGGGCCGACTGAAGGAGAAGTACCGCCGTCCCGCGGTCGTTTTCACAGCCACAGCGGACGCGTGCCTGAAGGGTTCCTGCCGTTCGATCACAGGGCTGCACATTCGAGACGCACTGGCGGCGGTGGACCGCGAGCTTCCCGGCGCCATCGTTCGCTTTGGCGGTCACGCGATGGCGGCAGGCCTTACCCTGCATGCGGACTTGCTCGACGCATTCAAGGAGGCCTTCGAGCGCTACTGCAGATCCGTGCTGAAACCCGAGGACCTCGCAGAGGTAATCATCCACGACGGCCCCCTTACGGCGGAGGACCTTAACCTGGACGATGCTGCCTGGATGACGACGGCGGTCTGGGGGCAGGCATTCCCACCTCCGACCTTCCTGACCGAAGGCAGAGTCAAGGCAATCCGGCTCCTCAAGGAAAAGCACACCAAGCTTACGATCGATGTCGGCGGAAAACTGGTCGATGTCATCCTCTTCAACCACGTCCTCCCCGAGTACGAGACGGTTCTGGTGCACGGCAGACTGGAGGTCAACGAGTGGAATGAGCGACGCACCTTGCAGATCATTGCAAGCCACATTTTCCCGCCTGCGCAGCATCGGGCGGCATAAGAGCGCCTTTGCCCTTCAGTTACCCGCTCATGCCAAACGACCCTTTCGAACTCGGCGCTTTCGTCATGCTGCACCCACGCAACCAGGCCCGAAGCGTCAGAGCGGAGGATGTCGGCCGCATCGGGAAGCTGGTGGCGAGAGACGCCGAGGCAGCGATTGTCCAGATCTTCCAGGACGACCTGATCGGCCTCTCGCTCGTGTGCCGAATCCCGATCGCACACTGCGCCCCGATTCCCGCTTTCCTTGTCGAACCGTATGAGTCACGGGCCGGCAAGCAAGGATGGAAAGTGACGCCGACCGGCCTGAGTCTTTTCCAGAAGCTGGGGTGGCTTCACACCGACGCAACGGTCGGTCTGGCTGCAAACGAACGCTTTTTTCACCGATGACGCTCCCGTCTCAGCAGTTCGACGTGCTGGAGCTTGCCTATCAATTTCACACCGCCTGCACAGAACTCGAGCAGGCGCTGAGCTTCGCCCGGTCCCTCAACGAGCGCGAAGGTCTCCAGTTCCTGCAACTTTGGCGGTCGGAGGCGTGGCACGAACTCCAAAGCCGTTTCCCCGACTACCCAAACTTCCCGAAACTCGAGGAGGACTCATTTTGAAGTACCCACTTGTATTCATCCTGGCCGTGACAGTCACGACCGCAGCTTCCGCACAATCACTTGCCGGCTCTGCAGCACTCGACAACGAACCGGGCAGCAACTCGTCCTTCGCCGCTTCGATCCAGTTTCTGGAGCGACTGGGCTGCCACCAGCGTGCGGCACAATCCGGATCGGCAGCTTCCGATTGCGAAGGCGCACAACCCGACCTCGAGGACGCAGCCAAACGAGCAAACGGCGTCGTCGACGAGCGCGTCCGCAAACGCATCCAGGAAGACCGGGGCCGTGGCACCATTCGGTGGACTCGGCCGACCCCGTGAACATTCTCTTAGCCTTTCCGGAGCACCCAGTCGAGCACAGCCGTCGGCAAGATCCGCTTGAGGAACGGAAAGACTTTTGCCGGCGCCGTCACGCGGTACCGTGCCGCGGGCCGCGCAGCCTCGAGGGCATGGAGAACGGATTCCAAGCAGGCGTCATCGGCTAATACGAATCGGTTCGCCGAACGCGGCGCCGCAAGCCCTGCGATGAACGTCCGATAGAATTCGCGGTGAGCGCTCGAAGGCACGTCAACATGCCGCATCAACGCGGCGTGAGCGTTTGCGCGAAAACGGGTTTCGATCGGGCCTGGCTCGATCAAACTGACGTGGAGGCCACTGCCGTAGAGCTCCAGTCTCAGCGTATCTGCAAGCCCCTCCATCGCGAACTTGCTTGCCACATAGAGCCCACGTCCCCGCATTGCAACAACACCGAGCACTGAGCTCACGAATACGATTCGACCGCTTCCCCGCCCTCTCATCCGAGGCAGCAACGCATGATTGAGCTGGTGAGCGCCAAAGAGATTTGCGGCAAATTGCTCTTCTATGGCTTCGCGCGACAGATCCTCTACTGCACCGTAAAGGCCGAACCCGGCATTGTGTATAAGCGCATACGGGGTGCCATACGTCAGCAGCTTCGCAATCGCTTGATCGACACTCTCAGCCACCTTTAAATCGAGCTGCAACACATCCAGCAAGCCCTCAGCCCGCAGATCACGAATGTCGGCTTCATTCCGCACAGCGGCAATGACGCGATAACCACGGCGCGACAACGCCAAGGCCGCATGGCGGCCAATCCCTGACGACGCCCCTGTGACCAGCACGATTTCCCCAAGACTCGAATCGATTCCCACGCAAGGCTCCAGAAAGACGGCCGCAACACTGGGCGGCTAAACCACAAAATGCCACGAAAGATCGCAACGGCAAAACGAGAAACAAAGGCCGGCTGCGACCCGCGTCTGCGCCCTACCCTGACGCGCCTTTCCCGACTTACCCACCGCCTGCGGCCGTGGATAAGTCGCGGCTTGTCGCCTGCCTTCCGCCTTCGCTAGAAGCGAACGCGAAAGTCAGGTCCATGGGCCTCCGGCGGGTCTGCGACGCCTCTTTTTTGAGAAATGGGGCTTTCAAAAGCAAGGGCATTCCATTTTCGCTATTTCGTTAATGGAATGCCCTGGTTAATCTCCGAGCTATACATATTTTCAGTTTCTTAGCTAGAATTCGAATTGCAATGACTGAGCGGTGGGGCCAGCAATGAAACAGAGTCAATTCGACCAGTGGATTCTTCGTCGAGAAGAAGAAGGCAGCGGGATCTCTGACGCTTCTCGAAAGGTCTATGGCGCGATGTGGCGGAGTCTTTGCCGAGAGCTCTCGGGCTCTGAATCGCCAGGCGTGGTCGAGATCGAGTCGGCGCTTGAGCGACTGAAGCTCTCGCCGACGTCACGGCGACGTTACCTGCAACTTCTCGCCAAAGTGCTTGGGCAGGAAAGCGCTGCCGCGGCTGTGCTGGAGCAGGCGGCGATCCCAGAGAAGCCCGCCCCAGCGACCTTGTCGCCGGTGCGCGAGAACAACCTCAGCGCTGCGCTCGAATCGTTTGACCCTAGAGACCGTGCCCTGACACTGCTCTACCTCGGCGCCGGACTGCGCACGGGCGAATCCGTACGCTTGCGGCGCGAGGATCTGCATCTGGATGAGGCTGTGCCTTGGATCTTGGTGCGAAACGCATTCGATACCGTCGTCCGTTCAGCCCCTTTGAATGCAGCGGCGGCCCAAGCACTTAGGGAATGGGCGCGCTCGCACGACGACCCCTTTGTGTTCCCGGGGAAGGACGATGGTCCACTGGATGTGAGCAGCGCCTGGAAGATCTGCAAGAGGGCCACGCAAGCTGTCCTTGGGAACAAGTCGGCTGAAAGTCCGCGGCGCATGCGCCACGCGTTTGCCATTCGGCAATTGGCGGCCGGAGAATCACTGTCCACCGTAGGTGCGTGGATCGGTCACCGCCAGGTGAGTTCGACCGCTCGACTTGAGCCCCTGGTGCCTCATACGCGCCAGCCGGTTTGAACTGTTTCCTTGGCTCGTTCGCGTTCGCCGAGTAGCCTGCCAGCGGACGTGTTTGCGAGGTTGAATTCATGGAATTATCACGCTTCGAGAGCGATCCGCCGCAGGACGCACTGGGTGGTCGATGTGTTGTGCGCTGGTTCTATCGATTGCACAACGAAGATGCCGTAGCGCTGATTCTGTGCCTCCCGCCGGATCTCATCGAGGCGATCGGCGTTGACTTTCAGCGAGCCCAGCGTGCTTCGAGATCAGAACAAGCGGACATTGTGGAGCGGTTCAAGCAACTCACCCGCTACGACGGCTCGATCCTGCCCGAGCCAGAGGTTCAGGTTCCCCGGTGCGAGGAAGCCACGAACGGCCCGATGATCGAGCAACTCGGACTTTTCTGAGCGCTACTCTACCTGCCGAACACCCCCCCCAGGAGCCGCCGCGTGCGGCTTTTTTATTTCCGGGCGTCTTGCTACCCCTTACACAACGCCGACGCTGCGACATGCCCACGGCTGCCGCCTCAAGAAAGGCTTGTACCCCGCCAAGGCAGCCCAGCTACCTGGCTGCCTATACCCGAAATCAGCGCGACGGCTCATTGCAGAGCCGATTATGCGAAAAAGGAGATTCAAGACATGACAACAGGACCATATCTAGTGGCGGAAGTTGAAGACGCCGACAATACACCATGCACCTGCGAGGCATGCGGTTGGACGGGCACCGCCGATGCTGTCGACGAAATCGAAGATTGCGCACTGACCCCGGGTGACCCGTCACCTGTCGGCCGCTGCCCTGAGTGTGATTGGCTGGCTTACGTCGATCGGCCACTGAGAGCGAATCCGCTCGATCTGCGCTTGCTCGAAATGGTGTGCGATCTCGAGCACTATCTTTGCGCCATCCGTGACGAGACGCTCGATGGCAGCGAACCCGAGCTGGGGAAGTTGCTGCAGAAGTCGGCGGCACTGCGCGAGGCGTTCGCTCAGCGCACAGAAGTTGTGAAGCCCATGGCCCCAGGGCACGCCGCGCCCAAGCTATGGCTCGCGGTTGTGGAGCATGAGGCGGTGCCTGGCGCGAAGCTCAAACTCCTAGCGCAGCCGGCCGAACCTACTGCTGAGCAGATTCTGCCCCACTTCGCAGGCGAACTGGGGCTCGGCGAATCGCTGGACGACCTCTACGTCAACGGCGTCTTCGACGTCATGCATGAGCTCCAGTACCGCGGCAATCTCCAGGCGTTTAAGGAGACTGCTGCGCAGATGGGTTGCGTCGCGCCTGCTGGCGAGAAACACAAGATCGTCGTGCAATTGGACGACGACGGGGGGGCACCGGGCATCACGGCAAATAGACCCGTGGAGATCGCGATTCTCCGGCACGACAAGGACCTCCAGGACTACGACGAAGAAGATATCTTCGACGTTCCATCGCGAGACCTTCCCGGCCGTATGGAACAGGCTGTCGGGCATTTTGCGGACGTACCGCTTGACGAGGCCTGGGTCGAGCAGATCTTTTCTGCCGTCTCGGCACACCATGACGGTGAGACCTAAGCGCTACACCAAAAATGGAGAGACACGTGAGATTCAGAGAAGAGATTGCGAAGTCCGACCTTCAGCGTGAGCGCTATGAGCGCTACCTTCGCTCCGGCGCAATGCCAGAGCGAAGCCGGCCTGCCGATGCGGCCGAAGACCGGGTCGCCGCATCCAAAGCGAAACGAAAATCGGCGCAGCGGATCGGAAACAAACCACCCCGATAGGCTCTACCGCCAACCTTCCTGATGTGAAGGCATTCCTCTCCACCCCAGCCTCGCGACCATCGGTTGCGAGGCTTTTTCTTGTCCGCTGTGCTTCGTTTTCCGTATTGCGCGACGTACCCCAATCAGACTTGCAAAGGCACACGGCGATGTCTCTGAAGAAAGATGCTGAGCCCCCTATGCGGAACATCCATCCGAGCTTAAAGAATGCTCGTCGTTATATGAGGAAACGAAAATGCAGAACTGCACTGCCTTCCAGATCACGGACGAGGACATCTTGAACGTCCTTCACCAGTATTCGATGCGCGTAACGAATACTCGAGGTCAATCGTTCGAAACGATGGCCTCGGAACTGATTGAAGAGATCGACCACGCTCGCATCGAGAAGGCTGCACTCGCCTCCGGCTGCGAGCTGGATCAACAGAGCCAAGGCGCTTTCGATGAGATCCATAAGATCTTGGTTGAACTCGGCGTCATGGATTTCTGATCAAAAAGGAGTAATGACATGGCCTATTACATCTGGCATGACGAAGGCTGTTGCGACAACCGTGAAGAACGCCTTGACGAAGCACGGCGTGTTCAGACAGCGTTGATGGCTGAAGGGCACAGTGACGTGTACATCACGGACGAGGACCATAACGTGGTCGGCAGCACGGATGTCGAAATGCAATGTGCTGACGAAGGCCTGCGGCTAAGAGCTTTCACGCCCTGCGGCAACGGCGATTACATCTGCCGCCACTGTGGCTGGCTGCAACCCAGCGCAGCGGCTGGCGCTGCCGAACTTTGCAGAAACGCGACATGGCGCGATGCAGCCGAGTACGAACGCTATGCGGCGGTAGCTCGAGCCGGCGGCTTCGATGTGCAAACTGCGGACCTACCGGCAGCCAACGAACAGAGTGCGACCAATCCTCTTCTTCGCATTCGACTGGAAAGCGATACGGGGTCGGAGACCGTTGAATTCCGCGCTTCGGATGTGCTCGCATATCACATGCCTGGCAGCGCCTACGCCTGGCATGACCTTTCCGAACAGGACCAAGATAGTTTCGCCGAGGACTACGCCCTCTATACCTTCAAACGAAAGTTTGGAGACCATGGCGAGTATCGCGTCGAAATACTTTGAACTTTCACGTGAAGAGACTCGCTTCGACCGTCATTGCGTCATTGAACGCGATCGCAGATCAAGGAGAAATCAGTGACTGATTTTTTCGACGTTACCACTTTTAACTATCAACTGCTGAGCAGGCTTCAGCAGGACTGCGAATACTACCTGGGCTTTGGCGCCCGGAATAAAAAATACCTCTGGGCGCTAGATGAGGCTGCGCAAATCAAGAAGATGCGGGATTTGTATGCTGCTCTTCCCGAAAAGCCGGTGTGGATCACCCTCGCAGACATCGATAAATACGAGACTGCCATGGTGACTCTGTGAGCCTAGCTCCATAAGCAAGAGGCACATCCAAGGCATGTTGCCACCCCCGCCCCGCGACTCTTCGAGTCCGGGGCATTTTCACGCGCCCGATACCTCATGCATCTTATTGCTTGCCGTTCCTCTACTTCCATCGCAAGGTCAAGGTGTGCTGCCGCCCAGGCAAGCACATTATCTTAGTCATAGATCATTAGCAGTGAGAGCTGCTTCATGACACATGGAGATGAAATGAAAGATACGATTGAACAGGCCTGGCTTGTAGAAATCAGACTCAAAGATTGGGAGCCGGATCTTCCCAATGGATTGCGGATTGTCTCTTTCGAAGAAGTGGTGGCTCCCGGTGAAGTTGAAGCACGCCAGGCCGGGTTTGACCAATTTCAGGCACGCTGCACCTATGAGCCGGTGATGCGTCGCAAGATGCTCAACTGGGGGATCACGCAACACAATTGCTGCGCACCGGACGCGGTTCAGATTTCCTACTGACTGGCATCATTCGAGCGTTACGATAACCGAGTAGCCGGTTAGCAACATCAACCCAAGCGGGAGGGCTATCCCCGTTTGGGGATGTCCCGCGCAACAGGAGACTCAAGGATGACACAGACAGTTTGTAACGACGCCATTGAGGCCAAGCGCCAGCAAGTTCTGGAGGCCTACTCAAAGTATGGGGTGGGCTCCCGGGAGTATGAGGGGGCTTTCGATGAGCTGCACGACATGCGAATGCACGCCATGGCTGAGGGCCACAGGAAGGAATGGGGGCTACCCCCGTGCGCCACCACGCCTTACTGCGGTGCGCGATGGTCTCAGAAGTGAAAATCGCACGTTACGAGGAAGGAGGTTAGTCATGACCAACGAAAATGGTCTGGACGACGACATCGATAGCGCTGAAGTGCTATCCGGCCGTCAAATCGCGCAAAGAATCGAAATGCTCGTAAATGCGGCGCTCTCGCTCATCGATTGCGACGCCACTGAAGCCGAGTGCTGGGCCTATGAGGCAGGCAGATATGCTTGGGAGGTCGATGCCGAGACACCGGAACGGCTTGCTCCGTATCCCGTGCTTGCTGACGCCTTCGGACGCGGCAGGGCGGATATCCAGGAAAGTTTCGACGTACGCACTGGCGTCACGGCGCCACAAAAATCGCACGTTACGAGAGGAAATGACAATGGCTAACGCCCGAGTCAAAGAGTACAAGGTGACCTACGAAGATGGAACCAGTTCTCTTCAGCCCTTTACGGAAGCGCAGGCGGCTGACTTAGGTACTGTTCTGGAAGCGGGGGGCCTCAACATTGACGCCGCCTTCCGCCTGGTGGAACGGTGGAATGCCCAAGCAAAGTTGCAGCGGAATGAGATGCGGTATTCGATTCTGCTCAGCAGCCTGCAAGGCTAAATCCCGCGTTACGATAATCAAGGAGGCCAATAATGACCAAGCAAGAGTTCATCGCGCCCAGTCGCACCGGCCTAATTCTCAGTGGGGTGCTGGTTGCACTGCATGGCTTCGAGAACGAGGCGATTGCGCGTGCGCGAGCTTTCGGCGATGGAAATTGGAACGAGCACCCGGATGTTCTGGAAGCCCGGCGAATTGCTTCCGCGATTCGTATCGGCGAGCCCGTCGAAATCGAACATGAGCGCATCCGCGACCTTCTGGCTCACACCCAGCAGGTCATGAGGGTTTCGCATGATGAGTGGGAAGCAGTGGTGAGCATGATTACATTCCCCCTCGAAGATGCCGAGACCAAGCCGAAAGGCGCATTCCGCCCGCGATAGCCGGTAAATCTGTCGTTACTGTAACCAACCATGTCCGAGGGGATTTCGCAGTCCCCACGGGACTGCTCTGAGGGCGCCAATTTCGAGGAGTAGGAAATGAAGGAGCAGTATCGCTGTGTTAACAGGGTGATGCAAAAGTCCGTGAACGATCCGAAGAACTGCTTGTCATAGAAACACTCCCAGATCCCTTGCACAGTAACGATGCGCGGCCAACTCGACCCCCAGTCCTCGATGTTCCACTACTTCTCGCCGGAGTCGCGTGTGCCGGCGGATCATCCGCTGCGACGGGTGAAGCGTTTGGCCGACCGTGCCCTGGGCGCAATTTCTGGGGAGTTGGACGCGCTGTACTCCTCGGTCGGTCGTCCATCGATTCCGCCAGAGCGACTGCTCAAGGCGCAATTGCTGATTGCGCTGTATTCGGTTCGCTCGGACCGGCAGTTCTGCGAACAACTCGACTACAACATCCTGTTCCGCTGGTTCCTCGACATGGATCTCGAGAGCCCGACGTTGGATCAGTCGAACTTCAGCCGCCTGCGCGAACGCCTTGTCGCCACCGACGTGGCTCGACGCTTCTTCGATGAGGTCGTCAATCTGGCCCGCAAGCAGAAGCTGCTGTCCTCGGACCACTTCACGGTCGACGGCACGCTGATCGATGCCTGGGCTTCGTTCAAGAGTTTTAAGCCCAAGGATGGCACCCCGCCCAAGGACGGTGATGACGGCACCGGGATGGTCGACTTCAAGGGCGAGAAGCGCTCGAACGCCACGCATCAAAGTACGACCGATCCCGAGTCTCGACTCATGCGCAAGGGCAACGGCCAGCCGGCCAAGCTCAGCTATGGCGGGCATGTGCTCATGGAGAACCGCAATGGGCTGTGCGTCGACATCCTCATCACCGAATCGACCCAGGCCGAGCACCGTGCCGCGCGGCAGCTGCTCACTCGCGCACGTCGACGGCACATTCACCCCAAGACGCTCGGCGCCGACAAGGGCTATCACGTGAAGGAATTTGTCGGGCACCTGCGCGAGCACGCGGTGCGACCGCACATCGCGCGCATCAAGGATCGGAAGACGCCCGGCCTGGATGGTCGAACCACCCGAACCGAGGGCTACCGGGTCAGCCAGCGAAAGCGAAAGCGCGTCGAGGAGATCTTCGGTTGGTTGAAAACGGTCGGCGGATTGCGAAAGACCCGTTTCATCGGCCAGGCGAGGACTCAGATGGCGGCCTTCATTTCCGGTGCCGCATACAACTTGCTCCGAATCGCGAAGTTGAGCGTTTCGGAGGTGAAGGTATGAGCGCAGGCGCGCGAACAGCCCTTCGTGGTCGCCGTTGCGGCCACGAAGACAATTCGAAGCCGCCGCGAAAGCTATTCCGGAAAACGATGTCATGATGAAATTCGACCTGAACCTCAGTGCTGGCGCGGTGTCGCCGGTTTTTGCATCAGCCTGTTAAGTGTCACAAAATCTACAGCCAAGAGGCGCTGGACAAGCTTGAAAATGTTGCGTTGCTCGACCCCGGTTGTCTTCCAGACGGGTTGTGCCCCGATTGTGGAAGCGCTTGTTGGCCGGTGTTGAATGAGACCGACAGCAATGCAACGACGGCTATCAAGCTCGTGAAGTTGGCGCCGTCTGGTGACGTGGGCCTGATTGTCAATGATCATGTGGTCATGACGGCAGAGCCCGCGCTGGATGACGCAGACCATGTGGAGCAAGTCGCAGAGAATCTGGCTGTGGCGCTCGGAGAGCCGCTGATGCGGATTGAGCGCCCTGAGCCTGAGGCCGAGGATTGGACCTGGGAAGGTATCGCCGAAGACCTTGCGGTTGAGGCGGCCCAAACCTGAGACCGGCAACTCGTGCATCACGATAACCAGGTAGCCGGTTAGCAACATCAACCCAAGCGGGGACACCCATCCCGCTTGGGGATGCTCCGCGCAAAGAAAAGGAGGCCAGCATGGCTACTGCTGAACAACTCATCCGGCGCAAGGATGGGTCGGAGGTGAAGATTGTCGCTCGGGATTTCTCTGAGCCTGGGCGAGCGCGCTCGGTTGACGTGTATGTGCTTCGCCGCGCAAGCTCGGAACACGACTGGACGCTTTGCAGCGACCAGCCTCACCCGGACTGGCGAAAGTTATCCGTCGAGGAGTACATCAAGCACGGCCGCTCGGAGAAGTTTCAGGCGGTCACTCATGGCGAAATCTTCAAGGTCGCCAACGCACTTCAACGACCCGTACCGGGCGTATGCGTCAGGCCGTGATTCGGAGGCTTCATGCAACTGCCAAACTGGCGGCACGCGACAATCGACCGTCGCAAGCTGCGGGACTACGTGCTCAATCCGGCGCACCCGGAGGGGCGCCACAAGGCGAGGGTCTTCCTGTCGGCGCTCGGTCTCACGGCCGCCGACAGCGAATGGCTCGCGACGATGGTGTTGCAGCACCTGGGCGCGGCCGAAGCGGTCCTAACTGACTCGACGCCCTGGGGCGAGCTGTACCGGGTAGACCAGCAAATCTGGCGCGGCAGCCGTTGCGCGAGAGTCCGAACCGGCTGGCTGTGTCGCGGTCAGACCGCTAGGCTGACAACGTGCTTCATTGTGGGAGAATGCGATGAAAGTGCTTGATGTGGTTGCCGCGCTGCAGGACTTCCCTGAGCAGCGAGTGGTGAAAGGTCAGGTTGGAACGGTGGTCGAGGAGTTGGACGCCGACCATGTTCTCGTCGAATTCTCTGACGTGAACGGAGTCGCCTATGCCCTCGCGCCGATGCCTGTAGGCCAACTGATGGAACTCAAACACGCCCCCGCCGACCAGGCGGCGTAAGCGTGAATTTTCAGCCCGCCCCCCGGAGTCCCTATACTAACTGTAGGACAAATCGATAAATACGAGACTGCCATGGTGACTCTGTGAGCCTAGCTCCATAAGCAAGAGGCACATCCAAGGCATGTTGCCACCCCCGCCCCGCGACTCTTCGAGTCCGGGGCATTTTCACGCGCCCGATACCTCATGCATCTTATTGCTTGCCGTTCCTCTACTTCCATCGCAAGGTCAAGGTGTGCTGCCGCCCAGGCAAGCACATTATCTTAGTCATGGATCATGAGTAGTGAGAGCTGCTTCAGCGCCTTACCGACTCGTTCGCGAGCAATAGCAAGGTCAAGCTAGGCGTGGCAATGTTTGACGCCAACGTAATGCTTGACGAGGCGAAACAGGCGCTCATGGAAGAATCACAGCGCAGACCCTCACCGGGCATGTGACAAATCGCGTGTTACGAGAACTGGGGTAACCGGTTAGCAACATCAACCCAAGCGGGGACACCATCCCCGCCTGGGGAGGTCCCGCGCAACAGGAGACTCAAGGATGGCACAGACAGTTCGCAACGACGCCATTGAGGCCAAGCGCCGGCAAGTTCTGGAGGCCTACTCAAAGTATGGGGTGGGCTCCCGGGAGTATGAGGGGGCTTTCGATGAGCTGCACGACATGCGAATGGACGCTATGGCTGAGGACTACAGGAACGAACGGGGGCTACCCCCGGGCGCCACGACGCCATACTGCGGTGCGCGATGGTCTCAGAAGTGAAAATAGCACGTGCCGTGCTCAACTAGACAAGGAAATCAAAATGACGAATAAGCCGACTTACGAAGAGCTGGTAGGCATGCTTCAGCGCCTTACCGACTCGTTCGCGGGCAATAGCGAGGTCAAGCTAGGCGTGGCAATGTATGATGCCAACGTAATGCTTGACGAGGCGAAACAGGCGCTCATGGAAGAATCACAGCGCAGACCCTCACCGGGCATGTGACAAATCGCACGTTACGTAAATCATTTGGACTTACTCAACCTATAAGGAAGCTAGGAAATGGCTGAAAGAACCAGCGACGCTGACAAGGCTCGCGAGCTCGCGGAGTCCATCAAGGACTGGTGGAAAGTTCACAAGTACGATGTCACTGGGGATCACGGTGAGCGGAACGTATACGACGACGAACCGGAGTTTGTCTCCAAAGCCAAAGAAATCATCGGAGACTGGGAGGCTTCGGGCTAGGCGCAAAATCGCGTCAGTTGCCCTGCAGGACACACGCCGAAAGGCGCATCCCGCCTCGGGATGTAGCCGACTTTCTTCACGCCCCGCGCACTTCGATGCCGGGGCGTTTTCACGTCCACGGCCCCGTCTGCGGAAGGCCTCGTCTTTCCGAGGATGGGAGTTTCCATGCGGCGCTACGACGCTGTAATATGGAAAG
>ERZ761607.2488-NODE-2488-length-19847-cov-5.411833_pt1 | contig 19847 bp, 16 predicted proteins | sample MGYA00511164_ERZ761607 | MGnify/ENA primary metagenome ERZ761607 (study PRJEB28899, sample SAMN02445080) | bioreactor sludge metagenome | biome: EBPR sludge | place: Australia: Brisbane, Thorneside Wastewater Treatment Plant | collected 2011-06-22 ... | reverse complement strand
GCAACTCGACCCGGCAGCTCACGTCCGACGAGGTGCTGGAGTACGAGAAGGAACACTGGGGGGACGCGTGAAGCTCCAAGGCATGCAGGTGTGGCGCGGCAAGCTCTACGCGGTCGTGCTGGTTCCTGGCAACCCAGACGGATTTCGGGTCGAAGGCCCGAGCGCGCCAGCCACCGTCTTTCGTCGACGCGACAACGCGATCGCACGAGCGCAGGAGTTGGAGAGCCGACTGCCACAGGAAGACGAGCCGAAGAAGCGCCGCGCGCCGATCGGAGCAGCCAGCACGACGATGCGAGCGCGGGCCAAGGCGTCGACGAAGGCTCGGGCGGATGAGGCAACGGGACCAGTGCTTGCGATTCCGAGCAAGACAGGCCGCAGCACGCGAGCATCCGGGACCCGACCTCGTGACGAGCCTCGTCCATCACGAGCCGACCGCGCGGTGTGGAAGCCGACCGACGAACAGCGGCGGTTCGGTGCCGAGTACTGGAAAGCACTCCAAGCAAATCACGCGTTCGACCTGAGCACCGTCGTGTACTTGGACTTCGAAGGCGACGTGGCCGTGTCGGTCTTCATGCCTGGCTCGAAGTTGTCGAAGATCGAGAGTGTTCCACCCGCGCGCGACCCTCGCTTCACGTTGATCCAGCGACGTCCAGGCGAGAAGCGACTCACCGTCTCGGACCTCGCCCGACTGGAAGCCGCCATGGGCTCCCCTCACGGTCGCGTCTCCGAGATCGTGACATTCGCTCCGCCGGGCACCGACAAACTGCCGTCGAGTGAGCTGCATCGCGCACGCGCAGTGTTCGGGGCTCGGGTCTTCCCGAAGACCCACGAGATCGACCTTCATGCGCCTCTCACGAAGGCTCGTGGCGGCGCCGGACTCGGTCGCTCGTTCGCCGACCGACCCGAGTGCATCCTGCGTGACAAGAAGATGAAGTCGAAGCGCCCGTCGCTCTGTCTCGAAGCGCTTGAACGAGCGTTCGGGCTTCAGCGCCAACTTCCCGTGCGTGGCCACACCTACATCGACTCGGCCGGCGTCCAAGGCCAAATGGAGATCCTCACACGCGAGCGGCTGGTGTTCGCCGGTAAGGCGAATGCCGCTCAGGAGCGCGAGTTCCACGCCTACTGCCACTGGGATGTCTGGTCGATGCACCAGATCCTGCTTCGCGCCCGCGCGTGCGCGTGGGCTTCGTGAATCAGTCGAGGTCCATCTCGTAGTCCCACCCGTCGAGGTCGTCGGGGTGCTCCCTCGGGACGGGCCCGGAGGACGCGACGACCAGCGCCACGTTGGTGGGCGTGACGGCGCAGAGCGCGGAGAGCGGCGGACGTTGAAGGGCCTCGCCGAGAGCGAGCTCGAGCTCGTACCGCTGCGCCTCGGTGCGCGCGCACGACGTGCGGGCTTCCGCCTCCGCCAGCGCACGGCGCAGCAACACGACGAGCTCGTCCGGCACCTCGCGCATCGCTCGGACGCGCGCGAGCAGCGCGCCGGGGGACCATTCGGGCCGACGCGGGGCGGGAGCGTGGGTCGGTACGAGCCGTGGGACGAAGCGCGCGGGCGGCGGCGTGGGGGCTTCGAAGTCGAGCGCGGTCTGGCGGAGGGCGACGAGTGAGCGGTGCATGCGATCGGATAGAGCAGGGGAGGTGCCAACCGATCGGAGTCCGAGAACGAGCGGATTCATGCGTCCGAGAGGAAGCGATATAGCGATCGAGAGAGGTGTGATAGCGTTCGGGCGATGACGAGCTACGACCTCTTCGTCTTCGGAGGTGTGCGTCGGAACGCGCCCGGCAGGTCGATGCCCGCGGTGACGATGGCGACCACCAGCGCGAAGCCCCTCGGCAAGCCGCACCGCGTGTTCGTGCTCTACGACCCGCACGGCGAGGTGCGGAAAGGCGAGCTCGCGCCGGAGACCGTCGCGCGACAGGTGGTCGACGCGGCAAAGGCGGCGCGAGGCGACGAACGGGTGTCCAAAGTCGAGCTCGAGAAGGAGCGGTCCGATCCCTACGACGTCGACGCGGTGCTCTTGCAGCTCGGAGATCCGAGCGCGCCTGCGGAGAAGAGCGTCGCCGCACGCCTACGTAGGAGCACGGGTCCCGTCGCGGTGGGGTTCGAGTCGGGGACGCCGGCGCAGATCGCGGCGCTCGTCGAGCTCTGTGGGACCTTGGGCCTCGAGACGTGGGCGGTCTGGCTCGACGAACGCGAACGCCCGCGCGCGACGCGCGTGCTCGAGAAGCGAGAAGGCACGCGCAGCCTGCGCGAGGAGCTCGATCACTACGGCAAGCTGCCCAAGGGGCGCTCGCTGCTGTTGGTCGGCGAGAGCGGCACCGGCAAGTCGCGCCGCGCGCGAGCGCTGCACGAGCGATGGAATCCGCGGCATCGAGATCGCTTCGGCGAGGTGAACTGCGCCGCGTTCCCGGAGAACCTGCTCGAGAGCGAGCTCTTCGGCTACAAGCGCGGCGCGTTCTCCGGCGCGACGAACGACAAGCCCGGGCTCATCAAGGAGTGCGATGGAGGCACGCTCTTCCTCGACGAGATCGGCGAGATGCCGATGCCACTCCAGGGCAAGCTGCTCGACGTCCTCCAGCTCGACGACAAGTTCCGCTGCCACTTCCGACCGGTCGGCGCGAACAAGCGGGAGACCGCCGAGGTGCGCTTCGTCTTCGCGACGCATCGCGATCTGCACGCGCGGATGCGCGAGGGCGCCTTCCGCGAGGACTTGCTCGCGCGCATCTCGACCCACGTCGTGTCGCTGCCGCCGTTTCGGGGAGCCCGCCACCGCATCCTCGCGGCGTACCTGCGTTACCTCCACACGATCCGGAGCGCGTTCGGAAACGCGAGCTTCCACTTCGAGCGAAGCGCCTGGCTCGAGCTCGCCGAGCTCGCGTTCGCGCAAGACGCGCCGTGGTCCTGGAACCACCGCGACGCCCAACAGTCGGCGGAACGCCTCGCGTTCGACGCATGGGCAGCGCAGAAGTACGCCCCCGAAGCGAGCGGCCGCGTGATGCTCAAGCCGCGCGAGCTCGCGGCCGAACGAGATCGTCTTCGCAAGAGCTGGGACGAGCGCGGTTCGAGCGCCACGAACGACGACGAGTGGGCTCCCGTCCGAGACGCGCTCGTATCCGACGCCTGGTCCGAGCTCTCGCTCCTCCAACGTTGGGAGGCGCGCTACCTCTGGGAGGCGTTGCAGGCCGCAGCAGGAAATCGCGCCGAAGCCTGGCGCCGACTCGAAGAGCGCGGCGTCTTCCCGCGCGGACGAACCACGAACGCCTCGGACGCGTTCGCGAAGCGGTGGCGTGGTTTCGCGTGGCGGTGAGCGAGTACGGGGGGAGCTACTCGGTGCCGGACGGGCACGGCGCGGCGAGGACTCCCGATCACGCCCTCCCCATCACCCGCGCCACCAGCTCGCGCCCATCGCCCGAGCACCAGCGATCGTGCCGCAGCGGCCAATCCGACTTCTTTCCCTTCCCGCTCATCAGAATCCCCGGATGCGCGAGGTGTACGACCGAGAAGCGCGTGCCGAAGACGTCGAGCGCGACCGGCGCCGCGTAGAAGAGCGAGCGCGCTGCATCGTTCACCTTCTCGTAGGTCTCGTGGCGGACGAACGCGGCGGCTTCGCTGCCGAGGGTGAGCAGCAGCTTCGCCTTCGATCGCGAGAAGAAGTCCGTGAGACGCGCGACGTTCCCGGGCATCTGACGCGCGAGCTTCACGAGCGCCTCCGGCGCAGGGCGTGCCTCGATCCCGAACGAACGCCCGAACGCGGCCTCGGCCTCGCGGAGGTTGTCTGCCATCGAGCGTCCCTTCGACTTCCGTGTGTTCGCGAGGAAGTACGGCATCACGTCGAGCGTCAGCACCGACGCGCGATCGAGCCCGAGCGGCTCGAGAAAGCGTGCGTCGAGATCCTTCGCGGACGCGGACACCCCGAGCTCGAACGACGTGCGCTCGACGCGAACGGGCAGGTTCATCACGCGGTCGCCGACTGTCGTCCGAGCGACCGCCCCCGCGGGGTACACCCCGAGGATCGCGACGGGCGCGCCGAACGAGCCTCCGGGATCGGTGCGCCACACGGGCTGGTCGTTGGGCAGGGTGCCGCGTGTCTCGGGAAGCAGTGATTGCCAGGTCATGGGAGTCCTTCCGTCCGTGTTGCTCGGAGCGATCGAAGAGACGTGCGGAGCCGTCGTCCTCTGACCAGCCACGTCGCATGCGAGATCGCGGAGGTCGTCGAGCAGGTCAATCGCGGTTACCTTCGACGACGCAGCGACGAAACGTCGGCGCGTGATCGAAGTCCGCTCGGAGGCCCACGTGCTCTTCGTGCGCGAGCAAGCACACGACCCACCGCGCCAACCTCGTGAAGAACGCTGGGCTCGATCCGATCGCGCCGTGCGCGGCACCGACCACTCGAACGTCACTGCCGAGGACGCCCTCCGCGAGACCGGCGATCACCGCGGATGCGTACTCGCGTGGGAGTCCGACGAACGCGGTCTCCGTCGCGCGACAGAGGGCCTCGTCCCAGGTGCCGCTCGCTGCGCTCGCGCCATCGACATCCACCGGCAGCCTCGCCTCCCGCGCGGCTGGGACTGGCTCGTCGAATCGTTCGACGACGTGCTCGACGACGAGGAGCCCGTACTCCGCTCTCGCACCGCGCGGCACGAACGCTTCGACGCCCAACGTCGTCGCGACGTGAGAGGTCACCGTCGCGGAAGGTGCGAGCGGGCGAGCGCGCGGCGAGGAGAGCGCGATTCGGCACGGGACCTCCTCCACGAAAACGCGCCCTCTCGCGAGACCTGCAGACACCTCGATCCTCACACCACCCTCCAGCTCGTCTCGAACTGCTCGTGCCCGCTCACGCCACCCACGACACCCGCTCCGGCCACGCGCCGGTGCTTCGCCACGTCGCGAGCACCTTGTGGCGCAGCGCGGCGACGCAGTGACGCATCTCGGCCGAGGAACGACCAGTCGACGTGCACTGCCCGTCCGTCGAGAGCGTCATGGTCCCCCACGCTTCGGGGTCACCGACGACATCTCCGCAAACGCGATACGTCGCTCGCGTCGCGTCGGAGCTCTCGAGGACCGCCTCGAAGTGGAAGACGCTCATCTCGACCTCGCTGGCCGTATCGTCAACGCGCCAGCTTGCTCACGATGTCGCTGAGGAGCTGCGCAAACGCGATCGCGTCGCCGGGCTCGTGGATCCAGAAGCGTTCGATCACGCCGCCGAGGCGGAGGTCCATGAACCGGCCGTGGTCCTTTCCACCGTCGAGGTCGATGCCCCCGAACGACACCGCCTCGTAGGGGAACGCGCGCGGTTCGGCGCCAGCGACTTCCACGACGACGGCGTCCTCGTGGAAGTCGAGCCGGTCGCCCCGCGCGAGCTCGAACGAGCCGATCGACTCGTCCGTCCCCGCGCGCCACGACGCGCGATGGCGAAGCCGGTAGGGGACCTGCTCACGAACGTAGACGGGCAGCGGGACTCTCATGCGGTCACCGGATCACGTTGAGCGAAGCGCCGCAGTGGGGGCATCGAAGATCGACGGAGTGCGCACCCGTCGCCAGGTACAACCAAACGACCGTCGAGCTGCATCGCGGGCACCTCGCGTGAGTCGTGAGAAGAATCGTGAGCAGAAGTGGGGCGACGAACATACCGTAAACGAGCGTCGTTCGGGCTCCCACGAACCATGACAGAGGCATCATGGTGAAAAGCGTGACTGATCCGATGCGAAGGAAGCGCCGGCTCCGATTCGCAATCGTGAGCTCAGCGGGGGGTCAGTTCGTGTTCCATGGCGAGAGCTCGGTAGCATCAACGCGAGACTTCGACCTCGACTCGCTCGCACACGACCTCGTACGCGGGCCCGTCGTCGGTGTTGAACGCGAGGTGCCGCAGCGCGGTTCGCTCGCCTCGCGCCTCGAGCTGCGCCCGAATACGCGCGAGCAGCGGTGTCTCGCCGAGGTCGAGCAACCGATCGTACGCCGCGAGCTCGTCCACCCCTCGCGCGCCGTCGTACGCGACGGAGAAGAATCGGACTCCCTGGAACGAGAGCGTCCACGTCTCGACGCCCTCGTCGGTCTCGAGCTCCATGCGGATCGCCAGGCCGCGTCGCGGAAGGAGCTCCGTCGCCGTGCCGCGAACGAGCGCGGTGGATGGCTGAGGCAGGTGCCATACGATGGTCGGGTTCTCGTGTTCGAGGCTCATCGAGTCTCCGTCGATCATCCGCGGTGATTTGGCTGCTCTCGCAGCGAGGCGTCGCTACCTCAGAAGCGTGTCGAGGTTCGCGTCGCAGCGAGGGCAGGCGAGCGAACGTCGACCCCCGAGCGCCCGCGAGAAGTAGGCGCCCACGAACCGCTCGTGGCACCGCGGACACCTCATGTAGGTCCGAAGGAGCAGGACGAACGCGACCGGGAGCGCGAACGTGGTGACGGCCGTCGTGCGCGGGCCGACGAACCAAGCGGCCACCATCACCGCGAACCCGACGGCCGAGCCTCGGACGAGGTCCCGCGTCGGAACCTCGACCGCGCGCACACGGGTGCCCGCGTAGCCGAGGTGTCCGTGGTTAGACGAACAGACGGCGAAAACAATATGACGACCAGTCGGGTCTAGCAGAGTGGCTCACGATGAAACGAGCGCGTCTTCCGTCCCTACAGTCCACACGAGCCATGGCATCTCCGAGCCAGGTCGGCCGCATCGGACCGAGATATCTGAACTCGCGGACCACGACCTGGTCTACATCCTTTGCCGAGATCTTCGTCGAGCCGAATGGTCGTCGAATGAATAGTTCGTCGTCGCGAAGTTCGACAACGGTTCGGAGTTGATTGATCGCGTACAGTGCAAAACTCGCGGACAGCACGCTCCATGCACAAGCGCCTGCAACGATCGCGAGTGGGACACCGCCCGACAACCACCCATACATTGCGAGTGCAGCAGGAGAGACGGCGATGACCGTGACAGTCGCGCCGAGTACCACCGCTGGCTTCGCAGAGGAAAGTATGACGACACGCTCTTTGTCGTCGCTAGCGCCTTTTGCCACCTTGAAAACTCCTTCTGTTGTCCGACCCGATTGGCAGGGCAACTGTCACGCCGATGGTCGCTCCAACCTCGACGATTGCGCCAACCCCGATGCCGACTTGAAACGTTCCGCAAGATGAAGTGTCACGCCCCATCAGCATGTCAGCCGCTGCGTCGGGATGTATCGAGTATCCGGCGGATACTGCCGCAATGGCTCCGACCTTTCCAGCCACGCCGATGCTAGGGCCGATGAAGTCATCGATGCTGCCTCGGTTGAAGAGAACGGACACTCCGCCGTACGCACCCGGTGTAACGAATCCGGCGGAGCCTGCTATCGAACCGAACAGGAACGCTTGTCCACTCTCGCTGTCAAACCCGACGCCGATTGTGACGCCGCCGCCAACACCGATGAGCGAGCCCTCGAGGTTGATTCCGACAGCGATCACCCACAGCCCGTTGGGATCCACGAAGTTCACCGGGTCGCCCGCCACGTACGCGTACAGATTCGTGTCGCCGCCGGCGATCAAGCTCGGATCCTTCGCCAGCCACCTCCCGATCGCCGCGTCGTAGTCGCGCGCCCCATACCTCACGAGCCCCGTCTGCGGGTCGTAATGCCCGGCCGCGTAGCCGAAGGGTTGGAAGCCGGGATTCGTGTCGCGGAGGACGCGACCGTAGGCGTCGAAGTCGAGGGCTTGGACGACCTCGCCGGTGGCGGTGTCGACCACGCGGCGGATGGAGCCGAGGTGGTCGTAGACGAGGCGGTAGGTGCGGCCGTCCGCGAGCATGAGCTCCGGGGCGAGGGCGTGGCTCGCGTAGACGAAGACGGCGCGGACGTCGCCGTCGGGATCGAGCTCGGCGATCGGGCGGTCGCCATGGTAGAGCCAGGCGTTCGTGCGGATGCCGTCGACGGCGCGCGCGACGCGACGGCCGAGGGCGTCGACTTCGTAGGTGATCTCGGTTCCGTCCGGGAGCTCGACGCCGAGGAGGTTCCCGAGCTCGTCGACCTCGAGGCGCGTGGTGCCCGTCGAATCCGTCCAGCTCGACACGCGCCCGTGGCCGTCGTGCACGTAGCTGCGGGCGAGCGCGCCGCTCGTGCTGCCGAGACGATCTTGGGCGTCGAAGGTCGCGCTCATCGCGCCGCGCTCGTCGCTCCACGCGTCGCGGTTGCCGCGCGCGTCGTAGTCGTAGCTCGCGATCTGTCGGTCGTTGCGGCGGACGATCTCGAGGCGGCCCGCGTCGTCGTACACGTAGCGGTAGGTGGTGGTAGTGCCTCCGTCGGTCTCGACGATCTCTTCGATGCGGCCCGCGGGATCGAAGTCGGTCACCTCGGTCGAAAAGCCGCCACCGGGCCAGCTCGCGGCGCGGCGTTCGGGGGCACCGAAGTCGTCGACGACGAGCTCGGTGGTGACGCGACCGACGGTGGTCGCGACGGGAAGGCCGCGGATGGGATCGCGGGTGATCGTCATCGGGCCCGCGCGCGTGACGAGGCCGTCGCGATCGAAGGCGTACTCGATCGGCGCGGACGCTCCGACCTGCACGGAGTCGAGCTGCCAGCGCTCGTCGTAGTCGAAGGCGACCGCGCCGGTGACGACGCCGGACCACGCTTGGCGCGTGAGCAGCGGACCGTCGAAGTCGAGGTCGATCGTGACGCTCGCGCCGCCGTCACGGGTGGGCATCGAGACGGTGTCGACTTGGCCGGTCGACGGGTCGTAGGTGGTCTCGCTGCGACCGCGCGCGAGCACGAGCGCCTCGGGGCGGCCGACGGCGTCGAGCTCGAGGCTCACCGAGCTTCCGTCGCCGAGCGTGAACGCGTCGAGCACGCCATCGCCGTCGCGCGCGATGCTCCACGGGATGCCGCCTTCGTCGGCGACGGGCGGGGTGTAGCTGGAGAGGCCCCCGAGGAGATCGAACTCCATCGTGTGAGCCTCGCCGCCGGGGCCCGCGAAGGTGGTGCTGCGGGTGGGCTCGTCGTAGGTGAAGGTCGATGTGCGGCCGGCGGAGTCGGTCACCGTGCTCACGCGACCGAGGGCGTCGAACGATGGCGTGACGCGGCGTCGATCGCTGCCTTCGATGCGCTCGGGGTGTCGGCTTCGCGGTCCGTACGTGAGCGTGGTGATGCGTTGCTCGGACCCTTCGCCGCGCTCGACGCGCTCGAGCCTCCCGCGCGCGTCGTAGGTGTAGACGAGCGGGTGTTGTCCCGGCGGCTCGAGGCGCACGAGGCGACCGGCTTCGTCGAGCACCGAACGCGCGACGCGGCCTTCCGCGGAGGTGAGGGTCCAGGTGCGGGTCCCGGGATCGAAGGTGCGCGTGAAGCTCGCCTCGCGCAGCGTCTCGGGCGCGACGGTCACCGTCTCCGACCACGTGCTCACGCTGCGCGTGGTGTCGGGTGCGAGCGTCGCGGTGGTCTCGCTGCGCACCTCGAGGCGACGACCTTCCGGCGTCGTCACCACGCTGCGGGTGGGCACGTAGCCGTCCGCGTCGCCGATCGGATCGGTGACGTAGTCGGCCTCTGAGGTGGTGCCGGTCGAGTCGCTCGCGCTGCTCCGGGAGCGGTCCGCGCTACGGCTCGTGCTCGATTCGGTTCCATCGGGGTAGACCACGCGCCGGTCGAGCTGCCCTTCGAAGAACTGGCTCGGCTCGGAGTCCGCGATCTCGTAGCGCGTGACGTAGCCCTCGGCGCTCGTGCGATCGACCGCGAAGCGTTGGACACCGAAGGTGTAGCGCGGCGGATCGAGCGCGAGGGTCTGCGCGCCTACGCCGACGCGCTCGTCGCGCACGAGGCGCCCGTCGTCGTAGGCGTACTCGTGGCGCGCGCCGGTGCGATCGACCATCGCGCGCAGCAGGCCCTCTTCGTCGCCGCGTCCGACCTCGAACGAGAGCTCGTGCGCGTCACCTTCGTAGCGGATGCGGTCGGCGTAGCCGTCGCCGTCGTCGTCGTGCAGATGCGTCTGCTCGCCGAAGGGTGCGGTGAGGATCACGTGGCTCGCGGACGCGCGTTCGATTCGGAGCGAGTTGCCGTCCGGAGTGACGATCGCAGTGACCACGTCGCCGCTCACTCCCGGCATGCCTGCGGGTGCAGCGGCGTAGTCGAAGCGCGTCTGCGCGGAGGGGACGAAGCGCGAGGTCGCACGCATCGGGAGCCCGCCCGCGCTGAAGACGTAGTCCCAACCGCCCAGCGAGACGTGGATGCCGTCGTCGAGTCGACGCCCTGAAGACGAGCCGAACGCGACAATCGGCTCGAACTGGAAGGTGCCGTCGCCCCCCTCGTGGTCGTAGGGGTAGGCGACTTCGCTGATGAAGATCACGCGACCGTCGGAGAGGACCGCGAAGTCCGGTTTGGCTGCCAAGGGCTGCTCGGTGAGCCCTTCTTCCGACGTGTGCGGACGCGTACGAACCGGAGAGTCCCCGCCGCCGGCAACCCGATACGATCGTCCGTTGCGCACGCGATTCATCACGCGCCCACCGAAGAGCATCAAAGGCTCCCCGTCGGGCGACCACTCCACGTCGGAGAGCCCCCGGGTGAAGAAGCAGGTCTCCGACAGCGGTGTTCCGTCGCGAACGTTCTGAGGCGTTCTCTCGAGCGTGCACGCTGCGTCGAACGCGGTGAGAGCACGTAAGGTTCCGTCCTCGCGGAGCTCCAGCAGAACCGCTCCGTCGAAGCGAACGTCGAAGCGCTCGTCCTGGTGCTCGAAACGGTCGGTGGCGCCGAGGATCCAGAGGCGCCGGTCGGGTTGGACCCAGGGCCCGCGCACGAACGAATCCACGCGCCCGAGCACCGCGCCCGTTTCGTCGACGACGCTGGTTTCAGTCGCGAGCAGTACCGTGGAGAGGCGACCGTCAGGTCCGAACCGACGAAGCCGGATGCCTCCGTCGTGCACGAAGTAGAGCGACCCGTCGATGCCGTAGGCGAGGTCTGCATCGCCGCCCCCGGACAAACAGGCTTCCCGCGGGTCGCCTCCGTCGAGGAGACGCTCGGGAACGATGTCACCAGGACCGCACCCTCCGAGGACACAGCAGTCGCGGTCGATGAGCCCGCCCGCGAGCAACGTGCGGGTGCCGTCAGGAGTGACGCGAGAGAGGGTTGCGGCAGAGTCGAGACGGCCGAGGTCTTCGAGGAGATAGAGGTTCCCGTCGAGGCCGAGCACCGCGCCGCGCCCGCCAAACAACGCATCGACGTCGTATCCGCGCGTACCTGGCCATTCGCTGAGCGTCCGATCGTGCTCGATGCGCCAGATCGCCTCACGCCCGAGGAAGACCACGCGCCCCTCGCCGTCCACCCGGAGCGCCGAAGCCCGCAACGCGACGTCGTCGGCACCCGCCCCGGTGGAGTGCGGCGCCGGGGCGAAGTCGCCGCCCGCGTATCCGGCGTAGAGCTCGAAGCCACGCCCGCGCGAGCGCGTCGAGAGAGCGCCACCGCTGCCCGCGAGTACCTGGCCGCGCTCGAGATCGAGCGTCGAGAGCGAGCTCAGGCTCCAGCCGAGCAGACCGAGCGAGCGCACGTCCCACACCCCCACCTCGGACTCGGCGCTCCGGCAGACGTAAGCTTCCATGCCGGTGCGATCGACAGCGACGGATGCGCCGCTGGTGACGATGGATCCGAACGCCGCGCCGCTCGACGCCTCGGGCGCGACGTCGACCGGCACGCCGTCGTAGACGAGACAGACCTCGTTCCACGCGGTGGCCGGTTGGTGGAGGCGGTTGCCGTCCGCGTCGAGCCCGTCCCAGACCCACTCGTCGAAGAAGGTGTCCCCTTCGAGGAGGAAGTCTTCCGGGAGCCCCGAGCGCTCGTGGAGCTGACCTTCGATCACCGAGCGCACGTCGATGCGCTTCAGGCTCGGCGAACGATCGTCCACCGCGAGCAGCGGGATGCGGACCGTGAACGCGTCGCGGTTTCCTGGAGCGCGCTCGCTCGAGTGACGCAGCACGTGTCCGGTGCCGAGCACCGCGACTTCCTCCGCGAGCCCTTGGTTCTCGCACTCGATGATCGAACCGCTCGCTTCGCGCGGGCAGGGCGTTCGCGCGCGGGCCGACGCGGGATCGATCGAAGAAGACGTGGCGTCGCCGGGGAGCCGAAACGGCCAGTTGCAGTCGTACGGAGAGAAGTGCGTGAGAGGCACGCGCCAGAGCTGGGTTCCATCCGCGTAGAGCGAAGCGAGACGTCGGCGCTCCTCTTCGTCGATCCCGAGCCCGGACAGGTCGGTGTCCGCGGCACCGTCGCCGTCGACGTCGATCGTCGCGAGCTCTCCTTCGCGCCCGATCAATGCAATCACCCGACCGTCGTCGACCGGAATCCACTCGCCGCGTCGGCGATCGTAGAAGCCAGTCGGCACGACACCGCCTACCGGCATGCCGAGAAAGTTGTCGACGTAGAAGGGCACCGGCCGATCGAAGGCGACCCCGGTCGCCCCCATCGACTCGGCCTCGTCGACCGAGAGCTCGACCGCGTACGTGTACGCAATCTGCCGCGGCATCGTGCCCGGCATCCGTGCAGGGCCACGCGCGCCCACCGTGTACTCCGTCGCGCGCACCGAGAGCGTCGAGAGTGGGACCCGCGTGCCGTCCGGGAGCTCCGCCGAGGCCGACAGTCCCTCGGGGAAGAGCAGCGTCGCTTGCCGCGCGCCGTCACCGTCGTCGACCCGCGAACCACGCGCGATCGTGACCTCGCCCGCGCGCACGGTCGTGACGATCGGGTCCAGCGGCACGAGCAAGACCTCGGGCGCTGCCACGTGCTCGTTGGGCCGTGTGGGTCGGAGGAGCCGCTGACTCTCGAGGAAGCCCTCCTTCCGGTAGCGAACCACCAGCCGGCTCGCGGCGTGAACCACGAGATCGAAGCGACCGTCCGCGCGCGTCTCCGTCCAACCGAAGGGCGACGCGTCTTCCGACAAGAGCTCGACCCGAACCCCCGAGAGAGGTGTGTCGGAATCGTCTTTGACGTAACCGAAAACGCGGATGACGCGCGATGGATCGAGCGCGTCGAGATCGACGTCGCGTTGCCGCGCGCCGTCGCCGTCCACGAGGTGCCGCACGCGATCGAAGAACGACGCGAACCCTCCGTCGGGCGCATCGGGGATCGACCCGTCGGGCCGGTCGGGCTTCTTTCCTCCGCACGCGAGGGCGAGACTCAATGCGACGAGAAGGAGCGCGCGCATGGGGGAAGCGTACGGGGTGAGGGGGAGGCTGGCGATGCCGGTTTTGGACCGGTGGCGATGCGATTGACCTCGAAGGGCCAGCGTTCCGTTCGTGGATTCGGTCGCCTGACGGCGACGCTCACGTGACGTCGAGGAGCCGGCTTTGCGGCGGGGCTTCAGAGCGTCAGTAGACCATCGTCGTCCGGTCCCAGTCCGCACGCGAGCCGACCGGATCCTCGAGCTCGATGTGTTCGACGGCTTCGGCGAGTTGGCTGAGCGGACCGGGTGGTGTCGCCAAGCGCAAAGTCGCCGCGCGCGCTCGCAGCTCTTTCGCATACGCGAGGTCCCCACGCAGCGCTCGACACGCGACTTCATAGCGGAGCGTGCCGAGTCGAGGGTAGTCGGCCGGGTTCGACTGACGCCGCTGAATCCTCTCGATGCCGCGCAGGCAGTCGTCGAGCTCCCCGCGCTCGAAGTGCAGGCGCGCGCGCTCGTAGAGGAGGAAGAGGAGCGTGTTGCCCGAGGCGAAGGAGTCGCCCTCCTCCGCGGCGAGGGCTGCTTCGAGCGTCGTCGCAGCCTCGTCGTAGCGGCCGAGCCGCCGAAGGCTCGTCGCGAGGTAGCAGAGCGAGCGCGGCAGCTCTTCGGGTAGATACTGGCGATGGTGCTCCACGCCCTTCTCGAGCCAAGGCCGAGCGTCTTCGTCGCGGCAAGCGTGCATGAGCGCGCGACCCAACGTGCCGTACGCGCGACCGACGACCTCGCGGCGATCGCGCGTTGCAAGAAGGCGGTGGGACTCCTCGACCGCCTGCTCTGCGAGCCGAATCGCCGCGTCGAGTCGCTCGTCGTCGATCGCCGCCGAAGCTCGCGCGACGTAGACCCATGCGCGCTCGGAGTCGCGCAAGCTCGCGAGCTCCGCATCGCCGACGCGTGCTCCGAGCTCGGCTGCACGTCCAGGGTCCCCCGCGTGGAGCGCGAAGAGCATCGCGTGTCCGTAGGCCATCGTGCGGACCTCCGACTCGCAGTCCGGATCGTCCGCGAGCGCGACGGCGCGATCGACGAAGTCCATCCAGCGCTCGGCGGAGTAGTTCTCGCTCTGCGCGTGGCCGAGCGCGTGGAGCTCCCGCTCTCGCTGCTCGCGCGTCGAACGCAATGGCGGAAGCTCGTCTAGCCCAAGCCCGAAGATCGCGAGAGCTTGCTGCAGGTGTGCGGCTCGAACGACGTTCGACGCGTCGACGCTTTGAAAAGAAGCGGGGCTGGCGACAGCCCGTCGGAGAAGCTGAGTGGACGCGACGAGGAGGGAGACGTCGGGACGCTCTCGCTGGAGCGAGCGCCACTTCTCGTCGACGTGTGCGACTGGTAGCAGCACGCCAGCGCCATCGACTCGCGCCGTCGCGGCCACGTTCGTGCGCGGAGCGCGGCCGAGCCACGAAGAGACGAAAGCGATCGCGACGCTCACGCCGAGTGATGCCCCATCGAGTGGGAGGGTCCCGGAGCACGAGACGACGTGCCCGAGCGCGCCGAGCTCGGGGACGCCGCGGTGCTGCGCGGCCGCGAGCCGTCGCAGAAGCTGATACACGAGACGCACCTGTCGTGCCGCGTCCGGACCGAGCCCGGGCATCTCGAGCACGAGAGGTTCGCCCTTTCGCTCGACCCGCAGGCGCGCCACCTCGCCGCCTCCCGCAGACCAGGTGAGCACGAAGCTCTCGCCCACGCTGGGAAGCCACGGGGTTCGCCCCTCCGCGAGGTGAGGCGCGATCCGACGCAACCGCTCGAGCTGGTCGGGGCTGAGCTCGCCGCGAGCGAGCACCTCGAGCTTTCGGAGATCGAGTCGCGACACCGAGCTGCGAGCGTGCCCCAGACGATCGAGCACTTCGTCGAGGGTCACGAGGTCGCCTCGAGGTCGAGCGTCACGTCGAGCCCGCGCCCGTCGGGTGCTCGGACGACGAGCGCCACGCTCCGTGCAAAGGGCACCCGCGCGGTCCAGAGCCCTTCCCGCAACGTCGCCGCGACGCCCCCGAAGCGAACTTCGGTCAGCTCTTCGCCGGCTTCGAGCTCGAGCGTCACCTCACCTCGCTCGATCACGAGATGCGCGTTCGCATCGACGGCCACGAGATGCCCGAGGTCCTCGAGGATCGCCTGCATGTCCGATGCGTCCGCGGCGGCCCTTCGAAGGCCGATCGGAAATGCGATGGTCGCCGCAGGACTGGAGGCTGACGCCGACCTCGCATGAGCCCACCGACGCGCCGCGAGCCCCACGTGTTCTTCGGAGGCACGAAGCACGTCGATGAGCTCGTGCAGTTGCTCTGCGAACGACGGGTCGGCCTCGGCCAGACCGAGCACGGTCCGGTGGTGCCGCCCGTCCTGGACGAACGCGCGAACTGCCTCGTCACTCGGCAGCCCTCGACCCCTCGGGATCTCGGGCAATCCAGGGTCCTCCGTGCGTTCCCGTTCGGGTAAGCGCGACGCCCAGTGTCCCGGCCCCAACATCTCGGCGCGCGGTCCGAGGGCGCGTTCGACGGCTTCCCGCCCGAACCGCTCGACCGCCGTGTCGAAGGCTCCGCAGACCTCGTCGAGCTCCGCGAAACCGGGCGCTTCCCACGCGTCCGCGCGTTCGATGCGGCGCGTCGCGACCAGGAGCGACTCGGCTTCGTCGCGCGCTTGTACCGCGAGCTCGAGCCGCTCGTCCGGCTCGTTCGAGGGCGGAAGCGCTCGCGCCATCAACGCGTCACGTCCCGCATCGAGCACCACGCGGCGTTCGTCGCGCGCTCGTCCTTCGAGCCAACGCAGGATCGCGCGCGGGAGCTCCACCTCGAGCCGCAAGCCGTCCCCCACGAGGCCGAGCACCAGCGCGAGGCGGTCGGCGTCGAGGCCCGCCGACCCGACCAAGAAGGTGTCGACGAGGGCGCGCAGTCCGGCCTGCACTTCCGAATGGAGATCACGAGACATGGGAGGGCCCTTGCCACCAGAGACGCGGCACGACGCAGTTTCCTGACAGAGAATCGCGCGTGGTCTGGCCGCGCTCGGAGAGATGTTTCAACAAGAAGCTCATGCGCGCGTTCGGGCCGCCGAGCGCGACGCGGTAGAGCGTGCGCCAGCGAAGCGCGCGGTGATGCCGGTAGAGCTCGAGGCGAACACCGTCGCCTCGCTGGATGCGCACGCCAGGAGCGTCGTTCGTTCCGAGCGTTCCGGCGGTGAGCACCACGAGCGACTCGGGCGCGCCCCCTCCTACCGCGTCGCGCACCAGACGTTCGTACAGATCCGTTCGTGCGACGACGATGCCGTTCTCTTCCGAGACCTCGCGCAGCAGCGCGTCGACGTGCGCGGCGTAGCGCTCGGCGATCTCGTGCGTGATGCGTGCGCAGGAATCTCGGAGCGCAGTGGGACACGAACCGCAGGGCCGATCGTCGGAGACCGCACGACCCCCGTAGCTCTCTTTGTCGAGCAGCTCAGCGCGGCATGTGCGTGGGCCGTCGTGGAGCGCGCGGACGTTCGCGACGAGGGCGCGCCGCTCGTCGAGCGTGAGCACGGGCGGCGTGCCGCGGTCCCAACCTTCGAGGTTCCAAGGTCGCTTCGTCGGTGGCGAGTCGACGAAGACACGACCGTGCAGCGCGGCGAGCCCGAAGGGATGACGAATCACGTGATCCTGGAGGACGCCTTCGTCGATCGAGTGCGGCTCGCACTCGAGCCAGCCGGCGAGGCGATGCGTTCGGCTCGGGACGTTCATCGCTCCCCTCCCACGCTCGCGAGCTTTCGGAAGCGGCTCACGATCTGATCGACCGCTGCGCGTCCGATGGCGTGTGCGCGCGCGATCTCTTCCCGGTCCTCGCCCAGCGCGACTGCGACGAGCACGTCTCGATCGCGCGCCGACACGGCGGACAAGAGCGCAGCTCCATCGAGCCGCAGCATCACCGAGCTCTCGGGATCGAGCGGGGCTCGATCGAGGTCGACGTCGCCGAAGGTCGTCCGCTCGTGCGGCACTTCACGTGCGCGTCGACCGAGCGTGCGCTGCGCGGCGCGAACGAGCGAGACCACGAAGAGCCCACGCGGGTTGTTGTCGGTCTCGATGACGTGCTGCAGCCGCGTGGCGAGGAAGTCGTGCACGAGATCGTCGAGCTGCTCCTCGGTGAGCTTGCGGCTCATCGAGCGCAACGCGCGGCGACCGTCCTCGACCGCGAGCTGGTAGAGCGCGCGCTCGTACCGCGCGCGTTCTCGCCCGCGCGGCGTCTCGCGAAGCGCGGCACACACCCTCTGCCACTCGGCTCTCCGAGACATCGGGCCGACCGTACCAGAACACGTTCGAGGGTCGTCGCGCGATGCACGGCGGTGCGGCCCAAGCGTGTGAACGAGTGGCTCGTCGGTCGACGCGCGAGCGTGGGTTGGGCTCGAGCGTGGGTTTCGAGCGCGCCGCGACGGAAGCGAAAAGCCCGGTCGGCGCGAGGCCTGACCGGGCTGAATCGTTCATCTATTCGGAGCGGGAAAAGGGATTCGAACCCTCGACTTCAACCTTGGCAAGGTTGCACTCTACCACTGAGTTATTCCCGCAGGAACCGCCGAAACGGACCGAGTAGATAGGCCGTGGCTTCGGAGCTGTCAAGGAAATCTTGAGGGGCGGCTTCGATGGCGCTGCGTGGTGGACAGCACGGGTACGTCGGCCTGGGTGATCGGAGGTGTGCTCGGACGCGGGCGCTCGGAGGACGGAGCTAGCTCGGTGGGCGCCCGGGGGGGGGCCAGAGGTGCCGGAGGTGGGCGCTCGGACGTGAGCGTTCGGACGTGAGCGTTCGGACGTGAGCGTTCGGACGGTGGGCTCGCGTCGACGCGGGGACCGAAAAGCTGCTAGCCCGGCGGGATGCTTCGCGCGTCGGTCGTTTCGCTCGTGTCGTTCGTGTCGTTTGGGCTCGTGTCGGCATGTGGGCCCGCGCCTTCGTTGATGGACTACCACCGGACCGCGCTCGACGAGATCGCGCCCGACGCGATGGGGTGCGCGGCTTACGAGGTGGAGGACACCACGACGGAGGACCTGGTGGACGTCGGTGGGGACCCGGAGACGCGACGCTACGCGGTGCGTGGGTGTGGCCGCGAGGAGGCGTTCCTCTGTTACACGTTGCGACGCACGGACGCGGCGGAGGCGCCGACGTGTCGCCCGTTGCGGCGTGGCGAAGCCGGGTCGGCGACCGGGGGCGTGCACGTGGGGCCGTTCCGCGTCGCGGATTGAGCACGGTCGGCGACGAACGGGGGCGGGCACGCTCGACGACGGGACTCGCTCGAACCTCGTAGGCTCGGTTCGTGAGCGAGGCGGTGCCGCGGAGCGCGTAGCTCGCGCACTCGACGTCGCAGGGTGTCCTCAACGCCCGTCGACTGCGCGCTCGAGCTCTTGCACCGTCGCTTCGCAGTCGAAGCGTGAGGTCTCGGTGAGCGTGCGGAGCGCGTCCTCCGCGCAGCCGATCGGATCGCGCCAGAGCTCGCTGCGATCGAAGCGCACCACGAGGTAACCCTCTTGCTGGAGCTCGATGTCGCGGTAGCGCTCGTCGCGCTGCGCGCGGCGTCCGATCGTCCGATCGCTCAGCAGGATCGCCATCGAGCGCTCGACGACGACCTCGCGAACGTCGTCCTCGCCGAGACGCGCGAAGGCGCTGACGTGCAGCCACAAGCGAAAGTCGACCACGGTGCGTCCGACCTCGACCATCGGCTCGAGCACGAGATCCGGATCGAGGTGCTCGCGGCCCGGCACGAACGCGAGGTCGCGTGGGAACCACGGCTTGTCGTTGCCGCTGCGCACGCAGAAGGCGCCGACGTCGCTCACGCGTGCGCACGCGACGACGAGCGCGGGGAAGAGCGTGCGGTGCGCGTCGCTCGGGAGGCCACGCATCGCGTGGTTCATCTGGTTCGCTTCGGCGGAGGCGTGGAGCGTGACGAGATCCCACGCAGCGTCGACCGCGCGTGGATCGACGGGCTCTTCGCCTTCGCGCGCCCAGCGCCAGTCTTCGAGCGCGGGGCTCGGTCGGTGCTCGAGCGAGGCGGCGAAGCGCTCGCTCCAGCTCTGCGGTCGACGCTTCACGTCGGCTCCTCAGTCGTCGTCGGTGTGGGTGCGGGCGTGGGCTCACGCAGCTCGCGCAACAAGAGGCGAAGCGACGGGTAACCGAGCAGGAGCGTCTGCAAGCCCCAGCCGCTCGCGGTCGGGAGCGACGCACCACGCGCTCGTGCAAAGGCGAACAAACCCTCGCCGACGTGCAGCGCGATCGCCATCGCGGCGATGCCTTGCACGATGACGCGCGGGAAGAGCGGGATCACCGAGGTGAACGCGTCGTAGGCGCCCTGCGAGAACGCGAGCGCGAAGGTGAGGGCGAGCCCGGGGAGGATCGCGAGCCACCAAGCCCAGTGCGGTCGGATCACGCGCGGCATCGAGTCGGCCAAGCGTCGCACCCAACCGCGACACCGCGCCATCCCCGCGGCGTGTCCGAAGCGCGGTTTCCAGCCGAGGTCGCGCTCGGCGGCTTCGATGGAGAACCAATGATCGGTGACGAGCTTGTAGAGCTCCATGCGCGTCAGGAACGGGTGGATGCCGAGGAACGAGAGCCACTCGGCGAGCTCCGCGCCGACGCGCACCGGCCACACCGGCATGTAGGCCTTCGGGGGCTTCTTCCCGAGCTCGATCGCGGTCGGCCCGAAGAAGTCGAAGTAGCTCATCGGCTCGCCGTCGCTGAGGAAGTACGCGCGGCCGTTGGCTTTGCCC
>ERZ761607.2486-NODE-2486-length-19853-cov-172.346348_pt1 | contig 19853 bp, 17 predicted proteins | sample MGYA00511164_ERZ761607 | MGnify/ENA primary metagenome ERZ761607 (study PRJEB28899, sample SAMN02445080) | bioreactor sludge metagenome | biome: EBPR sludge | place: Australia: Brisbane, Thorneside Wastewater Treatment Plant | collected 2011-06-22 ... | reverse complement strand
TGCTCAAGGCGCTCGCCGTCGATGAGCAGAAGTATCCGCCGCGCGAGCTGATGCACTTCATCAACGCCCACAAGGAGCAGGGAATCCGTGCGGCGCAGGCGGAGGCCTACGACCACTACACCAGTCGCCGCATCGAATGGTACGTCGAGTATGAGCGACAGTGCCAGCGCGAAGGCGTCGTCGACTTCGCCGAGCTCCTGCTGCGCTCGTACGAACTGCTGCAGCGCAACGAGCCACTGCGTCAACACTACCAGGCACGCTTCCGGCACATCCTGGTCGACGAATTCCAGGACACCAACCGCCTCCAGTACGCCTGGCTGAAACTGCTCGCCGGGCACGGCAGCGCCCATCCGGAGGTGCCCGCGGCATGCCTCTTCGCCGTCGGCGATGACGACCAGTCGATCTACGCCTTTCGCGGCGCCGAGATCGGCAACATGCGCGACCTGCAGCGCGAATTCGAGCTGGCCAGCGTCATTCGCCTGGAGCAGAACTACCGTTCGCAGGGCAACATCCTGGACGCCGCCAACGCGCTGATCAGGCAGAATCGTGGCCGCCTCGGCAAGAACCTGTGGACCGAAGCCGGCGCCGGCGAACCCATACGGGTCTACGAGGCCTTCTCCGACGCCGACGAAGCGCGCCAGATCGTCGACGAGATCGGCGAACTGGTCCGGGAAGGCGTTTCCCGGCAGCAGATCGCCCTCCTCTACCGGTCGAACGCGCAGTCGCGGGTCCTCGAGCACCAGCTCTTCACGGCTGCCATCCCGTATCGGGTGCACGGCGGGCTGCGCTTCTTCGACCGCCAGGAGATCCGGCATGCGCTCGCCTACCTGCGCCTGATCGTCAACCCCGATGACGACACGGCCTTCTCCAGGGTCGTCAATTTTCCCACGCGGGGAATCGGCACGCGCAGCATCGAGTCGCTGCAGGAGGCGGCCCGCGCGACGCAGTCGAGCCTCTACAACGCCGCCGCGAGCCTTCCCGGCAAGAGCGGCAGCGCCATCGCCCGCTTCATTGCGCTGATCGAGGCACTGCGCGGCGAAACGGCGACGCTGCCGCTGCCGGAGGTGGTCGAGCAGATCATCGATCGCAGCGGCCTGCGGCAGCATTACCTGCGTGACAGGGATGGCCAGGACCGGCTGGAGAACCTCGACGAACTGATCAACGCGGCGACCGTTTTCGTTACTGACGACACGGCGGCGCTGACGGACGAGAGCGGCCGCAGCGCTGGCGACCACCTCGCCGCCTTTCTCGCGCACGCTTCGCTCGAAGCCGGCGAGCATCAGGCCGGCGACGACCAGGAAGCCGTGCAACTGATGACCGTGCACTCGGCCAAGGGACTCGAGTTCGATGTCGTTTTCATCACCGGCCTCGAACAGGGCCTCTTTCCGCACGAGAACGCCGCGCAGGAGCGCGACGGCATCGAGGAGGAGCGTCGACTGATGTACGTCGCCGTCACGCGTGCGCGCCGCCGGCTCTACCTGACGCATGCGCAAACGCGCCTGTTGCATGGCCAGACGCGCTACTGTCTGCCGTCGCTGTTCCTCGACGAACTGCCGGCCGAGCTGTTGCGTCGCAGCAGCCGTCCGCGCAGCGCGACGCGCGCGACGAGCACGTCGACCGGCAGCTACCAGGCGGCCAGCGACAGCGGGCTGCGCATTGGCCAGAGCGTCCGCCACGCCCGTTTTGGTGTCGGCGTCATCATCGCCAGCGAGGGTTCCGGCGAGCAGGCGCGCGTGCAGATCAATTTCGGCAGCGGCGGCATGAAGTGGCTCGCCTTGAGCATGGCCCGCCTGACGCCCGCCTGATGCCCGCCTGACGCCCGCCTGATGCCCGCCTGACGCCCGCCTGATGCCCGCCTGCGCGCGCCTGCGCGCGCCCACTGGGGCATCGTCGCGGCGCAGCCGGGAGGCAAGGCGCGAGCGAACGAACGGCGGGCCGTCGCCGCTGCCGCTTTTGCCCCCGATCTTGTGGACAAGCCTGTGCACGACTGTCTCTGAAATGCTGCAAGTGGCAGCCGGCAAAGGAGTTTTCGTGCTTGCCTAAGAAGCGGGCGGCGCACTAGACTGTCGCGTTCGCCATGCCGAGGAGACTTTCATGCCATTCGCCATTCGTATCCATCGCACCGGGGGCCCCGAAGTCATGTCCTGGGAGGAGGTCGCGATCGGCGACCCGCAGCCCAGTGAGGTGCGCGTCCGCCACCGGGCGGTCGGTCTCAACTACATCGACATCTACCACCGCAGCGGCCTCTACCCGCTGCAACTGCCGAACGGCCTCGGCCTCGAGGCGGCGGGCGTCGTCGAGGCGGTCGGCAGCGCGGTCAGCGACTTCTGCCCCGGCGATCGCGTGGCCTACGCCGGCGGCCCGGTCGGCGCCTACAGCCAGGTGCGCTGCCTGCCCGCCGACCGCCTGCTCAAGCTGCCGGAGACGATCGACTTCATGCCGGCAGCGGCGATGATGCTGCAGGGACTGACCAGCGCCTACCTGCTGCGCCGCACCTATCGCGTGCAGCCCGGTGACGCCGTGCTGATCCACGCCGCCGCCGGCGGCGTCGGACTGCTTGCCTGCCAGTGGGCGAAGGCGCTCGGCGCCACCGTCATCGGCACCGTCTCGAACGCGGCCAAGGCCGCCCTCGCCGCGGCCCACGGCTGCGATCACGTCATCGACTACACACGCGAGGACTTTCCGCGCCGGGTGCGCGAGATCACCGATGGCGAAGGAGTCGCCGTGGTGTACGACGGCGTCGGCAAGGACACCTTCGCCGGCTCGCTCGACTGCCTGCGAACCTGCGGCATGATGGTCAGCTTCGGCAATGCATCCGGCCCGGTGCCAGCGTTCGACCCGCTGCTGCTGTCACAGAAGGGTTCGCTCTTCCTCACCAGGCCGACCCTGATGCATTACACGGCGCGGCGCGAGGACCTGCTGGCCCTTGGCGCCGATCTGTTCGCCGTCGTCGCCGCCGGCAAGCTCAGGGTGGAGATCAACCAGACCTACCCGCTGGCCGACGTCGTCAAGGCCCACCGCGATCTCGAGGCGCGCAAGCACACCGGCTCGACCGTCCTGCTGCCCTGATGGAGCGCCTGCGTGCCCGCCTGGTCGCCCTGCGCTTCATGCTGGCGACGGCGTGGCCGATCATCCTGATCACCGCCGTCGGCCTCGTCATTGCCTACCAGTTCGTCGCACCCGAGCCACCGCGGCGGATCACCATCAGCACCGGCAGCGAGGCCGGCGCCTACCACGCCTATGCGCAGCGCTATGCCGCCGTGCTCGCCAGCAAGGGAATCACCCTCGAGATCAGGACCTCGGCCGGTTCCTTCCAGAACGTCGAGCGTCTCGAGAAGGGCGAGGCCGATGTCGCATTCGTTCAGGGCGGGGTGGTCGCCAGACCACCAGGTGACGACGACGATCCGGGTCCTCTGCGCTCGCTGGGCAGCGTCGCCTACGAGCCGGTATGGGTTTTTTACCGTGGCGACCGGCGAGTGGACAAGCTCTATCACCTCGACGGTCAGCGCATTGCCGTCGGCGAGGATGGGAGCGGCATTCGCGGCCTGGCGCTGCAACTCCTGGCCGCCAACGACATCAGTGCGGACAGTCCCAACCTGCTGCCGCTGGCCGGGCTGACTGCGGCCGAGGCCCTGCAGCGCGAGGAGATCGATGCCGCCTTCATCGTCGCCGCCCAGGAGGCGCCGGTGGTACAGGTGATGCTGCGTTCGCCGGGCCTGCGGGTGGTCAGCTTCAGCCAGGCCGATGCCTACCTGCGGCTGTTCCCGTTCCTGTCGAAGATCGTCCTGCCGCGCGGCGTCGTGAACCTCGTCCGCGACCTGCCACCGCGCGATACGGTGCTGCTGGCGACCACTGCCAACGTCATCGTCCGCGAGGATCTGCACCCGGCGGTGGCCAGCCTGCTGCTGCAGGCGATGACCGAGGTCAACGGCAAGGGCGGCTTCTTTCAGCGAGCCGGTGAGTTCCCGGCGTATCGCGACCGGAGCTTCGCGCTGTCGCCCGAAGCCGAGCGCTACTACAAGTCCGGACCACCCTTCCTGCAGCGCTACCTGCCGTTCTCGATGGCGGTGCTCGTCGAGCGTCTGTTCGTCATGATCCTGCCGCTGGTCATGCTGCTGCTGCCGCTGCTCAAGTTTGCGCCGTCGATCTACAACTGGCGCGTGCGCTCGAAAGTGATCCGCTGCTATGGCGACCTCAAGTTGCTCGAGAGCAACCTGCGTCAGCACCATGATCCAGCACGACACGCTGACTACGCGCAGAAGTTGCAGGAGATCGAGAACACCGCCAGCACGCTCAAGATCCCGCTGGCTTTCAGCGATCTGCTTTACACTTTGCGCGAGCACATCAACCTGGTTCGTGACGAGCTTCGCAGACTCGGCACCAGGGACGACAAGAACGAGAACGGAGACGACAAGCAATGAAATCCTTTCTGATTGCCAATCCCAAGGGCGGTTCGGGAAAATCGACGCTGGCGGTCAACCTCGCCGGCCATCTGGCGCGCTGCGGTCATCGGGTGATGCTCGGCGACGTCGATCGTCAGCAATCTTCGCGTGAATGGCTGCACCTGCGGCCATCGCTCCTGCCGACCATTCGCAGTTGGGAGATCGAACCCGGCAAGACGGCCAAGCCGCCGAAAGGGACCACGCACGTCATCCTCGACACGCCCGCCGGCCTCCACGGCAAGGCGCTCGACACGGTCGTCAAGCAGGTCAACCGGGTGCTGGTGCCGGTGCAGCCCTCGCTGTTCGACATTCTCGCCACCCGCCACTTTCTCGACGTGCTGCTGGAAGAAAAGGCGGTGCGCAACGAACAGGCGTTCGTTGCCGTCGTCGGCATGCGCGTCGATCCGCGCACCCGCGCCGCCGCCGAACTCGAACGCTTTCTCGCCCAGTACGACCTGCCGGTGCTGACGCATCTGCGGACGACGCAGCTCTACGTCCAGACGACGATGCACGGCATGACCATGTTCGACCTCTCGGCATCACGCGCAGCGAAGGACCTCGAGCAGTGGCAACCGATCATCGACTGGGTCAATAGCTGAGCCGCCACCCCCGGATCGATCCGGGGAAGGCCGCCTTACGGGCCGGCACCATCGCCAACGCCGGGCTCCGCGTCGCACCGCCCGCCTGGCGTCTGCTGAAGCGCGCCCCGGAGTAGAATGCGCGCATGTCCGAGACGCCGTACATCCACCTTCGCCTGCACAGCGAGTACTCGATCACCGACGGCATCGTCCGTCTCGATGCTGCCGTCGCCCGCGCCGCCGCCTGCGGCATGCCGGCGCTGGCGCTGACCGATCTGGCCAACGTCTTTGCCCTCGTCAAGTTCCATTCGGCGGCACGCAGCAAGGGAATCAAGCCGCTGTTCGGCTGCGACGTGTTCATTGCCAACGAGGCCGATGCCGATCGTCCGCATCGGCTGCTCCTGCTCTGCCGCTCGCAGCGCGGCTACCTGCAGCTTTGCGAGCTGCTGTCGCGCGCTTACCTGGCGCCACGCGTACGCGGCCGGGCGGAGATCAGCCGCCGGATGCTGCGCGAAGTCGGGGTGGACGGGCTGATCGCGCTTTCCGGTGCCGCTGCGGGCGACGTCGGAGAGGCCCTGCTGCAGGGCCACCGCGACCAGGCTGCCGAGCGCGCCCGGCAGTGGAGCGAGCTGTTCGCCGACGCCTTCTACCTCGAAGTCCAGCGCCCGGGGCTGCTGGCGCAGCAGGAGTTCCTCGTTGCTGCCACCGCCGACCTGGCGGCCGAACTCGGGCTGCCGCTGGTCGCCACGCACCCGATCCAGTTTCTCGATCGCGAGGACTTCACCGCGCACGAGGCGCGGGTCTGCATCGCCGAAGGCTACATGCTCGGCGACGCGCGCCGACCACGCCTCTACAGCGAGGAACAGTACTTCAAGAGCAGCGAAGAGATGGTCGAGCTGTTCGCCGACTACCCGGCGGCACTCGCCAACTCGGTCGAGATCGCCAAGCGCTGCAACCTGCAGCTCACCCTCGGCAAGAGCTACCTGCCGGATTTCCCGACGCCGCCAGGAGTGACGCTTGCCGACTACCTGCGCCAGCAGGCAGTGGCCGGCCTCGAGCAGCGCCTGCAACAGCTCTTCCCCGATGCCACGGTGCGTCAGGCGGAGCGTCCGCCGTACGACGCACGCCTGCAGCTCGAGACCGATACGATCGTCCAGATGGGCTTTCCGGGCTACTTCCTGATCGTCGCCGACTTCATCAACTGGGCGAAACGCAACGGCTGTCCGGTCGGCCCGGGGCGCGGCTCGGGCGCCGGCTCGGTGGTTGCCTACGCGCTCGGCATCACCGACCTCGATCCCCTGCGCTACGCGCTGCTCTTCGAGCGCTTCCTCAATCCCGAGCGGGTGTCGATGCCCGACTTCGACATCGATTTCTGCCAGGACAACCGCTGGCGGGTCATCGAATACGTGCGCCAGAAGTACGGTACCGCGGCCGTGGCGCAGATCGTCACTTTCGGCACGATGTCGTCGAAGGCGGTGATTCGCGACGTCGGCCGGGTACTCGATCTGCCGTACAACTTCTGTGACCAGTTGTCGAAGCTGATCCCGGTCGAAACCAACAAGCCGCTGTCGCTGGCGAAGGCGCTCGCCGCCGAGCCGCAGCTGCAGGCGCGGCTCGACAGTGAGGAGGAGGTGCGGCAGCTCTTCGATCTCGCCGGCCGCTTGGAGGACCTGACGCGCAACGTCGGCATGCACGCTGGCGGGGTCCTCATCGCCCCCGGCAAGCTGACCGACTTCTGTCCGGTGTACTCGGCCGATGGCGGTGGTTCAGTGGTGTCGCAGTTCGACAAGGACGACGTCGAGAAGATCGGTCTGGTCAAGTTCGACTTCCTCGGACTGCGCAACCTGACGATCATCGAGCTCGCCTTGCAGTACGTCGAACGGCTGACCGGCGAACGCCCGAACCTCGAAGCGCTCGCCTTCGACGATCCGCAGGCCTACCAGATTCTCAAGGACGGCAATACGACGGCGATCTTCCAGGTCGAATCCGAGGGCATGAAGAAGCTCGTGCGCAAGCTGGCACCGGACCGCTTCGAGGACATCATCGCCGTCCTCGCGCTCTATCGTCCCGGCCCGCTCGGTTCGGGAATGGTGGACGACTTCATCCTGCGCAAGAAGGGGCAGCAGAAGATCGACTACTACATCGACGATCTCAAGGCCTGTCTCGAGCCAACCTACGGCGTCATCGTCTATCAGGAACAGGTGATGCAGATCGCGCAGATCATCGGCGGCTACACGCTCGGTGCCGCCGACCTGTTGCGCCGGGCAATGGGCAAGAAGAAGGCCGAGGAAATGGCGCTGCACCGCGACCTGATGCGGGAGGGAGCGCGCCGCAAGGGCTACGACGAGAAGCTGGCGATGCAGCTCTTCGACCTGATGGAGAAGTTCGCCGAGTACGGCTTCAACAAGTCGCACACCGCCGCCTACGCCGTCGTCACCTACCACACGGCTTGGCTCAAGGCGCACCACTGCGCAGCCTTCATGGCGGCGACGCTGTCGTCCGAAATGGACCTCACCGATACCGTCAAGATCTTCCACGATGACGCCGTCGCCAACGGACTGACGATTCTCGGCCCCGACGTCAACGCCTCCGAATACCGCTTCACCCCGGTCGATCGCAGGACCATCCGCTACGGCCTCGGCGCCGTCAAGGGCACCGGCGAACAGGCGGTGACGGCGATCATCCGCGCCCGCACCGCCAACGGCCCGTTCAAGGACCTCTTCGACTTCTGCCTGCGCGTCGACAAGCGCCTGGTCAACCGCCGGACGATCGAAGCGCTGATCCGCGCCGGCGCTTTCGACACCCTCGACCGCCAGCGCGCGCGCCTGCTCGCCTCCGTCGGCATCGCCATGGAGGCGGCCGAGCAGGCGGAACGCAATGCCATGCAGGTCAGCCTCTTCGACCTGCTGGACGACACTGGCGACGCTGCCCGCAGCCATGGTCCGCAGTATGTCGAGGCGCCGCCATGGAGCGAGCGACAGCAACTCAACGAGGAGAAGCTGGCCCTCGGCTTCTACTTTTCCGGCCACCCGTTCCGCGCCGTACAGGCCGAGATCGCCCATTTCGTCCGCCGGCCGCTGGCGGCACTCGAAGCGCGCAAGGAAAGCCAGCTGCTCGCCGGGCTGGTCGTCGCCGTGCGCAGCAAGATCACGGCGCGCGGCAGGATGGCGTTCATCCAGCTCGACGACGGCAGCACTTCGCTCGAAGTCTCGGTGTTCAACGAGCTGCTCGAGAGCGAACGGGCGAAGATCCGGGAGGACGAGGTGCTCGTCGTCGAAGGACGCATCCAGCGTGACGATTTCGCCGGCGAAGGGCGCGTCAAGGTCGTCGCCGAGCGGCTGCTGACGCTCGCCGAAGCCCGTGGCCGTTTCGCCCGCCAGCTGCGGCTGTCGCTCAACGGCCAGGCCGGCGGCAGCAACTCCCGCCACGCCGTGCAGCGGCTGCGCAGCCTGCTGGCACCCTACACCCCAGGCGAGTGCCCGGTCCGCCTGAGCTACCACAATGCCGAAGCGAGCTGCGAACTGGTCTTTGGCGACGCCAGCCGGGTGCGGCTCGAGGACGCCCTGCTGCAGGCGCTGCGCGAATGGTTGAGCAGCGACAATGTGCGTGTCGACTATGCCTGAGATGATCGCCGGCAGCAGTCAGGGAGAATACCGATGAGTGTCAGCCACCGGCAGCGCGGCCGCATGAGGGCGGTCGCCGTGCTGACGATGCTGCTGCTGGCGTGCAGCCAGAAAGTCAGCCTCGACAACTTCAATCGCCTGCGGGTCGGCCAGTCCTACGAGGAAGTCCGGGAGATCGTCGGTGATCCGGCAAGCTGCGACGAGATGGTCGGTCTGCGCAACTGCTCCTGGGGCAACCACGAACGCGGCATTCGCGTCAGCTTCCTGGCCGGCAAGGTGGTCATGCTCGCGGCGCACAATCTGCAGTGAATTTGTGGGCTGCCCGGGATGGCGGCAACGGTCATGACTTCAGTGACCAGAGGTCTCTCGATACGCCAAAAAAAAACGGGGCGCCACGAGAGCGCCCCGAAAGGGGAGAGACTTGAAACCCGTCCGGCTCAGTGGTGGTAGGCCGTTTCGCCGTGTGACGTGATGTCGAGTCCTTCGCGTTCCTCTTCTTCCGGCACGCGCAGACCGATGACCATATCCACCAGCTTGAACGCCACCAGCGAGACGACGCCGGACCAGACGATGACCGTTCCGACACCCCACAACTGGCTGATCAGCTGGGCCGTCATGTCGTAGTCGCCGACCTTGTTGGCGACATAGTCGTAGACACCCGTTCCACCAAGCGCGGGATCAGCGAAGACGCCGGTGAGGATCGCACCGAGAATGCCGCCAACGCCATGCACGCCAAAGACGTCGAGCGAATCGTCTGCACCGAGCATGTGCTTCAGGCCATTGACGCCCCAGAGGCAGATCACGCCCGCCAGCAGGCCGATGCAGATGGCGCCCATGACGCCGACGAAGCCGGCCGCCGGGGTGATCGCCACCAGGCCGGCAACCGCACCGGAGGCAGCACCGAGCATCGACGGCTTGCCTTTCAGCATCCATTCCGCCAGCATCCAGGACATCGCCGCGCAGGCGGTTGCCACCCAGGTATTGACCATCGCCAGGGCAGCGCCACCGCTCGCCTCGAGCGCCGAGCCGGCGTTGAATCCGAACCAGCCGAACCACAGCAGCGAGGCACCGATCATCGTGAAGGTCAGGCTGTGCGGCGCCATCGACTCACGCCCGTAGCCGATCCGCTTGCCGATGACGATGGCGCCGATGAGGCCGGCGATGGCGGCGTTGATGTGCACCACTGTGCCACCGGCGAAGTCGAGCGCACCCTTCTGGAAGAGGAAGCCGGCCGTCTTGCCGGCCGCCTCGCCGGCTGCCGCGTCGACGTAGGCGTCCGGGCCGGCCCAGTACCACACCATGTGTGCCATCGGCAGGTAGGAGAGCGAGAACCAGATCACCATGAAGACCAGGATGGCGGCAAACTTGGCCCGTTCGGCAAAGGCGCCGACGATCAGCCCGCAGGTGATCGCCGCGAAAGCGCCCTGGAAGATGACGTAGGCGAGTTCGGAGATGACCACCCCCTTGGAGAAGGTCGCAGCGACCGAGTCGACGGTGATCCCCTTCAGGAACAGCTTGTCGAAGACGCCAAAGAAGCCTCCACCCTCGGTGAATGCCAGCGAGTAGCCGTAGACCACCCAGAGCACGCTGATCAACGAGAAGGTGACGAAGACCTGCATCAGCACCGAGAGCATGTTCTTGCTGCGCACCAGGCCACCGTAGAAGAGCGCCAGGCCAGGAATGGACATCAGGATGACCAGCGCGGCGCTGGTCATCACCCAGGCGTTGTCGCCCTTGTTGGCAACCGCTGCCGGGGCAGTGGCTGGGGCGGCAGCTTCGGTGGCGACGACGGCCGGCACCGCAAGCGTCGCGGCCGTCGCCGAAGTTGCGGCGGGGGCCACCGTCGGCTTGTCGTCAGCCCACGCCGGACTGCCGGCAGCGACTGCTCCGAGCAGGGCCAGAACTGCAAATATGCGCTTCATGATCTACTCCTCACAGGGCATCCTCACCGGTTTCGCCGGTGCGGATGCGAATGACGTCTTCGATGGCCGAAATGAATATCTTGCCGTCACCGATCTTGCCGGTGCTGGCCGACTTCTCGATTGCCTCGATCACCTGCTCGAGGAGTGCGTCGCTGATGGCGGCCTCCACCTTGACTTTTGGCAGGAAGTCGACGACGTACTCGGCGCCGCGATAGAGTTCGGTGTGCCCCTTCTGACGCCCGAATCCCTTCACCTCGGTGACGGTGATTCCCTGCACGCCGATCGCCGACAGCGCTTCTCGCACTTCGTCCAGCTTGAACGGCTTGATGATGGCGGTTACCAGTTTCATGTTGCTCTCCATGCCCGGGGAGGTCCTGAGCCTCCCCTGAATCGTTGATAAGAGAAATGGTCTAGAGATTGCCGCGATCCGGGCGAGTCACGGCGACGAGCGCCGCACTTGCCTGTCGCGAGTCCGGGGTCTGCGCCATCAGGGATGCGGACAGACTGGCTGCAAGTTGCGTGAACGACAGATTGGTCTTCATGGTCTTGGCCTCGAAAAATGATCCCGGCAGTCACCAAGCAGAATTCGTGCCACAACGATTTATATCGATGGCTCAATGACTTGAAGCCCTGCATGAAGCCAACCCGCGGCTCTGCTGCACTGCCATAGAACAATTCATCGCCGCCACGCACCGCTGTGGTGCGTGGCCTGGCGCGCGGCATCTCTGTGCTACACTCGATTCACCCAGCCACTCCTTGCTCCGACGGTGAAAACCATGCTCGACCCCAGGATCCTTGAAGAAATCGGCCAGCGCCTTGGCAGCATCATTGCCGCCAGTCCGGCAGCAGACATCGAACGGAACGCGCGCGCGCTCCTCGCCAGCGTGTTCGCCAAACTCGATCTGGTCAGTCGCGAGGAATTCGACATCCAGACGCAGGTGCTGCAACGCACACGCGAGAAACTGAAGGCGCTCGAAGAGCGGCTCGAACGTCTGGAGAATCCACCGGCACAGCCCGACTGAGAGCAGCGACTCGGCATGCTGCCGGGTCGTGCGACACGGCAGCTCGTCCGTCGTCGTGCCAGCGCAACGCCGCCCAGTGTCCCTCGCCATCGTCCACAGCCGCGGTCTCGACGGATTGACCGCGCCGCAGGTTGCCGTCGAAGTGCATCTGGCCAGCGGCCTGCCAAACCTGACGCTGGTCGGGCTGCCGGATACCGAAGTCAAGGAAGCGCGTGACCGAGTGCGTGCTGCGCTGCAGAACTCCGGTTTCGAGTTCCCCCGCAAACGCATCACGGTCAACCTCGCGCCGGCCGACCTGCCCAAGGAATCGGGACGTTTCGACCTGCCCATCGCGCTCGGCATCCTGGCCGCGTCGGGCCAGCTCCCGTCGCGGACGCTTGCGGAACACGAATTCGCCGGCGAACTGTCACTTTCGGGCGAACTGCGACCGGTTCGTGGCGCCCTGGCGATGGTGCTGGCGATGGGTGACAGCGGCCGCAGCTTCGTCTTGCCGGCCACCAGCGCGCGTGAGGCGGCGCTGGCGGGCAAGGTACCGATCCTGGCGGCTGCCAGCCTGCTCGAGGTGTGTGCACACCTGACCGGGCAGGCAGCGTTGTCGGCGTACGAAGCGGCGCGCGAGAACAACGACGGCGATGGCGACGGTGCCTACCCCGATCTCGCCGAGGTACGCGGCCAGGCGCAGGCCAAGCGCGGACTCGAGATCGCCGCCGCGGGCGGGCATTCGATCCTCTTCGCCGGCCCCCCGGGAACCGGGAAGTCGATGCTCGCCAGCCGGCTGCCGGGTCTGCTGCCGCCGATGACGACGGCGGCAGCGCTCGAATCGGCCGCCGTGCTGTCGCTCGCCGGTCAGTTTCGGCCGCAGCTCTTCCGCCATCATCCCTACCGCGCACCGCACCACACGGCTTCTTCGGCAGCGCTGGTTGGCGGTGGCAGCGTGCCGCGCCCGGGCGAGATCTCGCTGGCACACCAGGGCGTCCTCTTCCTCGATGAACTCCCGGAGTTCGACCGGCGGGTTCTCGAAGCCCTGCGCGAACCGCTCGATTCCGGACGCATCCACATCTCGCGTGCTGCCCGGCAGGCGGAGTTCCCGGCGCAGTTCCAGCTCGTCGCGGCGATGAATCCTTGCCCATGTGGTTATCACGGCGATTCGCGCGGCCGCTGCCGCTGCACCCCGGACCAGATTCTGCGCTACCGCAGCAAGCTCTCGGGGCCACTGCTCGACCGTATCGACCTGCAGCTCGAGGTTCCCGCCGTGCCCGCCGAGGTACTGCAGCAGGCGCCCGATGGCGAGGCGTCGGCGGCGGTTCGCGCGCGCGTCGCCGCCGCTCGGGAACGACAGATGAGCCGGCAGGGAAAGGCCAACGCACGCCTGAGCCCCCGCGAGATCGACCAGTACTGCCAGCCACAGGCGGCAGCGACGACCCTGCTGAAACAGGCGATCAATCGTCTCGACCTCTCGGCGCGCTCCTTCCATCGCCTGCTCAGGGTCGCGCGGACGATCGCCGACCTCGCTGGCAGCACCGCGATCGAAGCGCAGCACGTTGCCGAAGCCGTGCAGTACCGCCGCTTCACCAGGGACTGAACTGCTTCCACCGCGCACCCGGACGACGCGCTGCGGGCGTCCTGCCCAGAACGGGCGTGACCCGTAGCGGCAAGCGCGGCCGCTGCAGAACGGCCGGCACGCGCTGCCGTCGGGAGCAGCCGACGCGCAGCGGACTTGCCTCGGCCGCATCGTCTATACTCGCGCCTGGAAGCCACCACTGCTGGTGGCAGAACCTGGAGCACTGGGCATGTTCAAGAGCGTCGTGTCGGCAGGCATCATTCTCGGCGCGCTGCTGGTCGGCGCCCTCGCCGGTTGCGACGCTGAGCTGCTGGGCAGGCTGCGGCCCGGCAGCAGCACGGCCAGCGAAGTGAAGGCCGTGCTGGGCCAGCCGACGCTGGAATGGCGGGAGGCAGATGGTTCGCGCGTCTGGGAGTATCCGCGCACGCCGCAAGGGATCGTCAACTACCTCGTCGTCATCGGTCCGGACGACGTGCTGCGCGAGATTCAGCAGGTGCTGACCGAGGAGAACTTCGCCAGGGTCAGCGTTGGCATGAGTCGCGACCAGGTGCGACGCCTGCTCGGTCGACCGGCTCACGAAACCTATTTTCCGCTCAAGCGGGAGACGATCTGGGACTGGAAGACGAAGGTGGACTCTGGCATGGAATGGTATTTCAACGTCCACTTCGGCACCGACGGCCGGGTCACCGGAACCAGCACCAACTACGTGCCGAAAGGCTGACGGCAACCGCCTGCCGGCAGGAGCGGCAGGCGGGCCGCAGAGGCCGGCGCAGGCGCGGCCACTGCGCCGCCCGCCGGATGTCCCGGAGCTTGCGATGCATGGTCTGCACCTGACCGCCGAACTCTACGGATGCCGCTGTGAGCGACGGCTGCTCGATGACGCCGGCGCCCTGCGCGAACTCTGCCTGGCCGTCTGTTCGCTGCCGGGACTGACGCCACTGGCAGAGGTTTTCCACCAGTTCGGCGGCAGCAGCGAGGCGTCCGGCGCCACCGGAGCGGTGGTGCTCGCCGAGTCGCATCTGGCGGTGCACACCTGGCCGGAGTCGGCGGCAGTGACGCTCGACCTCTATGTCTGCAACTTCAGTCAGGACAACAGCGGCGCAGCGCGCCAGGCCTGTCGGCAGCTGATCGCCGCCTTCGCGCCGGGTCGGCTCGTGCAGCGCGAAATGGAGCGAGGCAGCCCCACTGGCCCGGCCCCTGCCGAGGCTTCAAACCCCGACGGCAACAATGATTAGCGGACGGATCCCGGGGTATACTCGGGAAAACCGTCCGCCAAACACAACAGGGAGGCCTTGTGGAATCGCTTCGCATCACGCTCGAGCAATCGGAAATCCCCACCCACTGGTACAACGTTGTCGCCGACATGCCGACGCCACCACCGCCGCCGTTGGCAGCCGATGGCAGTCCGGTATCGCCGGAGCAGATGGGAATGATCTTCCCGATGGCCATCCTCGAACAGGAAATGTCGGCCGAGCGATGGATTCCGATCCCTGAGCCGGTGCGGCAGATCTATCGCCTGTGGCGGCCATCGCCGCTGATTCGTGCGCGCAGGCTCGAGGAAGTGCTGCAGACGCCGGCCAGGATCTTCTACAAGTACGAGGGCGTTTCGCCCGCCGGATCGCACAAGCCGAACACCGCCGTGCCGCAGGCCTACTACAACCAGCAGGCAGGGATCCGGCGCATCACCACCGAGACCGGTGCCGGACAGTGGGGCTGCTCGATGGCTTTTGCCGGCCAGATGTTCGGTCTCGAAGTGCGTGTGTACATGGTCCGGATCAGCTACGAGCAAAAACCCTTCCGCCGCTCGATGATGCAGACTTGGGGCGCCGAGGTCTTTGCCAGCCCTTCGGCGATGACGCAGACCGGCCGCGATCTGCTCGCCCGCGACCCGCAGAACCAGGGTTCGCTCGGGATCGCGATTTCCGAGGCCGTCGAGGAGGCGGCTTCGCGCTCCGACACCAGCTATGCGCTCGGCTCGGTCCTCAATCACGTCGCGCTGCACCAGACCATCATCGGTCAGGAAGCGAAGAAGCAGTTCGAAAAGGCTGGTGACTGGCCAGATGTCGTCTTTGCGCCCTGTGGCGGCGGCTCGTCCTTCGCCGGCGTCGCTTTCCCTTTCATCGCCGAGAATGCCGCCGGCGGGCGCAACGGCCGCCCGACGCGACTGGTGGCGGTCGAACCGACATCCTGTCCGACGCTGACCAAGGGTGCCTACGCTTACGATTTCGGCGACGCCTCGGGCTTCACTCCGCTGATGAAGATGTACACGCTCGGCCACGACTTCATGCCGCCCGGAATTCATGCCGGTGGCCTGCGTTACCACGGCGACTCGCCGCTCGTCTCGCAGCTCTATCACGACGGACTGATCGAGGCGGTTGCCGTGGCGCAACTGGCGACCTTCGAAGCGGGCGTGATGTTTGCGCGCGCCGAGGGAGTGATTCCGGCACCGGAGTCGAACCATGCCATTCGCGCAGCGATCGACGAGGCCGTGCGCTGCCGCGAAACTGGCGAGAGCAGGACGATCTTCTTCAATCTCACTGGCCACGGTCATTTCGACATGGCCGCCTACGACCGCTATTTCGCTGGTGAGCTCGAGGACTTCGAGTACCCGCAGGAGGCGATCCGGGCTTCACTGGAGCATCTGCCACAGCTCTGATGCCAAATACGATGCGTCTGGTCGTTTTCGCCCTCGTTCTCGCCAACCTGCTGCTTTTCGTCTGGGCGCAAGGCTATCTTGGCGTCACGGCCGAAGCGGATTCGCACCGCCTCGAGCAGCAACTGCTGCCCGAACGCATCGTCGTCGTCTCTCGCGGCGAGCCGCCACAGTTGGCCGGGCAGAGGGAAAACGGTGGCATTCCGGCCGCGCGCAAGGCGAGCGAAAGCTGCCGCATCTGGAGTGATCTGGCAACCGGCGAGGCCGATGAGATCGAGCAGATGCTGCGCGAGGACTTCGCCGAGTTCCGGACGAGCCGCCGCACGGTGAATGAGAACAGTGGCTACTGGGTGTACATTCCACCGCTGGCCAACAAGGAGGAAGTCGGCAAGAAGACTGCCGAGCTGCAACAGCTCGGCGTCGACGATTTCTTCGTCGTCCAGGCCAGCGGACCGAATCAACTGGCCATCTCGCTCGGCACCTACCGCACGGAGGAGGCAGCCAATGCCGGCCTCGAAACCCTGCGTGCGAAGGGAGTCAAGTCGGCGAAAATGGGCGAACGCAGGGGGAAACCGGCGTATGTGGTGCTCGAGATCCGCGGCCCGGCGGCACAGGCCGAGGCCCTGCAGCGGTCGATCGCCGCACGGCTGCCCAAGGCTGTGGCCAAGGCCTGTGCCGTCACCCCGGCGAGTTCGCCATGAGCTTCATCGTCGGCCTCACCGGCGGCATCGGCAGCGGCAAGAGCACGGTCGCCGACCTCCTTGCCGGGCGGGGCGCGGCTCTGGTCGATACGGATCTCATTGCGCACCAGCTGACGGCGGCCGATGGTGGCGCGATGGCGGCCATTGCCAGCGCCTTCGGCAACGCCGTCGTGCGCGCGGACGGCGGGCTGGACCGTGCCGCGATGCGCCGCCTGGTGTTCGCCGACCATGCCGCCAGGGCAACACTCGAGGCCATCCTGCATCCGCTGATCCGACAGCGAAGCGAAGAGTGCTGCGCCGCCGAGACCACCGCTCCCTACGTCGTTCTGGTGGTTCCACTGCTCGTTGAATCGAGGACCTATCGTCAGCGGACCGACCGCATTCTGGTCGTCGACTGCAGCGAGGAGATACAGATTGCGCGCGTGATGGCCCGCAGCGGGCTGGCCCCGGACGAGGTACGGGCGATCATCGCCAGCCAGGCGTCGCGCGACGAGCGTCGCGCGGCAGCGGACGATGTGGTGCGCAACGACGGAACCATCGAACTCCTCATGCCGCAGGTCGAAGCCCTGCACCGCCGCTATCTTGAACTGGCGGCGGCGAAAGCTCATGTCAGCCGTTGAGGTTTTGCTGCAAATGCTTCAGAATCATCAGAAATCGTCCATTCCGATGCCGGCGGCAGTGTGATCACCTACGAATATCCCTTCAATGAGCGCATACGCACACTGCTGCGGCTGGAGGATTTATTCCACAAACTGAGCAGCTTCATGCAGCGGGACGGCTCGCAGGAGCACCATGTCGTTCTCCTGACGCTGTTCGAGATCCTCGACGTGGCCGGTCGCGCCGACCTGAAGATGGACCTGATTCAGGAACTCGAGCGCCAGCGTCAAAGCCTGTTGGCTTTTCGCAACAATCCGGACATCTCGGAGGATGCGCTCTCCGGCGCTCTCTACGAGATCGAAAATGCCTCGGCGGCGCTGCTGGGAATGGCGGGCAAGATCGGCCAGCACCTGCGTGACAATGACTGGCTGATGAGCATCAAGAGTCGTGCCAGCATCCCCGGCGGCGTCTGCGAGTTCGATCTCCCCTCTTACCACTACTGGCGGCATCAGCCGCCCGACGTTCGCCGCGACGCGCTGCTCGCGTGGTTGCAGCCGCTGCTGCCGCTGCGTGACGCCCTGACGATCGTCCTCCGCCTGCTGCGCGCCAGTGGCCGCTCGGAGCATCATGTCGCCAGTGGCGGAGCTTTCCAGCTGATGCTCGGCGGCAGCAACGTCCAGAGCACGTCGCAGATGGTCCGCATCTCGCTCAAGCTGCACGATCCCTACATTCCCGAGATCAGCGCCAACAAGTACGCGCTGAACATCCGCTTCACCCGCCCCGACAGCGACCATCGACCCCGCCACTGCGACAGCGACGTCGAGTTCGACATGCTGTTCTGCAACCTGTAGGCAGCGACCCAGGGGGGTTCCGGGCTTCCCGGCCGATGCCGGAAATCTGACAACGCCCGAGGCTGCCGACCATCGTCGCCAGCCCGGGCTCCCTCCGAGGACCTCCCTACCAGTTCGTCTCGCGTTCCGGCGTCGCCGTGATCCTGTGGATCGACAGATCGGCGCCGTTGTACTCCTGTTCGCGATCGAGGCGCAGCCCGACGGTGCTCTTCAGCAACCCGTAGACCACGGCGCCGCCGACCAGGGCGATGCTGATCGCCAGCGCGGTCATCAGGAGCTGCGGCATGAACGCCACGCCGCCGACGCCACCGAGCGCCTTGCTGCCGAAGATGCCGGCGGCGAGACCACCCCAGGCGCCACACAGGCCATGCAGCGGCCAGACGCCGAGGACATCGTCGATCTTCCAGCGGTTCTGGGTCAGCGTGAACATCAGGACGAAGAGGCCGCCGGCCACACCGCCGACAACCAGCGCGCCCATCGGGTGCATCAGGTCGGAGCCGGCGCAGACGGCAACCAGGCCGGCGAGCGGGCCATTGTGCACGAAGCCCGGGTCGTTCCGGCCGGCCACCATCGCCACCAGGGTGCCGCCGACCATCGCCATCAGCGAATTCATCGCCACCAACCCCGAGATCTTGTCGATCGTCTGCGCGCTCATGACGTTGAAGCCGAACCAGCCGACGGTCAGAATCCACGCGCCGAGAGCCAGAAAGGGGATCGATGACGGCGGGTGCGCCGACACCCTGCCCTCCTTCGTATAGCGACCATAACGCGCACCGAGCAGCAGAACCGCGGGCAGGGCGATCCAGCCGCCCATCGCATGCACGACGACGGAACCGGCGAAATCATGGAACTCCTCACCATAGGTGGCCTTGAGCCACGCCTGGATGCCGAAGGCCTGATTCCAGGCAATGCCTTCGAACAGCGGATAGATCAGGGCGACGATCAGGAAGGTCGCTGCCAGTTGCGGATAGAAGCGGGCCCGTTCGGCGATGCCGCCCGAGATGATCGCCGGGATCGCCGCCGCGAAGGTCAGCAGGAAGAAGAACTTGGTCAGCTCGAAACCGTTCTTCTCGAGCAGCGTGTCGGCACCAGCGAAGAAGTTCACGCCGTAGGCGATGCTGTAACCGACAAAGAAATAGGCGATGGTCGACACCGAGAAATCGGTCAGGATTTTCACCAGCGCATTGACCTGGCTCTTCTTGCGTACCGTCCCCAGTTCGAGAAAGGCAAAGCCGGAATGCATCGCCAGCACCATGATGCCGCCGAGCAGAATGAAGAGAACGTCGCTACCAGACTTGAGTGCTTCCATGGCTCCTCCAGGGTTTCGTGATGGAGCCATCAAGCAAATCCCGTTCCAGGCTTGTCACGCCCCGGAATCGACCATTGTCGGCGGCGAAGGGCGGCTGCACGCACACCGATGATGCATCGGCAAGGCCCGACGCACCAGAACGGGGCGGATCAGCCCCCGGCCGCAACCACGGCGACCTACGGTGGTGCGGCGCCTGCCGGCAGCAGGACCCACATCTGTCCCTGCTGCTTCATGCGCCCGGCCTGGTTGCCGGCGGCGGCGCCGAAGCCCCAGAAGAGGTCGGCACGGACGACGCCACGGATGGCGCCGCCGGTGTCCTGCGCCATCACCAGCCGCCGCCAGGGTTGCGCCGAATCCGGCTGGGTCGTCGCCAGAAACACCGGGGCGCCGAGGGCAACGTGACGGGGATCGACGGCGATGCTGCGCTCCGGGGTCAGCGGTACGCCCAGGGCACCGTTCGGGCCGTCGCCGTCCTTGCCCCGGATCGCTTCCTCGCGGAAGAAGACGTAACTCGGGTTGGCGTTCAGCAGCTCGCTCAGCCGGCTCGGGTTGGCGCGCGCCCACTGCTTGATCGACTGCATCGACGCCTGTTCG
>ERZ761607.2482-NODE-2482-length-19868-cov-4.530409_pt1 | contig 19868 bp, 18 predicted proteins | sample MGYA00511164_ERZ761607 | MGnify/ENA primary metagenome ERZ761607 (study PRJEB28899, sample SAMN02445080) | bioreactor sludge metagenome | biome: EBPR sludge | place: Australia: Brisbane, Thorneside Wastewater Treatment Plant | collected 2011-06-22 ... | reverse complement strand
CCGGCGGGCTGCTCTTCGGGGGCTTCGCCCCCTGGCCGCAGGGGGCCAGCCCCGCGCGTTTGGACTCTCTGCGCTTCGCGCACGCGGGATGCCAGCAGCGTTCCTCACGCGTCGTGACCTGAGCGTCAGAGGTCTGGACACGCGCTCGCCACCCGCGCTGCGGGCACCACCGAGGCACGAGCTCAGTTCCGCACGCGGAACACGCAGGGGAACCGCGTGACCATCGTGGCCACCGCGTTGCCGTTGCGGTCGATCGGCGGGCTGAAGCGCACCTCGCGGAGCATCTCGACGCAGCGGCTTCCGAAGCCGAAGCCCTCGACGCTCTCGGAGACCACGCGGATGCCGGAGAGCGAGCCGTCCGGGTCGATGCGGAAGCGGACCACCGCCTGTCCGTCGAGCCCCTGCGAGCGTGCTTCCGGCGGGTAGAACCGCGCGAGGCGCTCGCCCAAGTCGGCGGGCTGCTCGGGGCGACGGCTCAGATCCCGGAACGCCACGACCGGGGGTCCCGTGCCTTCTTCGGTACCTCCTCCGCCCGTGCCTCCCGGGACTCCGTCCGGACGTCCGCGCGGGACCGTGCGTGGCGGGGGCGGACCGATCGGACCTTCCCGCTCGGTGCCATCCCCAGCCGCGACCGCGAAGCTGCCGCCCTCGCTCGTCAGCGTGAGGCCCGTGAGATCGAGCGGCTCTTCGGGCGCGGGCTCGGCCTGCGGGGGCGGACCGGGCGCGGGCGGCGGAGGGGGTTCCTCCGTGCGCGTCGGCGGTGGACGCGGGGGTTCGGGCTCCGGCTCGGGCTCCGGCTCCGCGACCTCGGGCGTCGGCTCGGGCTCCGGCAGCTCGGGCTCCGGCTCGGGCTCTTCGAACGCGACGATTTCGACCTCCGCCGGCGGCGGGAGCGGCTCGAAGCTCGCAGGTGTCAGCAGATCGAGGAGCGCGAGGAGCCACATCAGGAGCGGCAGCCCGACGAAGTGGATCACGAGCGAGATCAAGACGCCCGCGAGCAGGCCGACGACCACGAGGCCGTCTCCGTCGAGCTCGCGATGACGCGGCGCGGTCGTGGAGCTCACGAAAGCCTCCTTGCGATCCGCGCACGCATCTTCAGTCCCGCTCCAGCTCCGACGGTCGCACGTTGATCGCGAACTTCGTGACGCGCTCCTGACGGAGCAAGTCGATGATCTGCACGACCTTCGCGTGCTGGATCGTGCCCGCCGCCGCGATGATCGCGCGCACGTCCTCGGACGCCTCGCGCGCGCTCCGCACCCGGGCGCGGAGCTGGTCTTCGGTGACCGGATCGCGGTCGAGGAAGAGCGCTCCTTCGGCGTCGATCGAGATGCCGAGCGTGGTCGGAGTGTTCTCGGTCGCGTCGGCAGTCGCCGCGGAGGGGAGCTCCATCGGGATCGTCTTGGACACGATGGCGGTCGCCGTGACCATCAAGATGATCAGCAGCACGAGCACGACGTCGACGAGCGGCGTGACGTTGATGTCGGAGATGATGTCTCCGTCGTCGTCACCGCCGCCGAGGGTTCCGCCGGCCATCAGTCTTCTCCCTTGGCGCCGCGGTAGCCGCCGGGGCCCTTCTGGCCCTTCACGTAGGCGAGCAGGTCACGGCCCATCGCGTCGGCCCAGACGAGTCGCCCGCGGATCATGCGGTTGAAGGTGTTGTAGGCAGCGACCGCGGGGAGTGCGACGAGCAGACCGATCGCGGTGGCGACGAGGGCCTCGCCGATCTCGGCCATCAGGCCCGTCGAGACCTGGCCCTGGCTCTCGTTGAGCGCCTGGAACGAGCGGATGATGCCGATGACGGTCCCGAGCAGACCGACGAAGGGCGCGTTGTTGCCGACCGTTCCGAGGAACGCGAGGTTGCGCTCCATCTTGGCCTTCGCGAGCAGGCGCTCGCCGTTGAGCTTCTCTTCGACCGGCCCCGGACCACGCGACGCCTCGTCGAGGCCGCTGGCGACGATCCGCGCCTCCCACGACTTCGACGCCGCCATGACCTTCGAGGCGCCCTCGAGGTTGCCGTCCGCGAGGTGCTTGCGCAGCTCGTCTTGGAGTCGCTTCGCGTCGTCGCGCGAGGCGAGGAGGTAGTAGAGGCGCTCCAGGATGATGGCGAGGCTCACGACGGAGAGGGCCACGAGCAGCCACATCACCCATCCGGCACCGAGCATCGCGAAGGCTGTGAGACGTTCCTGAATGTCCATTCGAGTTCTCCTCGGGGCTGTCTTCAGCCCTCCCGCCCGCGGACGTCGCGTCCGGTGCGGGCGCCTCGAGACCTCGCTCCTGGCCGGCCGGCGGCGCGTGGAGAGCGTGGGATCTCGGGGCTCTTCGTGACGGTCCGCGCGCTGCTTAGCAGCCCGTGGGTTTTCGTGCTCGCGTTCCTGCTCGTTCGCTCGACCTCGTTCGCTCGTCGTTCGACCGACTCCGGCTCGACCTTCGTCCTCGGGCCGCGAGTCCCGGTCCTGGGGCTCGGTCCGCCTCCCGTCGAGGCCGAACGCGCTCCGTTACGGATCTGTTCTGCAAACAGCTTCGATTCGATGGTTCGGTCGCCTCACGGCGACGCTCACGGACGCTCACGCGCGCCCGGGGCTTGGGTGACCCCGACGCCCGAAGAACGCGACGGTGTCGTTGACGGGTTTCGTCCGGACAGACGCAATTTTCACGTTCCCACCGTGACTTCACCGTTGAATCGGCGCCCCGACGTCGCGGATACTCGGGTCGCGGCTCCGGCCGTCGGGAGGATCATGGGACAGGAACCTCGATTCGTCGGGCGCATCGCGCTCGGCCTGGTGGCAGCGGTGCTCGCGTGGTTTCCCCTCGCGACCCACGCGCAAGAAGTTCCGCTCGAGCGCTTCAACGTGCAGCGCTTCGCGCCGGCGCCCGGGCCCAACAACTACCTGCAGGTCGACGGCGCGCGCGTTCGCGGGCACCTGACGCCGGGCGCGGGTCTCACGATCGACTACGGGCACCAGCCCTTCGTGCTCTTCAACGCGTCCTGCACGGACGAGACGGAGACCAACTGCGAGGTCGAAGGCGAGCGCACCCAGCTCGTCTCGTATCAACTGCAGTTCAACCTCTACGCCTCGCTCGTGCTGTTCGAGCGCTTGCAGATCGGCTTGAACCTCCCGCTCATCCTCTCCGGCGGCGACGGCTTCTCCGAGATCGTGCGCGGACAGCCGACGTCGATCCCGGGCGGCACCCAGTTCACGGTCAGCGACCCGACGCTGAGCCTCAAGGCGCGCTTCTTCGGCGACGGCGACGAAGGTGTGTTCCTCGGCGCGGTGGCGTTCGCGACGTTCCCGGTCGGGAACGCGATGAACTCGGACGGTTTCGCGGGTGACGAGAGCCTGCGCGTCGGCGGTCACCTCGTCGGCGAGCTCGTGCAGAGCAACTTCCACCTCGCGCTCAACGTCGGCGGCTTCTGGCGCCCCGAGCGCACGCTCTTCTCCACGCAGCAGGGCCCGCAGCTCACGTACCGCGCGGCGATCGGCTACGACGTCACGCAGCTCGTGCTCGTCTTCGGCGAGATCGACGGCGCCGCCGGCTTCAGCGGACAGGTCGACGAGTACCCGCTCGAAGGCCGCGTGGGTGCGCGTCTGCGCGCGGGCGATCTTCAGTTCACGGTGGCGGGCGGCGCAGGGATCATCAGCGGCGTCGGTGTGCCGATGTTCCGCGTGATCGGTGGCATCGCGTATGCGCCGGTTCGCGGCGACCGCGACGGCGACGGCATCGACGACGCAGACGACGCGTGCCCCGCCGAGGCCGAGGACATGGACGGATGGGAGGACGAGGACGGCTGTCCCGACCCCGACAACGACGGCGACGGCATGCTCGACGCGGCCGACCCGTGCCCGAACGAAGCCGAGGACATGGACGGCTTCGAAGACCAGGACGGCTGTCCCGACAACGACAACGACGGCGACGGCGTGCCCGACGGCTACGACACGTGTCCGATGGAGCCGGAGGACATGGACGGCGATCGCGACGAGGACGGCTGTCCCGACGACGACACGGACCAAGACGGCATCCCGGACGCGCAGGATCGTTGCCCGAACGAACCGGAGGACGCGGACGGTCTGCAGGACGAGGACGGCTGCCCGGAGACGGACGCGGACGGCGACGGAATCCCGGACGACGGCGACCAATGCCCCGAAGAGCCCGAGCTCTTCAACGGGATCGAGGACGACGACGGCTGCCCCGAAGCAGACTCGGATGGCGATGGGATCCCGGACGCCGTGGATCGCTGCCCGAACGAAGCGGAGACGCTCAACGGCGTCAACGACGAGGATGGCTGTCCGGACGGCCAGCAGCTCGTCGAGCAGCGCGCCGACCGCATCGTGCTCCTGCAGCAGATTCAGTTCGCGACGAACCGTGCGCGTATCCGCGGGCGCATCTCGGATCAGATCCTCGCAGCGGTCGCAGCGATCTTGCAGCGCAACCAACAGTATCGACGGATCCGGATCGAGGGTCACACCGACAACGCCGGGAACGCGGCGAACAACCAGCGGCTCTCGCAGCAGCGCGCGGAGGCGGTGCGTGACGCGCTCGTGCGCCTCGGCGTGGCGGCGGAGCGCCTGACGGCCCGTGGCTTCGGACCCGACCAGCCGGTGGGTGACAACACGACGCCGGAAGGTCGCGCGCTCAACCGCCGCGTGGAGTTCATCATCGAGCCGCCCGAGCCCGGTGGACAGGCGATCCGCAGCAGCGCGAGCGCGGAAACCACCGGCGAGCAGCCCGCCCCGGAGTGAGGCACGCTCGACACGCGATGAAGCCGGCCCTCGGGTCGGCTTCGTCGTTCCGTCGAGTCGAGCCCGCGTCGTTCCGTGGGAGCGACGCTTCGAGCCCGCACCCTGCGAGCGCGCTCGCCTTCGCAGTGCGAACGCGCGGGGCCCTGGTCGTCGTGGCTCACGTCTCGTCGTGCGCGGTTCGAGGCTGGACGGGCGCCCTCACCTGCTATCCTCGCGCCCGATGAACGCGCGCTTCGCACTCGCCCTCGCTCTTTGCGCCGCTTTCGTCGGATGCGACGAGTCCACCGACGAGGAAGAGGTCATCGAGAACGTCCCCGTCGCGCCGCGCGAAGAGGCCGCGCCCGCGATCAGCGAACTGCCCGGTGTTTCGCTCGACGGGCTCGGCAACTCGGATCGCCGGCTCGCGCTGCGGCTCCTCAACGATCTGCTGTCGCCCTGCGGCGAGCCGATCAGCGTCGCGCGCTGCGTGAGCGAGAGCGCGGGCTGCGCCGACTGCGTGCCGAGCGCGCGCTACGTCGCGCGGCTCGCGGCCGAGGGGCTCGCCGATCACGAGATCCGCGCGCTCTTCGCGAACCGCTTCGATCCGAGCAAGAAGGTCGAAATCGCGAGCGGCGACGCGCCGGTGCGAGGCGCCGCGATGGGCGCCCCCGTGACGCTCGTGGTGTTCAGCGACTTCGAATGCCCCTTCTGCCGACAGACGCATCCGCTGCTGCAGCAGGTCCTGCGCGAGCACGACGGACGCGTCCAGCTCGTGTTCAAGCACTACCCGCTCTCGATGCACGAGCGCGCGGTGCCCGCCGCGCTCGCCGCGCTCGCCGCGCATCGCCAAGGGAAGTTCTGGGAGATGCACGACCTGCTCTTCGAGAACCAAGACGCGCTGACCGACGGCGACCTCGAGGGGTACGCGCGCACCCTGGGGCTCGACCTCGATCGCTTCCGCACGGACGTGGCGGACGCCGCGTCGCTGGCCTCGGTCGAGGCCGACAAGACCCTCGGGCGCGAGCTCGAGGTGCAAGGGACCCCGACCGTCTTCGTCAACGGGCGCCGCTTCGAGGAGCCCTTTGAGAACCTGAGCCGCTATGTCGCGGAGGAGCTGGACCGACGATGAATGCTTCGACCCGTGCCCCGTCGAAGGGCCCCATGCGTGACCGACGCTCTTTCGCGCGCCTCGCGGCGCTCCTCGCGGCCCTCACGATCCCGGCCTTCGTCGCCGCGCCCGTTTCGGCGCTCGAGCGCGGCGCCCGCGCGCCGGAGATCGGGCTGCGGGACCTGGCGGGCAACAACGTCCAGATGTCGGGCTTGCGCGGCAAGGTCGTGCTCGTCGACTTCTGGGCTTCGTGGTGCGGCCCGTGCCGTGAAGAGATGCCGGTGCTCAACCGCTTCCACCAACGCTTCGCGTCGCGAGGGTTGGTGATCGTGGGCGTGAACATCGACCGCGAGGAGCCGAACATGCGGCGCTTCTTGGAGCGGACGCCGGTGGACTTCCGCATCGTGCACGACGGCCGTCATCAGGTCGCCGATCGCTACGCGCCGCCGCGCATGCCCTCGTCGTACTTGATCGACAAGCGCGGTGTCGTGCGCTTCGTCCACGCGGGCTTCCGCGCGAGCGACGCACGCGAGATGGAGCGCGAGATCGAGCAGCTCCTCGCGGAATGAGCTCGCCACGCGCGTCCGACCTCTCGTGAAGGAGCCCGCCCCCTCGGCGGGCTCTTCGTTTTCGAGGCTCGAGATCGCGTCGCGTCGACCCTTCGAGGCGAAGGTGATCGCGCGCGATCGCGAGGTCGTCCGTAGCGCTCGCCCCCGCCGCGCCAACGAGACGCGCAGCGCGCGAAGGTCGCCGAAAACCGGGAAAAGTCTTGCCAGTCGCGGCGTGGTGCGACTAAGAGACCTCTTACCGAGGGTGGCGACACCGCGCCGTCACGGCGTGGCGGCCGGGCTTGGACGAGAGCGACGTCGTCGTGCACGCGGCGAACGTTGCAAGGAGGAGGACTCGTGAATCAGCTCGCGCGATACCTGATGGAGCACATGTACATCGACTTCGACGGATCGATCTCGATCGACGAGGTTCGGCAGCTCCTACGCGACGAGGACAGTCGCGAATCGCGTCAGCTCCTCTCGAAGCTCATCGAGGACAAGGGCATCGACGAGATGATGATCGCGATCGCGGAGATCCTGAAGGACTACCTGCGAACCGGCATCAACGAGTCGGTCATGCGCGAACAGCTCAAGACGTACGGCGAGTCCTGAGGACCAAGCGCGGGCGTCGTGCCTGTTCGTCGCGCCTCGATCGTCGTCGTCCGACGCAGCGTCGCGCTCGAACGCCGCGTCGCGCTCGTACGCAGCGTCGCGCTCGTACGCAGCGTCGGGCTCGCACGCAGCGTCGCGCTCGTACGCAGCATCGCGCTCGTGGCGACGCTCCTCGTGCTCGGATGCGATCGCGGTGGGCTCGAGCTCGACGAGCCGGCGCAGGCGCTCGGCTCGATTCCCGCGGATGGCGAGACCGACGTCCCGCGACGCTTCGAGCTCCGTGTCTTCTTCGACCGCCCGCTCGCACCGCGCACCGTCTCGCGCGCGGTCGTCTCGCTTCGCTCCGGTCCGCAGCAACGTTTCCTCTCCGTGAGCTACGACCCCGTCGAACGTGCGCTCGTCGCACGCGACTTCTCCGACGCACCGCTCGAGCCGCGGGTGGAGCACGAGCTGCGTGTGGAAGGGGTGCGCGATCTGAACGGACTCGAGGCGCCTGCGTTCCTCGCGCGCTTCACCACCGGTGACGCGCTCGGCGAGGCGCCGGTGTTCGGAACGACGACGTGGGCCGAAGTCGCGCCGATCTTCTCCGCGCGGTGCGCCGACGACGGTTGTCACGGCGGCGCGAGGCCCGCGCTCGGGCTCGACCTCGCGAGCGCGGAGGGCGTGCGCGCGACCGCGATCGGCGTGCCGAGCGTCGCGAGCTCCTCGGGCGGACTCGGCGATCGTGGGCTCACCGGTTTGCCGCGCATCGACGTGATCGCGGGCGTGGGGCGGCCCGACACCAGCCGCCTCGTCTACGAGGTCCTCCGCGATCCGCGGGTCGGCGAGCCGATGCCGCCCGACGACGCGCTCACGACCGACGAGGTGCGAGCGATCGCAGACTGGATCCTCGGCGGCGCGCGCACCGACTGATCCATCGTGCGTCGCACGCGTCGAGGCGCGACGTCAGGCCCCGCTGGACGTGTCGGTGCCTTCGAGCGGAGCGAGCGGGACGAGCTGCTCTTCGAGCTCGGGCGAGGTGTCGGACGACCGCATCGCAGGGAACTGCCCGACCAGAGTGTCGCCGACGTTGTCGTCCGAGAGCGCAGGTGTCGGCTCGGGCGGCAGCGGCGCGCCCTCGCGCGCTTCGACGTTCTCGATCTCGTGCGTCTCGATCATGGCGGAGACGGGCGCCGCGAACTCGGCCGAGCCGTCGTGCTCGAAGGCTTCACCCCACGCGTCGTAGCTCTGCGATCCGGGCGCGAGCATCTCGTAGACCTCCGCGAGACGACGTCGCCTCGCGGCGCCGGAGAAACGTGCGCGCACGCGCGCGTACGCACCTTCCACGAGGTGAGCGCGCAGCTCCGCGTCGGTGCTCACGCTGACGATCGCGTCCGCGAGGCTGATCTCGTCTCCCGGCAGGTAGAGCAGGCCCTCTTCTTCGTCGCGCACGACCTCCGCGACCGCCGGCACGCCCGCCGCGACGACCGGGCGTCGACACGCGAGGTACTCGAGGAGCGGCTCGGGCAAATCGCCGAGCTCTTGAAACCGCGGCGTGGTGCTCGCGGGAACCACCGCGAGATCGCACGCCGCGATGAGCGACGGCAGCGCGACCGCGCGCGGCTCACCCCGGACGCTCACGAGGTGCTCGAGCCCGAAGGCGCGCACCATACGCTCGACGTCCGCGCGTTTGTCGGGGTTGGGCTCACCCGCGAGCAGCACACGCATGCGAAGCCGCGAAGAGGCCGCGCGCACCGCCGCGAGCAAGGTCGGGATCTCGCGATCGGCGCCGAAGGGCCCGACGTAGAGCAGCCGCGTGACCTCGTCCTCGGTGACCGGCCACCAATCGTAGGCGTCGACGTCGACGCCGGGGCTGAGCACCGCGACCTTGCCGCCGTGCCCGCGCTCCGCGAGCCCACGCGCCGCCGCCTCCGCCCCCACGAGCACGAGGTCCGCGGCTTCGAGGCAGCGTTCGTGCGCGAGCGACCACTCGTGCTCCACGTGCGCGCCCTCGCTCTCGTCCGCGAAGGTCGCGACCTCGTAGATGAAACGAAAGCCCACCGCGCGGCGGAGCTCCCGCACGAGATCGCCCTCCCACGCGCCGCGCACGTGCACGACGTCGTAGGGCTCCGCTTCGAGCTGGCGCTTCACCGCGCGGGCGAAGGTCGAGCGTTGTTCTTCGGGTGGTCCTCCGCAGCGCACGCGGAAGAGGCGCGCTTCGCCGAGGCGGCTCTGGTGCGGGAGCGACGCGGTCTTGCGCGTGACGAGATCGAGATCGCCGCGCAGACCGGCCGCCATGCCGAGGAGCGCGGACGAGTGCGCGTTGGCGCCGGGCACGGTGCCGAACGCCGTGACCAAGACGCGGAGCCTGCCGTCGATCACGTTCGGTCCTTTCGGCCCATGCCGAGGAAGGTAGCAGGGTGCGTCCGCGCTGGCTGCCTTCGTGGCATCGCGGCGTGCGCGAAGCGCGCCCGTCCAAACACACTCGACTCGTGATCGCACGCCCCGCTTTCGCCGTGTGCGAGCGAAAGCGCCGGAGTCTGGATCGCACGCCGCGCTTGACCCGGATCGCGAGGAGCGACGGAATGCGCCCCGATGCTCCCTCGCGCACGGCCCGCGATCCTCGCAGCGCTCGCGCTCTGCGTCGCGTTCGCGATGGCGGCGCGCGCGCGCGCGCAGACGCGGAGCACGGAGGCGCCGACCCGCGCCGCGCCGGTCGAGGATCGGAGCGAGTGGCACCTGCACGCGGACACACGCTTCGTCGCGTACGCGGTGCAGAGCCCGCGCAGCCCGGTCGCGCTCGCGCGGCGACGCCTCGTCCAGACCGCGGGCTTCCTTCAGTCGCTGCGGCTCGGCGATCTGCGCGCGCCGTGGACGGTGCGCGTGGTGCTGGAGCTGCGGCTCGATCAAGAGCTCGGCGACGTGTGCGCGCGCGACGGCGACGAACGCTGCCTCGCGGAGACGAACGTCGACTCGCGGCGCGACTTCCAAGCGCTCGCGCGCATCACGCGCCTCGATCTACCGGAGGCGTACCTCGAGCTCGTGCCGCCGGAGCTCGACGCACGCGCGCGGATCGGACGGCAGATCCTCTTCGACGCGACCGGCTTTCTGCGGCTCGACGGAGCACGTCTGACGACGAGCCCGCACCGATGGGTGTCCGTCGACGCGTACGGAGGGCTCTACGCGCAGGAGGCGAGCTTCGCGGGCAGCGACGGCTACGCGATCCAAGGCAACCTGCGCTTCGAGCTGCCGAGCGAGCTCTCGGAGGAGCGCGCGCCCTTCGTGATGGCCCCCGTGCGCACGTGGGTGATCGGCGGGGCGGTCTCGTTCGGTGACGCACGCGTCTTGCGAGTCGACGCGCTCGCGCGCGAAGCACGCGACGAAGGCGGCGCGGTCGCGATGCGGCGGGTCGGCGTGGTCGCGCGCTCGCGTCCGCACGAGACCCTGGGGCTGCGCGCCCAGGCGCTCTGGGATCCGACGGACGGCACGTTGGTGGACGCGGTCGGAGAGATCGAGGGCCACACGCGGCGCGGGATCGTCCGCGCGAGTGCGCGGCGCAGCGAGCCCCGCTTCGATCTCGGCAGCATCTGGGCCTTCTTCGACGTCGTGCCGACCGACGTGCTCTCGCTGGGCGGGCTCGTGCGGCTCGGGCGTGCGACGCTCGTCGGCGCGATGCACGGGCGCTGGACGCGTTTCGACGACGGGGCCTCGGAAGACGGGCCTTCGGAGGGCTCGAACGACGCCGTCTTCGACGGGGGCCTCGAGCTCTCGCTCGACCTTCGCGACGGCGCGCGTTTCGTCGGCGTCGGTGGGCAGCTCTGGGCCGGAAGCGCGGGCGACACCGCGCGCGTGCACCTCGATCTCGGTCGGAGCGTCGGTCCGGTCGATCTCTACGCGCGCGGATCCGTCTGGCACTTCGACCACCCGTGGCAGCAGGCGCTGCACGGCACGAGCGTCGCGACCGCGGTCGGCGCGAGCGCCGTGATCACCGAGCAAGTCCGGCTGCGCACCGAGCTGGAGTGGATGCACAACCGCGTGGCGGGGCACCGTGTGCGCGCGCTCGCGTCGCTCACGCTGAGGGTGTGGCGATGACGCGTGCGCTGCTCGTGCTCGCCCTCTTCGCGACGGGCATCGCGTTCGGGGCATCGTGGAGCGCGAGCACCGCGCAGACACGAGGACGCGCGCTGCGATCGACGGTGGTCTATCCGCCGCAGCGCATCGCGCTCCGGATGGATCACTCGCACCCCGCACACCGCGCGCTCCGGTGCGAGCGCTGCCACGAGGGCGCGACGGAGAGCGAGCACGCGCGCGATTTGCTCTGGCCACGCGAGCAAAGCTGCAACCCGTGTCACGCGGAGCAGACGGCGCGGGAGAACGCCGACGAAGCGCGCTGCGGCACCTGTCACGTCGGCACGCCGATCGAGGGTGACGACGTTGGCGACGGTGGAAGCCGCAACGGCTTCGAGGTCGCGACCTCGTCGGTGCCGACCGCGCGGCTGCACTTCTCGCATGCGACCCACGCACGCGAAGGCGTGCGCTGCCTCGACTGCCACGAGGGCGTGACCGAGGCCACGCTCGCGACGCGCTCGCACCTGCCGACCATGCGCTCCTGCCTGCGTTGTCACGGCGGCGACGGCATCGGCCGCCACGTCGAAGGCGCGGGCACCGCGTGCGACACCTGCCACCTCACGCGCCCCGACGGTCGTTTGCGCACTCGGTACCCGGAGGGCGCGCTGCTGCCGCCCGATTGGCTACACGGCATGGTGCACGATCGCGACTTCTTGGTTCGGCATCGCTGGGTCGCGGCCGATGCGCCCGAGACGTGCGCGAGCTGCCACTCGGAGCGCGAGTGCGCGGACTGCCACGACGGACGCGTGCGGCCCGAGAGCGTGCACCCGAACGACTACCTCACCACCCACGCGACCGAGGCGCACCGCGACACCCCACGCTGCGCGAGCTGCCACACCACGCAGCGCTTCTGCACCGAGTGCCACGCACGGCTCGGCCTCTCGCCGATGAGCGCGCCGGGCGCGGTGAGCGGCGCGCCCTTTCATCCGCCGGGCTTCGCGCGTGCCCACGGCGACGACGCGCGCCGCGCGCTCACCACCTGCGCGAGCTGCCACTCCGAGCGCGACTGCACGACCTGCCACGGCGCGACGGGGATCGGCGTGGGCCTCTCGCCGCATCCGCCGGGCTTCACGTCGCGCTGCCGCGACGCGTTCGAGCGCAACCCACGCGCGTGCGTGACGTGTCACGGCGGCGACGCGGAGCGCGTGGTCGAGCGCTGCCGCTGACGCCCGACGATCACGACCGACACCCCACGATCACGAACGAGACCACGAGCAACGAACGCGAAGCGCGGCGTTCGACTTCTCGATCGAGTCGGCGCGGTCAGCCGCCGACTTCTCGAACGCGGAGGCCACACCTTCGTTGCCAAACGAGTGCCCCAAGACTATGGGGTGCGCGTCGAAGCGGTTCGGGGATTCGCTCTCGGGCTCGACCTCGGTCGGGTTCGGGAGAGGAAAGTCCGAGCACCACAGGGCAGAGTGCCAGGTAACGCCTGGTGGGGGTGACCCCGAGGACAGTGCCACAGAGAGGAGTCTGCCGAGCTGCACCCGAAAGGGAGCCGCTCGGTGAGGGTGAAAGGGTGAGGTAAGAGCTCACCGGGCCGGCGGTAACGTCGGTCGCACGGCAAACCCCACTCGGTGCAAGACGAAATAGGGAAGCGCTCGAGGGTGGCCCGCCCGAGCTTCCGGGTAGCGTCGCACGAGGCCCGCGGTGACGCGGGTCCCAGAGGAATGAGTCCCACCCACGCGAGGCGACGAACGTGGGAACAGAACTCGGCTCATGAGCCCTTCGACCACACGCCCTCCTTCGGGAGGGCGTGCGCATTTCGGCGCTGCCGTTCCTCGCGTCGAGGTGCGGCACCCGAGTCGATCAACTCCTGAAATCCTCGATCTCGGCCCAGCCCACCCCAGAGAACCCTTCACGTCGAATGGCGTCGGCGAACGATCGTTCGACGAACACGGCGCGGGTGAGACCTCGAGCGCGGAACAACGGGCGGTCGAGCGGGACCCGCGACGGATCGAGCACGAGCTTGGCCACGTCCTGGAGTTTGCCGGCGACGATCTCGCTCTGTCCGTAGACCGATGCCTCGAGGTCGACGCAATCCACCGGTTCGACGGGGTGCACGACGACGTACGTACGACTCACGGGTCGACCTTCCGGATCGACGATCGCGACGGGGAGAAATTCCACCTTCGGCAGGGCGGCGGCCGAGAGGAACGCGTGCAGTCGCTCGGACACCAAGAGCGCGTCCTTCACGTTGTCGATGCAGTCCGGCAACCCTCGATCCTGCGGAAAATCCGGATTCATCCGAAAGGCTACGTTCGACGGGAACCCGTCCAGAAGTGGCACGCCTTTCGAGAGCCGGAACGATTTCTCCAATCCGTCGAGCTGGTAGAGGTTGACGGCACCAGGCACGTTCTCGACTCGCCAAATCACAACGTTCATCACGTCCTCGGTGAGGGGCAGAGTCGAACGCACGCACTCGCGACGCAAGCGCTCAGGCCACCGTCGGAGTGAACACGCCGTCGTTCGATGGGCCGGGCTCGGCGATTTCTGGCCTCGCGATCCACGCGTCGATAGCGTCCGCCTCATGTGGCGTCGTCTCGTGATCGTGCTCGCGCTCGGATGCGGTGGCTCGGAGCCGCCGCCTTCGGTCACGGTGGACGCGGGCCCTTCGTCCGCGCCTACGAACCCTCCGGCGCCCGCCGCTGCCGTCGCCCCGCCGGAGCCCGCGCCTGCGCCCGTCGCCGACAGGATCGCGATCCCGGCTGGCGTCGTGTGGGCCGGCAGTCGTCCCGGCTCTGCGTGGCGCGAGCCGCGCGACGAAGCGGACCTCGTGCCCGTCGAGCTGCCGAGCTTCTCCATCGATCGGCTGCCCTACCCCAACGATCCCGCGCAGCCGCCGCGCACGAACGTGACGCGCGACGAAGCGGCCGCGCTCTGCGAGGCCGACGGCAAGCGCCTCTGCACGGAGCTCGAGTGGGAACGCGCGTGCGAAGGCGCGGCGTCCGATCGTGCGTTCCCGAGCGGCCCACGCTTCGATTCGACGTGCACGACGAGCACGTGTGCGAGCCCCGACGGCGCGCTCGGGCTCGGTGTGATCGGCGAATGGACCGCGAGCTCGGGCAACCGCGGGCTCGCGTCGGACCTCGCGGTGTTCCGAGGCGGCGCGAGCGCGGAGCCCGGCCACCACCGCTGCGCGTCGCGACGTGGCGCACGACCGACCACGCGCAGCGAAGGCCTCGGCTTCCGTTGTTGCAGCGGCGACGCCCCGAGCGCCGCGTATCCCGACGAAGCGCGCGCGCCACGCGTGCAATCGCTCGCGCTCGATCGCGAGGGAGCGCGCGCGATGCTCCGCGCGGTGCCAGAGCTCGCCGCCTACGCCGAGGAGTTCGAGCTCTTCGACGGCGACGCGATGCTCGCGACCTTCCCGAACGCCGACCTCGCGGTGCTCAACGGCTGGGAGCTCCCGGCGACGGGTGCGCTGCGTTGGTCGCCGCGTCCGGGCGAGCTCGTGAACGTGTTCGCGGGTCGCAGCGGTGGGCACGCGCTCGTCGTCGTGCTGCACCCGATGCCGGACGGAACCTACGTGCACGGCGCGAGCTTCGTGCGCGAAGGCGAGCCCGACACGATCGCCCTCGCCTTCACGCCACCGAGCGACGAGCTGCTCTGGAGCGCCTCGTGGGGACGCGCGGCGGAGAGCGGCGCGATCGTGATCGGCAGCGACTCACGGATCACGATCGTCCAGCTCTGATCGCGCAACCATCGCGAGCCCTCGCGCGCACGACGATCGTCCGGGCTCGCGTGCGCCACGCGGGGCTCGTATGCTCCGCCGCCGATGACGACCCGTTGGACCCTCCTCCTTTGCCTCGCGCTGAGCTTCGGCGCGTGCCGTTCCCCCGAGCCGCGCTTCGACCGGGGTGGGATCGCCTCCGACGACTCCGAACGTCGTGGCGAGCCCGCTGCGGCTGCAGAGCCCGCCCCGACGCCCGCGCCGCCGCCGGAGCCCGCCCTCCCGGAGGTCACCGCGCCGACCGATCCGCCGCCGGCCCCCGATCCGCGCCTCGCGACCCCTGCGGCGCTGACCGAGCGCGCGCCCGAGACCTTCACCGTCTGGATGGACACCACGAAGGGTCCGATCGTGATCGACGTGACGCGCGCGTGGGCTCCGAACGGCGCCGATCGCTTCTACAACCTCGTGAAGGCCGGCTACTACACCGACGTCGCCTTCTTCCGCGTGATCGAGGGCTTCATGGCGCAGGTCGGTCTGCACGGCGATCCGACGATGAACACCGCGTGGCGCGCGAGCGGCATCCAAGACGATCCGGTCGTCGGCACCAACACGCGCGGAATGGTGACCTTCGCGCAGACCGCGATGCCCAACAGCCGCTCGACGCAGTTCTTCATCAACTTCGGCGACAACTCGCGCCTCGACGGGATGCGCTTCGCACCGTTCGGACGCGTGCGCGACATGGCCACGGTCGACCGGCTGCACGCGGGCTACGGCGAAGGCGCCCCGAGCGGACAGGGCCCCGAGCAGGGCCGCATCCAGAGCGAGGGCAACACGTATCTGCGCCGCGATTTCCCGAACCTCGACTACATTCGCTGGGCTCGCGTGGTCGCCGAAGGCGCGCGCTGAGAAGTTCGGGGCTTTCGGGGGAGGGTCTGGCGACAGCCTCTCGAGGAAGAAGGACATAGATGCGTTGGATCCACGGAACGGTCGTCGTGCTCGCGCTCCTCGTCGCGTGCGAGGTCCAGAACGGAAGCGGCGGCGAAGGCAGCTCGGGCGCGGAGGACACCACGCGCGAGTCCGAGGGTGAGACCACGGTCGAGCTCGTCCGCGACGAGGGCACCGGCGCGCCGGCTGCCGAAGGTCGGACGTGCACCTCGAGCGCCGACTGCGGCGAGGACGAGATGTGCATCGGCGACGAAGGCTGCGACGTGGCCTGGACGTGCCAACCGATGCGCCCCTGCACCCGCGACCTGCGCGTCTACTGCGGCTGCGACGGACAGACCTTCGAAGGCAGCGGCTCCTGCCCGCCGCGCCCCTTCGCGAGCCGTGGGCCGTGCGAAGCGAGCGAGCAGCCGGCCGAGTGAGCACCGGCGAACATGGGCATGGCAAGCCGCCCTACCGGACGGCGCGCAGCGAGCGAAGCGAGCGGTTCGAAGGGGAATCGTTCGAAGCGCAGTGGACGAAGTCCACGGAGCCGAACGATTCCACGAGAGTGTCGGGCCGTGCGCGAGCACGGAGCCGACCCAGGCTCGTGGGAGGGGGCCCCATCGGGGCTTCATGCCCCGTGGGGGAGGGTCTGGCGACAGACCCTCGGAGAAGCTCGAAAGAGGCGCGGAGTCCGAAAGGCTCCGCGTTTCTTCGTTCCGTCACTCGAGTCGTCGACTCACGCGGTCATGACGCGTCGCGGTAGTGGGGGACCCAGCCGCTCGTGTCCTGAAAGAGGCGCACGCAGCGGATGGTCTTCTGCTCCGTGAGCTCGAAGCGGTGCCAGCGCTTGGCCGGCACCACGATGAGGTCACCCTCCTCGACGAAGACGCGCATCCAGCGGTCGTCGCGGGAGCGGATGTCGAACACGCCCTCGCCTTCGAGGACGAAGCGCACCTCGTCCTCGTCGTGGAGGTGCTCTCCGTCGAACTTCGCGCAGATGGCCTCGAGGTTCGGCGTGGTCGGACGGAGCTCGACGACGTCTTGTTCGACGTAGCCGCGCTCGGTCTTCAGCACGTCCATCGTCGGCTGGTAGCCGGCGGGCTCGGTGGAGAGTCGCTCGTAGAGGATGCCTTCGGCGGCGAGCGTCTCGCGTGCGATGGGGGTTCCGTCGTCGATCCAAGTGGCTTTCATCGGAGCGCCTCGTGTCGGATGATCGGGGATGAACGCGGATGTTCGCGTGAAGGATCGTCGAGTGTTCGCGTCGTCACTCGGGGTTTCGCGCCGGATTTCGCGCTGGGGCGGAGGACGGATCGAAGCCGAGCTGCTTCATCTTCACCGCGGCTTCGAAGAGGTAGTCGTAACATTCGGCGTGGGTCTTCGCTTCGACCCAGTCGCGGCCCCAGACGTACACGCCGTGGCGCCGCACGAGCACCGCGAACGTCTTCGGGTGACGACGCATCGCGTCGGCCATCGCGTCGGCGAGGTCACACTCGTGCGCGGTGTTCTCGAGGATCGGCACCACGAGCTCGTCGTGGAAACCGATGCCGCGGATGCCCTTCATCATCTCGAGGTGCGTGACGCGAAGCTCGTCGCCGAACACGAGCGTCGCGAGCATCGCGTTCATCGAGTGGCTGTGGATCACCGCGCCGGCGTCGCGCAGCTCGAAGGCGTGGAGGAAGAGCGGCGCGCAGGCGCTGAGCTTGGCGTCGCCCGCAGGCGCCTTCAGGATCTGACCGGCACCGTCGAGCTCGAAGAGATCGTCCGGCTGCAGGCGCTCCTTCTGGACACCGCTCGGCGCCATGACGATGCGGTCGCCCTCACGAATCGAGATGCCGCCACCGGTGCCGGAGACCCAGCCCTGTCGATAGAAGAGACGGCAGAGCTCGCAGACGAGCTCCTTGGCGTTCGACGCGTTCGACGGCTGAGCCGACATCGTTCCTCCGGAGCACGCATCCGAGACGTGCGCACGACGCCAAGTGAGTACGTTCCCCGCGGGGCGCGCAAGACCCGTCACGAACGCGCCCCGCGATGCGTCTCGTTCAGGGTTTGCTCGCGACCTTCGTCTCGCCGCTCGGCGGCTTCTGGCGCGCGATCGGGTAGAGGCAGCAGTCGACCGGGCAGACGTCGTGGCTCGGACCGTCCTTGCCGAGCGCGCGACGGCGCTCTACGCGACCGAGGCGCTCCTCGATCAGCTCGCGCAGCATCGCGACGAGCTTGGGATGCGTGCCCGCGGTCTGCGCGCGGACCATCGTGATGCCGAGCTCGTCGCACGCCGCGCGCAGCTCGTGGTCGAGGTCGTACACGACCTCCATGTGATCGCTGACGAACCCGATCGGCACGACCACGAGATCCGTCACGCCGATCGTCGCGATGGCCTTCGCGTGCTCGACCACGTCGGGCCCGAGCCACGGCACCTGCGGCGGACCGCTGCGCGACTGGTAGACGAGCTGCCACTTCGTGCGGCCGGTGGCTTCGGCGACCAGGCGACACGCCTCTTCGAGCTGCGCCTCGTACTTGCAGTGCTCGGCCATCGCGAGCGGGATCGAGTGCGCGGTGAAGGCGACGCGCGCTCCGTCGCGGTGGGCCGGCGGGAGCTTCGCGAGCGCTTCCTTCAACCGCTCCGCCATCACCTCGACGAAGAGCGGGTGGTTGTAAAAGACGCGGACCTTGTCGACCTCGGGGGCGTCGTCGCCTGCCGCCGCGCGCGCGGCCTCGACGTTCTCGCGGTACTGCCGGCAGCCGGAGTAGCTGCTGAAGGCCGAGGTCATGATCGCGAGCGTGCGCCGGTGCCCCTTGCGCGTCATCTCCGCAAGGGTGTCCGTGAGCAACGGCGACCAGTTCCGATTGCCCCAGTAGATCGGCAGCGTGATGTCGTGTGCGTCGAGCTCCGCACGCAGCGCGGCGAGCAACGCGCGGCACTGATCGTTGATGGGGCTCTTGCCGCCGAGGTCGTAGTAGTGCTCGGCGACCTCGAGCAGGCGCTCCTTCGGGACCGGCTTACCGCGCACGACGTTCTCGAGGAACGGCATGACGTCCTCCCGCTTCTCGGGGCCTCCGAACGAGACGAGCAGGAGGCTGTCGTACGGCGGGAGCTTGGGGTCGGGCATGGGCGCCGGAGCCTGGGGCGAGCCCGACGTCGCTGCAAGCGACGCGGCCTTACTCCTCTCACCAGCGCGCGCTCCTCACCAACGGGTGGGGCGGTAGTCCTTGAGGAACTTGCCCCAGGCGTGCTCGCCGGTGAGCAGGCCGTGGAAGATCGGATCGAGGATGCGCGCCGCGCCGTCGACGATGTCGAGCGGCGGCGAGAACGCGTGGACGTTCTTCTTCCGCTTGGCGATCTCGACCGGGTCCTCGTCGGTGACCCAGCCGGTGTCGACCGCGTTCATGAAGATGCCGTCCTTCGCGTAATCCTGCGCAGACGTGCGGGTCATCATGTTGAGCGCGGCCTTGGCCATGTTCGTGTGCGGGTGCTTGTCCGTCTTGTGCGCCCGGTAGAACTGGCCCTCCATCGCCGAGACGTTGACGATGTGTTTGTCGAAGGTGCGCTGCTTCAGCATCAGCGGCTTGAGCCGCGCGTTGAGCACGAAGGGCGCGATGGCGTTGACGAGGAAGACCTCGAGGAGCTCCAGGGTGGGCACCTCCGCGAGGGCGAAGCGCCAACTGTTTCGATCGCGGAGATCGATCTGTTGTTGATCCTGGTCGAGCATCCCTTCCGGGAAGAGCTCGGCGCCCGCGTCCAGATCTTCGGCCAGGAGCGGGAGCTGCGTGAGCTGGGGCGCGAGGTGGAGGCCGACCGCGCGCGGATCCGCGGGGAGCTCGTCGACCTTCGCCGCGACGAGCGCGCTCTTGAACGCTTCGTGATCCTCGACCAGCGGGCGAAGCTCGGCGGGGAGCGCTTGAAGCGGCGTCTCTTCGAGCGGGAGCAGGTGTTTGTACCAGCCGCTCGGGCGACGGACCGTCTGACACGCGTTGTGCACGACGAAGTCGAGGCGCTCGAAGCGTCGCTCGACCTCCTTGGCGAAGACCTCGACGCTCGGGGTGTGGCGCAGGTCCATGCCGAGGACGTGCAGGCGGTCGCGCCAGTCCTCGAAGTCGGGCTCGGCGGCGTAGCGTCGCGCGGCGTCCCGCGGGAAACGTGTGGTGACGATCAGACGCGCGCCCGCGCGGAGCAGGAG
>ERZ761607.2481-NODE-2481-length-19873-cov-5.135735_pt1 | contig 19873 bp, 14 predicted proteins | sample MGYA00511164_ERZ761607 | MGnify/ENA primary metagenome ERZ761607 (study PRJEB28899, sample SAMN02445080) | bioreactor sludge metagenome | biome: EBPR sludge | place: Australia: Brisbane, Thorneside Wastewater Treatment Plant | collected 2011-06-22 ... | reverse complement strand
GTGTGTTGCCGGGTACGGCGGTGACGGGTTCACGTGCACGTTCGTTCCCCCGACGAGCTGTGCGCAGGTACTCGCGCGGGACCCGGCGGCGACGAGCGGCGTCTACACGTTGCAGGGCCGCACCGGGACGTACCAGGCGTACTGCGACATGACGACGGACGGTGGTGGTTGGACGCTCGTGCTCAAGGCGGATGGGCGGCTGACCAACTTCTCGTACGACAACGCGCGCTGGACGGGTTCGACGACCTTCAACCCGGCCAACGCGGCCTTCGACCGAAACGAGGCTCTGCTCGAGAGCTACTTCTCCGTGCCGTTCACGCGCGTGCGCGTCGGCATGGAGGATCCGATCCCGGGCACCGTGCGCTACGTGACGGTTCCGCACGCGGGCTCCAGCCTCTCGAGCGTGATCGCGCCGGGTGCTCGGGTCACCACGTCGATCGGTCGTGCGGCGTGGCGCGGGTTGATGGCGAGCCCGTCGCTCCAGCTGAACTGCAATCGCGAAGGGTTCAACGTGCAAGCGGACGTTCCCGCTGCGGGTTGGCCGCGCGCCCGCATCGGCATCATCGCCAATCAAGAGAACGACTGCTCGAGCCCGGACTCGCGCATCGGCATCGGCACCGCGGGTGACGCCTGCGGTCAGGACACCTCGATCAGCGTGGGCAACGCCGCGTTCTGCAGCGCCGATGCCGGGGATCGAAACACACGCGGCTTCGGCTACGTGTTCGTCCGCTGAGGAGCGAGGCGGACGTCGGCGAAGGTCGGCGTCCGCTTCGGGGTTCCTCGCGGGGCTGCGTTCCAGCCGGGAGTGACGACCTCGTACGCGACGTCACCGCAGCACGAGGTTCGCTTCCTCCCAGGCGATCGGGACCACGTCGCACACCTGTTGAACGATGGCCGGATCCATCGAGCGCAACGCCTCCCAATCTCCCGCCTCGACCGCGATCGCGGTCCGCAGCGGAAGTCCGAGCGGGCCCGTCCCCTCGACGAGGGACTGTCGTGCGTCGGGACACAGCGGCAGGTCTTCCGCCCACTCCGACATCGGTCGACCCGTGAGCGTGTCGAGGAGGCTGAAGAGTCCGAGGAGGTAGAGCTCGTCCGCTCGCGCGGGGTCTCCGCACGCCATGCAGAGCTTCGCCCGCACGAGCGAGCGACGAAGTGCCTCGGGCGCACGCGCCAGATCGAGCTGCGCGATCGCGAGGACGGTGGCCCAACGTCGGATCTGATCGACTCCGAGGAGCACGAGGGCCTGCTGCACGGAGGTGACGGGGCGACGCAGACCGAACGCCGGTGAGCTCACGAGCCGCAGCAGTCGGACGACCAGCGCGGCGTCCGAAGCGAGCACGGCTTCGATCGACGCGACCGTCGCGTCGGGTGTGTACAGGCGCCTCACGAGTCGGAGGACGGAGCTCGCCGCCAGCGGAAGCGCGCTCGATCGTCGCGTCTCCGGACGCCCGTGAAAGTAGCCTTGGAAGAGCTCGAACCCCAGCTCGCGCGCTTCCGCGAACACGAGCTCGGACTCGACCTTCTCGGCGAGCAGCACGGGCCGGTGGCCCATCTCCGCGCGGCGTTCGAGCAGCCCGCGGATCGCGGGGGTGATCCCGTGCAGGACGTCCACCTTCCAGACGTCGCCCAAGGCGAGGAGCGCCCGACGCTCGGGAGGGTCGTCGACGAGATCGTCGAGCGCGATTTGAAAGCCTGCCTCTCGAAGTCGTTGGAGCGTCGTGATCACGGATGGTGTCGCCGGGACATCCTCCAATACCTCGAGCGTCACTTCGGACGCGGGCAACGCTTCGAGCAGTCCGGACTCGAGGAGCGGCTGGCCGACGTTGATGAACGCGCGCCGACCGGCCGTGAGCGCCGGAAGACCGATTTCCATCACGGACGCGACGAGGACACGCGCGGTCGCGGTCGAGCCCGAGACGCCCGGCGAATCGGGGGTCGCGGATCGGTACAACAGCTCGTATGCGTGGAGCTCGCCGGAGCGATCGAAGATTGGTTGCCGCGCGAGGAGGAGCTCCATCGTGACGTGCATCGGACGATCGACGCCGAGCTTGAGCCGTCTTCGAGTCGAGCCGTCTCGGAGTCGAGCCGTCTCCTAGTCGAGCCGTCTCCTAGTCGAGCCGTCTCCGAGTCGATCGCTCGAACGTCGAATCTCGCTCGAGTCCATCGACGCTTCGTCCGATGCCTGGTGCATGACACGACCTCTGTCCGAAGCTTCGTTGCGCGAGTGTTTGTGGTTCGGTGAAGGGGCCCCCGAAGAGGTGGCGGCGCGCGCGGCGGAGAGCCTCGCGGCGAGCGTGACGCGCGCGAGTGGGCTCAAGCCGTTCCCGGCGGTCGCCCAACACGTGCTGTCGCTCCTGGCGAAGCAGGACGTGGACGCAGGGACGCTCCACGAGACGCTCGAGAAGGATCCCGTCCTCGCGACGCGAGTGCTTCGGGTCGCGAGCTCCCCCGCCTACAACCCCGGACGTCCCTACGTCTCGCTCGAACAAGCGCTCGTCCAACTCGGCAACCGCGCCGTCGGGGAGCTCGTCGCCGGCGTCGCCGCGATGGGCGTGTTCTCCGACACGAGCGGCGTCGGTGAGGTCGTCCGCTCGCACTGCGCTTCGGTCGCCGCGATCGCGCGCGTGGTCGGCACCGAACGTCGATTCCGCGGAGTCGGCCGGGCGTTCCTCGCCGCGCTTCTCCACGACGTCGGCAAACTGATGCTCGTCGCGGTGGGAGAGTTCGACTACTCGCCCGAGATGCTCCAGCGTCCGGACGAGTGCCACATCCGCGAGCGCCTCACGCTCGGGTACGACCACGCGGCCGTCGGAGCGAGCGTGTTGCGGGAGTGGGGGCTCGACGACAGCCTCGTCCGCCTCGTCGCGTTTCATCACCAGCCCGGTCACGTCTACTCGTTCGACCCGCTCGAAGTGCAGATCGCCGCGTACCTGCGGCTCGCCGACGCGATCGAGTATGCGTTCCGCCTCGACCCCGAGACGCCCGACCCCGATCGGCTCGACGGTCTCGTGAACCACGAGGCCAACACCTACGTGAACCTCTCCGCGGCCGGGCTCGCCGCGCTCTGGCCGCGGTTCCGCGAGGAGATCGACGCGCTCCGCTCGGCGTTCGCACGCTGACGACTCACGCCCCGGCCGCATGCTCTGCTGAGCGCGTCCTCGTGGCGTCGCGTCACTTCGTGCCGAACAGACGGTCGCCCGCGTCGCCGAGCCCGGGAAGGATGTAGCCCTTCTCGTTGAGCTGACGATCCACGGCCGCGGTGTAGATCGGAACGTTCGGATGATGCTCGTGGAAGGCAGCGATGCCCTCCGGCGCGGCGAGTAGACAGACGAACTTCAGCGACTTCGGCTTGAGCTCGGCGATGCGCTCGACCGCCGCGATCGCGCTGTTGCCGGTGGCGAGCATCGGGTCGCAGACGATCACGTCGCGGTCCTCGATCTCTTCCGGAATCTTGAAGTAGTACTCGACCGCCACGAGCGTCTTCGGGTCGCGGTAGAGGCCGATGTGGCCGATGCGCGCGCTCGGGAGGAGCTTGAGGATCCCGGTGAGGATCCCGTCGCCGGCGCGGAGGATCGACACGAGGACGACCTTCTTGCCTTCGAGGACCGGCGCCTCCATCGACTCCATCGGCGTCTCGATGGTCTCGGTCGACAGCGGCATGTCCCGCGTGACCTCGTAGCCCATCAACATGCCGATCTCTTCGAGCAGCTGGCGGAAGCCGCTCGTCGGAGTCTCCTTGCGGCGCATCAGCGTGAGCTTGTGCTGCACCAGCGGGTGCGCGATGACGTGAACCTCACCCATTGTGATCTCTCGTTCCCAGTTCTGGATCCGCCTTCGGATCGGTCGATGATTCTTCGTTGAGTTTGGATTTTGGGCGACCGGGCTTCGGTTCTCGCGCGGACCGACCGGCGCCGCAACCGCCGGACGGCCGACGCTCAGAACACCGTGCCGTCGCTGTCGAGACGGATCGGCGGTCCGCCGTCCGATCGGAGCTCCCGCGCGATCTCGCGGCCCGCGTGCCAGGTCCCGCCCTCGAGGATCTTCGCGAGAGGGAGATCCGCGCCGAGGCGTGCGCGCACCAGCGGCGCGACCCGATCGAGGAGCACCACCGTCAACGCGCGCCACTCCACGATCACCGGCGAGCTCGGCCCGTGCGCGTCACGGAGCACCGCGTCGTGCTTGGGCACGAGCACACCCGCGTCCACGAAGAGCCCGCCGTTGCGGTACTCCGCGAGGCCGGTGAGCCGATCGAGGTCGGTCACCGTCACGCCCGCGCCTTCGAGCGGCTCGAGGAGCGAGTAGCTCAGCCACTGGCTGAGCTTGTGGAAGGGCACGAGCCCCTGCGTATCGCCCTCACCACCCGCGGCCGGGTGCTTCCACACGTCGCCGAGGGGGACGCCGCCCAGCGTGATGCGGCTCGGCCAGATGGTGCCGAGCGCGTCGAGCAACGCGATCAGGATCGAGCGTGCCGGGAGCGCGTTCGCGTCGGCCTTCGCGCGTAAGAAGTCGAAGAGCCCTCCGAGGCGACCTTCGGCGCCGAAGACGTCGGGACGCGCCCGCACCGCGCGGCCGAGGCTCCGCAGCAGCTCCGCGCGACCCTCCACGCCGACGAGCGGGTTCTCCGCCGTGACCTGGAAGCCGTCCGCGATCGTCTGCGTCGCGAGCGTTTCGAGGCCCGCGGCGTCGACCGTCGCGTCTCCCTTCGACGAAAACGCGCCCTTCGCGAAGAGATGCGCGCTCGCGACCGCGAGGCCCTCCGAGCGCGCGTAGGTCACCCCGTCCTCCACGAAGCGCCATGCCATGCCGGCGCCCGCGTCGAGGAGCACGCTCGTGATCACGAGCTCGAAGAGCCGTCGTCCGCGCTCGTCCGACGGAAGAGAAGAATCGATCGCGCGCGACGGGCGATCCACTCCGCCGACCCGCAAATGTCCGAGCCGACCGTGGTAGGGGATCGCCAGATCCGGGTAACGCTGCTTCGTGGTCGCCGCGACCCGATCGGCGACGCCTTCGATGGCGGCGTCGTCGATCGCGAAGTGCTCGAGCTTCCCCGCGCGACCCGCCTCGAAGATGCGACCGCAGCGCTCGCGGATCGCCTCCGGGTTGAGCAGCTCCGCCGCGCTCACGCGTCCTCCAGATCGCGGCCCTTCACCGCCTTGAGCTTCTCCTCGTCGGGCACGTCGCCCACCGTGAAGTAGCCCGCGGCCATCTTGGCTTCGATCTCGACCTTCGCGTCGTCGGGCACGAGCTCGTCGGGGATCTGCACGCGCTCGCCGATGGTGATGCCGCCGGCGGTCACGTTGTCGTGCTTCATGTTGCTCATCGACACGAAGCGATCGATGCGGCGCACGCCGAGCCAGTGGAGGCAGTCCGGCATCAGCTCCTGGAAGCGCGCGTCCTGCACGCCGGCGACGCACTCGGTGCGGAGGAAGTAGGCCGCCGCGCTGTCGCCGCCGACCTGCCGCTTGCGCGCGTTGTAGACGAGGAACTTCGTGACCTCGCCGAGCGCGCGGCCTTCCTTGCGGTTGTAGACGATGAGGCCGCTGCCGCCGCCCTGCGCGCCCTTGATGCACTCCTCGATGCCGTGCGTGAGGTAGGGGCGGCAGGTGCAGATGTCGGAGCCGAAGACGTCCGAGCCGTTGCACTCGTCGTGCACGCGGCAGGTGAGCGGGTACTGGGTGTCGCCGAGGCGCTCAGGGGGACCGAAGAGGTAGATGGTGTGCCCACCGATCGGGGGTAGGAAGACCTCGAGATCCCCGCGGGTGACGAGCTCGGGGTACATGCCGCCCGTCTGCTCGAAGAGCACGCGCCGGAGCTCGGCCTCCGTGGTCTTGAATCTCTCGGCGATCCCGGGGAGGTACCAGACCGGCTCCACCGCGGCCTTCGTCACGAGGCAGGTGCCGTTCTCCTTGAGAATCTTGCCATCCGGCTTCAGGCGACCTTGCTCGATCGCGGTGAGCAGCTCCGGGATGTGAAGGTGCGCCTGGGTCACCGCGATCGTGGGTCGAATGTCGATCCCGGCCGCGATCTCCTCCGCGAACACGTCCGCCACGTCCGCGCCCCAGGGATCGATGGAGACGATCTTCTTCGGATCCTTCCACGCGTCGTGGGGACCGAAGCGGAAGGTCGGCGAGGTGTTCGTGAGGTCCGCCTTGTGGTCCGCCGCGAGGGTGCCTGCCGCGACCGCGAGCGCGCGGTAGACGCCGTAGGAGCCGCTGTGGGTGCCGATGACGTTGCGGTGCAGCGGGTTGCTGGTGGTGCCGATGACCGGGCCACGCTCGGCGGGCGTCTGGGCGCCCCAGTGGATCGCGCGCGGGCGCGGGGCGGCGCCGGGGTGCGTGGTGAGGCGGATGTGCTTGAGGCGCTTCTTCTTCGCGGGATCCATCGTGGTCATTCGGTCGTCTCCGGAGGGAACGCTCCCTCGTGGAAGGGAATCTTCGGGTTGGTCTCGGGCTCGAAGTGGACTCAAGACATCCAGCTCGAATCCGTTTGGAGCTGCCACTTGCTCGTGATCTTTTTGGTCTGAGTCCAGAGCTCGAGCGCGGGTTTGCCGGTGATGTCGCCTTGGCCGAAGCGGCTTTGTTTGGTGCCGCCGAAGGCGAAGGGCTCCCGCGGGACGGGCACGCCGACGTTGATGCCGATCATGCCGGCCTCCGAGCGCTCGGCGACGAAGCGCGCGACCGCGCCGCTGGTCGTGAACACGCTCTGCGCGTTGCCGTACGGGGTCTCGCTCTGGAGCGCGAGCGCGGCTTCGAGGGTCGGCACGCGGAGGATCGTGAGCACGGGTCCGAAGAGCTCGTGCTGCGTGCACTCCATGCCGGGCTTCGCTCCGTCGAGGATCGTGGGCCCGAGCCAGCTTCCGCCGCGGAAGGCGTCCGGCACCTCCGGCGAGCGACCGTCGAGCCGCACGCGCACGCCGTCCTTCTCCGCACGGCCGATCGCGGCGATCAGCTTGTCGCGCGACGTCCGATCGATGATCGCGCCCATGTCGCGTCCGAGGATCATTCGACCCGCGCGCTCCGCGATCCCTTCGAGGATGGGCTCCACGTCACCCACCGCCACGAGCAGACTGCCCGCCATGCAGCGCTGACCCGCGCAGCCGGTGAAGGAGCGCAGCACGCCGTCGATGGTCACCTCCGGATCCGCGTCCGGCACCACGACGAGGTGGTTCTTCGCGCCGCCGAGGCAGAGCGCGCGTTTGTCGTGCCCGGTGGCGCGGCGGTACCCGGCGCGCGCGACCGCGGTGCTGCCGACGAAGGTCACGACCGAGACGTCCGGGTGATCGATCAGCGCCTCGACGGCTTCGCGATCGCCGTTGACGACCGTGAACACACCGGGCGGGAAACCCGCCTCCGTCATCAACTCCGCCACGCGGCGGCTCGTGAGCGGGACCTTCTCCGAGGGCTTGAGCACGAACGCGTTTCCGACCGCGATCGCGATCGGGTAGAGCCAGAGCGGCACCATGGCGGGGAAATTGAACGGCGTGATGCCGAGCACGACGCCCATCGGCTCGCGGCGGATCTCGCACGTCACGCCACGGCTGACCTCGAGCACCGCGCCGTCGTCGAGGTTCTGCAAGCTCAGCGCGAACTCGATCACCTCGACGCCCTTGAGCACGCCGGCCGCGCCCTCGTCGACCGTCTTGCCGCTCTCGATCGCGGCGAGGTTGCCGAGCTCGTGCAGGTTCGCGAGCAGCAGCTCGCGGTAGCGGAAGAGCGCCTGCGAGCGCTCCTTGATCGGCACCGCGCGCCAGCGCTTCGCGGCGTCCTTGGCGACCGCCACCGCGCGCGCGACGTCGTCCGCGGTCGACAGACCGACGGTGCCGATCACCTCGCCCGTGTAGGGGCTGACGATCTCGCGCGTCGCGCCGCTCGCGCGGACCAGCTCACCACCCACGAGGTTCCGCGCCTCGATCGGCGTCTTCGGGAGCTCCACCTGCGTCATCGATCCCTCTCCCCGCAGCCGCTCCGCGCGACCACGTCCGCTCCGGAGGAGAACGAGACATCCGTCCCCTCGATCGTCGCGCGCCCGGCGCCGACCTCCACCCGCGACCGAGCGCGGAGCAAGCGAGCGTGATCGCACGGTTGGGGCGCGTGTTTCAAGCGTGGATCGCGCTGCCCCGGGAACTCGTGCGCGCCGGCGACGCGTCGACCGCGTCCCGACGGCGCGCCGCTGCTGGCCGGGGGAGTCGCCCTCCGTCGAGCGAGAATCGATGCGCACGAGGTCGTCGAACCGTCGACGAGCCGTCGACGATGCGCCGTCGAGACTTCGACGAGCTCGCGCGCCTACGCGGTGAACGTCGCGCTCGCTCCGAAGAATCGCGGTTCGACGGCGCGGCACGCGAGTTGCGATGCGGCGCGGCCACAGGAGGATCCTTTGAACCGCTCGACATCGAACCACTCGACATCCCTCATGACACGCCTCGCGTGTTTGCTCTCGATCGCCTCGCTGCTCGCGTGTGGCGACGACGACACCACACCGCTCGACTCGGGTCTTCCCAGCGAGGACGCGGGTGGCGACGAGGACGGAGGCGTCTCGGAGGACGCGGGAGGCGGCGATGACGAAGACGCCGGCGGCGAGCTCGACGCGGGCACCGGCAGCGCTTGGACGCTCCACGCGCATCCCTGCGTCGGCAATCGCACCGACACCCTGTGGCGCGACGACGACGGCACGCTCTTCGTCGGATGCGGCACCACGACCGAAGGCGATCAAGGCTTCTACGTCAGCACCGACGACGGCGAGACGTGGGCTGCACCCACCACGATGCCGGCCGGGTTCTTCTCGACGTGGCGCGTGAACGACATCTCGCGGAGCGCCGACGGATTCCTCTACGTGGCCGGGATCGGGACGATGTCGCGACGCGTGGTCCGCGTCGACACCAGCGCGACTCCTTGGCAGCTCGAGGAGACCTTCAATGCCGGAAGCACCGTGGGCACGGCGTTCACGGTCGGTCGCTTTCGCCGCGCGGCGGACGGGAGCGCGATCGCGGAGTCTCTCACCGGCACCGACGTCGTCTATCGCGCCAACGACGACGCGGACTGGGAAGCGGTCGGCGAGTGGGGCGACTCGTTCGGCGGTCTGCAGATCCTCGATCTCGCCGAGCACGACGGCGAGTTCTACGGCTGCGGCAGCACCATCTCCCAGCCGCCGTACCTCTTCCTTCCCGACGGAGATCCTGGCTTCGGCTTCCGAGTCTTCGACCTCGCCGGCGACGGGATCGGCGCGTACGTGGGCGAGATGTGGGGCCTCGCGGTCGACGCGAGTGGCCTCGTGGTCGGCGGCGTCGACCAGAACCGCGACGTCGGCATGATCTACGCGCGCGCGCTGGAGGGAATGGGCGCACCGACGGTGACCGACGTGTCGACGTTCTATCCGGACGACCCCACGTGGATTCGCGGGATCTGTCGAGACGGGGCGAACGTCATGGCGGTCGGCGAGCTGAGCCGCGAGAGCGAAGGCATCGTGCTCTTCTCCGAAGACGGTGGCGAGACCTTCGTCGACGTCACGCCGGAGAGCAGCCCGGCGTCCCCGCTCCCGCCCCTGCACGAGTGCGCGTTCGGAGGTGCCGACGAGGCGTTCGTGGCGGGCGCGAACGGAGCGCTCCTGGTGTGGCGCCGTTGATCCGAGGCTCGGCGGCGTCGTGACTGAGCCGCGTCACCGTCGGTCGATCCCGACGGTGACGCGGTTCGCATCGCGTTTGGTGGCCGAGGCGACGCTCGTCGACGGAGGCGTTGTCCGGAAACGCCCGAATGCACGAACGGCGTGTGATCCTCGGTAGGTAATCCGGATGGAGACTGGTAGCGTGCGCGCATCGACGCGAGTGCGTCGAAAGTCTTCGATGAGCCTCGCCTGGATCCCCGAACCTTCCGACGCCGATCTCTGGAACGCGACCGCGCGAGTGCTCGAGGCGGTGCGAGACGCCGCCGATCCGCGAGAGCACCTCGACGCTGGCCTCGACGCGGTGGTCCGCGAGCTGGGCGCGGATCGTGGCTTCCTCGTGCTCGGTGACGGCACCGTGCGTAGCGCGCGTGGGCCTCTCGGCGCGCTCGACGAGAGCGAGCGCGAAGAGCTCGGTCGGCGGCTCGTGCGCGAGGCGTGCGCGACACAACGGCGCGTGTTCTGGGATGCGGCGGACGACGACGCGCCCGGCTCGCTCGGAGAGCTCGGCATCCTCGCCGCGATCGCGGCGCCAGTGCGCGTCGGTCCGGCGACCGGCGCGCTCTACGTCGACGTGCGCGAGATCGGCAAGAGCTTCGGGGAGGCCCACGAGCGCTTCGTGGACCTCGCGGCAGCGCTGCTCGAGCCCCTCGTGCGCGACGTGGTCTGGGTGGAGGCGCGCGAGCGAGAGCTCGAGCACGCCCGTGAAGTGCCACCGGTCGGCGAGCTGCTCGCGTCTCCCGCTCTCGAGCCGCTCGCGGCGCAGGTTCGCCTCGCGCTGCGCTCGGACCTCAACGTGCTGATCCTCGGCGAGTCCGGCTCCGGCAAGACCCTGCTCGCGCAGGCGATCGCGCGCGCCCGTTCGGGACCGGTGGTGCGCGCGACGCTCGGCTCGAGCGACGATCTCAACACGATCACCTCCGAGCTCTTCGGCCACGTCCGCGGCGCCTTCTCGGGCGCGGCGCGTCGGCGCACCGGCCTCGTCGAGCACGCGAACGGCGGCACGTTGATCCTCGACGAGGTGCTGGACCTTCCGCCGCACGCGCAGCAGCTCCTGCTCGACCTCACGCAGTTCGGTACCTACCGCCCGCTCGGCGACGACGCTCGCGAGCCGCGCCGCGCGACGCTGCGCATCCTGGCGGCGACCAACGGCGATCTCGAAGCCGCGATGGAGAGCGGCCGGTTTCGCCGCGACCTCTACTTCCGGCTCGCGGGGCACGTCTTGAAGGTCCCGCCGCTGCGCGAGCGACGCGCGGCCCTGCCGGTGCTCGCGGAGGCGATCCTGCGGCGCTTCGATCCGGCACGCGCGTGGCACCTCTCGCTCGGCGTGCGCCGCGCGCTCACGTGGGGAGAGCACGCCTGGGTCGGGAACGTGCGCGAGCTCGAAGCGACAGTGATGCGCGCCCGCGCCCGCGCGCTCGAGCACGCGCCGAAGGAAGCCGAGCACGTGTTGGAGCTCGCGCACTTCGGCGAGGACCTCGGTCCGCGCCCGGAGCGTCCTGTGCGCCCCGAGCCTCCGCTCGTGCGCGAAGAGACACGCGACGTGGTCGAGCGATGGGCCGCGCTCGAGCGCGCCCGCGAAGCGCTCGCGGACGAGGAGCGCTCGATCCTCCACGACGCGTTGGCCGAAGAGGACGGAGTGGTGAGCCGCGTCGCGCGCCGACTCGGGGTGCCGCGCACCTCGCTGCTCCATCGAATCCAGCTCCACGACGTCGGCGCGCGCGCGCGTCGCGAGCCCGAATAGTGTCCGCCGATCGCGAGCGACGCTCTTCGTCGCGCCTGTCCGAGTCGTCGCGCCTGTCCGAGTCGTCGAGCCCGCCCGAGTCGCCGAGCCAGCGAAAGTCGAGCCAGCCCGAGTCGCCGAAGGAGTCTTCGAGACTGCCTGCGCGCTTCGAGCGCGCGTCCGAGGTCGGACATGGGAGCTTCGGCGAAGTCTGGCGCACGTTCGATCGCGCGCTCGGGCAGGAGGTCGCGATCAAGCGGCTGCGGCACGTGGAGCCGCGCACCCTGCGCTCGCTCAAGCGCGAGCTCGAGGCGCTCGCCGATCGACGGCACACGAACCTCGTCGCGGTCCACGAGCTCTACGGCGACGAGATGGGCCTCTGGCTCGTGATGGAGTGGATCCCGGGAGAGCCGCTCGACGCATGGGCAGGCGCGGATCCCGAGCGCTGGCGCCACGCGTTGCCGCAGCTCGTCTCGGGTCTGGAGGCGCTCCACGAGCTCGGCTTCGTGCACCGCGATCTCGGCGGAGAGAACGTCCGCGTCACGCCCGAGGGGCGCGTGGTGATCCTCGACCTCGGGCTCGCGTCCCCGCGTGGCCTCTCGGACGCCTCGCTCGGCCACCTCCACGCCGTCGCCCCCGAGCAGCTCGCGCGCGCGCCCGTCGAGCCCGCCGTCGATTGGTACGCGCTCGGCGCGATGGTGTTCCGTGGCCTCGCGGGTCGACCTCCCTTCGAGGGCCGAGGCGCTCAGGTGCTCGCGAAGAAGCGCGCGCACGATCCTCCGTCGCTCGCAGAGCTCGCGCCGAACGCCCCGTCCGATCTGGTCGCGCTCGCGGACGCGCTCCTCGCGCGCGATCCCGCGGTGCGCATGCAGACCGCGACGCCGCTCCTTCGTGGCTTCGGCGCCCACGCGTCGCCCGAGCCGGCCTTCGCGGGGCGCTCACCGGAGCTCGCCGCGCTCGACGCCGCGCTCGCGGACGTGGAGGCGCAGGGCACGCGGCACGTACGGCTCCTCGGTCCGTCCGGCATCGGCAAGTCCGCGCTCCTGCGGCGCTTCGTCGAGCGGCACGCCGCGTTCTTCGGCCGCGCGCTCGAGACCCACGCGTACGCGTTCGCGGGCCTCGACGCGATCGTCGAGCAGCTCGTCGACGCGTGTCTGGACGTCGAGCTCTCGGAGGCCGAGCGCGACGCGCTCGATCGTGTGCGCGGCCTCGAACGTGGGCACGCGGCCGATCCTCAGCGCGCCTTCGAGCTCGCCTCCGACGCGCTCCGGCGCCTGCTCCTGCACGCGCAGGGGGAGGGCGCCTCCGTGATCGCGATCGACGACGTGCAGTGGCTCGATCGTGACGCGAGCCGCCTGCTCGACGCCGCGTTGCGCGATCCGTCCGTGGCGGACCCCGCGGACCCAGCTCGACCGCGCGTTCGCGTGCTCCTGGTGACGAGCGCGCGCCCGGGTGACGACACGTCCGTGATCGATCGGTGGGCGAGTCCGTCGGTGCTCGACGTCGGCCCGCTCGACCTCGACGCGCTCGAGGCCCTCGCGGGCTCGCGGGCGGAGGCGGAGCGGCTCGCGCACGCGTGTCGTCGCAACGAGCTGGTCGCGGTCTTCGGCGACTACGACGTCGACGGCACCACGAGCGCCGCGATCCTCTCCGACGTGCTCGAAGCCCTCGGCGCGCGCGTGCGCACCTTCGTCGCGAACCGCTTCGAAGGTGGCTACGGCTTCTCCGACGCCGCGCTCGATCGCGTGCTCTCCTGTTCGCCGACCCTGATCGTCACCTGCGACTGCGGCTCCTCCGATCACGAGCGTCTCGCGAAGGCGCGCGCGCTCGGCATCGACGTGATCGTCGTCGATCACCACCTGGTGCCGAAGGAGCCGCTGCCCGCGCTCGCGTTCCTCAACCCACACCGCCCCGACTGCGGCTTCGCCTACAAAGGCATGTGCAGCGCGGGTCTCGCGTTCAATCTCTCCGCCGCGATCCGCGCGAAGCTCGGCGCGAAGCTCGATCTGCGCCCCTGGCTCGATCTCGTCGCGCTCGGCACCGTGGCCGACGTCGCGCCGCTCGATGGAGACAACCGCACGCTCGTGCGCGCGGGCCTTCGGCTGCTCGCATCGCCGAACGCGCGTCCGGGGGTGCAGGCGCTGCGTGAGCTCGCGGGCATTCGTCCGGGCCGCGCGGTGGCGGCGTTCGACATCGCGTTTCGCTTCGCGCCGCGGCTGAACGCGCCCGGGCGTCTCGCGGATCCGACGCTCACGCTGCAGCTCTTGCGCGCGAAGAGCCTCGTCGAAGCCCGCGCCTTCGCAGCTCGCGTCGAGCAGATCAACGACGAGCGCAAAGCCACCGAGCAGCGCACGACCATGGAGGCGATCGAGCAGATCGAGCGCCTGCACGGGCGGCGTCCGCAGCACGGCGTGGTGGCAGCCGGCGAAGGCTGGCACCGCGGCGTGGTGGGCATCAGCGCGGCGCGCCTCGTCGATCGTTTCGACGTGCCCTCGATCGTGATCTCGCTCGAGCGCGAGCGTGACGGATCGCTCGTGGGACACGGCTCGGGCCGCACGCCGGACGGCTTCCACCTGCACCGCGCGCTCACGGAGTCGAAGGAGCGCCTGAAGCGCTTCGGCGGTCACGCCGCCGCGGTCGGGCTCACCATCTCGGCCGACGACGTCGAAGCCTTCCGCGACGACTTCGCGCGCGTCGCGCCGCGCCCCGAGGCCGGCACCGCGCTGCCGGTGGTCGACGTCGAGCTCACGGGCGGCTTCGCGCTGCCGAGCGTCGACGATCTCGCGCGCCTCGAGCCGCTCGGCGAGGCCAACGCCGCGCCCGTCTTCGCGCTCCCCCACGTCGCGGTCGAAGACGTGCGTGTGGTCGCGGACGGCCAACACCTCAAGCTCCGCCTCCGCCACGGCAAGAGCGAGCTCCACGCGTTCGGCCGCGACATGGCGCACCTGGCGGACACCATCGGCAAGACGGTGACCGTGCTCGGCGAGCTCCGCCCCGACGGATGGCGCGGCGGTGAAGCGTTGGAGCTCTCGATCCACGAGCTCGTGGCTTGAAGCGCTACGCGCTCAACGCCCCGTCCACTTCGGCTCGCGCTTCTGAAGAAACGCCGTGAGGCCTTCGCGGGCGTCTTCGGTGCCGAGGATCGCGAAGAGCTGATCGCGCAGGTACGGGATCGCCTCTTCCAGGCGGCGATCGGCTTGGTGGTGGAAGGCGGCGAGACCCATGCGCATCGCGGTCGGCGACTGCGCGGCTAGCTTCTTCGCGAGCTCGTCGACCTTCCTGTCGAGCTCCGCGTCGGGGACCACGTGTGAGAGGATGCCGTAGTCCTTGGCCTGCGCGGCGGTGAGGTTCTCGCCGAGGAGCATCATGTTCATGAGCTCGCGGCGCGGGACCACTCGCGTGAGGATCGCCATGATCATCATCGGGAAGAGCCCGCGTTTGATCTCCGGTGTGCCGAGCTTCGCGCTCTCGCAGGCCACCGCGAAGTCGCAGGCTGCGGTCATGCCGAGACCGCCCCCGAAACAATGACCCGGAACCCGCGCGATCGTGGGTTTGTTCAATTGCGAGAACCGGAGCAGCAGATCGGCGTAGTCGCCTTTCGGGGCGAGCTTCGGGCCGTCGCCGCCGGAGCTCATCTGCTTGAGATCGCCGCCCGCGGAGAAGGCCCCGCCCGCGCCGGTCAGCACGATCACGCGCACGCTCGGATCGTCGCGCGCGTCGTCGAGCGCCCAGAGCAGCTCGTTGACCATCTGTGGCCCGAGCGGGTTCTTCCGCTCCGGCACGTTCAGGGTGATCGTCGCGACGCCGTCCTCGGCGCCGACGAGGATCGTCTCGTAGCCACGGTTCTCCATGGGCTTGTCCTTCTCTCTCGACGAAGCGATTGCGGTGGAAGTGGGGTCGAGGGCTCTTGAACCGCGGAGCGAAGCGGAATCGTTCGAGGCGCACGGCACGGGCGTCCGACGTCGAACGATTCCGCGAGCGATCGGGCAGAGCGATCGAGCAGAGCGATCGGGCAGAGCGCGGAGCCGGTGTGATCAGGCGTTCGCCGTGGCGGCCGCGTGCCCGACCGCGATCGCCGCTTCGCGCCCCGCCGCGTAGTGGTCGAGGCCCAGCATCTTGCGCGCCTCTTCCACCGTGGCCGGCTCACGGCCGGTGGCGCGCGCGAGCGCGCAGGCTTGATCGACGAGCGCGCCGTTCGAGGACGCCATCTCGCCGTTCGGCAGGTAGAGATGATCTTCGAGCCCGGTGCGGATGTTCCCGCCGAGCACGAGCGCCGACGCGAGCATGCGCCAGTGGCCGTGCGAGATGCCGATGACCTCCCAGTCGAAGCCGCCGTTCGGCAGGAGCGTCTGCGCGATCTGCCGCTGGAGCTGGAGCGACTCCACCGACATCGGGATGCCACCGAGCACGCCCACGATGAAGGAGAACTGCACCGGGGTCTTGAGCACGCCCATGTCGAAGAGCGGCCAGGTGCCGTTGGTGTGGCCGGTGTCGAAGCACTCGAGCTCCGGCTTCACGCCCGCGCGGTTCATCGCCTCCAGCAGCCCGACGATCTTCGCGTACTTGTTCGGGAAGACCATGTCGAAGACGAACTTCTTTTGGCTCTTCGAGTACTTCGAGTAGTTCATCGTGCCCATGTTCAGGGCCGCGATCTCGGGTTTGAGCGTCTCGAGGATCTCGACCTGCTGCTTGATGTCGTCGCCGATCGTTCCGGTCGAGAAGTTGAGGATGATCGGGCAGCGCGCGCGGACTTCGTCTTTGATCGCGGCGAACACCTTCGGCTCGAAGGTCGGCGAGCCGTCGTCGTTGCGGGCGTGGATGTGCACCACCGCGGCGCCCGCGTCGTACGCGCGCTTGCACTCCTCGGCGATCTCGACCGGCGTGTACGGGATGGCCGCGCACTGCTTCCGGTTCGCGAGCACCCCCGTCACCGCGCACGTCACCACCACTTTGTCCTGATCGCTCATCGCTTCTTCTCCTCCGCCGATCTTCGGCGAAACTCCCTTCCGCACGCGCGCCCGCGCGGAAGCTCCATCGTCTCACTCGTTCTTCCGCAGCAGCTCCGTCACCTCGTCGGTGAGCTTGCGGAGGATGCGCGTCAGGTCGCGTCGGTCGCGCTCGTCGAGCGAGCGCAGCGCGTCCGCGAAGAGCGCCATGCTCGCGACCGGGATCTGCGCGGCGAGCGCGCGGCCCTTCTCGGTCAGCGCGATCTGCACCACGCGCCGATCGGTCTCGGAGCGGATGCGCTCGACGAGGCCGTCGCGCTCCATGCGATCGGCGATGCCGGTCATGGTCGAGTTGGTCGAGCTCATGCGCGCGGAGAGATCCGTGAGCGAGAGCGCGCCGAAGTTCTCCAGCACCTTGATCGCGGTGACCTGTGGACCGGTGAGGCCGTGCTGGCGGGCGACCTCCTTCGTGACGCGGCGCGACTCCGTGTAGAGGTAAACGAGCGTCTCGAGGATGCGGTCGACGTCGGCGCCCTCGCGCGGCGTCGCGTCTCGCTCTTCGGTCTCCCGTTCGGTCGCGCTACGCATGACGAAGTTTCGTGTGCGGAATATCCGCGGATGAAAGGACGCCGTCAAGGGTGCAGAGGCTCAGGCGGAGGCATCGGCGCTCGGAACCCGGGGTCGGGTGAACGCGAGGGCTCCTTCGTGCACCGAGCAGAGGCTCGGTAGACCCACGTCACCTGGCTCCGTCGTCACGCTCCGTCACGGTTGCCCCTCACGGTCGCTCCGTCACGGTTGCTCCCTAGAGGGGCCACGGGTAAGGTGGCGCGCACCACGGAGGGGATCTTGCGCTCGACGACTCTCGTTTCGCGACTCATGTCGCGCTTTGCTCGCGGTGGCTTCGCGCTCCTGCTCGCCGCTGCGATCTCGATGACGACGGCTCCCTCGACCGCTGCCGCGCAGCCGACCGAGCCCCAACGCATCGACGCGTCCCCCAAGGGCCTGCTCGGGCTCGGGTTCATCGGCGCCGAGCTCGGCCTGACGATCCCCGCGCTCGCGGGCCTCGACGACACGTGGGCGCTCATCGTGTTCCCCGTGGTCGGCGCGGCGGGCGGCGCGGTCGCGGGCCACTACGCGATCGACAACCGCGGCAACGAGAAGGCCGCCGTCGCCACGCTGACCCTCGGGCTCGCGCTCGTCGTTCCCGCGCTCGTCCTCACGCTCTGGGCTACGCGCTACGACCCCGACGACGAAGAGGCCATCGAGTCTTCGACCGCCGGTGAGGAAGCCGGCGACGAGGGCGAGGAAGCGGCCCCCGCCGAAGAAGCGGCTCCGGCGGCGGCCGCGACGCGTCGTGGTGCGGTGGCGCGCGCGGGCACCGGCCTGCTCCGCCTCGGGCAGGGTGGTCTTCAGCTCGGGCTCCCGGGTGTGAGCCTCGTGCCTTCGTACACCCGCGAGGAGCTCGCGCTCTTCGGCGGCGGGCAGACCAACGAGGTGCGGCTCTCGCTCTTCACTGGCGCGTTCTGAACGAGGTCGCGTGAACCACCCGACGACGCGCGCGAACCGAGAGGTCGCGCGCGTTCTTCGTTCCGTCCACCGCGACGTCGTGCGGCGGCGGCTCTTCCCCACGGGCGTCTTCGATCGCCGCCACGTCGTGGTGGCGTGCTCGGGCGGCGGGGACAGCGTGGCCCTCGCGCGCATCCTCGCGCGACTGCGCCGCGAGCTCGCGGTGTCGCTGCTGCTCGTGGGGATCGATCACGGCCTGCGTCCCGAGGCGGCGCGCGAGCTCGATCTGGTCGAGGCGCTCGGTCGTGAGCTGGACGTGCCGTTCGAGCGGGTACGGGTGACGCTGGAGCTTCAGGGACGAAGTGTTCAAGCGGCGGCGCGCGACGCGCGTTATGCCGCGCTCCGCGAGGTGGCGGCGCGCACCGGGGCCTCGCGCATCGCGGTGGGGCACACCCTCGACGACCAAGCCGAGACGGTGCTCGCGGCGGCGGTGCGTGGGAAGTCGCTCTCGGCGCTGCGGGGGATCGCGTGGCGTCGCGCGGACGGAGTGGTGCGGCCGCTGCTCGGACAGCGACGCGCCACGTTGCGTGCGTGGCTCGCGGCGGGGGGCCACGCCTACGTCGACGATCCCTCCAACGAGGATCTGCGCTACGAGCGGGTCCAGATCCGCGCCCTCGGCTCGGCGATCGAGGCGATCGATCCTCGCGCGGCCGAGCACCTGGCGGGCCTTGCCGAAGAGGCACGCTGGGGATCCGCAGCGGTGCGGGCGCAGGCTCGGCGCTGGCGGATCCGCGCGGAAACGGGAGAAGGCCTCCGGCTCTCGGTGCTCCGTGCGGCGTCGAGCGGTACCCGACGCGAGCTGCTCCGTGCGTGGCTCGAAGAGCTCGGCCCGGCGCGGAGCGGCGCCCTCGCGGAGCTGGACGGAATCGTGCGCGCGGGTCACGGCCGCGTGGTGCTCGGCGAGGGGCGCGGAGCGCGCATCGAGGCAGGGGTCCTCCGCGCCGACTCGGAGGTCGGGATCACGCGCCATCGACGCCGAACGAAGTCACGCTCCCCACGAGGGGACGACTGATCCCCCGCACGTCGGAAACCATGCCGCCACGGGCACTTGCCTGGATCCACCCCGTGGCCCAGGAACGTTTTTCGAATGGCCGTCGTTCGGCCTTTCGTTCGGCATGGCGTTGGCTTTCGTGTCATTCTCGAAGCCGCCGTCGCGCGCGGCCGTCTGCTCTCCGAGGTCCCCGTGAAGCAAAGCCACAAGACCCTTCTCCTTTGGGTCCTGCTCATCCTCATGTTCGTCGCCATCTGGAATTTGGTGGCGAAGGACGACGCTCCGCGTACGGTCGCGTTCACGATCTTCGAGCAAGACGTCGTCGCGAACCGCGTCGAGAGCGTGCGCATCCAGCCGCAGGACGAGATCGGTCAGTTCACCTACGTCGTGAAGGTCGAAGGCGACCGCACGGAGCGGAAGGTGACGATGGCGCGCCTCTCCGACCGCGTGGACGCGCTGCTCCGCGAGCACGACGTGCGGGTCGAGTACATGCCCGAGGATCAAGGCGGCCTGTGGACGAGCCTCCTCGTCACGTGGCTCCCGATGATCTTCCTGCTCGTGATCTTCTTCTTCTTCATGCGGCAGCTGCAGGCGTCGGGCGGGAAGGCGATGAGCTTCGGTAAGTCGCGCGCGCGGCTCCTGAACGAGTCGCAGAACAAGGTCACCTTCGCGGACGTCGCGGGCATCGACGAAGCGAAGGACGATTGTCAGGAGATCATCGAGTTCCTGAAAGACCCGAAGAAGTTCCAGCGCCTCGGCGGACGAATCCCGAAGGGCGTGCTGCTCATGGGCTCGCCGGGCACCGGCAAGACGCTCCTCGCCCGCGCGATCGCGGGTGAGGCGGGCGTGCCTTTCTTCAGCATCTCGGGCTCGGATTTCGTGGAGATGTTCGTCGGCGTCGGCGCGAGCCGCGTGCGCGACCTCTTCGAGCAGGGCAAGAAGCACGCGCCCTGCATCATCTTCATCGACGAGATCGACGCCGTCGGTCGG
>ERZ761607.2480-NODE-2480-length-19875-cov-6.480172_pt1 | contig 19875 bp, 26 predicted proteins | sample MGYA00511164_ERZ761607 | MGnify/ENA primary metagenome ERZ761607 (study PRJEB28899, sample SAMN02445080) | bioreactor sludge metagenome | biome: EBPR sludge | place: Australia: Brisbane, Thorneside Wastewater Treatment Plant | collected 2011-06-22 ... | reverse complement strand
GACGGGCCGCGCTCCTGGCGCGGCCCGTTTTCGTTCGTTCCAGCGCCGCGAACTTCCGGGGGGGGGGGGGCTCCTCAAGCTACCCATTATGGGTGCGTTAACCACGCAGGCGCAGACAATTCCACGACACGCATAACGTGCAACGCCGTTATGCGAATCTGGGGGAGTGCGGAATGTTCGAGTCGTGGGGCGTCAGGCGTCGCGAGAGAGCCGGAAGGTCAGACCAGCATGTGCTGGACCTGGAAGCCACGGTCGCGGCCATGGAGCGGTCTCAAGCCGTCATCGAGTTCAACCTTGATGGCACGGTCATCCGCGCCAACGAGAACTTCCTGGGGGCTGTGGGCTACGGACTCGACGAGATCCAGGGCAGGCACCACAGCATGTTCTGTCCGCCCGAGTACGCGCGGAGCCAGGAGTACCGCGACTTCTGGCGCGCGCTGAACAACGGCGAGTTCTTCGCCAACAAATATCGGCGCCTCGGCAAGGGAGGGCGGGAGATCTGGATCCAGGCCTCCTACAACCCCGTGCTCGACGCGTCCGGACGGCCCTACAAGGTCATCAAGTTCGCCGCCGACGTCACCGCCGCCGAGCTTGAGCGCATCGAGAACGACCGTCGCCGCGGCAGCGAGGCGGAGCAGAGGGCGGTCGTCGATTGCATCGCCGAAGGCCTCGGGAAGCTCGCTCGGGGCGATCTGACCGCCCGCATCGATGCGGACCTCTCCGGCGTCTACCAGCAGCTCAAGAGCGACTTCAATGCCGCCGTCGGCGCCCTGCGCGAGGCCATGGGCTCCATCTCAGAGGCGACCGCCGCGATCACCGCCGGGTCGAACGAGATATCGGGCGCTTCGGACGACCTGTCCAAGCGCACCGAGCAGCAGGCGGCCAGCCTGGAACAGACGGCCGCGGCGCTCGACCAGATCACCGCCACCGTGAAGCGCACCGCCGAGGGGGCGCAGCAGGCCGCGGGCGTGGTGACCACCGCTCGCGAGGACGCCGAGACGTCCGGCGAGGTCGTGCGCGGCGCCGTCTCGGCCATGGGTGAAATCGAGAAATCCTCAAACGAAATCAGCCAGATCATCGGCGTGATCGACGAGATCGCCTTCCAGACCAATCTTCTGGCGCTGAACGCCGGCGTCGAGGCGGCGCGGGCCGGCGAGGCCGGGCGCGGCTTCGCGGTCGTCGCCTCCGAGGTCCGGGCCCTGGCTCAACGCTCGGCCGAGGCGGCCAAGGAAATCAAGACTCTGATCAACGCGTCTTCACAGCAGGTCCGCCAGGGCGTGCAGATGGTCGGCCAGACCGGCGAAGCCCTGGTGGCGATCGTTCGACGCGTGGCCGAGATCCATGCCCTGGTGACCGAGATCAGCGCCTCGGCCCACGAGCAGTCCACGGGCCTGGCTGAGGTCAACAGCGCCGTGAACCAGATGGATCAGATGACCCAGCAGAATGCGGCCATGGTCGAGCAATCGACCGCCGCCGCCCGCTCGCTGAAGTCCGAGGCGGAAGATCTCGCTGGCCTTGTCGATCAGTTCCGGGTCGGCGGCGGCGAGGCCCGGGCCCGTCGTCCGGCGGCCGCTCCGGCGCGTTCGGTCCCGGTCGCCCGCGCCCCGGCGGCGCGGAATGATGACAATCCCGTCCACGCCGCCCGCTCGCGCCTGCAGGTCTTCGCACGCGGCGACGGCGGCGGTGTCGCGGTCGGGCAGGACTGGGAAGAGTTCTAGACGCGACCCCACGCCGAGTGCGGCGGGCGCTGGGGCTTCCGCGCTGGGGCGGAACTAGTTCAGTCGCCTGGAGTCAGGACCCTGGCGCTCCTCGGCCAGCAGCGCGTTGGAGGCCGTCTCAATCCGGCTTTCCAGTTCGCGCATGAACTCGCCGCGCTTCAGGCCGGCGGGGATGGCGGGCAGGAACTCGAAGATGATCGTGCCGGGGTAGCGCTTGAAGCCGTGCGCCGGCCAGTGACAGCCGGTGTTCAGCGCCAGCGGGATCACAGGCATCTCCAACTCGCGGTAGAGGGCGGCGATCCCAGGCTTGTAGTCAGGTTCGTCACCCGGCGCCTTGCGGGTGCCTTCCGGGAAGATAACCAGTTGGCGAGCGTTGCTGAACCGGTCCTTTGCGTCGCGGACCAGCTTGCGCAGGGCGGTGGAGTGGGCCGAGCGGTCGACCACGATCATATCGGCCTTGGTCGCGTACCAGCCGACGAAGGGCACCCACGCCAGTTCCTTCTTCAGCACGAAGCAGGCATCGGGCATGACGGTGAAGCTGCCGAAGATATCGAAGAAGGCGTGGTGCTTGCCGGCCACAAGCGCCGCGCCCCTGGGAAGGTTCTCCAGACCGCGCACCTCGAAGCGGATGTTCGCCAGCCAGCGCAGCAGGAAGACCACGCCTTTGCCGTGGAGGGTCAGCGCGCGCGTCGTCCACGCCCGCGGGCAGGCGAACAGCGGAACCATCAGCAGGGCGACGATCGTCGAGTAGAGGTAGAAGGCGATCGTGAACGCGATCGACCGGATCCAGATCAAGACGGCTTTCCCTCGATTGCGGCGGCCCTCGCGGCGGCCGGCGCGTCCTTCGGTCCCAGCGATAGGACGCTCTCGCGCGCCAGAATCGCGAGGTACTTGCAGTACTCGACGACGAGCCGCCGCGCATCCCCGCCGCGCCGCCACCAGCCGTCGACGTCGACCAGGCCGGTGGCGACCGGGTACTCGACGAGCCGGGCTTCCGGCATGGCGGCGCGGATCTCAAGGGTCGCACGCGGCATGTGGTAGTCCGAGGTGACCACGATCAGGGTCGTGAATCCCTTGCCGCGCGCCCACTCGGCGATTTCCTCGGCGTTGCCGATGGTGTCGGCCGCCGTGTAGCCGAGGTCGACGCAGCAGTCGTAGATCGGCTTTACCGCCCGGCTGACCTCAAGGATGTCCTCGCGGCTGGCCTCGCGGTTGACGCCGGAGATCAGCAGGCGCTTGCCCTTGCCGCGTTCGAGCAGGCGGGCGGCGGCTTCCAGGCGCAGGTCTGAGGCGCCGGTCAAGGCGACCACGGCGTCGGCCACCGGCGGTTCGGCCGGCGGGGTCGAACGCTCGACGCGCTGGGCGAAGGCCACCAGGCCCGCCGTCCAGATCAGCGCGACGATCAGGAGGGCGACCAGCGTCCTCACGCCATCTCTCCGATCAGCCCCCGTGCGGCGACGCGGGCGGCGACGGCCGCGACCAGCGCCGCCAGCAGCGGCGTCGGCAGCACGGCCAACAGATCCAGCCAGGCCACGGGGAGGACCGGGGTCAAGCCCTTTCCCCCTCCGGCGAGTCTGGCCAGAGCGCCGATTGTGGCGGCCCCAGCGGCCCCGAACAAGCCCGCCAGCGCGGCGGCGCGGGCGAAGCGGGTCTGGAACAGGCTGACGACGAAATTTGCCTGCGCGCCGGACAGGTGCAGCACCTCGATGGTCTCATGGTGGGCAGCCATGGCGGCGCGGGTGGCGAATCCGATGACCGCCGCCGCCGCCGAGGCGATCAACAGAAAGACAGCCAGTCCGGCCCAGCGCGCGACACCCGCCGCCCGTTCGATGTCGGCGATCCACAGGCTGTGGTCATCGACGGTGGCGTCGACGCCGGCCGCCTTCAGCGCCTTGTCGAGGGCGACGGCCGTGGCTGGGGCCTTGGGATCCAGGTCAACGGTGACCAGTCGCGGAATCGGCAGGTCGTCGAGCAGCGCCTCGCGGCCGAGCCAGGGTTCCAGCAACGCCTCGGCGCGGGCCTTTTCCAGCGCCCGGGCTTCGGTGACGCCCTTGACCGCGGCCAGGGTCTCGGCGGCTCGACCGGCGGCGGTGTCGGGCGTCTCGCCGCCGCTGGCGCGCACCACGATCGTGGCCGATCCGGTCAGCTGGCTGGTCCAGCCGCGGGCGGCGCGGTCCGCGGCCAGCACGCCGAGGGCGGTCAGACAGGCCAGGAAGCAGAGCACGGCCACCACGAAGACCAGCGCCCCGTCACGCGGGTCCCTGCGCGGCAGCAGCGGCGCGGGCTTCCAGCGGCGGGGATCGAAAATCTCGCTCATCCGAGCCGCTCCCCGACGCCGCGACCGTAGGCGCGCAGTCGGCCGCGATCGAGATGCAGCACCGGTTGACCCGAGCGGGCGACCAGGTCCTCGTCGTGGCTGGCGATCAGCACTGTCGTCCCCAGTCGGTTCAGCTCGACGAACAGCTTGAGGATGCGGATGGCGTGGGCGTCGTCGACGTTGCCGGTCGGTTCGTCGGCCAACAGGATGTCGGGGCGGTTCACCACCGCGCGGGCGATGGCCAGCCGTTGCTTCTCGCCGCCGGACAGGGTCGGGGGCAGGGCGTGCATGCGTTCCTTCAACCCCACCCAGGCCAGCAGTTCCGCTACGTCGGCGCGGTAGGACTCCGGCTTCGCCCCGGCGATGCGCAGGGGAAGGGCGACGTTGTCGAAGGCCGATAGATGCTCGAGCAGCCGGAACTCCTGGAAGACCACCCCGATGCGCCGGCGCAGAAAGGGACGGTCCATCGCATGGACGGCGTCGACATCTCGACCGAACAGTTCGATCGTACCCCGCGAAGGGCGCTCGGCGAGGTAGATCAGCTTCAGCAGGCTGCTCTTGCCCGCTCCGGAAGCGCCGGTGAGGAAATGGAAGCTGCCCGCCGCCAGTTCGAAGCTGATGTCCTTGAGAACCTCCGGCGCGCGGCCGTAGCGCATCCCCACGCCGTCGAAGCGCAATACCGGTCCGGCAGGGCCTTCGCCCTCAAATACGGCGTTGTGGTTTCTGGACATGGAAGCCGAAATCGGCGACCTCGGGAAGAGGAGCGGGGAGCGTCCGATTCGCCGGCATGATACTGACCTGTCCCGAGTGCGCCACCCGATATTTCGTGCCCGACGAGAAGGTCGGTCCGTCCGGCCGGACGGTGCGCTGTTCGGCCTGCGGCAACCGCTGGACGGCCGAGGGGCAGGCCGACCTTGAACTTTTCGTCGATCCGGAAGCCGGCGCCGCCGCGAAGGACGACGACGCAGCCGAAGAGGTCCCGGTCAGCGAGCTGCCGGGCGACGAGCTTCCCAAGGTCTTTCGCCAGAAGGCGAGCGAGGACCGCCGCGTTCGCGAGGCCGCCACGGTCGGCGTGGTCTGGGCCGGCATGGCCGTCGGCGTGCTGGGTCTGGCGCTTGGCGCGATCGTGTTCCGCGGCTCGGTGGTCGAGGCTTGGCCCCGAACGGCCAGCGCCTTCGCCGCCGTCGGTCTCGATGTGAACCGCGTGGGTCTGGAGATCGAGGATGTCCAGGCCGAGGCCGCGCTGCAGGACGGTCACGCCGCGCTCGCCGTTTCCGGCGTGATGCGCAATGTCGAGGACCATCCGGTCAAGGCGCCGCCCCTGCGTGTGAGCCTGCTCAACAAGGCTGAGAAGGTCGTTGCCGTGAAGCTGGCCAGCCCGGCTGACCCCCTCATTCCTCCGGGCGAGACCCGCCACTTCGCGCTGTCGATCCTGGACCCGCCGACCACGGCGGCGATCCTTGAGGTCAGCTTCGAGATGAAGAAGGGCGCCAAGGGCGAAACCTCCGCGCAGCCGACGCCCAAGCGTGAGGCGGAACGGGTGACTCTGCGCGGGGAGGTCGGCCACGGTCCGGCCGCAGAGCCGGCTCCCGTCGACGCCGTGCCGGTGGTGGAGGACAGCGCCCACCCGCCCGCGGAGAGCCACTGATGAGCGCGCCGCAGCCGACCGTCCTGGTCCCGGAGCAGGAGGTCGCCGACCGTGTCGCCGCCGTGGCCAGGCTGATCGCTCCCCGCATCGACGACGAGACCGTGATGGTCTGCCTGTTGACGGGCGGCATCTGGTTCGCGGCCGACCTGACCCGCGCCCTGGCCCGCGAGGGGCGGTTGACCCATTTCGACGCTCTCTGGCTGTCGTCCTACCGCGACGAGCGGCAGAGCTACGGCCGGTGCGAGGTGCGGGCCGATCTGCAGCGGCCCGTGGTGGGGCGCAAGGCGCTGATTGTCGACGACGTCTTCGACACCGGCCTGTCGCTCAGCGAGGCGGCGCGGCTGGTCAAGGACGCCGGCGCGAGCGAGGTGCTGACCGCGGTCTTCGCCCGCAAGCCCTGGCCGACGCCGCGGGCGATCGAGCCGGACTTCGTGGCCTGGGAGGCGCCGGCGCGATTCCTGGTCGGCTACGGCATGGACGTGGCCGGCGGCATGCGCGGAATTCCCTTCGTCGGCGCGATGGACTGACGCGAAGAAGGGGACGTCTCCGTCCCCTTCCCGCCCGCGCGGGGATCACAGGCCCGACTGGGGGCGGGCCCGCGATGCCGTCATTCACTCCACTGGAAGACGTCCTCCAGCCCCACGCCGAAGACGCGAGAGATGCGGAAGGCTGCTTCGAGGGAGGGAGAATACTTGCCCTGCTCGATGGCGACGATGGTCTGGCGGGTCATGCCGATGGCGTCGGCCAGGGCCTGCTGGGTCATCTCGCCGTGGTCGAAACGCAGGCGGCGGATCTGGTTTCGGATCGGGGGCGGGCCGGCCACTTCAGGCGCCCAGGCGATAGGACAGGACCACGCTGGCCGCGCGCAGGATCTCGGCGATCACCATGGAGGCCAGGATGCCGTTGGCCATGACCAGGGGACTCATGCCGAAGATCCACAGCCCCGAAACGGCGATCAGCAAGGCGCTCATCGCATAGAAGGCGACCCGGATGGCCTTCAGGTCGATGAGCTGGTCACGCTCGTCCATCGGCGGCTCCTCGCTGCGTCGCCGCAGCACCGCCGCCGCGATGGCCAGGAGGATGGCCAGGACAATCTGCACGATGACCAGCACGACCACCGCGCTGACGAAGACACCGGTGGTGCTGGCGGCGAGCGCGCCGTCGTCGATCAGGTCGGGCCATATCTTCCAGAAGTAGGCGCCCCAGATCGCCGAGGTGAGGAGGAGCGAGATCCAGGCGCTGCGTTCGCGGATGGACATGACAGGTATCTCCGACTTTGTGTCGCAAATGTTGGCCATGGTGTAAAAAATTACCGACACATTGTCCAGTGTATTTTTCACGCCGCCCTCGGTCGTCTTCCTCTCCCTCGTGACGAGGAGGACGCGAAGGGGGAACACCCGCCGACTGCTGACGCGACGTCATACTTGTCGCCCGCCCGCGCGGGCTGACAGGCTGGCGGCCGAACCGGCGCTCGACCGGCAGGGAGCAAGCGGCCATGGCCTATGAGACCCTTCTGACCGCGCTGGATGACGGCGTTCTGACCCTGACCCTCAATCGGCCGGAGGCGCTCAATGCCTACACCGCGCGGATGGGGGCTGAGCTGGCCGACGCCTTCGTGCAGGCCGATGCCGACGACGCGGTGCGGGTGGTCATCGTCACGGGCGCCGGGCGCGGCTTCTGCGCGGGCGCGGACATGTCGGCGGGCGCCGACGCCTTCGGCGGCGAGGGCGGCAAGCTGTTCGGCGAGGGGCGACCCCGCAGCGGCGCGCCGAAGGGCGGCTTCACGGAGGCGATCTTCACCTGCCGCAAGCCGTCGATCGCCGCGATCAACGGCGGGGCGGTCGGGGTGGGGATAACCATGACCCTGCCGATGGACATCCGCCTCGCCTCGAACAAGGCCAAGATCGGCTTCGTCTTCGCGCGCCGGGGCCTGGCGCCCGAGGCCGGGGCGGCGTCCTTCCTGCCACGCATCGTCGGCCTGCCGCAGGCGCTGCGCTGGTGCTATTCGGGCCGGGTGTTCGGCGCCGAGGAGGCGCTGGCCGGCGGCCTGGTCAGCGAAGTGACCGAGCCCGATGACCTGCTCCCCCGCGCCGTCGCCATCGCCCGCGAGATCGCCGACGAGACCTCCGCCATCTCCATCGCCGTCACCCGCGCCCTGCTGTGGCGCTTCTCGGACGAGGCCGATCCACTGAAGGTGCTGGGCGTCGACGGCGCGCTGGCCATGGCCATGGGCGGCACGGCGGACGTGAAGGAGGGCGTCGCGGCCTTCCTCGAGAAGCGCAAGCCGAACTTCCCGGGCAAGGTCTCGACGGACATGCCGGACGTCTATCCGTGGTGGGCCTAGTGAAAGTAGGGACACACACCACTTTCCCGAGTGAAAGTGGTATGTGTCCCTACCTTCAGCGCCACTCGCCGATCACCTCGTCCGCCAGCATCTCCTCGTAGGTCGGACGCTTGCGGATCACCGCGTAGCGGTCGCCGTCGACCAGCACCTCGGGGACCAGCGGGCGGCTGTTGTACTCGCTGGCCATGGCCGCGCCGTAGGCGCCGGCGCTCATGAAGGCGACTAGGTCGCCGGCGCCGAGCGGCGGCAGGGCGCGCTCGCGGGTGAAGGTGTCCCCGGTCTCGCAGACGGGGCCGACGACGTCGACGGTGACCGGCGCGCCGTCGACCGGCCGGACCGGGCGGATGTCGTGATAGGCGTCGTACATCGCTGGCCGGATCAGGTCGTTCATCGCCGCGTCGAGGACGAGGAACTTCCGCCCCTCCGGTCGCTCGTGCAGATGGATCACGGAGGCGACCAGCACCCCGGCGTTGGCGGCGATGACGCGGCCCGGCTCGAAGGCCAGGCGGACGTCGCTCAGGCCCTCCATCACCCGCGCCACCATCGCGGCGTACTCGGCCGGGGCCGGCGGGTCGGGCTGGTTGAAGTAGGGCACGCCCAGGCCCCCGCCCAGGTCCAGCCGCTCGACGGTCAGCCCCTCGGCGCGCAGGCTCTCGACCAATCCGCGCATCTTACGGAAGGCGGCTTCGAAGGGGGCGAGGTCGGTGATCTGGCTGCCGATGTGGCAGGCGACGCCCAGCGGGTTCAGATGCGGGTGGTTGGACGCGTTGGCGTAGAGCCGCGCGGCCTCGGCGAAGGAGACGCCGAACTTGTTCTCGGCTTTGCCGGTGGCGATCTTGGCGTGGCCGCCGGCGGCGACGTCCGGGTTCACGCGGAACACGATCGGGGCCCGCAGACCAAGCTCTTCGGCGACGGCCGCGATCAGCTTCAGCTCCGGCTCGGACTCGACGTTGATTTCCGAGACCCCGGCCTTCAGGGCGAAGGCGATTTCGCCGCGGGTCTTGCCGACGCCGGAGAAGACAATGCGCTCGCCGGGGATGCCGGCGGCCAGCGCGCGCCGGATCTCGCCCTCCGACACAGTGTCCGCCCCGGCGCCCAGGTCGCCCAGCACCTTGAGCACCGAGACGTTGCTGTTGGCCTTGACCGCGTAGGCGACCAGCGGGTCGACGACGCCGGCCTGGACCAGCGCGTCGCGGAAGACGGTGTAGTGCCGCTCGAAGGTGGCGCGGGAATAGACATAGACCGGCGTGCCGACCTCGGTCGCGATCCGGGACAGGGGGACGTTCTCGCAGTGGAGCTCGCCGCCCCGGACCTCGAAGTGGTTCACGCTGGTCTCAGTGTCCTGCTAGCGCGGGTCGGCGCCCGGTCCCGCGAAGGGGTCGTTGGGCGCGCCGCCGATCTGCGACTCGCGGGTATTGCCGCGGCTGGTGGCCGGATCGGCCAGCTCCTCGTCCGACCGCGGGTTCGAGGCCTGGTTGCCTCGGCCGGCCGCGGCGCGCCGTTCAGCTTCGAAGGCGGCTCGTTTGGCCGGGTCCTCGGGTCGCTCAAGATCGCCCAGCGATCCGCAGGCCGACAGAGCCACGCTCGCCAGCACGAACGTGAGGGGAAGCAGTCGAACCGGTTTCATCGCAGGCTGTCCTTCCAGCGCTTGATCTGGGCCCGCACGCCGTCGGGGGCCGTTCCACCGTAGCTTACGCGGCTCGCGGCCGAAGCGGCAGGGGTCAGAACCTCGAAAACGTCGGCGCCGATTCCCTGGTTGAGCGCCTGCAGCTCGGCCAGCGGCAGGTCCGCCAGATCCACGCCCAGCTGCTCGGCCCGTTTCACCGCCGCGCCCGTGACGTGGTGGGCGTCGCGGAAGGGCAGGTCGAGCTCGCGCACCAGCCAGTCGGCGAGGTCGGTGGCGGTCGAGAAGCCGGCGCCCGCGGCGGCGGCCATCCGGGCGGTGACAGGCTCCAGGTCGCGGACCATGCCGGTCATGGCCAGCAGCGCCAGTTCCAGGGCGTCGAAGGCCTCGAAGGTCGGGACCTTGTCCTCCTGCATGTCCTTGGAATAGGCCAGCGGCAGGCCCTTCATGACCACGGTCAGGGTGGTCAACGACCCCAGGATGCGGCCGACCTTGGCCCGGACCAACTCGGCGGCGTCGGGGTTCTTCTTCTGCGGCATGATCGAGCTGCCGGTCGTGAAGGCGTCGCTGAGCCGGATGAAGCCGAACTGCGGCGTCATCCAGATCACGATCTCCTCGGCCAGCCGCGACAGGTGGGTGGCGCAGATGGTCGCCGCCGACAGAGCCTCCAGCGCGAAGTCGCGGGAGGAGACGCTGTCCAGCGAGTTGGCGGTCGGCCGGTCGAAGCCCAGAGCCTTCGCCGTCATTTGCCGGTCGATCGGAAACGGGCTGCCGGCCAGGGCGGCGGCCCCCAGCGGGCACTCGTTCATGCGGGCGCGCGCGTCTCGGAACCGGGAGGCGTCGCGGCCGAACATCTCGACATAGGCCATCAGATGGTGGCCGAAGGTCACCGGCTGGGCGGGCTGTAGGTGGGTGAAGCCCGGCATCAGGGCGTCGGCGTGGACCTCGGCCTTGTCGAGCAGGGCGGCGACAAGGCCGGTGATCTGGGCGGCGGATCGCTCGCAGGCCTCGCGCACCCACAGGCGGAAGTCGAGGGCGACCTGGTCGTTGCGCGACCGCGCCGTGTGCAGCCGGCCGGCCACCGGCCCGATCAGCTCGCGCAGCCGGGCCTCCACATTCATGTGGATGTCCTCGAACTCGTCGCGGAACGGGAAAGTCCCGGCTTCGATCTCGCCGCGGACGGCGTCCAGTCCGCGCTGGATTTGCGCCTCATCCTCGCTAGATATGACCCCGGCCTTCGCCAGCATGGCGGCGTGGGCCTTCGAACCGGCGATGTCCTGCGCCCACAGGCGCTTGTCGAAGCCGATCGAGACGTTGATCGCCTGCATCAGGTCGCTGGGGCGCGCCGAGAACCGACCGCCCCACATGGCCTGCCCCTGGGGCTTTTCGGAAGGGTTGTCAGTCATATGAGCGAAGTCCAGCCGGGCGAGAAAAAGCCCGACCTGCTGCGGTGGGCCATTGTGAGCTTCGCCGTGGTCGGCGTCGCGGCGGTTCTATACGTCATCGCGAGCGCTTCGTTCAAACCCAAGGAGTCCGCGGGGCTGAACGACCTGAGGACCGGCGAACTGGCCAAGCTGGAGGTGCCAGCCGCGCCGCGCGCGGCGCCGACGGTCGCGTTCCAGGACGCCGACGGCAAGTCGGCGACGATCGCCGACTTCAAGGGCAAGGTCACCGTCGTGAACCTGTGGGCGACGTGGTGCGCGCCCTGCAAGATCGAGATGCCGACCCTGGCGGCCCTCCAGGCGGCTTACCAGACCCAGCCGGTGGCGGTCGTGCCGGTCAGCGTGGACAAGGACGTCGACCTCAATCTGGCCCAGGCCTTCATCGCGAAGAACCCGCCGCTGAAGCTCTATCGCGATCCGCAGTACGCCCTGGCCTTCGGGCTGGAGCCCAAGGCGGCCGGCTTCCCGACCACGATCGTCTACGACAAGCAGGGTCGCGAACGCGCCCGTCTGGCCGGAGACGCCGACTGGAACGGCAAGGAGGCCCGGGCGCTGGTGGAGCGTTTGCTGGCGGAATGAAGGCTGAAGAGCTCGTCGCCCTCGAGGATGTCTCTGAACGAGCCTGGCCGGCGCTGCATCAGGCGCGGATCGGCGGCTGGCGGCTGAACGCCTCGACAGGGCACACGGGCCGGGCCAACACCTGCTGGGCGATCGCGGCGCCGGACAGGCCGCTGGGCGAGGCGCTCGCGGCGGTCGAGGCCTGGTACGCAGGCCACGGCCTGCCGCCGAAGTTCAAGACCGTCGACGGCGGCCCGGCAGGGATCGAGGCCTTCCTGCGCGCCAACGGCTTCGCGCCCAACACAGAGACTCGGGTGATGACAGGGCCGGTCGGCGGCGCCAACGACGGGGTGATCCTGGAGGACGCGCCGGGCGAGGCCTTCCAGTCGATCCTGTTCGAGACGCTCTACCGCGACAGGGCCGACGCCGAGGAGCGGCTGACCACCCTGCGCCGAATCGCCCAGCCGGCGCGGTTCGCGCGGATCGAGTCGGACGGGCGCGCAGTCGCCGTGGGCGCGGTCGCCGTGGACGGCGACTGGGCGGGCGTCTCGGTCATGCGGACCGCGTCCGAGCATCGGCGCCAAGGGCTGGCGGGGCGGATCATCTCCGCGTTGCTGGGTTTCGCGGCGGAGCGGGGCGCAGCTCGCAGCTACCTGCAGGTCGAGGTCAAGAACGAGTCCGCCGTGGCGCTCTACGAGAAGCTCGGCTTCACGACGGCCTACCTGTACCGCTACTGGGCGCGCTGAACGGCCGAGCGCTGCGCGATGACCACGCCGGCGAGCGTGAGCGCTCCGCCCAGCATCTGCACGCCGGTCAACGCCTCGCGGAATAGGAACCAGGCGACGATGGCCGCCACGACGGGCTGGGCCAGAACGACCACCGAGGCGATGGACGCCGGAAGGCGCCCGAGCGCCCAGGCGATCGATCCCTGGCCCGCGACATGGGCGATCGCCAGCCCGATGCAGGCCCACCAGCCGCCCATCGAGCCCGGCAGGATGGGTTCGCCCATCGCCAGGGCCACGACCAGCATCACCGGGGCTGTCGCCAGGCTGGACCAGAACATCGCCCGCGACGCGCCCTCGCCCTGGCGGGCCCGGCGCATGGCGATGAAGTAGAGGGCGTACCAGGCGGCCGTGGTCAGGGACAGGATATCGCCGAGCAAAGGCGCGACCGCTTCGCCCGTCGCCGCGCCGGCGGCCATGGTCCAGGCGCCGGCCAGGGCCAGGGCCAGCCCGACCAGGAAGATCCGGCCAGGGCGCTCGCGAAAAACAAACCAGGCCACAGCGGTCACCACCACGGGCGACAGGTTGGCCAGCACCGTGGCGTTGGCCACCGAGGTGTAGCGGATGCCGTAGTGCCAGAAAGCCAGGTCCCCCGCGAAGAACAGGCCCGCCATCAGGCTGGCTGTCGAGGGCTTCAGGCCCAGGCCGCGTCCGTCGCGGAGCATCATCGGCAGCAGGATCGGAAGCGACAGCAGCATCCGCCAGAAGCCAGCCGCCGCCGGACCGGTGTCGGCCAGCCGCACCAGGTTGGGTACGAAGCCGATGGCGCAGGCGCCCGCAATCAGGGCCAGGAAGGGCAGGGCGCGCTGTCCCTTCGTCGCGGGAGCCTCGGCCGTCATGCCGAAAAGCCCAGATCGGCGCGCAGCGCCGCGGCCGAGACGCCGCGCTCGCGAATGGCCCGCAGCGTCTCGGCCTTGTCCCGCTTGGCGAAGCGGCGCCCCTGGGCGTCCAGCAGCAGGCGGTGGTGGTGGTAGGTCGGGGTCGGCAGGCCCAGCAGCGCCTGCAACAGCCTCTGGATGTGCGTGGCCTCGAACAGGTCCTCGCCGCGGATGACGTGGTTGACGCCCTGCAGCGCGTCATCGACGACGACGGCCAGGTGATAGGCGACGCCCACGTCCTTGCGGGCCAGAACCACATCGCCGGCGAGCTCCGGCCGGGCCACGATGCGCTTCTTCGGGCCCTTCACCGGGCCCTCCTCGCGGAAGCTGAGCTTTTCGAAGGCGCCGACCCTGTCCCGCGCGGCGTCCAGCGACAGCCGCCAGGCGAACGGCCGGCCCTCGGACAGGAAGCGATCCTCCTCGTTCGGATGCAGAGGCCCGCCGCGGAAGGCCTCGGTCGGGCCGTGCGGCGCGCTGGCGGCGGCCTCGGCGATGTCCTTGCGGGTCCTGAAGCAACGATAGAGCAGCCCGCGGCTTTCGAGCTTGTCGAGCGCCGCCTCGTAGTCGGCCATGTGCTCGGACTGGCGGCGCACCGGCGTTTCCCAGCGCAGGCCGAGCCAATCGAGGTCCTCAAGGATCGCCGCCTCGAACTCGGGCCGACACCGCGTGGCGTCGATATCCTCGATTCGGAGAAGGAACCTGCCCTTCGCGGCGCGCGCCGCCTCGAACGCGGTCAGGGCCGAGAAGGCATGCCCCCTGTGGAGGTATCCCGTGGGGGAAGGGGCGAAACGGGTGACGAAGGGGGCGCTCACCGGTCCTCTCTAGACCGGTGAGGTCTTCATTGCATCAGGGCCCGTCCGTCAGTTGTTGGCCGGGGCCTCGGAGATGTCCTCCAGCACCGCGCCGGCCTTGCGGGCCGAGGCCTCCTGGGCGACGTCGCCGAGCGAGACGATGCCGGTCAGGCGCTCGGAGCCGTCGACGATCAGGATGCGACGCACCTGCTTGTCCTGCATCTGGAAGATGACGTCGGCGATCGAGGCGTCCTCGCGGCAGGTCTGGACCTCGGTGGTCATCACCTCCTCGACCTTCGTGTCGAAGCTGCGCTGCTCGCCGACCACGCGCAGGACGATGTCGCGGTCGGTGATGATGCCGCGGATCCTGCCGTCCTCGACGACGGGAATGGCGCCGGCGTCGACCTGATTCATGCGGCGGGCCACGTCGGCGACCGTATCGGACGGCCTGGCGACTTGCGGGTTGGCGGTCATCACCTCGGAAATCTGCATGCTCGGCTCCTGGCGGCGGGCTCAGCACGCCTAACGGACCGGAGCGGCGGCCGTTCCCCCCGGGGCGCTCAGCCGTGGGGGTGAGGGAACATGCCCATGTGGGAGAGCACGGCGCGCAGGAACTGCTCCTCGCCGCCGAGCACCGCCTTGAGCGGATCGAACTGGTGGAAGGCGTTCATTTCCGCCAGGCCGTGCGCGGCGCACCACGCCGCGATGGTGGCCAGCTCCACGTCGATCTCGGGCACCTCCGGCCCGGCGGCTTCGCGGAAGGCGTCCTGAACCATGCAGTAGGCGCTGTCCTGGTCGGACTTCATGCCCTCCGGCAGAGAGGTCTTGTCCCGCGAAGCGTCGTACATGACGCGGTACAGGGCAGGGTGGCGCTGGGCGAACTGGACGTAGGCGACGCCGATCTCGGTCATGACCTGCCGCGGGTCGGCGGCGCTTTCGCGCGCTTCACGCATGCCCTCGCCCAGGATGTCCCAACCCACGTGCGCGACCGCGTCGAGCAGCTCGCCCTTGTCCTTGAAGTGGTGGTAGGGCGCCGCCGGGCTCACCCCCGCTTCCCGGGCGACGGCCCGCAGGGAGAGGGCGCTCGGACCTTCGTTCTCCAGGATCCGACTCGCCGCGTCCACAAGGGCGCGGCGCAGGTCGCCATGGTGATAGGGCCGGTTCTCGACGGTTGCAGCTTCTCTCATCGCGGGCACTCTAAAACTAAATCCAAACAACGTAAAGATTGATCTTGACGTCGTTCAGATAGCTGCTATCTAAGCATCGTCCAGATCGGACAGCCCCTCCTCCCCGAGGGGTCATAAACGGGGGGCCCGGCAACCGGGTCCGCAAACTCAAAGGATGTGTGTCATGTCGGTTTCCAACCTTGTCGCCTTCGAACGCTTTTTCGACCGCACGGGCGTGGCCCTGCTGCTGGTCCTGGGCGCGGCCCTCAGCGGCGCCGTGGTCTTCGTCGGCGCGTAAGACGGTTTCAGCTCGATCCAACCGCCCGAGTCCCCGCGGACCGGGCGGCCAGCCAGAAACTCGGGGCGCTTCGGCGCCCCTTTTTCTTTGACCGCGCACGCGCCGCGTCCGTCGCCGGACCTTTGACGCCGCGCTGTCGTGGAGCCGTCGCGCAAGCTGGTCTATCCTCCGAGTCGCGTTCGGAGGTGATGGCGACCTCTGAGAATGCGCAGGAAGCGAGGTCGGTCTTCAGGTCGGTCGCGTACTACATCATCAGGCTTCCCGGGGAGGCGTCCGATGCAGGTGCTTAGCGCGCCGCCGTCGGGCTGGCCGGCCCTGGTGCTCAATGCCGACTTCCGGCCATTGAGCTACTATCCCCTGTCCCTCTGGCCCTGGCAGGAGGTGATCAAGGCGGTGTTCCTTGATCGCGTCGAGGTCGTCTCCACCTACGACAAGGTGATCCACAGCCCGTCGTTCGAGATGCGGCTGCCGAGCGTCGTCTCGCTGAAATCCTACGTCTCCCAGGACCGGCCGCCGGCCTTCACGCGGTTCAACCTGTTCCTACGCGACAGCTTCGCCTGCCAGTACTGCGGGGCCGGGCAGGACCTGACGTTTGACCACGTCATCCCGCGCTCGCGGGGCGGCCGGACGACCTGGGAGAACATTGTCACCGCCTGCGCGCCCTGCAACCTGGCCAAGGGCGGCCGCACGCCGCGCGAGGCGCACATGCTACCGCATCGCCACCCGCGCCGGCCGTCGATGCACGAGCTGCAGGACCATGGAAGACGCTTCCCGCCCGGCTACCTGCATGAGAGCTGGCTGGACTACCTTTACTGGGACATCGAACTGGAGGCTTGAGCCGCCGGGAAGGGGAAGCGACCGATCGGGGACGCAGCAGCTGACGTCGGGGAATTGCGGCTCGCTGGCGACCGATTGGACAACGGCTTGTCAATGATCTGCCCTTAGCCTGCGGACATGCAAACCTCGGGATCCGCGAAGCCGCTTGAACGCCGCGAGACTCAACGCCACCGTGCGCTGCTCGCGGGGAAACTCGCCAACGAGGACGCCACCAGCACGCTCGATTGCGTCATCCGCAATCTCAGCGCCGACGGGGCGATGATCGAGACGAGCTCACCCCATCTGATCCCGGCAAAGCTGCATCTGGTCCAGGTGACCGAAGGCATAGCCTGGGACGCCGAAGTGATCTGGCGGCGCGGCGTCCGCATAGGGCTTAGGCTCGGCGCGCGCCACGATCTGCGCGAGACAACCGAAAAGCAACTCCGCGCCCTGCGCGCCATCTGGAGTCAGATGGCGCTGCGTTAACCTAGGCGACCGTCGGCGGGAGCTCCGGATCGAGCGGCGGCGCGATGTCCGGTTCGGACGGCAGGTCGGGATCGGTCTCCGGCGGCGGCGGGTCGAACGGCGGCGCCGGATCGGGCTCGGGCGTTTGGTCCGGATCTGGCATCGGGGGCCTCCGCTGATCGAACTCGTCGCTCGCCGGACGGTTCCTAGATCTTCTCGCTGATCTTGATCGCCGCCTTGCAGCCGGCCTGGATCACGGCGGCCAGCAAGGGGTAGGCGGGAGCCTGCCGCGCCCCTTCCTCGATGGCGATGTCGCGGTGCGCCAGTTCCTCGTCGCGGAATTTCGACAGCTCGGCGGCCAGCTCCGGATCACGGTCGGCCAGCTCGGCGATCTGCGCCGCATAGTGCTGCTCGATCACGGTCTCGACCGCCTCGGTGCAGGCATGGGCGGCCTTGTCGCCGAGCAGGGCGGTGCCGGCGCCGATCGCGAAGGCGGCGGCGCGCCAGACCGGCGCCATCAGGGTCGGCCGCACATGGTGTTCGTTCAGCAGCGCGTCGAAGCGGGCCAGATGGACGGCTTCGTGACCCTCCATCTCCTCAAGCTGGGCGGCTGTGCGCCCATGTCCGGGGGCCTTTTCCAGCACCGCCCGCTGACCACGGTAGATATGCACGGCGCCCAGTTCGCCCGCGTGGTCGACGCGAAGGATCTCGGCGAAACGCGCCTTGGCCGCGCCGCGGCCTGGTCGGGGAGGAACCGTGCTCATGCCCAGACCTTTCGCGTGGCGAGGAAGCTCAGGACGGCGAGCTTGAGCGAGATCAGGGCGTTCCAGCCGGCCATCGACAGGCCGAGGAAGACCCAGACCGCCTTCTCGCAGGACGGCGGGGCGATGCGGCCCTCACCCTTCATGATCGCGGCCATATCGGCGGCATTGACGGAGGATCCGCCGCTCGCGCAGATCGTCGGACCCGGCCACCAGCCCCATTCGGCCCCGGCGTGGTAGACCGCCACCCCGACGCCGACCAGGAAGATGACGCCGAGCAGGGCGTTCGCCGGTCGGCGGAAACGTTCGCCATAGCGGGTGCGCACCAGGATCATCCCGACCAGGGCTGCCGTCAGGGCGACCCAGTAGACCTCGCGCTGCTTGAGGCAGAGGTAGCAGGGGGCCAGGCCGCCGATCTTCTCGAAACCGTGGGCGATGGCCAGCATGAGCGCCGACGACAGGAAGGCCGTCGTGCGCCAGCGGGACAGAAAGAAGTCGAAGAGGCGGGTCATCAGCAGGCCGACGAAGCTCCCGAACCGAGGTAGTGGCTGGCCGCAAGTCCGCCAACGATAAGCGCGACCAGCAGAACCGCGAAGAGGGCCAGTCGCTTCTCGATCACCGGCAGCATGGCGGGGCCGACCTTCTTGACGACGGCCGCGACGAGGAAGAAGCGCGCGCCCCGCGTCACCACCGAGGCGGCGATGAACATCGGGAAGCTGAACTGGGCCAGGCCCGAGGCGATGGTCACCAGCTTGTAGGGGATCGGTGTCAGGCCCTTGGCCAGGATCACCCAGACTCCGTACTCGTTGTACCAGCACTGGTACTCGGCGAGGCCGCCGACGTGGCCGGTCAGGCTCATCAGCCAGACCGCGAAGTCCTGCAGGAAGAAGCCGATCGCGTAGCCGAGGACCCCGCCCAGGACCGAGGCCAGGGTGCAGAGCCCCGCGTAGCTCCAGGCGCGGTCCGGCCTCGCCAGAACCATGGGGGCCAGCATCACGTCAGGCGGCACCGGAAAGAACGAGCTTTCAGCGAAGGAAACGGCGAACAGGCTGGCCGGAGCGTGCCTGGAGGCGGCGAGCCCCATCACCCAGTCGTAAAGTTTGCGCAGCATCAGCCTGTGCTAACAGGGCGCGGTCAGGTTGTCTCGTGCGGTTGTCGTGCAGCGCGAACTCCGCGCCGCTCTTCACCCAACTGGTTTCATCTGATACTAGTCCGCCGCCCCACGATGGCCCTCGAAATGGAGTGCGCGATGAACGCCCAACCCAAAGCCGATCTCTTCGACAATCCCCTCGGCACCGACGGCTTCGAGTTCGTCGAGTTCACCTCGCCCGAGCCGGAGGCGCTGAAGGCGCTGTTCGAATCGATGGGCTTCACGGCGGTGTCCAGGCACCGCTCCAAGAACGTGCTGCGCTTTCGCCAGGGCGACATCAATTTCATCCTGAACATGGAGCCGGAAGGCCAACCGGCTGACTTCCGCGCGGTGCACGGCCCGTCGGCCAACGCCATGGCCTTCCGCGTGCGCGACGCCGCCAGGGCCTTCAAGCTGGCCGTGGAGCGCGGCGCCAAGCCGGTCACCGGCCCGGTTGGCCCGATGGAGCTGAACATCCCGGCCATCGAAGGTATCGGCGGCACCAACCTCTATCTGGTCGACCGTTACGGCGCCCAGGAAATCTATGACGTCGACTTCGTGCCGATTCCCGGCGCCGAGCAGGCGGAGGCGAAGAACGGCGTCGGTCTGACCTACCTCGATCACCTGACCCACAACGTCTTCCGGGGCGGCATGGCCAAGTGGGCCGAGTTCTACGAGCGCGTCTTCAATTTCCGTGAGATTCGGTACTTCGACATCGAGGGCAAGGTCACCGGCCTGTTCTCCAAGGCGATGACCAGCCCGGACGGCAAGATCCGCATTCCGCTGAACGAGAGCCAGGACGACCAGAGCCAGATCGAGGAGTTCCTGCGCGACTACAAGGGCGAGGGCATCCAGCACCTGGCCTTCGGCACGGACGACATCTTCAAGACGGTCGAGACGCTGAAGGCGCGGGGCGTGAACTTCCAGTCGACCCCGGACAGCTACTATGAGCTGCTCGACGCGCGGGTGAAGGACCACGGCGAGGACACCGCCCGCCTGCACAAGCTCAACATCCTGCTCGACGGCGCCCCGACCGAGGGCCAGGGCCTGCTGCTGCAGATCTTCACCGAGAACCAGGTCGGCCCGATCTTCTTCGAGATCATCCAGCGCAAGGGCAACGAGGGCTTCGGCGAGGGCA
>ERZ761607.2477-NODE-2477-length-19903-cov-24.907144_pt1 | contig 19903 bp, 16 predicted proteins | sample MGYA00511164_ERZ761607 | MGnify/ENA primary metagenome ERZ761607 (study PRJEB28899, sample SAMN02445080) | bioreactor sludge metagenome | biome: EBPR sludge | place: Australia: Brisbane, Thorneside Wastewater Treatment Plant | collected 2011-06-22 ... | reverse complement strand
TTTGATGTTAGTTATTCTATTTTTTCTGTTAAAATTCCTGCAAAGCGACTTTTTTTGGGGTAAGCCCTCAAAAACGTAGTGTCTTGAAAATTGAATTCATGCATTTTTTGGATCAACTTTTAAGAAAGTTGATGAAAAATTAATGCTCTCAGAATATTTACCCCGTAGGATATATATCCAACGGGGTGAACCCCGTAGGATGTAAATCCAACGAGGTTCTTCTATCAAATTCCTCATTGGTTCTGGCTCGTCCAGGTTAGGAGGTGGTTAGCCAATTAGTCTGTTAGCCTGGTAGTCTCTTTGAATTGAGCGTGTACTTTGAGCAAAAGACACGAAATTTGTCCTGGAATCAGAGGTTTTAACCTTTTGTATAAATCATTAGCTAATAATGCGAATCAAGGGTTAAAGTTAATTCTGCAGATAAGCAGGATTTTCTCACTTTTTTGCCTCGATCCTAAAGGATGAAAGCGAGAAAATCCTTTATCTTCCTTTAGGATTGAGGCCAAATAAAGGATTTTCGGAGTTTTTTTTTTCAACCCTTGATTCGCATTAATAGACTTAAGACTAAAAGACTATTGAGCTAAAAAACTATAATTTTTTTATAGATCTTTTGCCCATTGTTTAGATCTTTTAGTTCAAGGATATATGTTCCAATATTAATTGACCCAATACTTAAAAAATTTTCGTTTTTCCCTGAAAGCAACATCCTTCCTTGCATATCAATTAGCCTGTATTCAAAGTTGAGTCTGCCCGGTAAGTTCAATTTGTTATTTTTCAATCGTTTTTGCCCAACCTGCTTACGTCATAGATCAGCAAAAGACTATAGGGAAACGATTGAAAACCAACAAATTTATAGTCCCTTTTTACAGGTATTCAGGGGGCAAAGACTTTTCGGAGCCGACTCAATTTTCAAATTTTCAAATGCTCATCCCTGCTTCCTTATCTCCTCCAGATACTCCCTCACAGAACTATAGGAAACTACCTTGTCTTCAAAGTATTTTTCAACCTGTTGTTGCTCGGCCTCCGTGGCGCCAAACTGCGTCAGGATATTGCTGAGGTGAAGTTTCATGTGACCTTTCTGAATGCCTGTGGTTACCAGCGATCTGACCGCAGCGAAATTCTGCGCCAGACCGACTGCTCCGATGATCTTCATCAGGTCTTCAGCGCCCGGATTGCCCAGCATTTCCAATGATCTTCTGGCTATGGGATGGGCGCTGGTCAGACCGCCAACCGTACCAACCGCCAAAGGCAGATCGATCCAGAATTTGAATGTTCCATCCTCCACAGAACAGTAACTCAAACTTGAATATTGGCCGGATCTGGCAGCATAGGTATGTCCGCAGGCTTCAATGGCCCTGAAATCATTTCCGGTGGCCAAAACCACGGCATCCACACCGTTGTAAATGCCTTTGTTGTGGGTCGTTGCCCTGTGAGGATCCACATGGGCTATCTGAAGAGCAGTATAGAATTTTTCAGCAAATTCCTTCGGATTGGGTATGGTTTTCTCATCGTACAATTCAGGTATCGGACAACTCACTGTTACCCGGACGATATTTTCAGGGGTGTAATTGGATAAAATGGACATGATGATGCGCACATCCTTTTCCTGACCCTGGAATTGATCATTGCTGATAAAAAATGAAGTCAGTGTTGAGGCAAAGTTTTCCAAAACAGAATTGATAAAATTGGCTCCCATCGAATCACAGGTATGAAAACCTGCCTTGAGCTGGTAATAATCCGGGATTTTATCACTGAGATCGATCAGTTCTATATCTGCAATGCCACCGCCGCGATCTTCCATGTTTTTAGTGATGGGTTTGGCATTGAGCATAAGTTGTTCCCTGAGCAGATCAAAGTGGCTTCTGAGTTTTTCGAACGCTCCTTTCCAGACAAAATGAACCTGACCGATTTTTTTCATGCCGAGGATCTCTGCCCTGAAGCCACCCCGTGTGAACCAGAATTTTGCAGCCGCAGAGGCTGCAGCTACCACAGAACTTTCCTCTATGACCATGGGTACGAGGTAAACTTTATCATTGATCATGAAATTGGGTGCCACACCCAGAGGTAATGGAAAATTGCTGATCGTGTTTTCACTGAATCCGTCCAGGACTTTCTGCTGATCCTCTTTAGGATGCCAGAAACTTACCAATTCGTTGAAAACAGTTTCCGGATCCTTGTAAAAATTCTCTACAATCCACCTGATCTTACCCCTTTTGGATAATTTTGAAAATCCGGCTATCGTTTTTTGTTCGCTCATCTTACCTTTAAAAATGCATTGGCCAATTTCAATCCTTCAATATGTTTATCCACATGCTGTTCGAGATGCTCGTAATGTTGCATGGCATATTTTAAAAATCCGGATGCCATTCCATAAACCGCATTGGACCGGATCTTACTGATCGCATAATAACCGTCCAGGAAATCTGAAATCCCGCCGGAGATAATGAATTGATCACAAAGGATTTCGCTGTCGATTTCTTCTTTCAGCATATTCACCCAATGGATCATTTCTTCCCCTGTATGACCGACAGGTGACAGGCATCTGAATAAAGCCCGGGGCATTTCTGAAGTCCTCGACAGTTCCAGTGCGGCAAAATTTGTTCCGCCAAAGGCTGCAAACTCGATCGCCTGAAGCGGAAGTCTCATCAAAGCCCGCATTGATCCGGGGCCAAAACCCTGGCCGACTTCTTTCACAATAATGTTTATCTCAAGTTGATCCAGTACTTTTCGGATCGTATCAACCGGCTTATTTTGAATAAAATCTCCTTCTGGCTGGATAAATTCCTGCATCGGATTTACATGGATGATCAATCCGTCAGCGCTCAGTTTTTTATTCAGTTCTGCAATTTTTTGCAGTTGTTTGTTTTGTTCAAGGATCTCCACTTGTGCGATACCGAGATTGGTGTATAATGGCTGATCACCCATCCATTTTTTCACGTCAAAATCATCCAGGTATTCATCAGAATCCAGCAATGAACGACAGGAACCAAGGCCCATTCCCAAACCGAATTTGCCTGCCACCTTAGCCAGGTTTTGATTGATGATCCTTGCTTTTTCGGTTCCACCTGTCATGCTCGAGATCCAGATAGGAAAATTGAAAGTTTTGCCAAGGAATTGTCGCGCCATTTTGGTTTCATGGGACGGATGAGCAGCTATCATGGGTTCATAATAAAATCTGCTGTCATTTTCCCTGGCTGCCGTCCGCGAATTGATGGCCAGATCAATGTGATCTGCTTTTCTCGCAGCAGCATTCGGGTCGTTGTGAATATTGATCGTATTGCTCATTTTTCCTGAATCAATTGACTAAGGTACAAATATTTTCTGCTCCTGAAGGCTATACAACTGAACTATTGATATGTAAAATTCTTAATTATTTGCTTTTAATTTATTTCAGTCTGATTAGTTGACTGATTATCAATGATCAATTGTGTCGAATGAGTTTGAATAAATCAGAGGCAAATTGTTGTAAGATTTTATTTTTTCGTTCGTTTTTGTTAAATTTTTCCAATGCTTCAAACCAGTCTGTCCAGGCCTTCCCTGATCACAGAAGTTGCCTGCTGAATTTCTTCGTGGCTGATGATCAATGGAGGTGCGATTCGGATTGAACATTCATCATAAAGAAACCAGTCTGTGAGCACACCGTTTTCATAGGCATGGCGGAATACTTTCTGAACATTTTCTGCATGTCCCAAATCCAGGGCCAACAACAATCCTTTGGACCTGATCTCTCTGACTTGCGGATGGTTTAGCGCATCGATGAACATTTTTCCCTTTTCAACGGCCTTTTCAGCCAGTTGCTGGCTCAAAATAAATTCAAGTGATGCCACTGCCGCTGCAGCAGAAACAGGATGTCCTCCAAAACTGGTAATGTGTCCCAAAACAGGATCATCGCTCAATACTTTCATGACATTGCCTGCAGCGGCAAATGCTCCGATCGGCATGCCTCCACCTAAAGCTTTAGCCATCAAGACTATATCAGGTTTGATCCCGTAATGCCCGAAAGCAAACATTTTACCCGTTCGGCCAAAACCGGTTTGAATTTCATCCAAAACGAGCAAAGTTCCGGTTTGATCGCAGCGATTTCTGAGTGCATCCATGAATTCCGCAGTAGCTACCTTAATCCCGGCTTCGCCCTGCACCGGTTCAACGAACACTGCTGCGGTCCGTTTCGTAATTTGGTTCAGGCTGTCTGTATCGTTGAAACCGATGAATTTTATTCCGGGTAAAAACGGACGATAAGCAGAGGAAAAGTATTCATGACTCATCAGACTCTGGGCGCCATGGGTATTTCCGTGATAGGCATTTCTGCATGCGATGATCTCATATCGGTGGGTGTACCTTTTGGCCAGTTTGATGGTGCCTTCTACCGCTTCAGCGCCGGAACTCACAAAATAGACACTTTGCAGGTTATCCGGCAAAATTTCTGTGAGCATTTCTGCCAGTTTTACCTGCGGTGATTGAATATGTTCACCAAAAACCATCGTATGCATGTATTTAGCTGCCTGCTCCTGAACTGCCTTGACTACGGCCGGATTGCTGTGTCCGATTGAACTGACACTGATCCCGGAGATCAGGTCGATATATGATCTGCCTTGATGGTCAAAGATATATACACCTTCTGCCCGCTCCACTTCAAGGCCCAAAGGAGAAAGACTCGTTTGCCCGACATGATGAAAAAAAGATTTTCTGAGATTTGACATGCTTCTATGTTCTATGAATATTTGTCCAAAGATAAGAAGAAACAAATATAACAGTCAGACTTGAAATCATGTTGATCAATTCTTTTTTGAGGTACTTTGTCAATACTAATGCGAATCAAGGGTTAAAGTTAATTCTGCAGATAAGCAGGATTTTCTCACTTTTTTGCCTCGATCCTAAAGGATGAAAGCGAGAAAATCCTTTATCTTCCTTTAGGATTGAGGCCAAATAAAGGATTTTCGGAGCTTTTTTTCAACCCTTGATTCGCATTACTAAGTTTTCATATCAGAAATTCCGGAAAATGACAATTTATTCTAAACGTCCCAATGCTTCTATGTCTCTATGTGTTAATAATGCGAATCAAGGATTGAACCTACTTCCTGGTTTTTGTTTAATTAAATACTGATCCACCAGGTACACGCTTTACTCAATGCCTGAAAAAGGCTTGTTTTTAATCAATTCTTATCGGGTAAAATTGTCCGAAGGACATAAACCTTAAAAGCCCCGGGTGAAGCCCGGGTTTAGGATGTTTTCGTGTTTACAACCCCGAAGTGGGTTGAATGATTTCGATAAACATTTTCAACCCTTGATTCGCATTAATAAGATATATTTAACACATAGGTACATAGGTACATAGAATTTTAAGTAAAATGTTATAGCATAAAAAATAAATAATAAATATAATTCTTTAAAAACCATATTTTTCTTTTTTCCCTGGCTATCCTATTTTTTTATACATTACTTTTGTTAAAAATAATTCAGTTTTGGCTAAAGAAAAAACCATATACGTTTGCACCAATTGTGGAAATACCTCCGTGAAATGGGAAGGCAAATGCAACGCCTGCCAGGAATGGAATACCATGGTAGAGCAAAAACAGGCTGTACAAACCCAACAGGAGATCAAATCGGCATCCTGGAATACTACCACAGACTCATTCAGTCCCTTTCAACCGGTGCGGTTGGATGAAATAACAATCGGACAGGTTTTTCGTACCATCACCCCGGATGGAGAACTCAACAGGACGCTGGGAGGCGGGATCGTTCCGGGATCTCTTATCCTCATGGGTGGAGCACCGGGCATTGGCAAATCAACGCTTTTGTTACAAACGGCTATGCAGCTCAATCAGAAAGTCCTGTATGTATCCGGTGAGGAAAGTGAAGAACAGATCAAAATGCGGGCTGATCGTCTGGGACAACAGCAATCAGGAGTTTTTTTCCTTGCAGAAACCAATATCATCCAGATACTCAGGACTGCCATGGAAATGCAACCCGGCCTGGTGATCATTGATTCTATTCAGGTGATGTCTTCGCCCTATGTGGACAGCACGCCGGGCACGATCACTCAGGTTCGGGAATGCACCGGTGAGATCATGCGTTTTTCAAAACAAAGCAATATTCCTGTTTTTATCATCGGCCATATCACGAAGGAAGGCATGCTTGCGGGACCAAAATTGCTCGAACACATGGTAGATGTGGTCATACAATTCGAAGGCGACCGGAATTACAACTACCGGATACTCAGAACAATTAAAAACAGGTTTGGATCAACCGATGAACTGGGCATTTATGAAATGAATGAAAAAGGGCTCAAACCGGTGAATAACCCATCCGAATTGCTGATCTCACAAAGCCCGGAAAAATTTTCTGGTAGTACAGTAGCAGCTACCCTGGAAGGACAAAGGCCGATGCTGATCGAAACACAATCCCTGGTCAGTCAGGCGGTTTATGGAACACCTCAAAGATCAGCAACGGGTTATGACCTGCGAAGACTGAATATGTTGCTGGCTGTTTTGGAAAAACGAATCGGTTTATATTTTGGTCAGAAAGATGTTTTCCTGAATATTGCCGGCGGGCTCAAAATCACCGATCCGGCCATCGATCTGTCCATTGCGGTTTCCCTGATTTCTTCCCTGCAGAATCAAACCATGGACAAGCGTATTTGTTTTGCAGGAGAAATTGGTCTTACAGGAGAAGTCAGGGCAGTGAAAAGTATCGAACAACGGATCAGAGAAGCCGACAGGCTCGGTTTTTCGAAAATTTTTGTTTCAAAATTCAGCATACAGGGAATACCTGTCAAAAAGTTTAAAACGGAGGTCATCGGATTGGGAAAAATCGGTGATTTGTTTGAGTTTTTGTTTACAGAAATGGTATAATTTCCATTAACCTCTGCCATGAACAGAACTTTTTTTACTTTCGCATTCTGTCAAAATATAATTTCTTTTTTTAACAAGAAAGTATCGTGTTTCGTTTAAAATCCATCATTTTATTCAGTATTTTCCACAAAATCATCAGCACCAATACCTTTTCAAGTTGGATAGGCAGGCTGGCAGGCAGTCGTGGAATTCCAAACTGGCTGCTCGCAAAAGTGATCAGGAATTACATCCGTTTTTACAGGATAGATATGACTGATTTTGATATAGATTTAGAAACAATAAAAACGTTCAACGAGTTTTTTACCCGACCCCTGAAAAAAGATGCAAGGGTTTGGGGACAAGGTGTGTGCTCACCTGTCGATGGCCGGTTATTGTGTTTTGGAGCCGTTGAGAAGGGTAAATTGTACCAGATCAAGGGAATTTCGTATGCTCAGGATATTCTGCTCGGACAACCGGGATTGACACATGGCAGTTATGCCACCATTTACCTGGCTCCGGGAGATTATCACAGGGTTCATGCGCCATTTGATATGCGCATTGAGGAGATCACACACATTCCGGGCGAACTGCTATCCGTCAGTCTGATGAATGTAAGGCATATTCCTGCGTTATACAACAAATTGGAAAGGGTGGTTTTATCAGGTAAAAATGAATTTGGTGTTTTTCATTTTGTGTTCGTAGGTGCCTTCAATGTTGGCAGCATCAAGCTGTCATTTATGGAAGAATTTGTCAGTAACCATAAAAATATCAGAGAGATACGGTATATACCAACAACTGTAGAGATTTCAAAGGGTGCAGAACTCGGATGGTTCGAATTAGGGTCTACGGTGGTGATGATGACTGAAAGCAAGCTCTTTGAATCAGGTCTTGAACATTTGTTGTTCCAAAAAATCAGCTTAGGCCAAACCCTGGCTCTACAATAGTATTTTTATTTTGAAATGGTTTGAAAGCTCACAAGCCGCCAGATTGACAATAAGAATTTCAGGATGAAGTTTTTAAAAAACCTGAATTGGCCGAAAATGGTGCCGTAAATGATGAGCAAAGCTTTGTATAGTGGTATCAATAAAAGCAACAGGATCAGTGTTCTCTGCCAAACCGGAGTGTTTCCGCTCATTCCCATCCATTGAAATATGATCGTTTTAAGATATGCAGCGGTAAATCCGGTCAATGTGAAAACAACCAAAATGATGGCAAGTTGAAAATTACTTTTAATATGCCATTTTGTTTTCAGCTTATGCCAGACTGTTACGAGTCGGGAGGAATGAGGAGATGATTCCATGCTTTATTAAATTATTGTGACTGAAAAATATACGGATCATTGTGATTATTCACTTTATATAATTGAAAATGAACGTAATTGTTTAGCTCAATAGTCTTTTAGTCTTAAGTCTATTAATGCGAATCAAGGGTTGAAAAAAAAAACTCCGAAAATCCTTTATTTGGCCTCAATCCTAAAGGAAGATAAAGGATTTTCTCGCTTTCATCCTTTAGGATCGAGGCAAAAAAGTGAGAAAATCCTGCTTATCTGCAGAATTAACTTTAACCCTTGATTCGCATTATTAGCTAATGATTTATACAAAAGGTTAAAACCTCTGATTCCAGGACAAATTTCGTGTCTTTTGCTCAAAGTACACGCTCAATTCAAAGAGACTAACAGGCTAACAAACTGATTGGCTAACCACCTAAATAACTACCAATGAACAATATATAAAATATTATTTCTTAAACATCCTGAGGAAATACGATGTTTTAACAAAGAAAGAATACGATTGTTTGGTGGAGAGGTTAACGGAATAATATTTTCAGGATTTCTTTCATGAATTGTCATTTAATGACAAAATAATATATGATAATTTGCAATATATAACTTATTTTACGATTGACCTGAAAAGCTTGTAAATACGGTTATTTTGCCTTTTTTTCAAATTTATTTTGTGTATATGAAAATAGTAATATCTTTGCATCCTTATAAATTAATTCATTAATTATTAAATTATTTAAAAATGAACAAAGGAGATTTAGTCAACGCTGTGGCAAACAGTGCTGGAATTACAAAAGCTCAGGCTACGGAAGCTGTTAATGCAGTGTTCGGTTCAATCGAAAGTACATTGAAAAACGGTGATTCTGCCTCTTTCGTAGGTTTCGGAACTTTTTCTGTTTCTAAGAGAGAAGCAAGAGAAGGAAGAAATCCTGCTACAGGACAAACTATCAAAATTGCTGCTTCTAACCAGGTTAAGTTTAAAGCTGGAAAAGCTTTGAAAGATTCTGTTAACTAAGAAGTTAATAAAGAAATAATAAGAGGGCTATCAGTTTTGACAGCCCTCTTTTGGTGTTATTCCGGGAATCCTTACATCACTCCTTGCCTTCCGGTTTTTTCCTTTTTTAAAATTCTTAGATCATCATGGACTTCAATAATTGCAATTGTGGTAAAAATTTTATAGTTTTGAAGTTTGAGCCCTCATAGAATGATTGATTTCGGATTGTCATTTTGGTATAAATATGAGGAGTTCATGTTTATATAATTTAGTTTTCACCATATCAATTACTACCTATGAGAAAAAATAACCTTTTCAGTCTGTTCGTATGTATACTTATATTAAATGGCTATTCACATGTCATGGCTCAGGAAAATCAAAACAGGTTGGTCACTCCTTTTTCATTATTTATTGAAGGAAGTACGAACAGGTTTTGGGCCGGTGATGAGCGCTCCGGATTTTTCGGAGGAGCGGGTTTGGTGCCATCCTTGAAGTTCAGGGAATTTAACTCGGAAAGGAAAAGTGATTTAGGCATTTTCGTTCCAGTCAGATTTTTTCAGATAAACCAGGAAGATGAATTGCTGGATTCGGAAACTTATGGTTATTCTGCTTCCATTTTGTTCAGATATAATGCATTGTGGAACAAAAAAAAGGATCATACCTATTTTTATATGTCGCTCGGTCCTGAAATAATTAAAGAAATCAGAAAAGAGCATTCAGGATTCTTATGGGCATTTCAGCTTGATTTTGGTTTTAAAGTTAACAATTCTGATCTGTTTTTTGAGCACACGGAAATCGGGTATTATACTTCTTTGGTATTAGGCAAATCAGCTTTTACGAATAACATGGCATTTACCGGATTTTATTTCCGATATTGTTTTCTTCATTTATAGAAATTTACGGTACGGCATTTATCGGAAGTCTGCTCATAGTACACCCATGGTCATTCACAACAAAGGTGTAAGGACTGATGCTCGTTTTGAATAACAGGATCAGTGCTTTAAACAGGTTGGGAGGCTTACCAGTTTCCTGGAAAAATTTCTGCTCGTCCGGGTGTGTAATTTTGATTGACAGACCCGGCATTAAGGCTGTCATTTGAAATTGCTTGCATTCTGTACAGGTGAATGATCAAAGAATCTTATATTTGAGTTTTAAAACAATATCATTATGAGTCAGGAAAAAACGCAAAAGTTTTGGGAAGCGTTTTATGATTTTTTCCCTGAAGTTGAATTGCCCGTTACGGTTTCTGAAACGACCATCAATTATTATTCGGTTAATAATAAGGCGTTACCAAAGGAATTGATCGAAACTTATCTGGTGGATCAGGCACTTATTTTTGCAGACCAGGATGATCCGTTGGAAGACATCGAAGAATTCATCCCTTGTTTTCGTTTGCCGCAACAGGAAAAATACCATGCGATCGTGTTTTGGAAAGCTGGCTTGATGAAATACGAATACATTTTGAAAACATTTGATCTCAAAGGTAAACTCATTTCAAAACAGATCATCGCCAGCACGAGTTCGGACGGGAAATTTATCCGCCATATTGTGGCAACCATCACCGATGAACTGGAAATCTATCTGATGGGAGGTGATGCTTCGGTCAACGATCTGTATGACGCTTCTTCTTCCATCGAGCTCGCATTTGAAATCGACGAAGATGGTTTTATCATGCAACAATTGGGAGAAAGCTGATCGGGTGATTTGTATGGATGTAACTTAATACTTCTGTATTATATAACGGACCGACTCGCATTCTTATATCAGTTATTTTTTCCTGGTATATCTTTTCAATACAAAAATATTTTTTATTAAAAACAAATCCGATATGAAATCTGTCTATCTTCCCAAAGGTCTTTTGGAATACAAGATCAGAAAACTGTTCAAGGAGCAGGCATCAAAACAGTTTTCTTCAGAGGATGTGATCAGGATCCTCAATCTGGAGAATACTCCGGACCAGGTTGAAAACTGTCTTCAGCGTTTTGTCAAACATGGTTTTCTGTCCACGGGAAAACCAGGCAAATATGTCATAACGAGGCAGGAGAGATCGAAGAAAAAACCAAAATACTTTGAAGGAACGGTGGATATGACCAGAACCGGATCGGCTTATATCCTGTGTGATGCGCTGCCTTTTGACGTGCACATTCCGCGCAAGTACATGGCCAATGCATTGGATGGAGATACGGTTCGGTTTGAGCATTTTTACAGCGGGAAAAGCAGGAGCAAGCACGATGGCAAGATCATCGAAGTGATCAAAAGAGCCAACAGCCAGTTCATGGGTGTAGTCAACAAATATAAAAGTTACGCAACAGTATTCGTTGACCGCGCAAAAAACGAATTTGAGATTTTTATCGATCTCAAAAATGCCAAAGATGTTAAAACCAGGGATAAAGTCGTGGTTGAGATCACCGAATGGCGCGGTGAACAAAAATCAATCCCATGGGGAAAAATCGTGCAATCCTTTGGTCAGGACGAAAGTTCTGATATGGAAATGAATGCGATCCTGGTCAACAACGGTTTTAAAATTGAATTTCCGGGTGAAGTGATCTCAGAAGCTGCTGTGCTTACCGGAGAAATCCTCGGTGAGGAAGTGGCAAAAAGAAGAGATTTCCGGGATGTTTTCACCATCACCATCGATCCGTTCAACGCAAGGGATTTTGACGATGCTTTGTCGCTGAAACATCTGGACAACGGGCATCTGGAGATCGGGGTCCACATCGCGGATGTAACCCATTTTGTGAAACCCGGCACCGCACTGGATAAGGAAGCGTTTGAAAGATCTACATCGGTTTACCTGGTGGATCGCGTCTGCCCGATGCTGCCGGAAAAACTGAGCAATGAACTGTGTTCGCTCAGACCCAATGAAGATAAATACTGCTTTTCCGCTGTTTTTGAATTCGATCAGAAGTTCAACATACAGTCAGAATGGTTTGGCAAGACCATCATTCATTCCGATCGCAGGTTTACCTACGAAGAAGTGCAGGAAATTCTCGATCAGGGTCACGGTGAGTTTTATGAACAACTGGAACTGCTCAACCGTGTTGCCAAAAAAATGAGGGAGGAAAAAATGCAGAACGGTGCGATCGCCTTTGAATCCGAGGAAGTCGAATTTGAATTGGACAGCGACGGTTCGATCATCGGTGTTCATCCCAAGATCAGAAAGGATGCGCACATGCTCGTCGAGGACTTTATGCTGCTGGCCAATAAAAAAGTGGCCTGGTATATTTCCAAAAGACCGGGTGCACTGGTTCCGTTCGTTTACCGCGTCCATGATCTTCCCGATCCCGACAAGCTGACAGATTTTGCCGAATTTGCCAGAGAAATGGGGGTCAGCATTTTCCTGGATACACCCAAACAGATCGCGGCATCCTTCAACCAACTCAATGAGCTCGCACAGCAAAATGAAGCATTGAAAATATTGGAACCCATGGCGTTGAGAACCATGGCCAAGGCGGTTTATTCCACAGAGAATATCGGTCATTACGGCTTGAGTTTTTCACATTATGCCCATTTTACCAGTCCGATCCGGCGATATGCAGACGTGCTGGTTCACAGGATCTTACAAGACAATCTGGGTGGAGAAAAAAGGCTGGATAAGGCCAAACTCGAAGCGCAGTGCCTGCATATTTCATCCCAGGAACGCAAGGCAACCGAAGCAGAGCGCGCTTCGGTCAAATACAAGCAGGTGGAGTTTATCTTTGGCCATATTGGTGAAGAGTTTGACGGATACATCTCCGGTTTCATCGAAAGAGGATTCTTTGTCATCCTTTCCGAATCCCGTGTGGAAGGCCTTGTCGGCTTCGACAGCCTGGATGAAGACTACTCCCTCGATCCATCGAAGCTGAAAGCCAGGGGCCGGCACAGCGGGATCATCCGTAAGATGGGTGATCAGGTCCGTGTCAGGATCGTTGATGCTGATCTTGACAGGAGGTTGGTGGATATGGAGCTTGTTGAATGATCTGATGTTCCAATCCTGTAATATTCAAATGCTATAATGATTTGATTTTTAAATACTATTTACTATATTTATTTAATCATCAGATCATTAGAAAATAAATCAAGTTTTTGGGCGTTATAGAGTCATTCCGGTTCAGGAAGACTTTTATACACCTAAATTCATTTATTATGGCACTCGACGAGTTAATCAGAAGAAAATACAATGGCGTTGTGGCCTTTGTTCCCACTGTTGTTTTACTATTCTATTCAATTTTTTTCATTCAGCTGATGCAGTTGTATCTGGAGACTTTTTGGATTCTCACTTTATTGGTTGGATATATGGGCGCTGCTTATCAAGGCAGTTTTTGGAATAGATGGAGAGATTTTTTTATCATAATTATTGTTGTGCAACTGGCCATTATATTCAATAATGAGTTCAATGGTGGGAGATATTCATTGAAGCAGTTTTTATTGTTTAATTCAATTTCAGTCACAACATATTTGGCCGGGTTCTTTATTGGAAAGATTTTCCTGAAAAAAACAACTTTATTCCAGCATGTTAAAATCAGTTTGATCATTTTACTTGCATATATTATTCTAGTGCTGATATTTCAGGATAATTACATTGCTACAGCTTTCTGGGTCATCCTTGTATTTAATATAACTGTTTATTTGGTAAAAAAGGAAAATTCACTCTTGTATATAATGCTTATTTTTTCTCCCCTTTTTGTGATACATTTTATCACATGGATAACCGGAGAACATGCATTTTGGGAATTGGCAATCATGAGTTTTATTATCACATATTTATTGGTGCTGGGAAGTTGGTTGTGGATGAAAAATGCAGGGATAGGGAAATGGATCACTGCCAATATTTTAGTAGGACTGTTGGTTATCTTCCCGGCATGGTTTTTCATGCTGAATGATATTTTCAACAGTTCATTGGTCACCCGAGAACTGGATCCGTCCGTGTTGAAACATCCGGTGATCTATGAAGATGATACGATCACGCTGGAATCACTCAAAGGTAAGATATTAGTTTTGGATGCCTGGAATACGAGTTGCGGTGTTTGTTTTAAGAAATTCCCCGATTTCGACGAAGTGTACAACGAGTTCAAATCCAATGATGAACTGGTTATCCTTGCAGTAAATACGCCCAATCGCAGAGATAAAGAAGGAGCTGCCAAACGAATAATCGAAAGTAAGGGCTATGATTTTGAAAACTTATATTTTACGGCTGATTCCACTGCCAAAGCGCTCAACATCTACGAATATCCACAATTGGTATATATCAACCGGGATCAGACCAAAGGGCTTTACAGCAGTCTGGATACCAGCCCGTTATTGTGGAACAATCCTTACAGGGTGATCAGACGCCTGCTCAGGGATGAGCGTTTTATGGATAGGTTTGAAGTTCAAAAATGATCTGATATTCAAATGCTATAATATTCAAATGCTATAATGATCTGATTTTTAAATACTATATACTATATTTATTCAAAAATCAGATCATTAGATAATCAGATCATCAGATCATCAGATGATTTGAACGGTGGGTATACACTTTGAAAGGTTAAATTGATAGATACTTGAATTGATAATTTCTTTGAATTTCTGAAAATCTTGATTGAAAATCCAAATATTCACCTTCTGCATCATTGATAAAAATATTACATAATTGCTGCTTAAAAATAGGCATGAATCGTTTTTAAACTGATTTCATGGTTTTTTTTGATTAAATTGTCAGATATTTGGTATCAAAGTTGCATATAATGAAAATGTATTCATATAAAAAGACTGTTAATAAAGGGTACATCCATTATATTGGCTTAAAACCGAATGTTTTGTATATTTGGATCTGAATCAAAAGTTAACATAAATTCCGGAAGAATAAATATGCTCACTGTCGAAAGAGTCAAGGAATTGATCGCTGATATGGAAAGTGACTGGATTGAAAGAACCATTTCAATCAGGGATGACAAACTTGGTCCAGCCATTTGTGCTTATGCAAATGACTTTCCTAACCATAAACATTCAGGGTACATTTTATTAGGAGTGAAAGATGATGGCAGTTTGGCTAACATTAGCTGGTCTGATGAACAGCTTCAATCTATCGGCAATATAAAAACCAACGGCAAAGTGTTACCTCAACCATCCATCATTATCAGTTCTGTTTTTAAGTTTTCAGAAGGAGAAGTGGTAGTGATTGAAGTAAAACCTTCTACTTATCCACCTGTAAGATTTGACGGAAGGTGTTGGATACGTCTGGGTCCTAGAAGAGACAAAGCGACCTTGGAGGAAGAAAGGATTTTGACCGAAAGAAGGGCTTCCTATGCTAAAACGTTTGATTTAATTCCTGCATTAGGAACTCAATTGGAAGATTTGAGTGTAGAACTTTTTAAGATTAACTATTTAACAGCTGCAGTTGACAAAGATACATTAGCTGAGAACAGCAGAACTTTAGAAGAACAACTTTCTTCACTCAGGTTCTATGATCATAACGAAAAATGCCCGACCAATGCGGGTATTCTGGTGTTTGGGTTGAATCCTGAGTTTTATTTGCCTGGGGCATACATCCAATACATAAAATTCTCAGGCCAGGATATGATGACAGATGTTGTTTTTGAGAAAAAGTTTTCTGGTGCACTGGTCACAGAATTGAGGTTACTGGATGAATTTATCAGAAGTAATGTTGTTAAAGAAAGGCCGGTAAGGAGTAATAGTTTTCAGGAAAAAATTATCCAAAACTACCCATTTTGGTCATTGAGAGAGTTGGTAATGAACGCGGTAATGCACCGCAATTATGAATCTAATGCACCTGTTTACATTTATGAATTTTCTAACCGGATTGAAATAATCAATCCCGGTGGATTATATGGTGAAGTCACGCAACAAAATTTTCCAAATGCAAGTGACTACAGAAATGTGGTATTGGCTGAAGCTATGAAAGTAATGGGTTTTGTTAATAGATTTAATTATGGTATAAAAAGGGCAAAATCGGAACTCATCCAAAACGGAAACGGTGAACCTGAATTTGATTTAAGTTTGGGAACAAAATTTAAAGTTTCGATCCCTGTAAATAAAGAATGGTAATGAGAATAATCACATTTTTCAATAACAAAGGCGGAGTAGGCAAGACCACTATGGTTTACCATGTAGCCTGGATGATGTCAGAATTGGGTATCCGGATCATAGCCATTGATTTGGATCCACAATCAAACCTGACTTCCATGTTTTTGAAAGATGAGAGATTGGAATCAATTTACGATCAGGAGTTGCCCCTGACCATCCTGGATGCCATTACGCCAGTTGTAAACGGTGATCCTGCTGTGCCCGTGCATATAGAGAAAATTAATGAAGATCTGGGTTTAATACCGGGAAACCTGGCGTTGTCTGGCTTTGAAGATACACTCAGTGATGCGTGGCTAAAATGTTTAAATGCTGAAATATATTCTTTCAGGATTACCAGTATTTTTAAAACAATCATCGATGAAGCTGCCAGCAGGTTTGATGCAGAAATCGTATTAATTGATGTTGGCCCCAATCTCGGTGCGATAAATAGGGCAGTTACGATCAGTTCAGATTATATAATTATGCCTGTGGCATCGGACTTGTTTTCATTGCAGGGGATCAAAAACCTGGGGATGACCTTGAACCGATGGAAAAAGCAATGGCAGCAAAGAATTGAATTAAAACCCCAAAGTCTGACTGTTCGCATTCCGGAGAATCATGCAAAACCGGCAGGTTATATAGTAATGCAATACTCTGCAAAAGAAAGTCGGCCTGTGAAATCTTATTTAAAATGGGCAAACCGAATTCCAGATGTTTTCAATGAATTTGTTTTAGGTCAAACGGATTCAAATATACAAGGTGTTGATACTGATAAGAATTCAATCGCTTTATTGAAACATTTCAGAAGTCTGGCGCCAATGTCGATGGAAGCACATAAACCAATTTTCCTGCTAAAACCTGCTGACGGTGCAATCGGCGCTCATGTTTATGCCGTGCAAAAAAGCTATGTTGAATTTGAAAACCTCACACACTCTATCCTGGAAAAGTGTCCCTGATCTGTATTTTGTCTGGATGGTTTTTTTATGCCGAAAACAATTGAAGAATCAATTTATGAAACAAAGGCTTTGTCATGGATAAACCCTTATATTTGGGGTATTAATTTTTATACCAATTCGTTAGATGTTTGAATGATCGGCACGGATTGTATGCATTTTAAAATTGAAATTAAAAAATCGCTCTTTAAGAGAAAGAATTCCAAAAAAACAAAGTGAAATTTGTACAGGTCTACTAATTGAATATACTAAAAGTGTCTGATTTGAACACAATCCAAACACTATTTATCATGACAATGGAAACACCTATTGTGCCAATAAAGTACAATATTAATGAAAAAACAATTGCAGACCGATTAAAGTACTTTGCGATCTCATATAATTTCCAGAATGCTATAGATAAATTATAATCACTATTTTTTTTTAACTCCTCACCATAATGAATAGTTTTATTAAATTCTAATTCTGGTGTCAATTGATGTCCGTAATGATATGATGATGGTGGAATAGTTTTTCTAAGGCTATTATTAAGATCAAATAAAAATATGTAATTCCTCTTCTGTTTTTCCTCAATCAAATTTATAAAATCATTCTCAGGAACTTCAAAATCAAAGGTAACCCCAATTTTATTTTTATAATCTTCAAATCTCTGATTAAATTCTTCATCCTCCAGACATAAATCTAGTTCAATTGCATATTTTCTTAAATGGCTCCAATTTTTATTAACAATTCTATAATCCGCAAATGAATTATTTTCTTTTATTATGGAAGGCGCAAAAATCTGATATATTAAATTTCCACTTGTAAAAAAAACAGCACTATAGAATAGGACATGCCAACTAAATGGAATTGCATCAATTATGGAATTCATCTTAAGACTTGTCAGTAATGAAACCAGAAAAGGTAAAATTATCATAAAGATATAAGTGCGCTTAACAATACTATTCTTTCCAAAATTGGATAAAAATACCCAGTTATTAATAGATTTCATCTTCCAATTTTCAATTCATTCTATAATTGATATTTACTCTTTTTTTATGTATGAGTAATGGAGTTAATCAGTTGTCCACAAACCAATTTTTGGTTTTAATTATTCATTTTCTCTGAATATTTCATAATACTTGATTTGTATTTGAACTTACCCTGGGTTTAATGTTTCGGTTATATTTGTCTTTAGATTAAAAAAATCAGGTATATCCATTTTAACCAACTATTCTCTATTCATTATTTGGAATCTTAAACCACAAAAATATTAAATTTCATAATGCTTTATTTTCTTTATCAAAAAATGTTTTTGATTCCATTTAAAACTCAGCTTTAACTTAATCCTAACTTGTTAGCTAAATCATCTCTAAGGGCTTTGAAAGCTTTTCTTACTATTTTTTCAAATTCATCAAATGGATCCCCTACATTAAAATTAAATGTTGCATGATCTCTGCCGATCAGGAGATCATTTGAGTCAACAGTACCCTCATCTATCAGTCTGACAATTGAAACTTTATTGGTAACAGCTGTAAGATACTCTGAATGAAGCCAAGTTAAGCTGTTGATTGACATGGTTTTCTTCTTTATTTTTGTACCCGATTTTGCTAAAGGTAGAGATAGAATTTGAATCATTGCATCACTATTAGATAAGCCTTCAGCCACTGTTGGGGTCACGGGATTTGTAAAAGTTTCGACTGTCTGAACACTTGAAAATCCCATTTTAACTCCCTCTTTTTTAATGCATTCCAACCATTTCTTGGACATTGGATGCCTGATTGGTAAAGAAATAAAGACATTCCCTCCTGTCAATTTTTTTAATTCAATTTTACCAGGTTCTGTATGTCCTGATATCATCAGATGATCCATTAAACAATTTAACCGTTGACTAATTTCCCTTCCTTCTTTGTCGCTAAGATTTTCTTTTCCCCCAGGTAATTCCTGGATTAAAAAATTAATACTTCCAGATTCTGAGGTTAAATTATTACTATAAATTTTATTAAAAGCCCTCCAAATATTTACTGACTTTTCGCTTTGATTATGATTCAGAGCTTTTGTAACCGATACACCCAAACCCATAGTTGAAGCATCGCACAAATTTTTCTCATTTAAATCATCCACTGTTTTAGGTTGGATATCTCTAAGATCGTAGATTCCTTCATTAGAATACCCTTTTATACCATTGGTGCTACACTCTTTAAAACAATTTCTTGTATATGTTTTAAGCATTACATTCGAAAACTGTTGAATTTTCCTTATGGATAATGGACAAAGTCTGAGTGTAAGATCTTCTGTATTTCTCGAAGCCACAGCGAATGTTGAAAGTTGCTTGTCAGGAAGAATGTAATTTAAAAAATCTTTGGGATAATCAGAACTATTTTCTTTTGGGAATGGTATTCTTGATTTTCCAGCATGAGACACAAAGTCTTTCTGATATGCTAAGTGATAATAAGCATGGCTTAAAAACTCTACAGGAGTAATGATTATGGGATCTAAATCTAATCGCGAATGACCACTTGTTGCTCCTTCTTTTCTCCCTATTGGCAGATCATTTATAGCTGAAAGTAAAATTTTAATAATATTATTCCAGTCTAGTTGAAGTCCATCTTTGTAATCTTGATAATATTTATATTTTAAATTCTCACCAACGAATATACTAAAGTTATCAGAATTGTAGACAAAATCAAATATTATTTCTTTTTTCTTATCTGATTCATTTTCGTTTTTGACTTTTTCTATTAATTCTCGGACTTCAGATAAATAATTTTTTGATCCATTTTGTGTAGTCGTTTCTTTGTTAATAACCCCTTTAATA
>ERZ761607.2475-NODE-2475-length-19907-cov-5.977786_pt1 | contig 19907 bp, 22 predicted proteins | sample MGYA00511164_ERZ761607 | MGnify/ENA primary metagenome ERZ761607 (study PRJEB28899, sample SAMN02445080) | bioreactor sludge metagenome | biome: EBPR sludge | place: Australia: Brisbane, Thorneside Wastewater Treatment Plant | collected 2011-06-22 ... | reverse complement strand
ACCGGGTGCTGACGATGGATCTGCACGCCGGCCAGATCCAGGGCTTCTTCGACATCCCGACCGACAACCTGCTGCCGGTGCCGCTGCTCGCCCAGGACATCCGGATGAACCACGGCAGCCACATCGGCGAGCTGATGATCGTCTCGCCCGACGTCGGCGGCGTGGTCCGCGCCCGCGCCTTGGCCAAGCGGGTGAACGACGCCGACCTGGCCATCGTCGACAAGCGCCGCTCCGCCCCGGGCGAGAGCGAGGTGATGAACATCATCGGCGACGTCTCGGGCCGCCACTGCATCCTGTTCGATGACATCGTCGATTCCGCCGGCACGCTGTGCAACGCGGCCAAGGCCCTGACCGACCACGGCGCGGCCAGCGTCAGCGCCTATGTCACGCACGGCGTGCTGTCGGGCATGGCCGCCGAGCGCGTCACCAACTCGGTGCTCAAGGAACTGGTGGTCACGGACTCGATCGAGTTCTCGGACGAGGTGAAGGGCTGCAAGAAGATCCGCAGCGTCTCCTGCGCTCCCCTGATCGGCGAGGCGATCCGTCGCATCGCCAACGAAGAGTCGGTCTCGAAGCTTTTCGACTAAAGGGCTTGCGGTTGCTGTGGCGGCGTCCACCGATGGTTAACGGCGGGCGTCACATTCTCGCCGTGCAACCGAGTTCTATTGACTTCGCCGGGCGCCGGTGGGGGAAATCGCTGCCATGAAATCGCTTCTGACCGTTCGACGCCTCGCGCCCGCCGCCGCGCTCGCCGCCCTGACCGTGCTTGTCGCCGCGTGCAAGACCACCGCACCGCCGCCGCCGTACGTGCCGCCGCCGCCGCCCGCGCCGCCGCCGATCACCCTGGCGCCGCGCCTCATCGAGGAGGCCAGCGCCTGGCGCGGCTACATGGCCCGCGCCGGAGCGATCACGCCTGACTTCAAGGACGGCGCCTCGATCGCCGCGTCATTGAAGGTGGCCGCCGCCTATGAACCGCGTCAGTACCAGCGCGGCGCCGTCGCCTACGCCGCCATTCTGGCGCTGCAGGATCAGACCTTCGTCCAGGGCCTTCGCGCCCAGGCCGCCAACCCGGCCGCCCGGATCAGCTTGCGCGACCAGATCATCGCCAACCCGAACACCGTGGTGAACCTGCCGGGCGCCCAGAACGCCGCCGACCTGATCGTCGCCGGCCTCGGCGGCGAGGCCACGCGCCTGCTGATCAGCGGTCGCGCCGTCAAGCAGGCGGCCTACGACGTTCAGCGCCAACCCTGGTCCAAGAAGGACGTGCTCAACCGCGAGGGCCGCCTCATCGAGGCGCGCACCCTCAGCACCACGCCGATGCTCGGCGACGCGGCCGATGTGATGATGCTGCAGCAGGCCTTCAACGGCGCGGCCCCGATGCCGGTGGTCGGCCAACAAGCCCCGCCGCCGTGGTCGCCGCTGGTCATTCGCGGCATGGCCGTGGCCGCGCTCGCCGCCCTCGGCGAAGCCGGCGACGCCAACTGGGCCTCGATCGACGCCATCAGCAATGAACAGTCGAGCGGCTACTGCCTGAAGATGGCCAAGCTGAACCTCTACCAGTGCCTGGCCGTGTCCAAGCCGCACTACGAGGACGTCTTCTGTCTCGGCCAGCACATCATGATCGACACCGGCCAGTGCATGATCAAGGCGTCCGGCGCGATGATGCCCCCCGAACCGCCGCCGCCGCCGAAGCCCGTGCCGACCATCGCCGCCTCCGGCAAGAAGACCGCCACCCGTCGCTAGGACGGGGGCGGTCGACGAGGACGTCCAGAGTCACGTTGCGTCCCCGGCCTAAAGCGTGTATCGAGCGCAACCCTGAATTCACAGACCGTCGCCGCGCGGAGATTTCTGCCGCGGCGACTTCGTTTTGAGACCAAGAAGACCATGGCCGAGATCGTCCTGAACGTCGAAGTCCGTGAGCGCACCGGCACCGGCGGCGCCCGCGAAGCGCGCCGCGCCGGCAAAGTGCCGGGCGTCCTGTACGGTGGTTCGAAGGACCCGGTGGCGATCGCCGTGAAGTCCAACGAGTTCCGGAAGTCGCTCTACACGGGCAAGCTGCTCGGCCACCTCGTGACGCTGAAGTACGGCGACGAGACCCAGCCGGTGATCGCCAAGGACGTGCAGTTCCACCCGGTCACCGACGAGCCGGTCCATTTCGACCTGTACCGCGTCGACGAAACCGGCGTGATCAAGATCGCCGTGCCGGTCCACTTCAAGAACCACGAAGCCTCGCCGGGCATGAAGTCGGGCGGCTCGCTGGAAGTGGTCCGCCACGAGGTGGAAGTGAACGCTCCGGCCCAGTCGATTCCGGAAGAGCTGGTCGTCGACCTGACCGGCAAGGCCATGGGCGACACGATTCGCATTGGCGACATCACCCTGCCGAAGGGCGTGAGCCCGGTGGTCACCGACCGCGACTTCGTGATCGCGACCATCAAGGTGTCCTCGGCCGCGATGTCGGAAGCCGCCGAAGAAGCCGCCAGCGAAGGCTGATCGCCTTCGCGACGCGACGACGTTCACGGGCGGGCCTAGGCTCGCCCGTTTTCGTTTGAGCGCTAGAAGCATGCCGCGGGCATGCTCCAGGTTTGGGAGTTCGAGCGCGTTCGGGCGGCGGAACCGCCTGCACTTCCGCCTAACGCGCTCGGCAGGGAGGCCGAGATGACGTTGATCCTCGCCGGCCTCGGCAATCCGGGGCCCAAGTACGAGAAGAACCGCCACAACGTCGGCTTCATGGCCCTGGACGCCATCGCCCGCCGCTGGGCGACCGCGCCCTGGCGCGCGCGGTTCCAGGGGTTGGCCTGCGAAGGTCAAGTCGCCACCCCGGGCGGCCCGGTGAAGCTGCTGATGCTGAAGCCGCAGACCTACTACAACGAGACCGGCCGCGCGGTCGGCGAGGCCGTGCGCTTCTTCAAGCTCAAACCCGCCGACGTGATCGTCTTTCACGACGAGATCGATCTCGCGCCTGGCCGCTTCCGGATGAAGAGCGGCGGCGGTGCGGCGGGCAACAACGGCATTCGCTCGGTGACCAGTCAGGTCGGAGCCGACTTCCGACGGGCCCGCATCGGCGTGGGTCACCCGGGTGACAAGGATATGGTCATGCACTACGTCCTGGGCGACCTGCACAAGGCCGAGCATGTCTGGCTGGACCCAATGCTGGACGCCATCGCCGACGCCCTGCCCTTCGCCGCCGCCGGCGACGACGAGCGCTTCCAGGCCGAGGTCATGCGCCTGGCGCCGGCCCCCAAGGCCGACCCCCGCAAGCTGGCGCGTGACGGCGATTGACCTCCCGCGCCGCAGCGGCAGAGTGAGCGACGCCTCGGGAGGGCGACGATGATCTTTGGTATCGGTCTTTCGCTGGTGTTCTCGATCCTGCTGTGCGTGCACGCGGTGCGCAGCGGGCGCGAGATGTACTGGCTGTTCATCATCCTGGCCTTCCAGCCGCTCGGCGGCATCGTCTACGCCCTGGTCGCCGTGCTGCCCGAGCTGATGGGCGGCTCGACCGCGCGCCGGCTGGGCCAGGCCGCCAAGCATGCGCTCGATCCCGAGCGGGAGTACCGCGAGGCGAAGGTCGCGGCGGACGACAGCCCGACCGTCGGCAACCGCATGCGCATGGCCGCCGCCGCCGCCGCCCTGGGCCGGTTCGACGAGGCCGAGCACCTCTACGCCGAGGCCGCCACCGGCATCCATGCCGAGGATCCAAGCCTGTTGCTCGGCCGCGCCCGCGCCCTGGTTGAACTGAATCGCCATGCCGAGGCGCTGCCGATTCTCGAACAGCTCGGCGAGATCGGCGAAGCGGGCCGCACGCCCCAGGCCGCGCTGATCATGGGGCGCGCCTATCATGCGCTCGGTCGCCACAGCGAGGCGGACACCGCCTACCAGTGGGCGGCTGGACGACTTCCTGGCCTTGAGGGCCTCGCCCGCTACGCCGCCTTCCTGGCCGAGACTGGCCGCCGGGCCGAGGCCGAGGAAGCGATGGCGGACATCGAGAAGCGCGCGTCCCGCGCCACCAGCCACTTCCGCAAGGAGGCGAAGGCCTGGCGCGACTTCGCCGCCGCCGCGCTGACCTGACCGCTCAACCCGGCTTGCGGACGATCAAGCCGAACGAGGTGCAGGCATAGCCGCCCAGCGCCAGCTTGAGGATCGGCTCATTCAGGTAGGGCGGGACGTCGATGTAGTTGTCGACCGGGCCGCTGCCAGGATCGAAATCCAGCGGCGCCACCTCGTACCCGCGTGCGGTCAGCCGAGCGGCGATCGCCTCGATATCCCGCCGCCGATAGAGCACGGTCGGGCCGAGATCGATCGTCTCCTCATTGGACGACAGATTGTATTCGGTGGTGTGGATGGCGAATCCGCCCGGAGCCAGGCAATCCATGCTGCGTTCGATGAAGTCGCCGCCGGCCTCGATCGATCCCAGATGCTCCAGCGCGCAGGCCGACCAGCAGAAGTCGTAGCCGACGATGTCGTCGGGCACGGCGGTCATGTCGACGCTGCGATAGCTGACCCGCGCGTCGAAATCGGCCTGGGCGCAGATGCCGGGCCGCGCCAGGGCGAGCTTGTCGGCGGCGTGTTGCGCGCTCTGGGCCCAGCCGGCGTCGGCCGCTTCCTGTGCGCCCATGTCGGTCGCCAGAATCTCGCACCCCTCCGCCGCGAACAGGGCCGGCAGCGGCTCGCCGCCGACGCCGAAGCCCAGCCCCCTGCGCCCCGGCGCGAGCAGGCCGCGTTCATAGGCCGCCTGGCAGATGTAGACGAACTCCCAGAGCTTGCGGTGATACCGAAGGGTGTCCTGCATCCGACCGGTCCAGTAGGCGAAGTAGCCCTGCTGGAAGTGCTCCTGCCGGCAGCAGGTCGAGGTCGCGAAGGCGGCCGGTGACGGCGCGACCCCTTCCGGCGTCCAACGCCAGAGGGCGCGGGGCGGCAGGGTCATTTGCCGCCAAAGCGTGCGCGACTCGCGAATGTGGATATCCAGCGTCGCTCGCAGGTGGGCGAGCTGCTGTTCGAGGGCGGTGAGATCGTCCTGGGTCATGCCTCCAAATCTCGCTTCCAGGCCAGGAAGTCCACCGCTGATGGCGGACCAGCAATCCCTTTCGCCATGCGTCCGATAACGTGCTAGGTCGCGCCTCCCGAAACCGACAACTCCAAAGACCCGATGGCCCTGAAAGTCGCGATCGTCGGCCTGCCCAACGTGGGCAAGTCGACCCTGTTCAACGCCCTGACCCAGACCGCGTCCGCCCAGGCGGCCAACTACCCGTTCTGCACCATCGAGCCGAACACCGGCGACGTCGCCGTGCCCGAGCCGCGGCTGGAGGAACTGGCCAGGGTCGCCGGGTCCAAGGAGATCATCCCCTCGCGCATCAACTTCGTGGACATCGCCGGCCTGGTGCGCGGCGCGTCGAAGGGCGAAGGCCTGGGCAACCAGTTCCTGGCCAACATCCGCGATTGCGACGCCGTGGCCTTCGTCGCCCGCTGCTTCGAGGATGGCGACATCACCCACGTCGAGGGCCGGATCGACCCGATCGCCGACCTCGAGATCATCGAGACCGAGCTGATGCTCGCCGACCTCGAGAGCCTTGAGAAGCGCAAGCCGAACGTGGAGAAGAAGGCCAAGTCCGGCGGCGACAAGGACGCCGCCAACACCCTGCGCCTCATCAACGTGGCGCTGGAGCAGCTGAACAACGGCCGCCCCGCCCGCGCCGCCGAAATCAGCAAGGAAGACTACAAGGCCTGGCACATGCTGCAGCTGCTGACCTCGCTGCCGGCGCTGTACGTCTGCAACGTGGATGAGGGTTCGGCCGACAAGGGCAATGCCTTCTCCGACCGGGTCGCCGAGCGGGCGAAGCGTGACAACGCCAAGAGCGTGGTCATCTCCGCCCAGATCGAAAGCGAGATCGCGCTGCTGGATCCTGCGGAACGCGCCGAGTTCCTGGAGACCCTCGGCCTCCACGAGCCGGGCCTCAACCGCCTGATCCGCGAGGCCTACAGCCTGCTGGGCCTGCAGAGCTACTTCACGGTCGGGCCGAAGGAGGCTCGCGCCTGGACCATCGAGGTCGGGACCACCGCGCCGCAGGCGGCGGGCGTAATCCACAATGACTTCGAGAAGGGCTTCATCCGCGCCGAGACCATCGCCTACGACGACTTCATCGCCCTCGGCGGTGAGCACGGCGCCAAGGAAGCCGGCAAGATGCGTTCGGAAGGCAAGGACTACGTCGTCAAGGACGGCGACGTGATGCACTTCCGCTTCAACGTCTGATCAGTACATTCTGTCGGCATGACCGAACATGCCGAAGCCATCGCCGGCGCCCAGGCCTGCCTCGACGCCTTCATGGCGGCTTTCAACGCCCGTGATCTGACCGCCTGGGAGAAGACCTTCAACTTCCCGAGCGTGCGACTGGCGTCGAACACCCTGACGATCATCGAGCCGGGCTTTCACCGGCCGGAGATGTTCGACCGAGGCGCTCTGACCGACTGGCATCATTCGGCGTGGGAGCGACGGCAAGTCATCCATGCCGGTCCGGACAAGGTGCACGTCGACACCCGCTTCACCCGGTATCGCGCCGACGGAAGCATCATCGGCGGGTTCGATTCCCTTTATGTGGTCACCTGCGAGGACGGCCATTGGGGCGTGAAGGCCCGTTCGAGCTACGCCCCCTGATGTCCCGCCGCGCCGAACTCGCCCGCATGATCGACGACGCCCGGCGGGTGGTGGTGTTCACCGGCGCGGGCATCTCGACCGAATCCGGCATTCCTGATTTCCGCAGCCCGGGCGGCGTGTGGTCGAAGATGAAGCCGATCTACTTCCAGGAGTTCGTCGGCGACGAGGACAGGCGCCGCGAGGCCTGGACCCGCGTCTTCAACGGGACCGCCGGCTGGACCGGCCGGGCGCCGAACGCCGGCCATGACGCTGTGGCGCGGCTCGTGGCGTCCGGGAAGGTCTCCAGCGTCATCACCCAGAACGTCGACAATCTGCACCAGGACAGCGGCATTCCCGACGACCGGGTAATCGAACTGCACGGCAACGCCAGCTATGCGACCTGCCTGAAGTGCGGCCGGCGGCATGAGTTCAAGGCGCTGCGGCCGATCTTCGTCGAGGAGGGCCGCATTCCCACCTGCTTCGACTGTGGCCATCTGGTGAAGAGCGCGACCATCTCCTTCGGCCAGCAGATGCCTGAGGAGCCGATGCGCCGCGCCGAGGAAGAGACCCTGGCCTGCGACCTGTTCCTGGTGCTGGGCTCCTCGCTGGTGGTCTATCCGGCGGCGGGCTTTCCGATCCTGGCCAAGCGCAACGGGGCGAGGCTGGTCATCGTCAACCGTGAAGCAACCGAGCAGGACATGCTGGCCGACCTCGTCCTGCACGACGAGATCGGCCCCTTGATGAGCGAGATCGTGCCGGCGCTGGCCTAGGCGGTCGTCTTCGATGTCTTCTCGCTGATGGAAGCCAGAAGTTCGGCCGTGCCCAGCGCCGAGTCCGTGCCGCCGCCAGTCAGGGCATGGCGCGGCGACACCACCTCCGGTCCCTCGCCCGGCGGCAGCGGAGGGCTGTAGTAGCCGAGCGCGTAGGAGCCGAGATCATAGCCGAGCATCTTCTGCAGGGGTTCGGGGAAGGTCCGTGCGATCTCCGGCGGACATGAGAGGTACTGGTTCTCTTCCTGGCGCAGCCAGCCCAGGGTGTAGGTGATGTTCAGGCCCACGCGGTCCTCGTCGGAGACGTTGGCGCCGCCGCCGTGGAACACCGTACCGGTGTAGATCAGCACCGATCCCGCCGGCATCTCGGCCCAGGTGATCTCGTCGTCGGTCGGGCGGCGGTCGTCGGGCCAGGTAATCGAGCCTGGCGCGACCTGGGTCGCGCCATTCTCGCGACGGAAGTCGCTGACCGCCCAGATCGTGTTCAGCTGCGGCTCGATGCCCTGCATGTACGGGCCCCAGGCCCATCGATCGCGGTGAATCGGTTGAGCCTCCTGACCCGGCATGATGCGGATGACCTGACCCAGATGCAGCTGCCAACGCTCGCAGTTGGGCTTGAGGACCCGTTCGCAGAGACGCTGGATCATGTCGTTCATGATCAGATCGCGGCACGCCGGCGAGCGGGCCGCCAGGGCGCCCGTACGGGTGGTCTTGAAGCCGGAGAAGCCATCCTGACCGGGCCGCGTGGCCAGGACGTAGGGCATGATCTCCGATCGCAACCGGCCCAGCGTGTCGGCGTCCATGACATCGCGCACGATCAAGGCGCCGTCACGGTCGAGCACGGCCATGATCTCGTCGGTCGAGGCATCGGGCGGCAGGGTGACGAGGCGGAGCATGGGAACCTCCTTCAGGCGGGGCGGAGCAGCGGCGCGAGCAACAGCCGCAGGGTGGCGACCTGCCGCGCGGCGGGCCAGTTCTCGGGTTCATGGGTGGCGCGCACGCCGACTCCGTCCACGGCCGCGACGATGGCGTCCGCCAAGGCCGCGGTCGGCGTGTCACCCGCCAGCCGGCCCGCGGCGCGAAGCTGGTCCAGCGCCCCAGTCAGGCTGGCGGTGATCTCCGCGTAATAGCCGCGATGCAGGGCGCGGAAGCGCGCGTCGACGGCGGCGCGGCCCCAGAAGGCGAACCAGACCCGCCAATCGCGAAGCCGCTCCTCGTCCAGCGGAAGGTAGTCGGATGCGGCCTCAATCAATCCGTCGATAGGCGATCGTCCGGACGCCTGGTCGGCCTGACGGTCCAGAATGCGGCGCACGACCTCGGCCATCGCCGCTTCGAGCACTTCGTCCTTGCTGCGGAAATAGTGGGTGACCGCGCCGGTCGTGACCCGTCCTTCCTCGGCGACGTCACGCAGGCGCGCGCCGCCCAGGCCCACCTGGTCGATCACGCGGATGGCGGCCTCGGCGATCGCCCGGCGCTGAACGGCATGGTCGACCTTTTTTGGCATAATGGTTATTATGTAAAAAGCCGGCCGCTTGTCAACGACGGAAGAGGCGGGCAGAGGTCGAACGACCCGGACGCGGAGCGCATCATGACCTCGACCATCACCCTGACCGCCGGCCACGACGGCTTCGCCTTCGCCGCCTTGCATGCGGAGCCCGCGGGGCCTCGCAAGGGCGGGGTGATCGTGATCCAGGAGATCTTCGGCCTCGACAGTTACGTCCACGCCGACGTCGCCCGCTGGGCGGAGCGCGGCTTCGAGGTCGTCGCGCCGTCGATGTTCGATCGCCAGGGCAAGGACTTCACCGCCGACCATGACGACGCCGGCGTGCAGGCCGGCGTGGCCAGGGCGATGGCCAACGGGCCGGACAACGCCATGGGCGACATCCAGGCCTGCATCGACTTCCTCAGCCCCCGCGGGCCGGTGTTCATCGTCGGCTACTGCTACGGCGGCACCATGACCTGGCTGGCGGCCTCGCGCTGCAAAGGCCTGTCGGCGGGGTCCAGCTACTACGGCGGCCAGGTGGTCGGCATGGCCTCCCTGCCCCTCTCCTGCCCGGTGATCGTCCACCTTGGCCGCAAGGACGCTCACATCCCCGCCGACACCGTGAAGGCTGCGGTCCAGACCGCCCATCCCGAGGTTCCGGTCTACATCTACGAAGCCTCTGGCCACGGCTTCAACAACGACGGCCGGCCCGACTCTGACCCGGCCGACGCCGACCTGGCCCGGCGGCGCACGGTCGCGCTGTTCGAGGCGAACGGAGCGGCCTGACCGTGGGCGAGCGGATCCGTCTGACCACGAAGACCGGCGAGCCTCTGGCGGCGTACCACGCGCCCGCCACGGAGGCGCGGCGAGGCGGTCTGGTGATCCTGCACGCCATCTGGGGCGTGACGCCGCACATCCGGGAGCTGAGCGATCAGCTTGCCGCGCAAGGCTACGAGGTGATCGCCCCGTCACTGCTCGACGGAACCGATCCCTTCCCCGAGCACAACACCCACTTCCCGATCCTCGACGAACGGCTGGCGAGGGGCAAGGCCTCCGGCTGGGGCGAAGGCTGCGTGGGCCGGATCCAGGCGGCGATCGACGCCCTGGCGGGGCCGGTGTTCCTGTTGGGCTTCTGCTTCGGCGGCAGCAGCGCCTGGGTGGCGTCCTGCTTCTGCGACGGACTGACGGCCGTCAGCTGCTTCTATGGCGGCAATATCATCGACCATGTGGCCGACAGGCCAAGGGTCCCGACCATCCTGCATTTCGGCAGGACAGACGAGACCATCCCTCCGACCGACGTCGAGGCGATCGCGGCGGCCCATCCGGAGCTGCCGATCTGGCTATACGACGCCGGCCATGCCTTCGTGGCGCCCGGCCCGGGCCATCACGAGGACAGCGCCAGACTGGCCATGCTCCGCACGCTGCAACTGTTCCAGCGCGCCGGCGGGACGCGGGGCGAGGTCTAGCTACTTCGCCGGCACGGCGCCGCCGGCGGGCCAGTCGCTGTCCCCGAGACGCACGAGGTTCATTTCGAAGACCGGGCGTGGCGGCTGTCCCTCGACCACGTACTCACCGATCTCGCGCCAGGCGCCGTCCTTGATCACCGCCGTGTAGCGGATGGTCGCGTTCGGCCCGGCGGGCGTGGTCCATACATAGCCGTCGGCCGTGGCTGTCAGGGGAAAGTCGCCCGACCGTCCCTGTGCCCAGGAACTGAGCGTGTAGGCCTTCCTGGCGGGATCGTAGGAAAGGACACCCAAGGCGTTGAAGCCGACCGTGCCGTCGGCGTTGTAGCCGCGTCCCTCCAGGACCCGCACCGACCCGCCGAGGAAGGTCCCGATGCGCTCGGTCTGGGTCACCTCATGGCGCGTTCCGGTCTGATCGATCGTCCAGGCCGGGCCGCGCCAGACGCCGTCCATGACCGACAGCGCCTTCATCGCCTCGGTCTGGGCCGCGCGGGTCGCCGCCGGATCATACTGGGCGAGCGCCGGGGCGGCGACGGCAAGGGACAGCGAGGCGGCAGAGGCCGCGAACAGCAAACGACGCATCGGACGTCCTCCCTGACGTGAAACTTCGTTACTTTGTCTAGCAAAGCACTCTATGTCAAGCGAGAGGCCTGCGCCCGCGGGCTCGGCGTCGTAGCAGCGCCCTGGACCAGATAAGCAGCGGAATTGCCCCGTAGGTGAATCCCGGCAGCCACGGGGCCGCAAGAAGCGGTCCCACGGCCGCCAGCAGGGCCGACGCGACGCCGACCAGGACCAGGATGATCCAGATGGCGGCGAAATCCCTGGCGTCCTCGACCGCCTTGCCCGCGATGCCGAGCCGTTCGGCGTTCCTGACGCCGTGGTGGAACAGGGCGGCATAGAGGGTGGCCAGGAGGGCGAACCCGGCGCCGTAGACGACGTACAACTGCTGCAGGTCGGCGAAGTTGGCGATGATGCCGTTGCCGGGCAGCCGTCCGCCCGACATCCAGAAGAAGAACGAACCGGTCAAAAGCCGGAGGGGATAGACGTAGACCAGCACGGTGAAGACGATCGCCAGACTGAGCAACTGGATGACCGTGTCCCGCTCGCATGTCAGGCGCCCGAAGGCCTTGTGGCCGAACCAGAAGAGACTGATCAGCGCGAAGGCGAACGCCGAGGCGGGAATCCTGCCGATGGCGTCGCGCAGATCCTCAAGGTTGGCCGGCGGCGACGCGGTGGCGATGACCAGCAGCGTAACGGCGAAGGCGAAGGCCGCATCGACGAAGGCGTCGAGCCGATTGGCGGCGTGAAGCTCGCGGTCGCGCTTTTCATCCATGGCGTCTCCCCCCAAGCCGGTGAAGCCTATGACAGAACCGCGATCTCGTCAGCCGCGCAGCACGCGGCCGGCGACGACGTCCAGTCTCCGGACCAAGGCGGCGTCGCGGGCGTCGGGCGCGGTGATGATCGCGCTGTCCAGCGCGCGATCGATCGGCGAGGCCGGACGTTCGGCGGGCAAGGCCCGGGCCAGGTTCCAAATCAGCCCCTGGGCCCTCGCTGTATTGGCGCGCATGACGTCGAGGATCTGCGACACCTCGACGGCCGCCTCTCCCGCCCGCCAGCAGTCATAGTCGGTGACCATGCAGATCGAGGCGTAGGGCAGTTCGGCCTCCCGGGCGAGGCGGGCCTCGGGCATGTTGGTCATGCCGATCACGGCGCAGCCCCAGGACCGGTAGAGCACGCTTTCGGCGCGGGTCGAGAACTGCGGGCCCTCCATCGCCAGATAGGTCCCGCCCTCGACGACGATCGCCCCGGCCGCGCGGCCGGCTTCGGCGGCCAGGGCGGACAGGCGCGGACAGACGGGATCGGCCAGCGAGACATGCGCCGTCAGGCCTTGGCCGAAGAAACTCGCCGGCCGCCCCACCGTGCGATCGATGTACTGGTCGACGGCGACGAAGGTCCCAGGCGCCAAATCCTCGCGCAGGGAGCCTACGGCTGACAGCGACAGGACATCAGTGCAGCCGGCGCGCTTGAGGGCCTCGATGTTGGCGCGGGCGTTGATTTCGCCGGGCGGAATGCGGTGGCCCGGTCCGTGCCGCGGCAGAAAGACGAGACGCACCGCGCCGATGCGGCCGATGACGAGATCCGCGGACGGCGGCCCAAAGGCGGTTTCCACGCTCAGGTCGTCGCGGTCCTCGAGGCCGTCGAGATCATACAGCCCCGATCCGCCGATCACCCCCAGCGTCCACCCCGCCATGCTCGCCCCATCCTATGCCCAAGTGCGAACGAATTCCGACAGATTGGGCAGGAAGTCTATGGCTGCGTGCAGGACGACCAGCAGTCCGAGGCTGCGCGTGCGGGCCCAGATGACCCCGAACAGCAGCGCGATGGGCGACAGGGTGCCGACGCAGTAGGCGATGATCTGCGGCAGGCCGCTGATCGCGTCGCCGCCGGTCTCAGGCCGCAGATAGAGGCCCGGCACATGGGCCAGCGCGAACAGCAGGGCGCCGATGACGATGGCCCCGGCCTCGGATTTTAGGAAAGCCGCGAGCCGCGTCTGCAGCACCGCGCGGAACAGGAACTCCTCGGTCAGGCCGGCTTCCAGCGCCATCCAGACGAAGGCGCCCGGCGCGGCCCACAGGAAGACCGACGGCGCGACATCGAGGCCGGAGATCTGCTTGAGGCTCGGCGAGACGACCATCATCAGCGCCGAGAAGACCAGCGTCAGGATGATCATCAGCGGCCAGACGCCCTTGGCGCCGAACCGCGGCGCCAGCAGCGGCATGACCTTGGCCCCGACGAGCTTGAGCACCAGGATCGGAATTGCAATGTGGATGGCCAGCTTCACCGCCAGCATCACCAGCTCGTAGGCCTGGCTGCCGGGCGCAAGGGTGTCCTTTACGACAGTGAACAGCCAACCCAGACCGACGACGGCGTAGATCGCCAGCCAGACGATGACCGCACCGAGCTCGACGCCCGGCCTCGCGACCGCGATCTCGGCCGGCCCGGCCTTGCGGGTGAAGTACCAGACGACAGGCGGCAGCAGCACACCGAACAGCGCGCCGATGACGATCGAGTCGGAGGCGTCGCCCGCCTGGAGCCGTACATAGACGGCGACCGCCCACACGGCGGCGTACACAGGGGCCCACGGGGCCCGTTTCATCATTGCAGTCGCCTTGGCCATCGTTCGCCCTCCCGGCCCGCCTGTTCCCGACGGTCGCCCCTCGTTCCACCGTGGCCTGGCCGACACAACTTAGCGATTGGTCATGATCACGGGACGCGTTCTAAGAAGGATCGTGCCACGCCCCGCCGCCCTCTTCGCCGCCAGCGTCCTGACCGTGGTCTCCACGCCCTCGCAAGGCCGCGCCGCCGAGACGGCCTGCTGGTTCGAAAACGGCGCGGTCGTGGTTCCGGCGGAGATCGGCGGCGTCGCCGGTGATTGGCTGCTCGACCCGTCGTCCGCGCACACCCTGCTGCACGACACGCGCGCCGACATGGAAGGGCTGCCGAGGACGTTCACCGCCGCCGGGCGTCTGGCGGACCTGACGCTGCCCCCGACGGCCGTGACCGTGGCCGATCTTGACGACCGGGCGCCCGGATTCGCCACGCCGATCACCGGCGTCATCGGGGCGGACCTGCTCAGCCGGTACACGATCGATCTGGCGTTCGCGCCATGCCGGGTGCGCATCCACGCCGGCCGGGCGCCCGGGCTGGCTCACGCCCGCGCGCTTCCGCTGGTGCTGGTGCACGGCATGCCGGCGGTCCGCGCGGCGGTTTCGGACGATCGGCGAGCCCGCGCTGGCCTCTTCGCCGTCGACTGGGGTTCGCGGGCGGCGGTCCGGCTGGCCGACGCCGACCTGCGGCCGGCCGCCACGGGCCTGGATCCGACGCCGCGCCGCCTCGCGCCCGCGCGGCTCAGGGCGCTGTCAGTCGACGGGCGGCTGTATGAAGAGGTGTCGGCCGCCACGGCCGAAGGCCTCGACCCCGCCCTGGCCGGCGCGTTGGGCCTGGAGTTCTGGGCGCGCTGGCGGCTGCGGCTCGACATCGCCGGCGGCGCGCTGTGGCTGGTCCCCCAATGAGAAAGGGCCCGGGATCGCTCCCGGGCCCTCCTCGATAGCAAGGACTCTCGCCCTAGTGGCTCTCGTTCCTCCAGACGCGGCGATAGCTCGCGTACAGCAGACCGGCGAACAGCACGAGGAACACCATCACCGCGGCGCCCATCTGCTTACGCTCTTCCAGCTTGGGCTCGGCGGCCCACATCAGGAAGGCGGCCACGTCCCGCGCCTGGTTCTTGAGCGTCGACTTCGTTCCGTCGTCGAACTCCACCTTGCCCGGCGCCAGGGGCGCGGCCATGGCGATGGCGCCGCCCGGGAAGTACTTATTGTAGTGCAGGCCCGGGGGCGGCTCGTGCCCGTGGGGCGCGGCGCCGTAGCCCTGCATCAGGGCGGCCACATACTCGGGACCGCCGGCGCGGGCCTTGGCGATCAGCGACAGGTCGGGCGGCAGGGCGCCGCCGTTGCTGGCCTTGGCCGCCACGTCGTTCGGGAACGGCTTGGGGAAGCGGTCGGCCGGCGTGCCCGGACGCTTGATCGGATCGCCGGTCTCGCCGTCGATGTCGTCGATCTGGGCCTCGGCGGCGATCGCCTTCACGTACGGGTTGTCGTTCGACGTCTCGTACTTGGGATCATAGAACGGGCCGCCGCGGTCGCCGAGGTTGCGGAACGACAGCAGGTTCATGCTGTGGCAGGCCGAGCAGACCTCACGGTAGACCTTGTAGCCGCGTTGCAGCTGGGCCTGATCGTACTTGCCGAACGGGCCTTCGAAGCTGAAGGCGACGTCCGGAGCCTTTTCAGCGTTGCTCGCCGCGAGGGCCGAACCGCCCATCAGGACCAGAGCCGCCGCCAGCAGGGTGACTTTGCGCAGCATCGGGGCTCAGTCCTTCTTGTCGGAGTCGCCGAGCACCGGCGAGGAGATGGTTTCGGGAACCGGGCGCGGCTTCTCCGTCAGACCCAGCACCGGCATCACCACCAGGAAGTAGGCGAAGTAGTAGAGGGTGGCGATACGCGACAGCCAGACCCAGCTGTTGAGATCGGACTCAAGCACCTTGATACCCGTCTCAAGGCCCGGGATGACCTGATCGTCGGGCAGCTTGGCGCCGCAGAAGCCGAGGATCACGCAGATCACCAGGAAGATGACGAAGTACAGCTGCGCCTGCGGCCGGTACCGCATCGACTTGACCTTCGAGGTGTCCAGCCAGGGCAGCGCGAACAGGCAGGCGATGGCGCCGAACATGGCCAGAACGCCCATCAGCTTGTCCGGGACGGCCCGCAGGATCGCGTAGAACGGCAGGAAGTACCACTCCGGCACGATGTGCGACGGCGTCACCAGCGGGTTGGCCGGCACGTAGTTGTCGGCATGGCCCAGGGCGTTGGGCATGTAGAAGACGAAGATCGCGAACAGCACCAGGAAGACGCTCATCGCGAAGCCGTCCTTCACCGTCGCGTACGGGGTGAAGGGCACGGTGTCGGCCTTCGACTTGGGCTCAACGCCGGTCGGGTTGTTCTGGCCGACGACGTGCAGCGCCCAGATGTGCAGGATCACGACGCCCGCGATCATGAACGGCAACAGGTAGTGCAGCGAGAAGAAGCGCTTCAGCGTCGGCTCGTCGACCGCGAAACCGCCCCACAGCAGGGTGGTGATGGTCTCGCCGACGATCGGGAAGGCGCCCAGCAGATTGGTGATCACCACCGCGCCGTGGAAGCTCATCTGGCCCCAGGGCAGGACGTAGCCCATGAAGGCCGTGGCCATCATCAGCAGGTAGATCACACAGCCCAGAAGCCACAGGATTTCGCGCGGCGCCTTGTAGGAGCCGTAGTAGAGCCCGCGCAGCATGTGCAGGTAGACGGCGATGAAGAACATCGACGCGCCGTTGGCGTGGATGTAACGGATCAGCCAGCCGTAGTTGACGTTCCGCATGATGTGCTCAACCGAGTTGAACGCACCCGCGGCGCTGGGCGTGTAGTGCATCGCCAGCACAACGCCGGTCAGGATCTGCACGCCGAGGCAAAGGCTCAGGATGCCGCCGAAGGTCCACCAGTAGTTCAGGTTCCGCGGCGTCGGGTAGTCGACGAAGCTGTCCCAGACCAGGCGGCCGACGGGCAGGCGCGCGTCCATCCAGCGGGAGAACGCATTCTTGGGTTGATAGGTCGAATGTCCGCTCATCTACGTCAGCCGATCTTGACCTTGGTGTCGGAAAGGAAGGCGTACTCGGGCACCACCAGGTTCTTGGGCGCCGGGCCTTTGCGGATACGACCGGAGGTGTCGTAGTGCGAACCGTGGCAGGGGCAGAACCAGCCGCCGTAGTCGCCGCCGCCCACGGTCGGCACGCAGCCGAGGTGCGTGCAGGAACCCACCAGCACCAGCCACTGGGCCTTGCCGTCCTTGTGGCGCTCTGCGTCCGGCTGCGGATCCGGCATCGGATCGTGATCACCCTTCACCGCCGCGTCGATCTGCGCCTGGGTGCGGTTGCGGATGAACAGCGGCTTGCCGCGCCAGTTGATCGTCACCTGCATGCCGGCCTCGACCTTGGTCAGGTCGTACTCGACGCTGGCCAGGGCCAGGGTATCGGCGGACGGGTTCATCTGGGCGATGAACGGCCAGGCGACAGCCCCCGCGCCGACGCCGGCGGCGGTGATGGCGGCGATATGAATGAAGTCGCGCCGGTTCGGGTCTTTGCCCTCAGGACCGGGGTCGTTCTCGGCCACGTTAGATCACCCTTCGATATGCCGCGTCAGAGGAGGTGAGCGGCCTGAAATGAGTTTCGGAAGCAGCGCCCGAGGCGCACGCGAGTCACCCCCGCCGCCCCGTCGTTGTCCCGTGGCGTGACCGATTAGTGCGCGTCACGCCCTTTTTCAACAGACCATGTCGGGAATATGGATTTCCGCGCTGCATGGACGCACGCTGACAAGGCTGTAGAAGGCCCGCCATGACCCAAGTCAATCTCCTGGAAGACCGCAAGACCCGGGCCCGCGAATGGTTCGAATCCCTCCGCGACCGGATCCACTCAGCCTTCGAGGCGCTTGAGGACGAGGCTCCCGCCGACCTCTATCCGGGCGCGCCCGGCCGCTTCGAGCGCAAGCCCTGGGTGCGCGAGGCGGGCGGCGGCGGCGTCATGGGCATGATGCACGGCCGCTTCTTCGAGAAGGTCGGCGTCCATACCTCCGTCGTCCATGGAACCTTCACGCCGGAGATGGCCAAGACCATTCCTGGAGCGGATGAGGATCCGCGCTTCTTCGCCACCGGCGTCTCGCTGATCGCCCACATGCGCAGCCCGCGGGTGCCGGCCGTGCATATGAACACCCGCTTCATCTGCACCACCAAGGGCTGGTTCGGCGGCGGCGGCGACCTGACCCCGCTGCTCGGCTACCAGCGCGAACAGGACTTTCCCGACGCGGTCGCCTTCCACGCGGCGTTCAAGGCGGCCTGCGATCGCCATGATCCGGCCTGGTACGAGAAATACCGGCAGTGGTGCGACGAGTACTTCTTCCTGCCGCACCGGAACGAGCCGCGCGGAATCGGCGGCATCTTCTACGATCACCACGACAGCGGCGACTGGGATCGCGACTTCGCCTTCACCCGCGACGTTGGCGAAGCCTTCCTCGACATCTATCCGAAGATCGCGCGCGGCCGCATGCACGAGGCCTGGACGCCTGAGGAACGCGAGGAACAGCTTGTGCGTCGCGGCCGCTACGTCGAGTTCAACCTGCTCTACGATCGCGGCACGACCTTCGGCCTGAAGACCGGCGGCAATGTCGACTCGATCCTCAGCTCGATGCCGCCCGAGGTGAAGTGGCCGTAGCGTCCTGAAACGCCGACGTCAGTACGCCATTCCCTGCGCGACCGCCTTCAGCCGCTCCACCGCCGCCAGCTTGTCGTCGATGAAGTCGAGGTCGATCCACCAGGCTTCGACCTCCTTCAGCACCTGGCCGACCATCGGACCCTTCGGCACGCCGGCGGCGATGACTTCCTCCCCGGTCAGCGGGAAGGGCGGCGCGGTCCAGCTTTCGGCCAGCGGAATCAGCGCCCGCCACTGCGGCGCGGCGGCGTCTCGGTCCGAAGCGGCCCAGGCCAGCTTCACCCGGTCCACGAAGGCGCGAACGCCGATGGCGTAGACGGCGCGGCGCGTCTCGCGCGGGCTCATCCAGGAGACGACGCGCGGCTCGCGCCCGGCGGCGGCGATCAAGCGGTCCTTCAGCGCGTTTGAAAGGCGAAGCCGTTCGGCGACATCCTGCGCGACCTTCGGATCGTCGGGAATCATCGCCGCCAGGCGCAACTCGGGATCGTTCTCGAACAGTTGCTCGGTCTCGATCTCGACCAGCCTCTCGAAGCGGGTCAGGGCCTTCACCTGCGGCATCACCGCGCCGAGGATGCCCGTGGCGGCCATCAGCCGGAGCGAGGCGCGCGGATCATCGGCGGCGAGCAGCTTGAGCAGCTCCTTCTGTGTCCGCTCGGCGGCGCGGCCCGACAACATGCCCTTGAGCGCCTTACAGGCCGCGAGGGCGGCCGCGTCGGGCTCACCCTTGCCGTACCAGGCTTGGAACCGGAAAAAGCGCAGGATCCGGAGGTAGTCCTCGCGGATGCGGGTCATGGGATCGCCCACGAAGACGATCCGGCCCGCCAGTGCGTCGGCCACACCCTGACCGGTCGGATCGAAGATGCGGCCGGTGGCGTCGGCGTAGAGGGCGTTCAGCCGAAAGTCGCGGCGAACGGCGTCCTCGCTCCAGTCCTGGGTGAAGGCGACCACGGCGCGGCGGCCGTCGGTCGAAACGTCCTTGCGCAGGGTCGTAATCTCGAAAGACTTGCCGGCGACGACCGCAGTGACGGTGCCATGGTCGACGCCGGTGGGCACGACCTTGATCCCGGCTGCCTCCAGCGCTTCGGTCACCTGGTCGGGCGTCAGGGTGGTGGCGATGTCGATGTCGTCGATCGGCTGCCGGAGCAGCGCGTTGCGCACGCAGCCGCCGACGAATCGGGCGCAGCCGGCGAAGCCGCGCGCTTCCAGCGCCTCGATCACCGCGCGCGTGGCAGGCAGGCTCATCCAGGGCTGGACGCCGATGGTGTCAGGAAGGGTCACTGTCGAGGAACTCATGCCGAACGGCTTAAGGCGCCAATTTGGGTAAGGAAAGTGAGCAGGGCGTCCCTTTCGCGCTTAGGCGATCGCCGCGCCGTACAGCCGGTCGTAGAGCGCGCGCAGCATCCCGGCCGTCGCGCCCCAGATCAGCTGGTTCTCCCAGGTCATGGCGTAGAAGTGGCGGCGCTGACCGTCGGGCATGTCGTAGTGGCGGCGCTCATGGTTCGTCGGGTCCATCAGGAAGCCGAACGGCGTCTCGAAGATGTCCGCCACCTCATGCGGGTTGGGCGTCAGCGGCAGGTCCGGCGGCACGAAGGCGACGACCGGCGTCACCAGGAAGCCGGTGCCGGTGCGATAGCTGTCGAGATAGCCGAGCGGCTCGACGAACGACCGGTCGAGACCGATTTCCTCCTCCGCCTCGCGGAGTGCGGCGTCGGTGTGG
>ERZ761607.2471-NODE-2471-length-19927-cov-42.067733_pt1 | contig 19927 bp, 9 predicted proteins | sample MGYA00511164_ERZ761607 | MGnify/ENA primary metagenome ERZ761607 (study PRJEB28899, sample SAMN02445080) | bioreactor sludge metagenome | biome: EBPR sludge | place: Australia: Brisbane, Thorneside Wastewater Treatment Plant | collected 2011-06-22 ... | reverse complement strand
CAAGCGTGTAGCGGACTTCCACCGCCAAGTCTGCGCACATGCCGGGCGCACAAAAAAAGGCCACATCGTTTCCAATGCAGCCTTTTCTGTAAGATAATGGAATCTTAGTTGTATCCCGGATTTTGGACTAATTTATTATTGGTGTCCATTTCACGCTGTGGGATTGGTAGCACCAGGTTGTTTGCACTAAACGGTGTAGCCCCAACAACACCTTTGGTGCGTTTGATATCATGGACTTGGTGCCCCTCAAAGGCCAGTTCCAACTTACGTTCTTTCAAGATGTCATTCAGTGTTACCGCTACCAAGCCTGAGAGGCCAGCACGTTGACGGATGCGATTAACATCGTCTTTGGGAGCAGCACCTGTTGTTGTACCTAAACGTTGGTTACACTCAGCACGAGTCAGGTACATCTCTGCCAAACGAACGATCGGTACATCACCATATTGATCGGCAAACTTTAGGGTAAAAACACGGCTGTTTACCGTCTCGAAGAACCGACCACGCTGGTCGGCAGCTTCATATAGGGCAAGGTGTTTGGTTTGAACACGGATGTCGCCACGCCCCTGGTTATCTGTGGAGGCATAAAATGTGTTCATATTGTTCACCCCGTCTTGTTCGGAAACAATGATGCTAAAGATTATCTCCGGACTTGCCGTATCATCAGCAAAAGCTTCCTCAAAAGAAGGCGTAAGACCATAGTTTCCCCCACTAATTACGCTATTGGCGACATCGCGGGCTGTAGCATAATTGCCTTGCATCAGATAAACCCGAGATAGCATGGCCCGAGCAGCATCTTTGGTTACAACACCGTCTTCGACATCCGTGGGCAAGAGTGTTACCGCTTTGCCGAGGTCTTCCAACACTTGTGCATATACTGCTGCAACGGTATTTCTGGGTTTATAATCTGCCTCGGTGACGGCAAGCGTGGGCGTCAAGACTAATGGTACAGCCAAGTTTGTATTGTTGTCTCCGTCTCCCCAAGCCTTTCCAAATAACCGAGCCAGTTCAAAATAGACTACCCCCCGAATAAAAAGGGCCTGCCCTTCAAAATATGCCTTATCCGCCCCACTCACTTTGTCTAAGGCAGCCAGCACATGGTTTGCACGGTTAATGGTGGCATAGCCTTGCGCCCAAATGTCTCGTACATCCACATTGGAAGTCGTAATTGTTTTCCGGTAGAATTCGTCGAGCGTGGTATAGGTTCCACCAAACACGACTTCGCGGTCATCACCCAGTAATTCGCCGGTATATTGTACCGCACCGCCATAGAATACCCCGCTGCTTAGGCCGTCGAAGGCCCCTGTCAGCGTTACACGCACATCATCCGCCGTTAGTAAGGCCGTTTTGTCGTCAATACTTAAGACGGGATTTACATCCAACATTTGGTCACAAGCAGAAAGTCCGAGTGCAAGAACGCCTGCCATCAACCAGTTTTTAAAGTTTTTCATGATATTGTTCATGGTTAAAGATGGAAGGGTTAGAATCCGAGGTTAATCCCAACGAGAACCGTTTTCGGTTGAGGTGGGGAATAAAAATCGTATCCTTGGGCAATATTCGTTACGATGTCGTCCGCATTCACTTCCGGATCCCAGCCTGTATAATTCGTGAGGGTCCAGAGGTTATACCCACTTACGTATAAGCGAGCCGCACTTACACGGGCTTTTTTGAGCCATTGAACGGGGACATTGTAGGACAAAGTAGCTGTACGCAAGCGCAAGAATGAACCATCCTGAATAAAACGGCTGGACGCTTGTGCGCCATTGTTATAATACAAACGGGCTTGTGGTACATCGGTATCGGTATTGGTGGGTGTCCAAGAATCCAACTGATCCACAGTTTGGTTATCCTCAAAACGGCCATTTGCCGAGGAGAAACGCCCTGCGCCATAAAAGTTAATTTTGTTGCCATACTGACCGTTAAAGAATACCGAGAGTTCCAGATTGTTGTACCGGAAGGTATTCGTAACCCCTCCAATCCAAGTTGGTAGTGCACTCCCCACTACCACCCGTTGGGCTTTGCTGTAACTATTCGTCGTGCCACGATTAATGGTTCCGTCTGCATTTTTGGTATTTAAGTACCAAAGTGCATCACCATTTGCAGGATCCACACCTGCATACTCGACCGTAAAGAAAGCACCAAGCGGCTGGCCTTCTACGGCTCGGCTCATGGCGCTTAGCCCGCCTTCAATAATTTGGCCATCCAGATCTGTAATTTTGTTTTTATTATAGGCCAAGTTTATGCCCGTTGTCCATTGGAATGCTCCGTCCAAATTATTGGTATTGAGTACAAACTCCCAGCCATTATTCGTCAGTTTACCCACGTTTTGGGTTTGAATCAAAAACCCGGTAGAGGCTGGTACGTTTACGTTCAATAGAAGCCCTGTGGTCTTTTTGGCATAATAGTCAACCTCGCCATTGATTCGATTTTTGAAGAACCCAAAGTCCAAGCCAAAATCTGCCTGATTGGTGGTTTCCCAGCTTAGGTTCGGATTGGCCAATTGCGAGGGGCGTTGTCCGGGCTGACCATTGTATCCTGCATCGCCCGTAAAAAGCCCCAACTGAGGGAAGTTTCCGATTTCGGCATTACCCGTAATTCCGTAGCTGACACGGAGTTTCAAGAAGCTGATCAGTTTGTTACCTTTCAGGAAGGATTCATCAGAAAGTACCCAGCCAGCAGAAGCAGCGGGGAAGAAGCCATATCGGCTGTCACGACCAAAACGGGAGGAGCCATCCAAACGGGCACTCAGGCCGAGTAGGTATTTATCGGCCAGTTTATAATTGGTACGGGCAAAGTAAGAAACAAAGCGAAAGTCGGTTTGCGAAGAACTACCGTCGGTTTTTTTTGCGGCACTCGCAATGTAGCGATAGGCATCTGATGGAAAGTCTTGGCCTTCAGTATAACCAGTTTTGGTTTGGGATGCTTGGAAAGACGTTCCCAAGGTGGCATCCAACGCATGTTTTCCGCTAACGGTCCAATAGCTAAAGTAATTGTTGGTGTTCAGGTTTTCAACACGCACTGCGCGGTTGCGGGAAAGTCCTTGCAGAGCACCAAAGTTCCGGACAGTTTTGCTGTTATAATATTGTTCCTCGAATTGGTTCAGAATATCCACCCCAACTTCGGAACGGAAGGTAAGACCCTTCATAATCTGCAAGACACCATACACATTGCTGATATTCCGGTTGACGGATGTATTGTAATACGAGTTTCCAATATTGACGATCGGGTTATAATAGAGCGGAATGTTGCTATCTCCGGGTGGTGTTCCAACTGGAAGCCCCGTGTCTGGGTCCTTTTCGGGTGTCATGGGTGGAAGTGCCACCATCTGCATAGGGTTGTCGAACTGACGGTCCCCAGAAAGACGATTGTTCAAACTACGGGAAAGCCCCATATTGGCTCCCAGACGGAAACGATCGGACGCCTTGTGTTCGAGGTTCAGGCGCCCTGAAATCCGGTTCACGGCATTTCCCAAAATAATCCCTTTTTGGTCTAACCATTGTCCAGACACATAAAACGCCGTTTTGTCATTTCCACCACTGATGCTCAAGTCATACTGACTTTGTGGCGCATCTTGGAAAGCCAAGGCCCCCCAATCCGTATCAGCCTCATCCGAGGTGCCAAACGTTCCGAGGCTTTGGCTCTCAAAAAAGTCCTTCATGGCCGTCGTATAGGAGTCATTGGCGTTGGGGTCTATTTTCTCGATTGCATCGGAGTTACCCGCCGCTTTGAGGTAATAGTCAATATATTGTTCGGTATTCAGAAACTTAACCACGCGGGTGGGTTTACTATTTCCGGCAGAATAGCCAAATTGCACATTGGTTTTTCCACTTGAACGTCCCTGTTTGGTCGTAATGAGAATAACGCCATTGGCCGCACGAGAGCCGTAGATAGCACCGGCAGAAGCGTCTTTCAGCACCTCAATAGAGGCGATGTCTTGTGAGTTGAGGTCCACCAACGGGTTGGTATCGCCGCCGCTTAGCGAGAGGTCATTATTGGTGATCGGGATCCCATCCACCACAAAAAGGGGTTGATTCGAGGCCGTGACAGAGGAAGGCCCACGCACACTGATGCGTACTGCTTGTCCTAGCTTACCACTACCTGCATTTACTTGTACACCGGCAGCCTTGCCCTGAATGGCTTGATCTACCCCAAAAACAGGTACATCCTGAATATCGGCAGATTTAATTTTGGCGATATTTCCGGTTACTTCGCGTTTGATTTGTGCACCAAAACCGGTAACCACCACTTCACCGAGGCTCTTGGTGTCGGTGACGAGCGCTATATTGATTTCGGAGCGGCCATTTACAGAAACTTCTTGCGTCAGGTAGCCTACAAAACTAAATACCAATATTCTGTTTGCGGACAAACTGATACGATAATCCCCAGAAGCATTGGTCAGCACGCCATTCGTCGTGCCTTTTACGGTGACCGTGACACCGGGTAAAGGGGTGCCGTCATCGGCGGAAGTCACTTTTCCTGTTACTACACTTTGCGCCATTGTAGCGGGAGACAAGCATAGACAGAACAGGCCCAGTAACCATCTGGTCGTTTTACCTTTCATGTTATTAGGGTGTGTTTGGGTTTATAATGGGAGGTAAAGGATATACTTTACAAGATATGTTATAATCAGAGAAATATATTGAAAAAAGTGTCTATTTTTACATTTTTTTCTGCTCATAGTGTAAGATTGTATTGTCAAGAACACCAAAAGCAGTTTCTGCCATTTTATTGCCACGAGTATCTAACAGCGGGTTAATCTCGGCAATTTCCAGACAAATCACTTTCTCGCTATCTAAAAAACCCTTGATAATGGATTCAACCTCAGCCGGGTCAAAACCTTTCGAGACGGGAGTTCCGGTCCCATACGACACCAAATCACAGTCCATGCTGTCCACATCAAAGGAGATGTAAAGATCATCGCACGCTTCTAACCGCTCAAGGGCTTCTGACAAGCACGTTGTTAATCCTCGAAACCGAACTTCTGACACTGTAAAGTTTCGGATGTTTTGTGTGTGCATCAGGTGTACTTCTGGCAGTTCAGTATCTCGGACGCCCCAAAAAACGAGGTGTTCGGGTTTAATCTTGGCATTTGGTGTGCCAATTCGCTTCATCGCCTCCCAGTAATGGTCGGTATCATCACGCAGGTTGTTAATCTGACATGCCAAATTATCCTCGGCAAGGACAGCGGCAAGGGGCATACCATGAATATTTCCAGACGGAGACGTATAAGGCGAATGCAGGTCTGCATGGGCATCAATCCATACCACCCCCAAGGTTCGTTCTGGCTGTGCTGCTTTTAAACCACTGATTGTTCCCAGTGCAGAAGAATGGTCTCCGGAAAGCACCAACGGAAAAAAGCCTTCCTTCACGGTTTGTTTGACAACCTCGGTCACTCGACTACATTGTTCAAACACATGTCCGATACGTTTGGCAAAGGAGTTCCGGACCTTATCATAGACCGATTCGTTGTGCGTGGCAACATCATCGAATAAATGGCGATTAAAGAAATCGTTCTCACAGTTTATGGCCGCAATTTCAAGGGCGTCAATCCCCATATCGGATCCACGGGTACCGGCACCAATATCCGATCGGTTTTTAATGATTTTAAGCGTTTTTTGCTGCATAATATATATAGGGTATGATTAAAGTTCGAACTGGATGCGCCATGCAGATCCGGTCTAATCAAGCCGAAAGATGATCCCTTGAGAAGATCTTGGTTTTTTCACGTTTCAACGGCAGCATAAAGGCCCGTTGCATTGGTTTTTACAACGGACCATATGCCCTATTCAACACACACGCATCCTTGTTAGAACTACACACATTTAGACGCCGCGTATTCCTTTTTCCATAAGGATACCCACTAAAAGCCTCCTTTTCGGGCAGCTTCAAACTCAGCACCCGGCTTCCATTGGGGCCACGAACCATCCATCGCCAGCGTATAACCCAAGCGGAGGCATACCCGCATTTGTTGTACCATCCCCCCCATGGCCCACTTGGGGTCAAATTCATCCGCTGGTTGGTGATACCGTAGGGCAGTATATTCTGCCTCTGCTTGTTGTGCAAAACCTTGAGAACGGCCTATAAAGTTTTTACCACTATTGAGGAAGAACGCAGGAACCCCCACGCGTGCAAAAGAGAGTTGGTCGCTCCGGAAAAACAGTCCTGCATTGGGGTTCGGATCGGGAGATACGGTCATGCCTTCTGCCTTCGCTGCATCCCTCAGAAGGTGCAGCATCTGGCTGGTTTCGGCACCAATGCCCGATATATCGGTGGTACGCCCATGCACATTTCCCGAATCCACATTCAGATTTGCAACTATTTTATTCATTGGAAAGGTCGGATTAGCAGCATAATAGGCCGAACCCAATAGTCCTGACTCTTCTGCCGTCACCGAAAGAAACAGGACAGACCTTTTTGGAGGGTTAGCAGCTTGTTTAAGTGCTTTGGCCATCGTAAGCAACATAGCCACGCCAGAGGCATTATCCACGGCCCCATTATAAATAGCATCTCCTTTTTTATCTGGCTTCCCCACCCCTAAGTGATCGTGATGGGAAGTAAAAAGAATCGCTTCATTCGGTTTTTCGGTACCAGGTAACAAGGCCACCACATTGGTTCCCGAAAAATACCGCAAGGCATATTTCATCTCTGCCGTAACCGAAACAGGCAATACACGTGGCTTAAAGTTGCGGTCAGCCGCTTCGATAAACCATTGTTCTAACGTACTTCCACTGGCAATGGCCAACTTTTCTCCCATTTCTTGGGAAATCCAAGATTTTAATTCAAGCGAATTCAGTGGCGGGGTTGCAAATTGGATCTGTTCACGGGCAGCACCGTTGCCTACGACTGCAAAAGGATAGCTGGCTGTTGGCGTAGTATGGATTAGTAAAATACCTTTGGCGCCCTTTCGCCGTGCTTCTTCTTGCTTATACGTCCAACGTCCAAAGTAGGTAAGGGTGTCCCCTTTAAAGCGACTCGGCTCTTCAGAAGTCGGAGGCGGGTCATTAACAAAAGAAACCAATATTTTACCGCGCACATCTATACCCTTAAAATCGTCCCAATTGCTACCAGATGCAGAAATACCATACCCTACAAAAACCAATTCGCCCGAAGTAGCAACCCGCTCGCTGGCCAAGTCGGTGGAAGCCGTAAATGCCGTGCCGAATTCACCCGAAAAGGCTCCGTTGGGGCCTTCAAATGTCAATGGTTTCACCACCGTTGGCGTAGAACCCAAGAGCGGTACTTCCTGAAACCAAGAACCGTCTTTTGCGCCCGGAGCCAATCCCAACGCCTTAAATTGATCGGAAATATAATGCACCGCCCGTTTTTCGCCCTCTGTTCCCGTACCACGCCCTTCCATCATATCGCTGCTCAGGGTTTTAAGGTGGGTACGAACCGTAACCGAGTCTATACTGTTAAGGAAATCAACATTATAATGTGAAGAAGGCGTCTTTATGGCTGGCTTGCCCGTAGAACAAGCCACCAACCAGCCACTTATGGCGAGAACCAATAGTTTTTTCATGTAGCTACAAGGTTTAATGGGATTGAAGGGTAATATACCCCGCCCCTGTAAACGGATCAAGGTATTCATATGATCCGTTTGGTTGAAATTTGGCATAGGTATGACAGATTGCCCTCGAAGATACCCAATGCCGATTCAGGCTTGGCCGTAGATGTATTCTTTTCGTGGCGTGCCCCGCTCCTATAATACCATTTCATGAAAGTACACGCTACATACCACCTGAACAGGCCCGATAGATCATCAATGAACCATCCGAGAATATGCCACCTACTTGAGGGCTTATCCATTATAATTGTTGTTTAACGATCATAACAAAGCTATTTTAGCATTTATATAGGACAACAGAACACAAATACTGCATAACGACTATAAAAAATATGGTAACCATGAAACAACCTCTTTTGATCTTAAGTTTTTTGTTTCCATTTTTCTCTATGGCACAACCTGGGGCTATTCCACCAAATGTGTTTCCGAAAGAAGCCTTTACTTTTAAAAACATTCAAAAAACACCTTGTAATTGCGATCCTAATTACCCAAATACACCATGGGTTTGTGATGCCTATGATTATGAAATGACACCAGGTTATGACAAACTCCAGCGCAGCATTTATTTAGGGCCAGATCGCCCTAACTGTTGGGATAAACTAGTATTATTCCATTATACAAATCCAAATACTCAAACAGTTTATATCCGCTTTGTTCAACCTGAAACAGGTTGGCCTTCATCATCTGTCATGTACTACTATTATCCCGATGAAATCGTTTTCTCATGGTGGGAAGAACGGGAAGGGGCACAGATTTTATTGGACGAAAAAAAATTCAACAATCCTTTTACTCAAAGCGGATTTAGCGAAGACACAATCTTACAGCCTAAATTAAAAATAAATGGCAATTCGAATAAATCAATTTTCAAAATAAATAGCAATGCCAATATTAAAAATCTTAGGCTTTTTTATGGAGCGATTCCTTATAGAAATGACTTTATGTACGATATAGACTCAGGAACTTTAAAACTAATTAAAGAAAGTGATCACGAAATAATTTATGAATACACACATCCTATAAAAGCACATCCAAATATTAAGAATTATTTTTTTTCAATTGCAGACAACAGTGCTATTATTCCCGCAAATCCTCCATACCCAGAACAGCCTTTTTGGCTTTACTCTGTTTACTTTATTCATGAAACTCCATCCATTAAACTCTCTATCATCCAAGAACAAAATGGCGTAGAGAAAATCATCAATACCACCGAATTTAATCAGCAATCTGAATTTAACGAAATTTTAAAAACAAAAATTGCCACCGATGCTTCTACGTCAACGCTGATCAGAATAAGTAGCGAAGAACCAATTGACCATCTAAAACTGAGGATCATCTCCTTACCTAAGTCAAGTGCAACCAATACCGATAAAGAGATTATGGGTGAATTGAAGGTAGAAAAATCAACCCCTAAAGAAGTAACATATCGTTATATCCATCCAAGTTTTATAGACCCAGCCATTAAAGATCTGGCACTGGATCTTTACAGCGAAGCATCCGGATACGAAACTTCTATATATCAACCTATCTTTAAACTAACCCCACCTCCTACTTTATTGCTACATGGTTTATGGTCAAATGGCTCTATTTGGATTGATCTACCACAAAGGTTAGCAACGACAGGACATAATTTAAGACTGGTCCGTCGTGTTACATATCCTAATGGTGCTTCTTTTAAAGACAATGCATTCGTACTAAGGTCTAATATTGATGTATTATTAACTACTGCATTATTCCAAAATGTTTTGGCTACAAAAGTAAATGTGGTCGCGCACAGCATGGGCGGTTTATTAGCCAGGCAATATATCCAGAATGCAAACTTCAAAAAAGATATTAACAAATTAATTACACTCAATACTCCACACTCAGGCTCACAAATAGCCAATATAATTGACAGTGACCAGTCTCTAAAATTTTTCTTGGGTTTTGTACTTAGTATCCCCAAAGAAGGAGCTCTTGAAAACTTACGAGTGAATAGCACTGCCATTAAAGCTCTTAATCAAAATCCAACTCAAAACATGAATGAAGTATTGGTACATGGTATTGTTTCCGAAAAACCTTTTGATAATTCGTGGATCTCGAAAAAAGTTGAATCTATTGCTTCACAAACAGCATTACTCAAACTTTGTTCAGATGTCAATGCTACAGAAGTGGACTTTAACCGATGTCTAAGAGAAAAAGTATTTAAAGAACCAAATGATTGGATTGTTGGCATATCCAGCCAGGGAGGTGGCTTACCACTCGCCAATACTACTTATTTTTCTGGAATAAATCACATGGAAGCCCATACAGCCCCAGCAGTTATACAACGGGTAACCGATTTATTGAATGAAAAAAATTCTTCCTCCTCTTTTTCACGTGCTGGATACAACCCAGTGGTACTTGCACCACCAGATGGATTTAACCAAACATTATCCAAAAAAACAACGGGGGGTATTAAAATTACATACCCTATACGTGACCAACAAATACGTACATCCTCAACATTAAATGTAAACGTCGAAGGAAGTTCCGATATAAAGAATTTATTATTCGCTTTTGCGAGCGACTCTCTTGGCGTGAACTCACAAATATTACTTAATGCATCAAAAGGCTCCTTTCCTATTGTTATTCCTGATAAATTAAACCAACCACTCAAATTATTAATTATTGGTTTTGATGCCACTGGAGGCATAGTAGGAGACACCCTCACGGTTCAAATCAGTAGTTCCGTTTCTTCTAATTTTGAAGCCCCCCCAAAAGAAAACCAATTTACAGTTGCCCCAAATCCTTTTCAAAACAAGATCGAAGTTCAGTGGGATAAAACCTTGGAAGGTGAATTAACTTTATATGATGTTCTGGGAAGAGAAGTTTGGTCTCAAAAAGTTTCTGGCGAAAGAATTAACACCGATTTATCGTTTTTGGGTGCTGGAATCTATTTTCTACGACTGGAATACGATGGACGGTTTCATGTTGTCAAAATTACTAAAAAAGAATAAAATATACTTTCTTCGCGTAAACGCCTTCCAATCGGGTGCATTTCAACACTTCATGGCAGGTGAAAATACAGTTCCGCAGGAGCAACATAATGATAGAATGATGTCCATTAATGTTTTATTTAGCTCCAGGGGAGCAATACTGTTGAAACGTATTTATTTTATTCTGCCCCTATGGGGCTTGGGGAAGGTGGTTTTGTTTGGTTTATTATGATGTCGCCCCTACGGGTTTTCTATACATTTTTTTCATTCAACCCATAAAACTCACAAAGTACAGTTGAACACTTCCAAAAGTACCTCCGTGAACACCTCTTCCACCTTTTATACTGGCAGATGGATCCTCCTATGATAGCGCCCCTATGGAGTTTTTTAATGTATTTCTGCTACCGTAAGGATTATCAGTTGCATGTCGCAACTTCTTCAACGGGAAGCAAAAATCTCACCTGATCTAAGTATATCGCATATCTATTAGCATTTTTGAAATGCACCCTTTCCAATCTTAACCGACGTGGATCTTTTTTCCGCCAAACCGCAAGGTCATCGCTTTGAAATCTTAAAAACGAGCATGAACAAGGGGATTCGACAGGCACAACCACGAATTTATAGGCGTGGTTTGAGACCTACCAAATTCCCCTTGATTGCCACAACAAATACTCTTCGGGCGTTGGCGTACAAATGGTGTTTACTTCATCAACACCATTTGCTTGCTAAACACCTTGTTTTGTGCCGTCATACGCACAAAGTACACCCCAGAAGACAAACCTTGTGCCTGAAAAGACACCGTATAGCTACCTGCCGATACCGTCTGATTAAACGGCGTGGCTACCACACGGCCATTCAGGTCAAATACTTCTAAACGAACCGGAGATGTGACCGGAACCGAGAAACTGATTTGTGTGGAAGGATTGAACGGGTTCGGATAGACCGAGGACAAGGCAAAACTACTTGGAACGTCCTCTTCTGTTGATGTCGCTTTACGGTTTTGGATCGTCGGAACAAGCGGCGTGCCGTCGCACTTCGTCTTTTGGGCATTCCGAGCCGTAAGCGTGCTACCATCCATGAACAGTTCAAACTCTTGGCAACTTGATTGGCCATTGAACATCACGTCGTCCGAGACACGGATTTTAACCCAGGCCGGAAGCGAGGCCGTAGTAACCGTACCTTTCAGTTCCGCTCGTTCACTGCCTTTACACACCCCACTCGTCGAAGCCGTGCCATTGCACACCAACGAAAGGCCAGAAGGCGCAGCCGTCAGCGATACCATAAACGGATCACCGTCTTCGGCGACCACCTCGATCGGATACGAAACCGTTTGACTGGCAAACGTTGTCGCTGGTACACTCGATACAACCGGCGTGTAGTAGGGCTTTACATACACCGAAAGCGGGAGAACCGCATTCGATACCCCATCACTGGCGATGAGCGAGAACAAATAATGGCCTACCGTATGCGTTGTACCGGAAATGCTCTGGGTGAGGCTATTCAGACCCGGAATCGCCGTCCCAAAACTGATCCAACTTGGTAGGTCATCCGAATACAAGCGGAGCGAACCGCCGTCGCAGTCATTAACCGTGAATGATTGGCTGTACATACTGCCCGTTTGCGTGACAACACCCCAAAGACCCAGATTGCTAAACACGGGTGGGTGCGCAACATCGGTGATGGTGACCGTAAGGGTTTGCTCGACCGTCCGAAGGCCTGCACCCGAACCACTGGTGGCCGCAATTTTAACCACATGAACCCCCGTCTCGCTTTGGCCCGGCAAACCTTGCAAGCTAACCCCGCCATTTACTTCCTCTTTCAGGGTGAGCCATGAAGGACCCGATACAATCCGATAGCTAATGTTCTCCCCATCCAGATCTGTTGCTTTTAGGGTATGAGACAACGGCTTGCAATCTTCCCCACCAACTGTATCTAAGCTATTAAATACGGGCGGATACTCCACATTCGCAATGGTAATCGTAATCGTGAACTCGGTTGTTAACAAACCTGCACCCGAACCACTGGTGGCCGCAATTCTAACCACATGAACCCCAACATCCCGTTGTCCCGCACGCCCCTTCAGGTGGTACACCCCACCCTCTTCCGTCAGCGTAAGCCAGTCTGGGCCACTGATGATGTGATAGGTTATCGGATCACCGTCTGCGTCTTCGGCTTTGAGTTCAAAACTAAAAGGTTTGCCGTCTTCTCCCGAGGCTACATCCGGTATTGTGAACACAGGTGGACGGTACTGAGCAGGCGTCGTGAAGCTAAGAATTTCACCTTTTACGGTTGGGGAGATGGTTTCCGTCTTGTTCAAAACACTGCTATACGTTGCCACCAATTGGAAGTAGTACGTGCTACTTGCTTCAAGCTCTGTAACATTTGCCGATACCGCAACCGGGCTGGAACCTGTTCCGACGCTGCTCACATCCACCGTTTGGGTGCTAAATGTGGCAAGTGTGGGGTCTGTGCCATAGCGGAAAACGGCGGAAACAATCGTATTTCCTTTCGGATTAATTGTGCCATTAAGCGTTGCCGATGAAGCCATAACAGCCGTCGCCGCTGTGGTTGTTACCGCAGGTAAAACTACCGCACTTGTCGTGAAATTCAGGATCGAACCCATGACCGTAGGCAAGCCATCCATAGAAGCTGTAGATTTGAAGCCGCCAATGGTTTTGATGTTCAGCCCTGATTGTTCTGTCTTGCCTAAGGCTGTGGCAAGGCAAGCACCCTCGCAATACGTTGCCACCAATCGGAAATAGTACGTCGTATTGGGCAATAAATTTATAAGATTTGCCAATACCGCAACCGGGCTGGAACCTGTTCCGACGCTGCTCACATCCACCGTTTGGGTGCTAAATGTGGCAAGTGTGGGGTCTGTGCCATAGCGGAAAACGGCGGAAATAATCGTATTGTCTTTCGGATTGATTGTGCCATTGAGCGTTGCCGATGAAGTGGTAACAGCTGTCGCTGCACTCGTTACAACAACGGGCCCACTTAGATAAACGTCTAAGTAACCTGCCGTGACTAGGGCAAAATCCTCTGTGCCATCTTTGTTGAAATCAGCCGCCACCGCTGCCCATGTACCAGAAGCCGTTGCGGTGTTACACGTCGCTGCAAATGTGGCATCTCCATTGCCTTCTAAGATCGAATAATTTGAACCACCAAAATTTCCTGTAACAATATCCAATTTCCCGTCATCATCGAAGTCGCCAATGCCAATACCACGCGGACCTGAACCCACACTGTACGTTACAGGCGTGATAAACCCACCACGTCCATTATTGGTCATAATGCCTACTTTACCTGTTCCTGCTAAGGTAACCGCGAAGTCAAAGTCGCCATCTAAATCAAGGTCTTCCGACTCAATGCCAAATGGGAATGAGCTTGTGCCTGTGCTCAGATGGGTCGCTGTATTCAACGTACCATCACCATTGCCCAACAGTACCGAAACCGTGCTGCTACTGAAATTGGTTACGGCAACATCCAACTTTCCGTCGGCGTTGAAGTCCTGAATGGTAAGATGCGTGGGCGTACTTCCTATATTTTGCGTCGTCGGAGACGAACCAAATGTTCCATCGCCATTGCCCGCATAAATCCATACTTGACTGCTCAGCCCTACAACAACAAGATCGAGTTTTCCGTCGCCGTTCATATCGCCTAATTCGGGTACGTTCTTCGTCTGTGTGGTGATTTGGCTTGCCGTTTGGAATGTGCCATCCCCGTTTCCGAGTCGCACGTTAATCTTTGTACTCGGATCGTTATGTCCTACCACCAAATCAAGTTTTCCATCGTTGTTTACATCGCCTGCTGCGACGCGCCATGGAGCTGTAGTTGATCCTGCGCTGGCGATCTTAGATGCGGGACTAAATGCGCCACTACCGTTGTTCAGATAAAGCTGCACACCCAAAAAAGAGCCGTCCGATGAAGTGCGAACAATATCCGCAGCCCCGTCGCCATTGAAATCGCCAGCAATGAGATCATCGGAATAGCCTTCGCCTGCATAGGACGTTGGGGAGAAGTTGAAGTCGCCACATGCCATCGTTTTTGCGGCGCTTTGCGTGCTGTTGTAGCGCGCTTGAAATGTGGGTTGCGTCGCGGCTTGGTTCATCGCTTCCGATACGCTCGCGGCAGGTTGTTGGGCGTACAGTTGGACGATGGTCATCATCCAGAAGGCGACCAGCCAACTAAGCTTGAAAAGTGTCTTCATTTAGTAGTTTGTTTAGGGTTTAGGGTTAGGGTTTATGATTAAAAGGTAATTGGTATAAGGGCTGAAGCATAATGCCCCAGAACCCAATATTTACACATATTATAGCGTATAAGCATGCAGAGACCATGCAAAACCAATCATTCAGAGGGTTATGCAAAATGTGGTGGCGTATTTTTTTGGGGTGGTGGGTGGGAATAATTATTTGGGTGTCACTATTTTCTATAAACTAAGTTTTTTTTTCGGGCAAAGTGTTATCAAAATCGTCCACTCCACGCATAAAATTTGCCAATCAAGCGCTATATATAGACAAATGGACAAAAAAAACGTACCACTAAAAAGATCCTTGACCACAAATCACGGGTCACGGATTCTATTTGATTGACACCACGGGCTTATTTGTGAGGCTTTACTTTTCTTGCCTGAAAAGTAGATGGCGATACCCCATAGTGGTTCGTAAAACATTTGGTGAAGTAGGCCAAACTCCTAAATCCAACACGCGATGCCACTTCTGAAATAGACATACTTGAATGCTGCAATAGATAAGCCCCTTTTTGTAAACGAAGCGCCCGAATATAATCCGTAGGCGATGTTCCAAAAACAAGACGAAACCGTAAGAAGAAAATCGAACGTCCCATTTTCATCTCGCGCATAAGGGCACCTAAAGAAAAATGAGGGTCACTTAAGTTTTTTTGAATGACCTGCTCCACTCGTGCGCCAAAAGCATTGTTGGATTTAATGTGCATACAATTGTTTCTTAGGGTTTATCAAGTATGGTTCAAACTATTCAATTTCAAAACCAGAGCGGTATCACAATCGTCCAGATTATTATAAAAATTGTCCAGAAAGCTTTGAAATGCCAAAACCAAAAGCCATATACGCCTGAACAAGGGTTTAGCTTTGAATAAAGCTAAACCCTTGTTATTAAAAGAAGAACAAAAAGTAGATGTTCTAATACTGAAGATTTTCGATAGGTGTAATTAATCCGCCAGAAATGCGCTCGGCGGCTTGCCATATTGTTCTCGGAATGTCTTGGTAAAATAGGCGATACTGTTAAAGCCGACTTGGTAAGCCACCTCCGAGATTGTTGAGCCTTCTCTTTTAAGATAAGTGAGCGCAGCTTCCATCCGCAAGGTTCGGATATAAACGACTGGGCTTATTCCAAACGCTTCTTTAAACTGTTGGTAAAAAACCGAGCGCCCAAGATTGAGTTGCGCCACTAAGTCATCTACGGTCAAGTTTGGATCGGCAAGGCGTTCCAAAACATAAGTACGGATAGTCGCTTGAAAGAGGCTCTCGGTTGTCGTTTCTGGTGGGGGCACTGCTCGCTTGCTTAAAGAATCTCGCCTCACCATTTCTAATAAGTTGTGTACTTTAAGTCTCAGCGCCTCCGTATCGAAAGGTTTGAGGATATAATCCACTGCACCCAACGAAAGTCCATGCAACATATCTTCTTCGGCAACACGTGCCGTCAGGAAAAGGAAGGGAATCCCTTTGGTTTCGGAGTTTTGCTGCAAGGCTTCGGCAACTTCAAAGCCATTCATTTTGGGCATCATCACATCGCAAAGCACCAAATCGGGCATGGCGGATTTTGCCATTTCAAAGCCTGCTTCCCCATTTTCGGCTTCAAAGACCACATAGTCGGCTTCAAACATTTGCCGAATGAAAGCGCGCAAATCGGCTTGGTCTTCGATGATAAGCAAGCGGGCGCGGTCTTCGTTGGGATCGGCTTTGGGCGCGTCTTGTCGTTCAAAGGCAAGCGGAACGCGTGAATCGAATGATGCAGGTGCAGGTTCTACCAATACTTGGGGTGCATTTTCCATGATGGGCAGGACAAGCGTGAAGGTGCTGCCTTTGTTTAGCTCGCTTGTGGCGCTTAGGGTACCTTCGTGTAGCTTTACCAAGTCCGATGCCAGCGCCAATCCAATGCCTGTTCCGCCACCTTGTTTGTTTCGGTCGTCTTTTGCTTGATAAAATCGTTCAAAAATATGGGGTAAATCTTCGGGGGAAATGCCGAAACCTGTATCAGCAACCGAAAGTGAAAGGGTTTTATCGGTCTGGCGTTGGAGGTGTACCTTAATTTCACCACCTGCATCCGTAAACTTGATGGCATTGTTCAATAAATTGCCCAATACTTGTTCCAGTGCGCTCATACTCGCCCAAACGGGAATCGGAGCAGAAGGCGTTTCCAGCAAAAGTTTAACCTCTTTATAATCGGCAAGACTTTGGAACGTGCCGACAAAACGCTTGACAAAAGCCGTCATGTCTAAGGCTTCTTTCTTCAGTTCAAAGCGCCCAGCTTCGATCTTGGTCAAGTCCATGATTTGGTTAATCAGCCCTTGCAGATTCTTGACTTGCGATTGCATTTGATAAAGCGCTTCGCTGCCTTCTGCCGAATCTAAGTGGATGCGCTCTTTCTTCAATCGTTGTATCCAACCCAACAGCAAGGTAAGCGGCGTGCGAAATTCGTGGCTTACGTTGCCAAAGAACAGCGTTTTGGCTTGGTCTAAGGAGCGCAGTTCTTCGGCTTGTTGGGCAATAACTTCGGTGCGCTCTGCCACTTTTGCTTCAAGTTCTTGGTTTCGCGCCTCGATTTGTTGTGTGCGATATTGCACTGCATACCGAAATCCGTAGTAACCGCCGAAGCCGAGTAGCAACGCCCACAACGAAAGCGCCCACCACCGCGCATACCAAGGCGGATACACATAAAACGAAAAATTGGTTTCGGCGATGCGCCCGTAGCCGTCGCGCATCCGAACATGAAGCGTATAACTACCCGAAAGATTTGCATAGTGCCGTTCTGCATCGCTATTCCATGCTTGCCATTGACTTTCCGCGCCTTCTAATCGCGTTTGGTATTCGATGCCTGCTTCTGCGCCTTCTTTATGCCCAAAGTGAAAGCGAAGCGAAGACACATCCGTCGAAAACGTCCATGAAGCAGGCAAATCGGCTTTTGTACCCAAGTACAACGCTTTGCCCGAATGATGATCGAACACCGAAGACACTTCCACCGCAATCGTACCTTTTGGCTTTTTCATGGCTTCGGGCGTAATGCGTGCCGTTGCGCCCAAAATTGAACGCAAGATCACCGAACCATCGGGCAGCGCAAAAAGCATATTTGCACTATTGCGTTTGTCTAAACGATATGGAAGCGCGTGCCAAACGTATTGCCCGTTTTCGACCGTAAAATAGCCCGTTCGGTCTTCGGCTACGAGCCACAACTTGCCATCGGGAGTGGGTAAAATAACATTCGGGGCTTTCGTGGCACTCGCCTGCCAAATCTCGGTAGCGACAACCCAATTATCGCGCTCAAAGCGATACACGTTCTCGGTGTTGTAGATGAAAATTTTGCCGTTGTACTGAAAAATGCCGTCTAAGGAGAAAAATTGCTTGGTAAATTCGGGATAACGGGTTGTAGAAATGATATTACCGCTTGCATCGTATTTGAATTTGGTAAATTGATCTGTTTTGTCTTTCCGCTCTTGTACCAGCAATTCATTTTGCGATAGCACGTACAGGTCATTCACAGGGATATTTTGAGTAGCAAGCACTTTGCCTTGCTTGTCTATAACGCGCAAACCTTTTTCGTCACCTACCCAAACCCGATCAGGAGAAATGCGCAACGCGGCGATGCTTTTACACGGCAGATTTGGCGGAAATCCTGTTTTCGCCTCGTTTTGAAGCAGCACAATCTCCCGCTCATCACAAATCCATAATGCTCCATTCGCGCCTTTTGCGGCATCGCCAATGATCGCTTTGGGCGAGGTGTAAATCGGTTGAAAAGGCGCATTCCATGCTTCATTTAGCTTTCGGTGTAGAATTTTTTCGGAAGTGATGATGTACGCATTCGTTTCATCTTGAAATGTCTTTTTTAAACCACCTGAACTTGCAATTGGCTCGGCTTGTACGGGTTGTTCAAAAGTGGTGCGTAAATGGATGTAGCCCACACCTTCCAAATTGACAAACCAAATGCGGTCTTGTTTATCCGTTACAATATTGGTGGGCGGCGAATCGAGTTTTAAATCCGTTTGCGTCCATTGTTGCATGATTTTTCCGCTTGCATCGGTCTGCACAATTTTCAAATCGTCCAACAGAAAAACGTAGCCGCCAGAATGAAGCGAACGATACCATTTTACAGGCACATTGGGCGCTAATCCTTGAATACTAAAGGGCTTCAAACCCGACGACGGCGCATAACGAAAAAACTGATGCGTTGCACTTTTCACCAATACGCTTCCATCCGCCGAGCATCGCGCAAATAACATGGGCGAAATCTGTGCGGCTGTTTTGTTAATATCTACAATCAATTGTGCGTCCTTGTTTTGCACTTTCACCAATTGATTGGAATAATCCGCTACATAGAATATATTGCCTGCTTCGCATCCTGCCAGCGCATCCTTTTTCCATATCTGTTCCAATTTGCTGGCACTTTGTCCGCGTTTATGGGCAAAAACGCCATTCGATCCCATAAAGTAAATGTAATCTTTCGACCCTTCGATATGGATCGGCAATAATGCTTTTTTCGACACCTCTGAATTGAGGTCTATCACCTCGAATGTGCCATTTGCATTGGGCTTATACCAATTTGATTCGCCTGATTTTCCGACAAAAAGCCCTTGTTTCGCGCCAAGATATACGTTTCTGATGCCACTCGCCTCTATCATTTTTATCCAGCGATTGCCGTCGTAGCGATAGATAAAACGGTCAATATAGCCGTATAAACGCTGGTCTTCGCCAATGGAAAGCCCCAGAATACGACTTGATGCGCCTGTTGCTTCCCATGTCTTGAAATAAACAGGTGTGGTGTTTTGGGCAATTCCAACCAGAGGAAAGAAGAACAATAATTTTAGGACCCAAACTTTGTTCATCAACAAAAGGAGTTAGTTTACAACTTATAGGATGTTGGGTAGCGTTTATAAAATACGTCCTTAGAATCAATTTATCCTAAAAAAAGCGTTGAACTGAGATAACGCACCTATGATATTGTATTACCCATTGATTTAGTGCCACCGAATTTGCCTACATGACATTAGGATTAGTCCAGTTCATCTATCGTAGCTTGCCGTACATAAAGTCGTCAGGGCATTAAAGAGGCTATACCATAAACTTAAAGTTGGAACAAACGTCTTTAAAAAGTTGTTTTGTATAAGGTGTAAACCAAGACCCATATGGCTGCCAAATATCTTAATCCTTATACCGACTTCG
>ERZ761607.2470-NODE-2470-length-19928-cov-7.845670_pt1 | contig 19928 bp, 14 predicted proteins | sample MGYA00511164_ERZ761607 | MGnify/ENA primary metagenome ERZ761607 (study PRJEB28899, sample SAMN02445080) | bioreactor sludge metagenome | biome: EBPR sludge | place: Australia: Brisbane, Thorneside Wastewater Treatment Plant | collected 2011-06-22 ... | reverse complement strand
GTCTCCTCCTTTGGCGAAAGCTGACGCCGGGTGAATAACCCGGCGTCAGCAGTTTTAATACTGTGTTGTGCATGTACTCAAACAAGAGATATGTGGGGTCGGCGCAGGAAAGCCCTTATAACTTTGAATTGATCACCGTTGATACCCCCTGCCGGGTGTTTTTTCATTCATGTACAGGGAGCAGCACAATGAAAGTCGAGCCGGAGCCGAGTTTCGATTCCACCCAGACGCGTCCCTGATGACTCTCGACGATGGATTTGACGATTGCTAATCCCAGTCCGGAGCCTTCCACCTCGCCCGGGCGGTTTGATGCGCGGAAGAACTTCTCGAATACGCGCCCCTGTTCGTCAGGCGGAATGCCAGGTCCCTGGTCCGACACCTGCAGGATGATCTGCCTGTCTTGCATCGAGACATTCACCTTGACTTCACTGCCGGGCGGCGAGTATTTGATGGCATTGCCGACCAGGTTGTCGATCATCTGCCGAATGCGGATCGGGTTGGCACGCAGCGGTTCGAGCGTTTCGCCGATCTCGCGTTTCAGGTTGATGTTCTTTTTTCGGATCTGGCTGTCGAAGACGTTCAACGAATATTCGAGCACATTGCGGATATCGACGAACTCGCGCCGCGTATCGAACCCGGATTCAAGCCGCCCGAGGTCAAGTAGTTCGTTCACCAGGCTGGTCATATGCTGGACGCTGGCTCGCAGGCGTCCGAGGAATTCACGCTGTGAATCGTTGAGCGTGCCCACGCGTTCGACCAGTTCCATATATCCCAGGATGGCGGTCAGCGGCGAGCGCAGATCGTGCGATACGGTATGGATGAAATCGCTTTTCAGGCGGTCGATCTCCTTCAGGTAGGAGATGTCTTGCATGGTCACCGCGCTGCCAATGCGAGGCAGGGGTGTGTACTGGGCATTGAAGACACGCCCGTCATCGAAATTGATCTCATGATATTTCAATGCGCCGTTCTGGGCTCGATCGATCAGGGCGCTCAGGTCGGCATTGGAGATGACATCCTTTACATACCTGCCCAGGATCGGCTCCCCATTCAGCCCGAACATTTCGTAAATGGTTTGGTTTGCCAGGATGATGTGATGACGATCATCCAGTACCAATACACCGTCCTGGATGTTGGAGACGATCACTTCCAGTTTTGCGCGTTCCGATTCAGATATCTTTGCTTTTTGCTCAAGCGACGCGGTTGTACGCTTCACTTCGCGGCGCAGCCAGTCTCCCAATGCGCGCGCACGGACCAGGCAGCGCCGGATCTCTTCCACGATCTCGTCGATCTTCAGCGGGGCATGGATGTAACCGCTCATGCCCGCCCTCAAAACTTTCATCGCATAATCGGTGGAATCAGCCGCTGAGTAGAGCACGATCGGCATGGTTGGAAAGCGCTCCAGCACCGCGGACGAGATGGCAAAACCGTCCTGCCCGGCTAAAGTATCCCCGATGACGACCAATGCCGGAATGGCGGTCTGGATCGATTTATCCACAGCTTCGTGGTCGCGTGCCAGAACGGGGTCGAATCCCGATGCACGTAATGCCTTCGCCAGCAGGTCCAGTGAAGGTGATGTGTCCATTGCGAGCAGGATCAGGTCTTGTCTTGCCATTGAATCAGAGAATCCCCGGGTTTATTTTGGTGGTGCAACTGTGTTTTCAGAGGAGCGCATCAGGCGTTCCAGCGCAGTTTTCACGGTTTCGAGCGCCTTCTTCTGTTCGGCGTTGAGCGCCCCGGGCATCTCGGTCAACACCAGGTTAAGTGGATAGACCGCCGCCTCCCCTTCAGTGCGCATGGACTTTCGCAGCGAGTCGAGCAGGGCATGGCGGGCTTTTTCACCGGCGCGGGCATTCTCCGCTGTATGTTCGAGAGCGCGGAACAGGCGCGCATTGACCAGCGAGATGGAAGCGTAATCCGCCATCGCTTCTAGCATGGTCTGCGAGTCGCGCGAGAATTCGCGGTCGGCTTTGCGGACGATGACCATCAGCCCGATGACTTCGTTCTTGATCTTGATCGGGACCACCCCGGCGGCTTTGCCCAGCGAGGCGATCTTGAACTTTTGCAAGGGAATGCCGTTCATGAACAGGCTTTCGCCCGAAAGCGCCACCAGCGAACTGATACCGTCATCCACTGGCTGGTTCATTTTCTTCGACCAGGCTTCAGGCAGTCCGCGTTGGGCGCGCAGGAGATATTGATTGCTCTTCTCTTCGCGCAGCATCAGCCAGCACATTTCAGCCTCGCCCAATTGCAGGGCGCTTTCGAGGATGCGGTCGAAGAGATAACGCTGATCTGTGACGGAGGTAACCGCCTTCGCAATCGAAAGGATGGTGGTCATGTCGCGCAATCGTCTTTGCAGTTCGTCGTTGGTTGCTTTCAACTGGCGGTCAAGCTTTTGACGTTCGCGCGTTTCCTGGGTCTGGCGCAGGGCGCGTTCGACGATGGATACGGCTTCAGCGTCTCGCAAGGGCCAGAACATCACGTCCATGGCTCCGAGGCGGAATGCCTGGATGGCATCGTGTTCCTGTCCTTTTTCAGCAATGACAATGACCGGGGATTTTACGTTCTGCGAATTGAGAGCCGCCAACAGGTCTTTCCCGCTCAAACCGGGCAGGTTGATGTTGGCGAGGATCAGGTCCGGCGGAGTCTGAACCGCAAGTTTGATGGCAGAACCGGCATCCCCCACCACGTTCACCTGGTAACCGAGGGGCTTAAGCGCCTGCCTGCCGATGAGATCGGCAATATCTGGATCGTTTTCTACGATGAGAATGCGTTCCCCGGTGGCCATTGAAGTTTCTCCTTTTGGAGATTCTATCACCTTTTCGATTACAATCTTAAATATGAATTATGCGCGATTCAAGATCGCGGTCGTCATCCCCGCCTTTCGAGTCGAAAAGGAAATTCAAGCTGTCCTCTCAGGGATTCCGGGATTTGTCCGCCGCATCATCGTCGTGGATGACGCTTCGCCCGACTCGAGCGCGGAGCTGGTGACCGCCGCCGCCAAACGGGATAAACGCATCACCTTGATCCGTCATGCAAAGAATCAAGGCGTGGGCGGCGCGGTCGTGACCGGCTTCAAGAAAGCGCTTGAATATGAATGCGAGATCGTCGTCAAAGTGGACGGTGACGGGCAGATGGACCCGAAGCACATCCCGGACTTGATCGCGCCCCTTATTGCCGGAGAAGCCGATTACACCAAAGGCAACCGCTTCCGCGATTTCAACTCGCTCGGACAAATGCCTTTCATCCGGCGCATCGGCAATCTTGGCTTGAGTTTTCTCTCGAAAGCCGCCACCGGCTATTGGAACATCTTCGACCCGACCAACGGCTATTTCGCCATCCGCGCCGACGTGCTTGCGCAGTTACCGCTCGATAAATTAGATCAAGGCTACTTCTTCGAGACGTCCATGCTTTCACGCCTTTACCTGCTCAGCGCCTGCGTGCAGGATGTTACCATCCCGGCAAAATATGGCAACGAATCTTCCAGCCTTTCCATCCGCCGCGCACTTTTTGAATTCCCCTTGAAACTCACGCGTACACTGCTGCGCCGCCTCGTCCTGAAATATTTCATCTTCGATTTTTCGATGATGTCCATCTATCTGATGGCGGGCATTCCGCTCCTGCTCTTTGGTTTGATCTTCGGTTCGATCAAATGGATTCAATACGCCAGCATCGGGATCCCCGCGCCGACAGGCACGGTCATCCTCCCGACCCTTTCGGTCATCCTTGCGATTCAAATTTTATTGTCTGCCATTGAGATCGACCTTAACGCCGCGCCGCGCAAAGCGTTGGGCAGAGCATTGGGTTGAGATGAATCCCCAGCCCTACATCCCCGGATTCAAACCCGCGGAGGTTGGTCCCCTCTCCCGCTTTTTACCCGCCTTGGAGGATGGTGTCGTCTCAGGCTGGCTCTCGCATCAAACCTTCGCCGGTAATTGGCTGCTCGATCCATTCGGATTCTCCCCGAAGCTGACCCTCGAAGCCGCCCGCAGTGGATTCCGCGTGCTGGTGACGGCGAACAACCCCATCACCCGCTTTCTGTTGGAAATATTCGCAAACCCGCCGCCTGCAGCAGAATTCATCGCCGCGCTCGCAGACCTGGGCGCGGTCAAGAAGGGGGATGAACGGCTCGAACTTCACCTGCAATCCCTTTACTTGACGACATGCGAAAAATGCGAGAAACAAGTCCAAGCCCAGGCGTTCCTCTGGCGCAAAGGTGAAGAAGTGCCTTATGCAAAAACCTATCAATGCGCTCATTGCGGAGATTCAGGCGAACGGATGACGAGCGATGAAGACAAGGAAAATGCAAAACGCATCGCTGCGACGGATACCCTGCACCGCACGCGTTTGTTCGAACGGGTGGTCTCGCTAAAAGATGAGGATCGTTTCTACGCCGAGGAAGCCATCGAGCATTATCTGCCGCGCCCGTTGTATTTCATTGGCACGATATTGAACCGGTTGGATGGGCTGACGCTTTCCCCGGTCCGCAAACGGGCGTTGACGGCGTTGCTGCTGCTGGCATTCGACGCGGGCAATACGCTTTGGGCACATCCGTCGGAACGTCCGCGGCCGAAGCAACTCTCAACACCGAATCAATTCCGCGAGGACAATCTGTGGAGCATGCTCGAGCGTGGAGTCGGTTTGTTCGCAGAAGCAGGCTCACCCGTCCCGTTTGAAGCGTGGCCCAAAAAGATTCCAGACTCTGGCGGCATCATCATCTACGAGGGACGTCTCAAGGATCTGGCGCACGAAGTCAAACGCGAGATCCCGATTGCGGCGGTGATCGGTTCCATCCCACGACCCAACCAGGCGTTCTGGACTCTTTCGGCGTTGTGGGCGGGTTGGCTGTGGGGCCGGGATGCGGTCGAGCCGTACAAGGTCGCGCTGCGGCGCAGGCGTTACGATTGGGCGTGGAATGCGACCGCATTATTTGCGATGTTCAGTCATTTGAATGAACTGCTCGCGGATGGCGTGCCGGTCTTTGGTGTGCTGCCCGAACCTGAAGCGCCCTTTATGACCTCGGCATTGACGGCGGCACAGACGGCAGGTTTCGTTTTGGAAAGTATCGCTTTGCGCACTGAACACGATCCGGCGCAGATACTTTGGAAGAGCGGCAACAAACCGACGCCTGCACCGATGGAGATCGAAACGATACGGAACGCAATGCGTGAATTTCTCTCCGCGCGCGGCGAACCGGCGGGATACTTGCACGTCCACGCGGCGGGGTTGATCGCGCTGGCGAAGGTCAATGCGTTGAAGCAGGCTGAAAATGAGTTCGATGTGGCGCTGCGTAAAACGCAAACCACGATGGAAGAAGCGTTGAAAGAGGGCGGAGAGTTCACCCATTATTCTTCAGGCGAAGGTGTCGACACGGGGATGTGGGGTCTTTCGTCTTTGCGCGCCGAATCCCTATCCGATAAAGTGGAGGTCGCGATCGTGACATATCTGCAAAAGAACCCGCAGACGATCTATATCGAGATCGAAGAGGAACTGAACAAACAATTCTCCGGGTTGATGTCGCCCTCGAAAGGTTTGATCTATGCGGTCTTGAATTCGTATGCGGTAAAGGACGGCGGGACGTACAAACTTCGCCCGGAAGATAATGCTTCGGCACGCCGTGAGGAATTGCAGAAGGTTTTCGACCAGCTCGAAGAGATAGGGGAACGGCTTGGGCACGCCTCGAAACGGGAGAATCAATCATTGACCTGGTTCGAGAAAGGCATACCCATTCGTAAGTTTTATGTACTGGCTTCGGCATTGATCCATCGCGCATTGGAACAGGCGGATGGTCAGACCGTCATCGTTTTCCCCGGCGGGCGCGCGGCGCTTGTGGCGTATAAACAGGACCGCGACCCGTCTTTGAAAGAGGGTTTGAAAAAACACCGGCTGGTCAAATACCGTGTCTTACGCGGGCTGCTTGAGCTGCCTGTCCTCACTCATGAAACCTTTGAAGAACAGATCGTCAGCGACCCGGTCGAAAAGGCGGTCTGGCAGATGATGATGTTTTGAACGAAGGTAAGGGGGAAGTTCACGAGCTGCTTAATACTTTTTCCAAAACCTGCAACAAAATCGTCCACCCCGCTTCTTTCCCCACAAAGGCATCACAGCCTGCCTCGGCGCCGCGCTTTTGCGAGAGGATATCGTTGTGCATCGAGAGGATGACGATGCGAGGCGGGTTCGGCATGGTTTTGATCTGGCGCGTCACTGCAAAGCCGTCCAAATCTGGTAATTCAATATCAAGGATGACCAGATCTGGTTTAAGGCTGGCAGTCTTTTGAAGCGCTTCTGCCCCGCTGGCGGCGTCACCAATGACGGTCAGCCCTGTCTGGTCATCAAGAAGCCACCTCAAGCTTTCACGAACCGCGGGAGCGTCGTCCACAAGAAGAATGCGATGATCATCCATGGCAGGGGTGGCTGGGTTCATATTCGTTGAGGAGACCTGACAGGTGTGCTGAATGCGTACCTGTCAGGTCTCTTGCTATTTGATTACGGCTTGAACGCGCCGACAATCATTTGTGCGGCGGAAGCAGCAGGGTCGCCTTCGCCCCAAGCGAGGAAGATGGTGTCGCCTGAGGAGGTCATACCAAGGTCGAAGGAAGAGAGAGCCGGGTCAAGGTTGAATCCATTTACTGGGGTGTCGAGCGCCCATGTCCCGGTCTGGGGGTCGGAGGCAAGGTGCCGCATCTGGATCTCGAACTTGCCGGTGCCGTCATCCTCGAGCCATGCCACGTAGGGGACGTTGCCCACGAAAGTGATGAACGGCGTGCGAGCATCATGATTCGGGTCAACGTTCAAACTACCGCCGACCTGAATGAAGCTGTTGCGGGTGCTGGTATCGAGCCGGGAAACGAAGACCTGCCATTTGCCGTTCTGACCGATCTCGGGCCAGGCGATCCACGGAACTGTGCCTTCACCGGCGACAGCACTGCCAGCCGCCATCGAGGCGTCCTTCGCATCATTCAACGGGTTGATGTTCAGCGAGCATTTGGTCTCATCGTTCGGGTCACAAGCCGGGACGTTGATCCATTTAAAGCCGCCGGGGCTTTTGTCGTCTGCCACGCCGCGCGCGGTGAAGATGCGGCTGGGCTCGTCGCGCCCGGTTTCATGCCAGGTCACCCAGGGCACAGAGTTTGCCGTCTCAGCAAAAACGATCGTTGGGTTGAGAGAGATGCGGAAGCGGTTTACATTCAGAGTCTGCTCGCCGTCTTCCCTCACTTGTCCAACGGTTTCCCATTTGAATCCACCGATGGCGGTATCGTCCTTCACTCCCTTGGCAACGAAGATCTGCACAGAGGAAGGGTTCACATTCGAGACTTCTTCCCAAGCCACCCAAGGAACAGCAGGCTGACCGAGTTCAGTGGAGCCGCCGAATATGAAGGGATTGGTCGCAGCGCGGTCAGTGTGGATGTTAAGACTTGCTTCACCACCGCCGCGGTCCTGACCAGCTTGCTGCCATAACCCGGCATCTGCAATAAAGCGGCTGGCAAAGATCTGAGGTACGTTTCCAAAACCCGGGCTTGGCTCAGACCACGCCGTCCATGGCACGGCATTATTTTCACCCGCAATGGTGATGGTCGGTGATTCAGCGAGGACGTTGGTATGTACATTGATCGACGCGCCCAAGGGCGAAACTGCATCCCCTCCGACCACACGGCTGGCAAATATCTGGCGCACGCCGCCGGATGAATTCTCTGCCCAGACAACCAGCAGATTTTTATCGGCGTCGAGCGTTACAAAAGGCGTGAATGCGGACTGGGTCTTGTCGCGGTTGACTGCGCCGAGGATCGTATAAGAAGGTCCCGCCGGAGGAGCTTCGGTGGCAGGCGCTTCAGTGGCAGGCGCTTGGGTTGCCTCTCCACCGCCCCCCCCACAGGAAACGAGGAGCAGGCTAACCACTAGCAGAAGGGAGAATATTTTTGTTTTTAATAGCTTATTCATTGGGTCTCTCTTATCTTCGCATTGTCACTCTGAGCGACAGCGAATGGTCTCTAAGGTTGTTACAGAGATGCTTCGCTCACCGCACTGCAACAAGCGCAGTGTGGTGCAGTGTCGCTCAGCGTGACATTTTGAATTACGGGTTGATCGGCTCGGTCGTGCTGTCGATCGAGAGCAGGAATTGAAGCAGCGCTTCGCGGCTTTCGGGATCGTCGAGCAAGCCAGTAACGCCGCCCGCTTCACGATGCGCCTGATTTTCCAACACACAATCCAGTGTGAGGCAGGAGCCGTTGTGGAAATATGGCGGAAAGGCGGAGATGCTCAACAGTGAGGGCGGGTTGTACCCAAGTTGACCGAGAGCCTGCGCATTGTTGGCGTTCTTTTCGATGGGGTTCGCCGGGTCGAAGGTGCCTACGATCTGCAGGAAGCGGGAAAGCTGACCGACCGGGGGTTCAGGCGGAGCACCTGCTGTGATCGTTTCGGGGAAGGGCGAGACGCGGGCATAATCCACTTGCGGCGTGGACCACTTCGCGCCGCCGTGACATGCCTGGCAATTCGCCTGCGTAAAGATCTCGCGTCCTTTTGCGATCTGTTGCCCCACTTCACTGGCGGGGTCGATGCCGCGATTCGGCGCAACAGGCGAGGGTACGCGGAACTGCGTCCAGGCAACAATGGCATCCCATGCGCCGAAACCTTGAATGTGCAATTGTTCGCGTGCCGCATTGGGCGGATCGAAGGCTTTCACATTCGGGTCAGTATCGGTGGTGCCGGCAAGCACGATCAAGCCAGGCCCGCCTGAGACGCCGCGGATGTTCAATTCGAAGTCTTCGAGTTCATCGAACACAGCAGAGTAGTTCAACACCCGCTGGTTGCCGGTCGGGTTATCGGGGCTGTACGTACCGTTCAGCGGAATGCTCTTGCGCGGACCGGAAGCGAACGCCCAGACCACGCCATCGCTCAAACCGTCGGGGTGGCAGCTCGAACAAGCCTGCCAGCCTTCGTTGAACATGCGTTCCGCAACGCCTTCATCGAACTCGCCGCGCGAGGAATGGAACAACTCGTTCCCGGCAAGGAACTTCGCGGCATCCGAACCCGCAGCGGGCAGATCTGCCGACTGGATACGAGTCAACTCGGCTTCGGGCGAAGCGGACAGGTCCACCACCGAAACATCCTTCGAGATGAAGTTGTAAACGTAGGCGCGCGTATCCGCATTATTGATCACGATGCCGCGCGGATTCTTATGCACATCGATGGTCAGCACGCGGGTGGTATCTCCGTCAGCCGGGACGGATACAACTGTTGGTACGCCGTTATCGTCGAGAGTGATCTTTACCAGCACATCGCTTGCCGCCGAAACAACGTAACCTTCGTTTGCATTATGCTTGAAAGCAATCGCCCAGGGATTGGCGACGAACAACTTCGGCGTGAAGGTCTGCGTCTTGACCGCCGCATGCAGGTTGATCGTGCCCCCCGCAAGTTCCGACTTTGCCGCCACATCGAAGACCGAGAGGAAAGCCTGTGTATCCACGTTGAACTTCACAGGTCCTTCGGGTGAAGCGGCAACGTTCGGCAAATATCCGCGCCCGTTCTTCAGGACAATGGACTGCATCTGGTTCGGATACGCAAAGGTCGGGTCTTTATCGGTGCCCCCGAACGCGGTTCGATCCGCAGCGAAGCCTGTGTCGTGAGCCGCAAGTGTGATCACACCCTGGATCTGGGTATCGTCTTCCGTGGAGATGACAAAGACCTTACCTTCGCTTCCCTGGTCCAATCCGGGTCCGCCTGAAGCGGTGGGCTGTGAGAGGAACTGCGTGACGTAAACGAATTGCGCTCCCTGTCCGCCGTTGTTGTTCGTGATCGCCACGCCGCGCGGCTGGACGCCGGGGATGTTGATCGTGCCGATGACGGCATTACTGGCAGTATCGATGATCGAGACCGTATTCGACGCGGAATTTGCGACATAGGCGCGCGACCCATCGGGGGTGAGAGCAATACCGTAAGGCTCGACGCCCACAGGAATGTCTGTCACTTTGGTCTGCGAAGCGAGGTCGATCACTGAAACGGTTCCGCTTGCCTGATTGGTGACATAGGCAAAGGCTTTATCCGGCGAGATCACCACCGAACGAGGCTCGTCGCCTGTCTGGACCTCGGTCAGTTTGGCATTGGCGTCCCCCGCCACGTTGATCAATGAGACCGTGCCATTGAGGGTATTCGTCACCACCAGCAGCGAGTCATCGTCGCTGATGGCGATGGGGCTGGAATTGCTCGAGTTCTTTGCAATGACACCTGGCTGGTCTGGGGCGGTTTCCGTCACAGCCTCCGACCCGCCGCACGAGCTCACAAAGACGAGCAGGATTCCAGCAAAAACTTGTAGAAATGTATTGAAACGTCTATTTGGCATATCTTCTTCTCCTTTTGAAAGCAGTAAAGAGGAATGAACTTCTAACGCCATTCGATGATAGAAGAAAGCTCCCTTGAATCAAACCATCGGCAGGCGGCAATTAAAAAGAAATTGGTCAGCCCGTTCGGCTGACCAAAGTAAGCGCAAGACACCTGACGAAAGTAAGTCTCTATTTCTGTTTCACCAGCCCATGCTCGACGGCATACAGGGCCGCCTGGGTGCGGTCTGCCACTCCCAATTTGTCGAAGATCGCGCTCACGTATCCTTTTACAGTTCCTTCGGTCAGGTTCAAGGCAAGGGCGATCTCTTTATTGCTCCTGCCGCTGGCGATCAATTGCAGGATGTCGAACTCGCGCGGGGTCAATTGCGAATGGGGAGCAGAATCGGCTCCCGATATCTGGCGCATCAGATATTGTTGCGCATCCGGGTGAAGCGTAGGTTTCCCCTCCGCCGCTGAACGGATGGCGTTAACCAGGTCCGATTTCAATACGTCCTTCAATAGATAACCGGTCGCACCCGCCTGGATCGCATCCCGCAGGCGCATATCGTCCGAATACGATGTCAATATCAAAACGCGGGTCGAAGGAAAGGCGGCTACCACCCGTTTGGTGGCTTCGATACCGTCCATGCCCGGCATGGCAATGTCCATCAGGACAACATCAGGTTTTTGCTTTTTGATCAACGCCAGCGCTTCCGCACCATCCTTTGCCGTGCCGGCCACTTCAATTCCTGATTCTTCGCTCATTAGAATCTGCAACCCTTCGCGCACGATCTCATGGTCGTCCACGATCAAAACCCGAATTGTCTTCATTCGATTCTCTCCTTGACTGGAATGCTTACTTCGACGGTTGTGCCTTTGCCCGGCAAAGAGTCGACATTCATCGACCCTCCCAGATTTTCAGCGCGCTCGCGCATGGTTTTCATGCCCAGCCCGCTCCCTGAGGATATATCGGCATTGGATGACCACTGTTCGAAGCCGACTCCGTCATCCGTGACCGAGAATGATAACTGCCGGGGGGCTTCCAGGTGGATTCGGACGAAGATGTGGCGCGCCCGGGCATGTTTGACCGCGTTGTTCAAAGCTTCCTGAACGATACGATAAACACTTTCCTCAACCACCGGTTCCTTCGCGGATATTGATCCCCTTTCCGCGCCAAAATACTTTTCCGCCCCTTCGTCAGATTCGAACTCCACATGGATCCCATCGTGCGAGAAATCGAGGGTCAAGGACCGAAGCGCCCCCATCAACCCGTAATGGCGGATCCGCTCCAGACCGGTCAATGTGGCGGGGATTTCCCTTTGTTCTTGGATGTTTTCTGCCGAGCGTAATTCGAAGAGGAGGGAACGCATCTCACGCAGGGCGGTCTGACTCAGCTCCAGCAGCCTTGTCACCCTCTTTTCGCCTTCGGCCGGATCGCGTTTCCAGGCGGGAGCAATGGACTGGGCGATCAGAGTTGTGGAAAAGATCAATTGAGTAACCGAATCATGAAGTTCGCGGGCGAGCCGTTGGCGTTCCTGTAAAACAGCAAGCTGCTGTCCACGTTCCTTCAGGAGAGTCTGCTGCATGCGATGGTTGATCGCAAGTGCCAGCTGAGCCGCCACCGCCTTATGCTGGCTCAATGTGTCTTCATTCCATTGATGAACACCTTCATGGCTGAGGATGACCAGTCCCATGCGTTGATTCCGCACCATCAGTGGGATCATCACCAAGCCCCACCTGCCCGATTCGACCTGCATGGAACGCAAGGATTCAGGCACATTGGGATGCGACCGAATATCCGAGATGACAATGGTCTCGCCCGCGTCGAGGATCGGGTCGAAATTATCGTAAACATATGGGTATTTCTCTTCGAGTCGCTCCGACCCGCCCTGCGGCGACCAGCGTCCGCGTACGATGACGGCGGTCTTTTGCCCGTTCTCACCGAGCTCATAAAGACAGAGATTGCAGATGTACTTCCCGCCTGCAGCCACCTGGTCGAGATAGGCATCCATCACACCGTCCACGTCGTCAGATAAGCCAATGCGCTGACTGGTGTTATACATCAGGCGCATTTCGTCGAGGGCGCGCTGGCTGGATTTATGAAGATTGGCATTGTGAATAGCGATCGCGGCATATTGCGCAAAAAATTCCAGGGTTTCAACATCGCGCTCATCGAGCCGCTTTGGCGCATCCACACCGATCCCGAAGAACCCAAGCATTTTTTCGCCCCAGCGGATCGGGACCCCGACAACCGAATGCTCTGAAAAGTCCTGTAATATGGGTTGATCAAGCGCCCCATAGCGGTCCAACCGGATCGTTCTCTGTTCTTTCAGCACGGCCCCAGCCAGCCCAACCCCTGAGGGCATCTCTGCGTTCAATTCCTCTTCAGGCAAGTTGTGGACCGCCACCGTTCGAATGACCGGTGTGCCGCTGCGTTCCACAACCAGCCCGATCGTGCCGTACGCCGCTCCGGTCAACTCTACTGCGCCTTCGAGAATATCCGAGAGCAGTGGGTCCAGCGCAAGTCCGCTGGAAATGGCAGCCATCACACGTTGAAGGATTTCAACGCGCCGGACGGCATCGGTAATGTCTTCAGCGGGAAGGGATGCGGTCTTCTTTCCTGTCGGTATCGGCATGGGAGGGTTGTGTATTGAATTATACCCAATCGATTTTTTCCTTTGAAAAGCGGGGCTTTGCCCGTCCTTGATGATCGTTGAAGCGGGCTGGCTTTAGCCACATCTTTACGAACGAATGCTTATGGTAAACTCGGGCGAACTTCAATCCTTCAAACGAAAAGGTCATAATCACTTGTCCGCAAAAACGATCTCTGTTATTTCCTGCATCATCACCTTTATTCTCCTGCTGGCGTTTGGTCTATTCATGGGATTCATGCAGCTTGTGGCATTGAACGGATTCAGCGAAAGCGAGGGGCTGCCCGGGTTGATCGCATTTGGCGTTTGCCAGATCGCTGCGATGATCCTCTCCATTTTTGCGACAGGGAAACTTGCTGTTTACTTGATCTCCAAATCCGGCTGGGCGGGGTTTTGGTCATCCATTACGTCCATCTTCGCAGGCTTTGTGGTTGGCGCATTGCTCAATGCCCCGATTCTATTTGTCCCCATCGTTGTGATCGAGATTCTGAAAGGCGGCTGACCAGCATGAGGCTCATCAGCATCAATTCCGGGCGGAAACAAACGTTGCAAAACAAGGGACGAACAGAGATCACGGGAATCTATAAAGCCCCAATGCAAGGTCCGGTGGAGATCAAGAGGCTGGGCATTGCAGGAGATTTCATCGGCAGCCCCAAACATCATGGCGGACCGGACCAGGCGTTGTATATTTACGGCGAAGCGGATTATCAATGGTGGACGAAGGAAACGGGCAGAGAAATGCTTCCCGGCATCTTCGGCGAGAATTTCACCATCAGCGGGTTGGAATGCGCCAATTTAAATATCGGCGATTATCTTCACATAGGCGGCGTGACCCTGCAAGTGACCGCGCCGCGCATCCCGTGCGGGACGTTTGCCTCACATATGGGGGATCCCCAATGGGTAAAGAAATTCACCGCCGCCGAACGCCCCGGTTTTTATGTGCGCATATTGCAGGAAGGGACACTGACCGCCGGGCAGGCTGTGCAAGTCGAAAAATATGCAGGCGAGACGTTATCCCTGCTTGAGGTCTACCGCGCTCATTATCACAAGGAAGGTAGGGTTGCAAACCTGCTTGAACGGCACCTAAAGTCTCCGCTTGCCATACGGATGCGCGAAAAATATGAAATGGAGTTGGCAGCTTTGCCTCGGTCCGGAGTATGAGTCTTGTGATTTAATGTTTGGCAACCGGACCACAACAACTTTCGGTCGCTTTTTTCTCCAGCCGATGAACGTCTAATAAAGGGGATTTAATCTTAATTCGAAAAAATCATGATATACACCCATCGGGGCATCGCCGATGAGAATTATATTCATGGTGAGCTTCCTTCCTTACCCAGCCTTTCATAACAAGCCTTCAATTAGTGGTTGAAATGATTCAAGACCTGCTTCTTTCCCTGTACGGCACGACCATGCCAGCGGACCTGCCTGAGCGGATCCATCGTTTACTGGAAGGATACCGCTCGCGCATCAAACCACGGGACGGCGGACTCAGCGAACGCGACTCGATCCTCATCACCTATGGAGACCAGGTTCAACGTGCCAATGAAATGCCGCTGCAAACACTAAAGATATTTTGCGAATCTTATTTGCCCGGCGTTGTCAGTGGAATCCACATCTTGCCCTTTTACCCGTGGACATCCGACGACGGCTTCTCGGTTGTGGATTACCGCCAGACCGACCCCGCGCTCGGCTCATGGGATGACATCACATCCATGCAAAACTTCCGCCTGATGTTCGATGGGGTCATCAATCACATCTCTGCGCAAAGCGGCTGGTTTCAAAAATTCCTGCAAGATGACCCGCGTTATAAAGATTACTTCATTGCAGTCGAAGGCGAACCGGACCTATCGCAAGTCGTCCGCCCACGCGCGCTGCCTTTGCTTACATCGTTCAAAGCTCCATCCGGCGAGAAAAAAGTGTGGACGACCTTCAGCGCGGACCAGATCGACCTTAATTTCAAAAACTCTGATGTTCTGCTTGAAATCCTCGATATTCTTTTGCTTTACATCGAACGCGGCGCGACCTTTATCCGTCTCGATGCGATTGCCTATCTTTGGAAAGAACCTGGCACAACTTGCATTCACCTTCCTAAAACGCACACAGTCATTCAATTTCTACGCGCCGCAATCAACGAAGTCGCCCCGTATGTGCAACTCATCACCGAGACCAATGTGCCGCACCCTGATAACATCTCCTACTTCGGTGATGGCACGAACGAAACGCAACTCGTTTACAACTTCGCCCTGCCACCATTGACTCTGCACGCTTTCCACACTGGCGATGCGCAGACCCTATCCTCTTGGGCGCGGACGTTAACTCTCCCCTCGGATAAAACCACCTTCTTCAACTTCCTAGCCTCTCACGACGGGATCGGGCTGAATCCTGCACGGGGAATTTTATCGGACGCTGACATCGACTCGCTGGTAAATAAAGTCATAGAGCATGGCGGCTTGATCTCCTACAAACACAACGCGGACGGGACGCAGAGCCCATATGAAATGAACATCAACTATTTTGATGCGCTATCAAACCCAAATGGGAATGAATCGCTAGAGTTACAAGTCAGCCGCTTCATTGCCGCCCAATCCATCATGCTATCGATTATTGGTGTGCCGGGAGTTTACTTCCACAGCCTCTTCGGTTCACGCGGCTGGCTCAAAGGCGTCCGGCAGACCGGTCGCAATCGCACCATCAACCGCGAGAAGCTGCAATTCAATGAAATGAAAAAACAACTTGCAGACGAAAACTCTTTACGATACAAGGTTTTTACGAAATATCGTGAGCTATTGAAAACCAGAAGCACTTCACCCGCATTCGACCCGCATGGGACACAAAAAACAATGGACCTGCATCCGTCGGTGTTCGCCGTCGAACGGACTTCACCTGATGGGAATGCCCGCGTTTTGTGTTTGCACAATGTCAGCAAAAAATCCGTTTCGTTTTCCATGAAAGACGGCTCCGATATCATCCTTCAGCCTTATGAAATTTTATGGCTGAAAAAAAGACTAAAGGCTATCCATGAATCCCTCCTCTCATAACATTGGTTTTATCTCCACACGCTTTGCAGGCACAGACGGCGTCTCGCTGGAAACGGCCAAGTGGGCAACTGTGCTTGAACGGCTGGGACACAAATGTTATTACTTTGCTGGCGAATGCGACCGGGGCGCGGCGGTCTCCCACATTGTGCCGGAGGCGTTCTATCGTCACCCTGAAATAGACAAACTAAATCAACAAGCTTATTCCGGTAGTTGGACCGTCACCAAAGAGGCGCGCAAGGAACATCCTGAAATAGCGCATTTGCACAAGGACTTTTTCTCCATCTACGTCCGACCGCCGCAAATGACCAGGCGCATTAACGAATTGAGGGAATACTTCAAAGAGGAGTTGTATAAATTCGCGCGCGAGTTCAACCTTGAAGTCCTTGTGATTGAAAATGCATTGACCATTCCGCTCAACATCCCGTTGGGGCTTGCCATCACCGAGTTCATTGCCGAGACAGGTTATCCCACCATTGCACATCACCATGATTTTCATTGGGAACGCCAGCGTTTTCAAGTCAACTGTGTGAGCGATTATCTTGCAGCTGCATTTCCACCTGCCTTGCCGTCGATTCGACATGTGGTTATCAACTCAGTACAAGCACAACAGATCGCCACCCGCTACGGAGTCACCTCGCGAGTCATCCCGAACGTCATGGACTTTGAATCTCCGCCCCCCCCGCCCGATGAATACAACCAATCCGTTCGCACGGATTTTGGCATCCGCGACGGCGAATATTTCTTCCTGCAACCGACGCGCGTCATTCAACGCAAAGGCATCGAGCATGCCATCGAGTTGATGCGCCGCCTTGACCTGCCTGCCAAACTCATCATCTCGCACGCCAGCGGCGACGAAGGCGACGACTACGAACACCGAGTCCGCGAGTATGCCCATTTGCTGGATGTGACCGTGCGTTTCGAGTCGGATCAGGTGCAGGATAAACGCGGTACGACAAAAGACGGGCAAAAAATCTACACGCTTGGCGATGTCTATCCACATGCAGACATGGTGACCTATCCCTCCAGCATCGAAGGTTTTGGCAATGCCTTCCTCGAAGCCGTATTTTACAGGCGGCTGATCCTGGTTAACAACTATTCCATCTATGAAGTGGACATCAAACCGAAAGGATTCCACACGCTCTGGTTCGACGGTTATATCAGCGCCAGTACGCTCGAAGCAGTACGTCGTTTATTGAAAAACCGTGAACAGGCCCAGGAATGGGCAGATATAAATTATCAACTTGCCAAACGCTACTTCTCTTTCACCTTGCTTGAAAGGCGGCTTGAATCTGTGCTGGCAGATTGCCTGGGCTACCAGGTATGAATATTGCCCTACTGCATTACTCCGTTCCGCCCATCGTCGGCGGCGTGGAGAGCGTCATTGCCCAGCATGCGCGGCTGATGTCGGCGGACGGTCATTCCGTGCGGTTGATCGCGGCTCGCGGAGAAGCCGCGGGTAGTGACATTCCACTCGCGCGCGTCCTGCTTGCGGATTCGCTTCATAAGCGCGTGACTCAAATGAACGAAGAGCTAAAACGCGGAGAAGTGACCATAAAATTCGAGTCCCTGCGCGACGGATTGGCTGACGAGTTACGGAACGTCCTATCAGGTGTGGATGTGCTCATCGCGCACAACGTCTGTTCACTGAACAAGAATCTCGCGCTGACTGCCGGGCTTTACAAACTGCACCAGGAAAATCTATTGCCGCGCCTCATTCTCTGGCATCACGACCTCGCTTGGACGACCCCGCGTTATTTGCCGGAGTTACATAAAGGCTACCCGTGGAATTTGCTAAAAACCGATTGGGGAAACACAACCCACGTCGTCGTTTCAGACCTGCGCCAGGATGAACTCGCGGACTTGATGAAAATCAAGCGCGATTCCATTCATGTCATACCCAACGGCGTAGACATGGACCGCTTCTACAAACTTGAATCGCTTACCCAAGACTTGCTCGCCAAAACACAATTGCTCGACTCTTCCCCAATCCTGCTTTTGCCTGTGCGCGTGACGCCGCGCAAGAACATCGAACTCGCCCTGGGGGCTTTGGCGGGTTTAAAAAAATATTTCCCCCATGCCGCATTGGTGGTAACAGGTCCGCTTGGACCGCACAACGCGAACAACATCAAATACTTCGAACTGCTCACAGACTTGCGCAAGAGATTAGGGTTGGAAGGCTCAGCCCATTTTCTCACCGAGTTGCATGATGGTTTTTTACCTCATGAAGTCATCGCCGATTTTTTCCGCCTGTCCGATGCGCTCTTCTTCCCCAGTCGTGAAGAAGGTTTTGGCATCCCGTTGATCGAAGCGGCATTCAGTCGCCTGCCTGTCTTTTGCACCGATATTCCGCCGTTGCGAAAACTGGGGCTGAACGACGCTCGATATTTCTCCCCCGATGAAGACCCGACCCGAGTTGCAAACATGCTCGCGGACTATTTTCAAGTATCCATGCCTGCGCGGCTTGCCTTGCGAGCGCGGGCTTCCTTCCGCTGGGAGGCGATCTACCGCCAGCACATCGCGCCATTGCTCTTATACCGTTCTTTTGAAGGCTAAGCCTTCAAAAGAACAAAGAAGGAGATTGCAATGCAAAGACATTCCGATTTCAATCCCGTCCACACCATCCTCATCCCCTTCATCCACGATGGACCCGGTCTGCATGCGCTTGATGCCGCGCGGCTATTCGATTCAGAGATCATCCTGGTTGGCATCGTCGTTGTGCCGGAAGGTCAATCGCTTAGCACGGGTGCCGCATCGGCTCGCGCGATACGCCGCACCTTGCGAATTTACGGCAAAGACAAACGCATCACCGGCAAGACTCAAGTGATCGTTTCGCATCACCCTTGGGAAGAACTTTCGAACTTGATTCAGGATGAAAGACCGGATCTCCTCTGTCTTGAGTTTGATTCTCATCTCAAGGCCTTGTGCGTCACTGTCAGCGATGTGCTCTCGCGCCCGCCCTGCGATGTGGCTCTGGTACGTGGAAAAATTTCCAGTAAACCGAAACAGGTCCTGGTACCGGTCAGAGGCGGTCCGCATGCCGAATTGGCAGTGCGCGTGGGACTGGGGCTGCATCCCAAGGGAGTCACCGCTTTACACATCCGCCGACCGAACGACCCGGAAGCCGGGACCGATGCGCCGTTCAAGGGGCTGGAACGGGTTTTAAATCAGATGCCCGAAGTGAAGAAATTGTTCGAGGTCACGGAGGATGCCGCACAGGTAATTTTGAATCATGCAAAAAAAGCGGATGTTGTCATCCTCGGAACGACCGTGCAGCCCATTACCAGCTCCACTTCGATGGGGCCGGTTGCCGATAAGCTCCTGCATGAAGCATCCTGCGCGGTGATCGCAGTTAAAAGCGGCCGCCCCCTGCCGTATTTTACATTCGATGAAAGCGCGGGCTTCGAAGCGATCTCGATCCTGGTGGATAAATGGTTCGCGGAAAACACCTTCCATGCCGACGAGTTCAATAATTTGCGCGAACTGGTGGAGATGAAAAAAGAACAAGGTTTGACGATCAGCCTTGCCCTGCCTGCCCTGAATGAAGAAGAAACCGTGGGTAAGGTGATCCGCACGATGAAAAAGGAGTTGATGCAGCGTTTTGCATTATTGGACGAGATCGTGCTGATCGATTCAAACTCCACAGACCGCACGCGCGAGATCGCAAAAAAGGAAGGCATTCCGGTCTATATCCATCAGGAGTTATTACCGGAGATGGAACCGCGCCAAGGAAAAGGCGAAGCACTGTGGAAGAGTCTGCTTGTCACGAAAGGCGATATCATAGTGTGGATCGACACCGACATTGTCAACATACATCCGCGTTTTGTCTATGGCATCATCGGTCCGCTGCTGATCAATCCGCAGGTGAAGTTGGTGAAAGGCTTTTACCGCAGACCGCTGCGGGTGGGGCAAAAAATGCAGGCGGGCGG
>ERZ761607.2467-NODE-2467-length-19953-cov-8.279727_pt1 | contig 19953 bp, 22 predicted proteins | sample MGYA00511164_ERZ761607 | MGnify/ENA primary metagenome ERZ761607 (study PRJEB28899, sample SAMN02445080) | bioreactor sludge metagenome | biome: EBPR sludge | place: Australia: Brisbane, Thorneside Wastewater Treatment Plant | collected 2011-06-22 ... | reverse complement strand
GTCTTGCAGCTTCAGCGGCGGCTTGTCGGGCTTCAGCGGCCGCCGCGCGCCGCGCTTCCTCGGCGGCTTCGCGCTTGGCCTGCTGCGCCGCCTGACGCCTCGCTTCTTCCGCTGCTTCGCGCTTGGCCTGCTGCGCCGCCTCGCGTCGGGCTTCTTCCGCTGCTTCGCGCTTGGCCTGCTGCGCCGCTTCGCGTCGGGCTTCCTCGGCGGCCTCGCGCTTGGCCTGTTGCGCCGTCTGACGTCTCGCTTCTTCCGTGGCCTCACGCTTGGCCTGTTGCGCCGCCTCGCGCCGGGCTTGTTCCGCCGCTTGGCGTTTGGCCTCCTCGGCCGCTTCGCGTCTGGCCGCTTCAGCCACCTCGCGCTTGGCCTGTTGCGCCGCCTCGCGCCGGGCTTCCTCGGCCGCTTCGCGTTTGGCCTGTTGCGCGGCCTGGCGTCTCGCTTCTTCCGCCGCTTCGCGTTTGGCCTGTTGCGCGGCCTCGCGCCGGGCTTCCTCGGCCGCTTCGCGCTTGGCCTGTTGCGCGGCTTGCCGCTTTGACTCCTCGGCCGCTTCGCGTTTGGCTTCCTCAGCCGCCTCGCGCCGGGCTTCCTCGGCGGCCTCGCGCTTGGCCTGTTGCGCGGCCTGACGTCTCGCTTCTTCCGCCGCTTGGCGTTTGGCCTCCTCGGCCGCTTCGCGCCGGGTCTCTTCGACCGCCTCGCGTCGGGCTTGATCCGCCGCTTGGCGTTTGGCCTCCTCGGCCGCTTGTCTTTTAGCTTCCTCGGCGGCTTTAAGCCGGGCTTCCTCTTGCTGCTGACGGCGAAGTTCAGCTTGCCGGCGCTCTTCCGCCGCGCGCGCTTCCCGTTCGGCCCGAGCCAGTTGCGCTTGCCGCTCCGCTTCTTCGCGCTGGCGGCGACGTTCTTCTTCCGCCAAGCGCTTCTGCTCCTCCCGAATCGTCATCTCGTCCACGACTTGGGCTGGAATCGGCTCGGCTTTGAGCTGTTCGGGCTTCGGAGCGCTGGCGGTGCTCAGATTGAGCAATAAAAAACCCAGGAACACGCCATGGACAGCGACGGCAACGACCGTCGCCACAATATCCTGATAACGTCTTTGACGCTCTGTTTGCATCGGGCTGGGTTAAGGCCGAGCCGGCGGCGAATCGGGCGGCGCGGTGGACAGCCCGACTTTTTCAGCGCCCGCTTCTCGCAAGACCGCCATCGCCTTGATGACATCATCGTATTTCAACTCGCGATCCGCGCGGACCAGCACCGGCGGCTGCGGCTTGTGCGTCAAGCGCTCGCGGATGTCGGCAAGCCGGGGTTCCAGATCCGCGCAATTGATCTGCTGGGCTTTTTCCGAGCCGATGTTGAAATAACAGCTTCCTCCCTTCTGCACCGACAAGACCAACACTTGGGTGTCTTGCTCCTGAGTGTCGATCCTCTCGGCGGGAGCCTTGGGCAAATCGACCTCCACGCCTTGATTGAGCAAGGGCGCGGTCACCATGAAAATGACCAGCAACACCAGCATCACGTCGATGTAGGGAACGATGTTGATTTCCGCCTTCAGGCGGCTGTGCGAGCTGCGCCGGGCCATGATTCAACCTTGAGGCGACGCGGCGGCTCGGCCGGCGTCGACGTAATTTTTGCGCAGGTTGTAGGACTGGCGTTGCAAGATATTGGAAAACTCTTCCATGAACGTCTCGTAGCGGTTGGCCAGCCGATCCACCTCATGGGCGTAGCGGTTGTAGAAGATGACCGCCGGAATCGCCGCGAACAGGCCCATGGCGGTCGCGATCAGCGCCTCGGCGATGCCCGGCGCGACTTGCGCCAGCGTCGCCTGCTGCGTCAACCCGAGCGCCCGGAACGAATTCATGATGCCCCAGACCGTTCCGAACAGCCCGATATAGGGGCTGGTGGAACCGGTGGTCGCCAGCAGCGACAGGTACATTTCCAATTCGTCAAGCTCCCGCGAACCGGCCGCCCGCATCGCGCGTTGGGCTCCGCTGACGACCGATTCCGGGTCCATGGTCGGTTGTGAGCGCAAGCGCAGGAATTCCTGAAAACCCGCCAGAAAAATGGCCTCTATCCCCCACGTGACCTCCTTTTGGCGGTTGATGCGCGCGTACAGCACGGCCAGGTCGATCCCCGACCAAAAATCGTCCTCGAACTGATCGGCCGCCCGCTTGGCGGATTCCAACACCAAACCTTTCTTGACGATTACCCACCACGAGCCGAGCGAGACCACCACCAGCAGCAACATGATCAACTGCACGATCAGGCTGGCGTTGGTAATCAAGCTCCAAAACGATAAATCATGGGTCACCTAGAATCCCCCTCTATCTCCCTCAAGTGCCGGGGAATCCGGCGCGCCCGGAACGTCTCGGCATCAATACAAGCGACCTTCACCCGCGCGCTGCACAAGATGTCGGTGGAGACGTCGCGCTGGATGGTTTGCTCGAACAGGAAACTGGCGCCGCTCGCTTCGATGAGCCGGGCCGACACGGCCAACACATCATTGAAGCGGGCCGGACGACGGTAATCCACGCTCAGCGAGCGGACCGCAAACAGCAGCCGCTGCTCTTGAAGCAAGGCGTCCTGTTCGAAACCGCGCGCCCGCAACCACTCGGTGCGGGCGCGCTCCATGAATTTTAGATAATTGGCATAATAAACCACACCACCGCTGTCGGTGTCTTCGTAATAAACCCGAACCGGCCAGACAAACATAACCACCTTCCGTTAGAATCCGCCACCGATATTTAACCGATGCTGAATTATTGCACGCACCCGGAGAGGAGCATCTCGATGCGCACGTTCTTTTTGCCGGCCTTGTTGTTCGTGGCCTTTTCCGCTTTCGCCGCGGCGCCCTTGACCTTCGAGGAAGTCGATACCGACGGCGATGGCTTGATCAGCGCCGATGAAGCCGCCAGCGTCGAAGGTCTGGATTTTGACGCGGCCGACAGCGACAGCGATGGAACGCTCACGGTGGATGAATACGAGATCGCCGTGGAGAGTCTACCGCCTCCTTCCGAAAGCGAGATCACCGAGGACACCGAGGTCGAAGTTCCGGAATCGTCGGTCGAACCGGCGACTCCGCCTAAGGGTGGCGCGGCCCCGCCGGCCGTCCAACCGCCTCCGACCCCACCCGCGACGCCTCCGACCCCACCCGCGACGCCTACCCCGCCCAAGCCGTAATTCACGGCGGCGCGCCGAACAGATCGCCCGCAACCGCCGGATTATTGGCCGGTATCAAGCCAAAATGACGGTAGGCGTGCGCCGTTGCGACCCGTCCGCGCGGGGTGCGCATCAAAAAGCCTTGCTGGATCAAGTAAGGCTCCAGCACGTCCTCGATGGTGCCGCGCTCTTCGCCGAGCGCCGCCGCCAGGGTGTCCAAGCCGACCGGCCCGCCGCCGAATTTATCGATGATCAACCCCAACAACCGGCGGTCTTGTTCATCGAAGCCGCGTTGGTCCACTTTCAATAGATCGAGCGCCAGCTGCGCCACCGCCACGCTAATCCGTCCGTCCGCGCGCACCTGGGCGAAATCCCGCACCCGCCGCAGCAGGCGGTTGGCGATTCGGGGCGTGCCGCGCGAGCGCCGGCCGATTTCGGCCGCGCCGTCGGGATAATCGGTCTCGATGCCGAGGATCCGCGCCGAACGGGCCACGATCTCGGTCAGTTCCTCGGGCGTATAAAATTCCAAGCGGTGCACGATGCCGAAGCGGTCCCGCAGCGGCGAGGTCAGCAACCCGGCGCGGGTGGTGGCCCCGACCAGGGTAAACGGCGGCAAATCCAGTTTGATCGAGCGCGCCGCCGGGCCTTCGCCGATCATGATGTCGATCTGGTAATCCTCCATCGCCGGATACAGCACTTCCTCCACCACCGGACTGAGGCGGTGGATCTCGTCGATGAACAGCACGTCGCGCGGCTCCAGGTTGGTCAGCAGCGCGGCCAGATCGCCGGGCCGCTCGATCACCGGCCCCGAGGTCTGGCGCAGGTTGACCCCCATCTCGGCGGCGACGATGTGCGCCAGCGTGGTCTTGCCCAAACCCGGCGGCCCGAACAGCAGCACGTGATCCAAAGCCTCGCCGCGCGCCCGCGCGGCTTGGATAAAAATTTCCAACTGCTCGCGCATCGCCTGCTGGCCGATATATTCGGCCAACCGCTTGGGCCGGACGGCGCGATCGAGGGTGGCGTCCTCGCCGCTGGCGTCCGGTGAAATCAAACGATCCGATGAGTTCATGACGGGGGTGGCCGTTTGGAAAGGTTGCGGCGCAGAGTGTAAAACCAAACGGCGGCCGACGCCGCTCGATTGGGCCGTGGCGCGGTAGCGGGCATCAACGGCGCACGCTGGCTTGCAGGGCTTGCCGGATGATCGCCTCGCTGGTCAAGCCTTCGGCTTCGACGGCCTGCACCATGCGCGAAGCCTCGGGCAGCTTGTAGCCGAGCGCCACCAAGGCGCTGACCGCATCTTCGGTCGGGCTGGCCTCGACAACCGGCATCCGCCCACCGGCCGCCGGCGCGGGACCACGCGCCAGATCGCCGATGCGGTCGCGCATTTCGATGATCAGCCGCTCGGCGGTCTTCTTGCCGATGCCCGGCAAGCGGGTCAGCGCCAAGGCGTCGCCCTCGCGCACGCAGCGGATGAACAAATCGACGCTCATGCCCGAGAGGATCAATAGCGCCAAGCGCGGACCGATGCCGGCGACGCGGATCAGATTGCGAAACAGCGCGCGCTCGTCGGTGCTGGCGAAGCCGTATAGGGCGTGCGCGTCCTCCCGCACCGCCAGATGGGTGAACAGCACCACTTCCGCGCCCGTTTCCGGCAAGCTCTGAAAGGTGGTCAACGACGCTTCGAGTTCGTAGCCGACGCCGTGGGCGTCGATCAATAAATAGGGCGGCTGTTTCCAGGCCAGTACCCCGCGCAGGCGACCGATCACCGCCGCCGCCCGGCCAGCGCGGCCGCCGCGCCCAACCGCTGCCGGGTTTGACGGGTGTGCCCATGGCAGATCGCCGCCGCCAGAGCGTCGGCGGCGTCGGTCGGTGGCGCTTCGCTCAGATCGAGCAACAGCTTGACCATGTGTTGCACTTGCAGCTTGTCGGCCGCGCCGTTGCCGACCACCGCCTGCTTGATCGCGCGAGCGGCGTATTCGCTGACCGGCAACCCCGCCATGACCACCGCGCACAACGCCGCGCCGCGCGCCTGTCCGAGCTTGATCGCCGAATCGGGATTGCGGTGCATGAACACCTGTTCGACCGCCGCTTCGGTGGGATGATAGGTTTCGATGAGGGCGGCCACCGCTTCAAAGATGGTCTTCAACCGTTCCGGCGCCGGGCGGTCGCTGGCGGTCTGGATACAGCCGCTGGCGACATGGCGCGCGCGCGGCCCGTCCAAATCGATGATGCCGTAGCCGGTGATCCGCGAACCGGGATCGATGCCCATCAGCCGGATTGCGGTCACGCTCAGAGTTTCGCCAGAATATCGTCGGGAATGTCGGCGTTGGAATAGACGTTTTGGGTGTCGTCCAAATCCTCCAGCATCTCCAGCAGCTTGACCATCTTCTGCGCGTCCTCGAAACCCAAGGTGGTGCTGGAGGCGGCGCGCTGGGTGACTTCGGCTTCCTCCGCCGCCAGACCGGCGGCGCTCATCGCGTCCTTGACCCGAGCGAAAGCGGCCGGCGCGGTCAATACGTCCACCGAGCCGTCGTCGTAGCTCACCACATCGTCGGCCCCGGCCTCGATGGCGGCCTCCATGATCCGGTCTTCATCGCAGCCGGACGGATAGCTCAGCACGCCTTGCTCGCTGAATTGGAACGCCACCGAACCGCTGGTGCCGAGATTGCCGCCGCACTTACTGAAGGCGTGGCGGACTTCCGCCACCGTGCGGTTGCGGTTGTCGGTCATCGCGTCCACCATCACCGCGACGCCGCCCGGCCCGTAGCCTTCGTAGCGGATTTCCTCGTATTCGACGCCCTCCAGCGAACCGGTTCCGCGCTTGATGGCGCGGTCGATGGTGTCTCTCGGCATGTTGGCGATCAGGGCCTTATCCATCGCCAGCCGCAACCGCGGATTGGCTCCCGGATCGCCGCCGCTCATGCGCGAGGCCACGGTGATTTCGCGGATCAATCGGGTGAACAGTTTGCCGCGCTTGGCGTCCTGGGCGTTTTTTCGGTGTTGGATGTTCGCCCATTTACTGTGTCCTGCCATGAGAGCCTCTTGCCTGAAGACCTTGACTGAAGGAAGGTCAGTTTAGCATTTTGCGGCTCCCGCGCGCAGGAAGAAGGCTGACGGCGAGGGTCTGAGCACCGCGCGCCAGGGCGCTTTTTTGAAAACGGCGAGACGGTTGGCGGGTCTGGCCTCCTCCCGGTCGAGCGCTTTTCCCCTACAGCCCGAACTCCGCTTCCACCGCGCCGCGCCCGCCGTCGATGGCGATCGATTGGCCGCTGAAACAGCGGGCGTCGTCGCTGGCCAGGAAGGCCACCAGCGCGGCCAATTCTTCCGGCAAACCCCAACGCTCCAGCGGCGTCAGCAGATAGCTGGCCTCGATCGAATCCCGGCTTAACGTTTCGGACATCTCGGTTTTGAAAAAACCCGGCGCGACGTGCATGACGCGGATGCCTTTAGGCCCCACTTCCCGCGCCAGCGCCCGGGAAAAACCCACCATGCCCGCTTTCGCCGCGCTGTGGTTGACCTGACCGAGCTGGGCGATCAAGCCGGAACCGATGTTGACGATCACCCCGCAACGGCGGCCCGCCATGATGCGAACCGCTTCCTTGCTGCAATGGAAAACGCCGTTTAAGTCGACCTCCAGCACGTCCCGCCAATCGCTGGCGCTCATCAGCAGGAAATAAGCATCGCGGATAACGCCGGCGTTATTGACCAGAATATCCAGCCGCCGGCGCTGTTCGAACACCGCTTCAAACATCCGCCGCACTTGCTTGAGATCGGTCACATCGGCTTGATACACCGCGCCTTGGCCGCCTTCGGCTTGCAGTTGCTCCAAGGCGGCGCGCGCCTCGTGCTCGCGACTCCGGTAGTTGATCGCCACCCACGCGCCACGGCGCGCCAGCTCCAGCGCCACGGCGCGGCCGAGGCCCCGCGACCCGCCGGTCACCAGGGCAATCCGATCATCCAGCGCGGCCATCCCCCGCCTCCGCCCCTTCAAAATCCGTTGACGCCGCCGGTGAGGCCGCCGTCCATAATCAGCATCTGGCCGGTAATATAGCCGCTGTCCAACACCAGAAACGCGATGCTCTTGGCGACATCGACCGGCTCCGCCCACCGCCCCAGCGGCGGGGAGGCGGCCAAAACCCGCCCGCTGGCTATCGCCGTGATTTCCGGCGCATCCAGCAACCCCACCAACAGGCCGTTGACCCGCACTCCCAACCGTCCGTGCTGGATCGACAGGATTCGGGTAAAACTGGCGATCGCGCCGCGCGCGACCGCCATGCAGTCCGCAAAATCGGTATCGGCGAACGCGGACGCTAGGAAAAACTGGTTGACGATCATGCCGTTGTTGGTGTGGAGCGCGATGATGCTCGCGGTCGCCACGCTGCGGTGATAGAGATTGAAGACATAGGACTGGAGATCGACCGGGCCGGCGGTTCGATCCGGAACATACAGATTCACCAAGGCATCCAGGCGGCCGCAGCATTCGGCGATGGCGGCCAGATGGCTTTCGATATCGCCCCGCTCCAAGGGCATCGCGCTCACATCGAGAATCCGGCTCTCACCCGCCAACTCGCGGGCGATGGCCGCCGCAACTCGCGGGCGCTCGCAATCGTGCAGGGCCACGACCATTCCGCGACGGCTGAATTCGCGGGCGACCGCCCAACCGATGCTGGTTCCAGCCCCGTGAATCAAGATGGCCTGAATTTCCGTGGCGCCGTTCATCGTTTCGCCATGCTTACACGGTTTTCGGAACGTCCGGATGATCGCCCGCGAGCGCGAGCGCGCTTGACTAGAACGCGGCCACGCCGAACGTTCTCCCGCTCAAGCAATCGTTCTCCGGTAAGCCCGCCGGTCCTCAAAAAAAATGTTTTGATAGCGATGCGGGCGGCTGATAGCGGTTTTAACCGGGAGCATCCGCCCGCCATCCCACGTTCGCGCGCGCGCTTTTCGATCAAAGTAACTGTCTTGCCGGGGCCGAATGCGCAGGCTTTCACTGACGGTGAAAGGCGCGGAAACGGTCCTGACGCCACAGTCGCCGCGCCGGCCGCCGAGCTGGTAGCGCAAACCCACGTAGGCATAGTCCACGGCTAGAAAGGCCAAAATCAGCCAGCGCCTTAAGGCGAACGAGAAGGCGCAATGGGCGATGTCGCCCACGCGGACGCCGTCGGCATAAACCCCGTCGCCGGGTTCGATCAGCGGTTGCGCCGCGCGCTCATCCTCCACCATCATCCCGATCAGACGGCGCTTGATTCCGTCGCTCAGCGCTTTTTCAATCGCGCTCCGACCGCGGTAGTCGCTTCCATCGCGCCGGACCAGAACCCGCGTATTCAATTCCAGCACGTGGGCCGCCGAGCGCGCCTCGCGGTGGATGTTGGTCAAGCGGTTTTCCAGCTTGCACAGGTCCACGGCTTCGTAACCGACAGGCGCGATCTCAAAGCGTCGCCCGACCTCCAACAACTGCTGCCACAGCGCGAGCAGATAATCGTGGTCCACCTGTAATAAATACCCGTATTCACCCGCCTTATCGACCCGGTGGACCGCGAACAGAATGCCGTCCACTTGATTGCCGGGCAGGGTTTCCAGCGCCCGCAATCCGATGGCGCTAGGGCCGATTAAGCTTTTGAGCAACTCCCATGAGTAAGGTCCGTTGAGGCCGATGAACAATTGGGTTTGCGTCTCATCGACGATGGCGACATCCAGCCCTCCGCTTGCCGCCGTGGCATCGAGCAACGCGCGAACTCGGACTGGATCGGCTCCTTCGCTCACCAGCCGATAACCGTCGCCGGCGTCGGCCACGAGCACTTCACAAAACAAACCGCCGTCTTCATCAAGCACATAGGAGGGCAGCAAGCGACCGAGCGTCAGCCGATTCAAGCCGGCGAAGCTGATCCGGTCGAGCAAACGGAACGCATCCGGTCCTTCAAGGCGAAAATTGCCAACATACGAACAGTCGGTCAGGGTGATTCCCTTGCGAATTTTCCGATATTCGGCTTCCACGGTCTCATAGACCGAGGACACGGCGCGGCCATCCCGCCAACCGACGGTGGCGCGCTCGCCGTAAAATGTGGCGATCTGACTCAATCGACCCAGCATGACCCTTTCACTCAAGCGATTGCATCTTCCGTTTGTAAAAAATCCGCCAGCGCGTTAATCGTGCTCATCGCTAAAATTTTTTCTTCCGACAGCAGCACGCCAAACCGGAACTGCAAGCCCACGATGATATCGGCGGCGGCGATGGAATCGAGCGCGAGCCCGCCGCCGAACAGGAAGGTGTCATCGTCGATCTCCTCGGCGCGGCAATCCAACCGCAGCCGGTCGATCAGTTCTTCCTTGAGGCTATCCAGCAGCTTTTTGCGCTGTTCTATTTGCGCCCGCAACACCGGATTCATCGCCGACTCTCCAGCGCCGCCTCAATCCAACACGCGAAGAACAGCTGGCCGTCGATCACCGTCGGTGGACCGGCGCGATGGCATCGGAAACCGGCCCGTTTCAGCAAGCGTTCCACCCCGAGCGGCGAAATTGTGATCAAGCGTTTGGCGCCCCGCGCGGCCGCATGGCGCACAGTCGCTTCAAGCAATCCGACGGCCACCGCCGAAGACCCGGCCGCCGGCGCGGGCGGGCCGTCGAAATCCAGCGCCGCGAACCGCGACAACTCCCAGATCTCGGGCGAACAAGGCGGAGACATTCCCCTTAACAGGCGTGAGAACACATCGCCTAATAGATAGGGGCGCGTGGTGGGAAGCAGCCTGGCGCAGCCCAAAATAGCGCCGTTTTCAGCTTGCGCGACGACATACACGGTATCGGAACGATCGAATTGATCCCGTTCTTCACCGTTGCGCGTCTGGAGCTTCCAGCCCAGCCGCTCGACAAAGACCGCATGCCGGTAACGAGCGACTTTCAGCTGCAAGTCGTCCAGAATTTCCGTGGAAACGCCTGCCACGATTCGCATACTGCGTCCAAATAACATCCGGGTACCGGCATTGGAATTTAGCAGTGTTATTGTAAGCCGATAACTGTTATATGTTACAGGTTGTCACATATTACGAGTATTTATTGGGTTATGAATTTATTGCTGTTGTGCTAATATATTAGCTACTCTTTTTGGAGGTGAGGCGATCCAGATCGGACTCCATCCGCGCTCGCATCCGTACTTGTCGCAAGCTGGAAGGTTTCAGCGGCGAGACTCAAATCCGGGCTTAGAGCGATAGGATAACGATACACCCGACACGTCCGCGACGAGGGCGCGCGCCGCTTCCGCGCCGCGATCAGTCCAGACCGCCATCCGCGAGCTTCTCAAGGCTTGGCGCAAATAACAGACCCAACAGGCGGTGGTCTAAAGTTGAAAGCTTCGGAATTGATGTTGAGCGCGCCGGGATGCGGCCAATTTCCATTACCCTACGACGCGATCCCTTATCAGAGGCCCCTGGCCGCGCGCGCCTGGCAGGAGCAGCAATTGCAGGCCCTGCTCGGCACGCCTCACGAACAACAATTTTTTAAAGCGCTCGCCGACATGGGGCGCGAGTTGGGTTTCGATTATTGCGCTTACGGATTGCGTCTGCCGTTTCCCTGGGCCAAGCCCCGGATCGTGCTGTTCAACAATTATCCGACCGCGTGGCAAACGCGCTATCGCGACGCGGGTTATCTGGCCATCGACCCGACCGTGAAACACGGCATCCGGTCGGTCGCGCCGGTGGTGTGGTCGGATGCGCTATTCGCCTCGACGCCGGAGTTTTGGGAGGAGGCTCGCTCGTTCGGCCTGCGGTTCGGCTGGGCGGAATCCAGTCGAGACGCCAGCGGGATCGGCGGCATGCTGACGCTGGCGCGCTCGGGCGAACCGCTTTCCGAGGTCGAACTACAGGCGAAAGGCTATCAGATGGCCTGGCTCGCCCAGGTCGCGCATCTGGGGCTGGCGAAGCGGCTGCTGCCCAAGCTGGTGCCTGAAAGTCAGGCGCGTTTGTCCAAGCGCGAAACGGCCGTGCTGTGCTGGACCGCCGAAGGCAAAACCGCCGCTGAAATCTCAACGATCCTGCACATCTCCGAACGGACGGTCAATTTCCATATCGGCAATGCCACCATCAAGCTGGGAGCCGCCAACAAGACCGCCGCGGTGGCGCGGGCGGCGATGCTCGGAATCCTCTGTTAAGCCCGCCATCGAGCGAAGGCGGCGTCTGGCCAAACCGGCTAGGCGTCCAGCATGGAGTGGCGAAACCGTCCGGTGGCAAAGAAGGCGGTCGCTTGATTGACCGCCGTCGGATCGACCAGCATTTGCATGTGGGAAACCGGTAAACAGATGTGGTCGGCCATGCCGGTCAACTGGGTTTCGGCGACCGTGATCAAGCCGTCGGACGGTTCCGGCATTCCGGGAAACACCAAGCCGAAGCCGACGTTCGAGGTGCCGGCGATGGAACCCAGCTGATGGGACGCGGTCCATGACGGCCCATCGCCCAGCAAACCGCCTTCCAAACCCCGACCCACGCAGAACCCCAGCCCGACGCCGTCCATGATCTGCGCGGCATAGCTGCCTTGATGCGGCGTACCCAGCGTCACTACCCGGCCCGGTTTCCGATGCGGGTAATTATGGAATAAATGCCGCACCACCAATCCGCCCATGCTATGCGCTAAAAAATGGATGGTTGGAGCCTCCAATCGTTCGAGCAATTTTTCCAAATCTTCGGCGTTTTCCGCAGGAGACCGGGTCATGGTCGGGTAAGAATAATTGACCGTTTCATAGCCTGCTTGGTCGAGCCAGGATTCTAGAAGGCCCATCCACAAACCGTGAACGTACAAACCGTGCACCAAGACCACCAATTCCCGCCGCGCTGCATTCATCAACCGCTCCTGTACCTGATTGCCGTGTTTTAGTCTGAAAGCCATTCTAGCGAAATCCGCTAGCTTCGGTTTTCCTCAAATGGCGCGTTTTCACGGTTTTGAAAAATAGTTGTCATGGCCCCGCAATAGTGTAGAATCGACACTAATATAAGGTGTAATTTTTACACTTTATCGGAATCGAGGCGATGACCGGCTCCATTGCGCTGAACCTGAGGATTGAAGTCGCGCCGCTGGCCATCCGCGCCGAGCGCTTGGAGGCGCTGTTGGTGAGGGAGCCGACCGGCTGGCGACTGCCTGGGGGGCTGCTGGAAACGGGCGAGAATTTAGACGCCGCCGCCAGGCGGCATCTGACCGAGCAGACAGGCTTGGACGAAGCGTATCTGGAACAGCTTTACACCTTCAGCCCATCTGAATCCGCCGCCGGCAAGCTGGCCGTGACGGTCGCGTACTACGCTCTGTTGGCCCGGGACGCGTTTCCGGACGAGCCCGCAGCGGACGGGCGGGGGCAAATGGTCTGGTCGCCGGTGGCGGCGCTGCCGGATTCGCTGCGGGATCCGGTTGGAATCGTCACGCTGGCCCACCGGCGGCTGGCGTCCAAGCTGGCGTACTCCACCATCGCTCTGCAACTGATGCCGGAACGTTTTACCTTGACCGAATTACAGGCGGTCCACGAAATCGTCTCGGGCGAGACTTTGGACAAGCGCAATTTTCGCAAGCGCATTCTGGCGTTGGACTGCATCGAGGCGACCGGAGACGCGGCGCGGCGCGGGGGCCATCGGCCGGCCCGGCTCTACCGCGCCAAGCGTTCCGGCCAGGTTGATTTCATCAAGTGACGCGGCCGATCCGGTCGCTGGAGAACGCTCATGAATGCCGTTGTTGCCAACGTGGTGATGCAGGATCGCCGCCTGTCGCCCGCGCAGGTGCCGCCGACCGTGGTCGAAGCGCTGGACGCCGCCGAGCGCGAGCCGCTGACGGCGAAGATCAAGCGCTTGCTCATCGAGCAAGACGCGACCCTGGTCGCCCACTATTACACCTCGCCGGAGCTGCAAGAACTGGCCGACGCCACCGGCGGCTACGTTTCGGATTCGCTGGATATGGCCCGCTTCGGAACGGAATGCAAATCCAGCACTCTGGTGGTGGCGGGCGTGCGCTTCATGGGCGAAACCGCCAAAATCCTCAATCCCGAAAAGCGGGTGCTGATGCCGGAGCTGAAGGCGGAGTGCTCGCTGGATCTCGGCTGCCCGGCCGATGAATTCGCCGCCTTCTGCGACCAACATTCCGATAGAACCGTGGTGGTCTACGCCAACACCAGCGCGGCGGTGAAGGCGCGTTCCGATTGGGTGGCCACCTCCGGCATCGCGCTGGAATTGGTGCGCCATCTGGCCGAGCGCGGGGAAAAGCTGATCTGGGCTCCGGACCGGCATCTGGGGGCGTATATCCAGCACGAAACCGGCGCGGACATGCTGCTGTGGGGAGCCGCCTGCGTGGTGCATGAAGCCTTCAAGGCCGAAGGGTTGCGCAAGCTGCGCGCCGAACATCCGGACGCCAAGGTGCTGGTCCATCCGGAATCGCCCATGGAGGTCATCGCCCAAGCCGATTTTGTGGGTTCGACCACCGGCCTGATCGAGGCCGCCCGGAAATTGCCGGCCAGGAAATTTATCGTGGCCACTGACAACGGCCTGTTCCACAAGATGAAACAGGTCGCGCCCGACAAGGTGTTTCTGGAAGCGCCGGTCGCCGGCAAGGGCGCCACTTGCGTCAGTTGCGCGCACTGCCCCTGGATGGCGATGAACGGCCTGCGCAATCTCGCCCGCGCCTTGGAGACCGGCGCGAACGAAATCCATATCGACGAGGCGATCCGCGAGCGGGCGGCGCTGCCGATCCGCCGCTTGCTGGAGTTCGCCAAGCAGCGCAAGCGCGTGGTGCTGGGCAACAACGACGCTTGAGATCGAAAAATCGCCGTCGGGCAGCCGCTTCCGCCGACGGCGCGCCGAGCGACCCGACCGTTCGCTAGCGCCACTCCGGCGCTGGCGGCGGTTCGAGCAGTTCGGCAATCGGCCGGGCGCTGACCACGAAGGCTTGAAACGGGCTGCGCTCCAGATAGGCGGCGGTGAACCCGACCGAAATGGCCGAGGCGTAAATCAGCATCGCCGCCAACTGCGACCGCCAGTTATCCAAATGCACCAAACCCACCGACAATAAGGTCAGCGTGCCGAGACACGCGACCGCAAACCATTTCAGGGGATCGCCGCGCCGCTGGCTCAAGGCCAAGCGGTGATAGCGCGACGATTGGATTTTTTCCAAATTCTGGCTCAAGGCGTAATTGAGGCCCGGAATTCAACCGGCCCAGCAGCGTTTCTCCCAAAGCCAGCCGACTCAATTGGCGCAACAACTCCCGCGCTTGCGCGCTGCTTTCGCCGCGCGCCAACAACGGCCATTCGCGCACCGCCGCGTCGATGTAGGCGCGAACGTCGGCGGCGAGGGGCGCGCCGGCGTCGGCCGGCAAACTTTCGGCCACGTTAAGCAGGCCGCGCAGGCCGTCGGCCTCTTCCAAGATCATGGTCTGCGCCCGGTCGCGGATGCTCCAGATGTCGTTGGCGAAAAAGGCCATGTACAAACCGAACAACAGGCCGATGATCGCGACCAGTTGCGGCGAAACGTTGGTCAGATTTTGGAAAATGGCGCGGGTGCGCGGCGAATTGATCAACCAAAAAATCAGGCCGACCGTGGCGTAGGTGACGAGGATTCCGATGACCAACAAACCGACATAATGAAACTTTTGAAAGAAATTCATCGTCATTATAATTAATATTATCAATATATTATAAAATATGGCCCGCCGCAGGACCGGCCCGCCCGCCGGAATTCGCCATGAGGTCTCAACCGAGACCGATGCACAGATACTTAATATCCAAATACTCCTCAATCCCGTACTTCGACCCCTCCCGGCCGAAGCCGGATTCCTTGACGCCGCCAAACGGCGCGACCTCGGTCGAAATCAATCCGGTATTGATGCCCACCATCCCGTACTCCAGCGCCTCGGCCACCTTGAACGCCCGACTCAGATCGCGGCTGTAGAAATAACCGGCGAGGCCGAACTCGGTGGCGTTGGCCAGCGCAATCGCTTCAGCGTCGGTGTTAAAGCGAAACAACGGCGCGACCGGCCCGAAGGTTTCCTCGCGGGCCACGACCATTTCCGCCGTGACCTCGCCCAACACGGTCGGCTCGTAAAACGTCCCGCCCAGCGGATGCCGCCGGCCGCCGGTCAAGACTTTCGCGCCTTGCGCCAGCGCGTCGGCGACGTGCCGCTCGACTTTTTCCAGCGCCGCCCCATCGATCAGGGGACCTTGCATGACGCCGGCCTCTAGGCCGTTGCCGACCTTGAGCTGCTCGCGCACCGCCTGGACCAGCTTGGCGGCGAACGCTTCATACACCCCGTCCTGCACCAGAAAGCGGTTGGCGCAAACGCAGGTCTGGCCGCTGTTGCGGTATTTGGAAACCAGCGCGCCGGCCACCGCCGCATCCAGATCGGCGTCGTCGAACACGATGAACGGCGCGTTGCCGCCCAGTTCCAGCGACAGGCGCTTGAGGGTGCCGGCGCAGCGGCGCATCAAATACTTGCCGGTTCGAGTCGAACCGGTGAAACTCAATTTGCGCACCAAGGGGTTGTCGAGGATTTCATCGCCGATGGCCTGCGCCGGGCCGGTGACGACGTTCAGCACTCCCGCCGGCAGCCCGGCCCGCTCCGCCAGCACCGCCAGCGCCAGCGCCGAAAACGGCGTCTGCGGGGCCGGCTTGACCACCATGGAGCAGCCCGCCGCCAGCGCCGCGCCAGCCTTGCGGGCGATCATCGCCGCCGGAAAATTCCACGGCGTGATCGCCGCGCAGACCCCGACCGGCTGTTTGACGACTAAAATCCGTTTGTCCGGCTGGTGGGCGGGGATCGTGTCGCCGTAAACGCGCTTGCCCTCCTCGGCGAACCAGTCGATGAAGCCGGCGGCGTAGCCGATCTCACCGCGCGCCTCGGCCAGCGGCTTGCCCTGCTCCAGCGTCATTAAAGTCGCCAACTCCTCCTGATGTTCCAACATCAGCTGGAACCAGCGGCGTAGAATGAGCGCCCGCGCCTGGGCGGTCCGCCCGCGCCAGTCGGGCAGCGCGCGGCCGGCGGCCTCGATGGCGCGGCGGGTTTCGGCGGCCCCCAGTTCGGGCGCGCCGCCTATAATGTCGCCGGTGGCGGGATTGGCAATGGTGGAGCGCGCGCCGCTGTCAGCGTCGATCCAAGCGCCGTCCACATAACATTGCTGCCGGAAAAGAGGGCTTTCTTGCAGGTGCATGGTCACTCCCGAAAGCTGGACAGGGCATGGCCGAGTCGTTAAAACAGCCTTTTTAAACCGCCGGTTGGGGCATGGCGTCTCGCTTTTCGAGCGAACGCCGAAAGCGCGAGATAGTCGGAAGGCCCGAACAGCAATACAATAACGCGCTTGAGAACACTATCTTAAAAACCACATGGATCGCCAAACCAACGGAGCCGCAACGTCGTGAACTCTCGAATTCTGCTGAGCCTGTTTTTGTTGGCGGGCATCGGATTTTGTCCGATCATCAGTTCTGGCGCGCCCAGCGTGCCCGAATCCACCCCAGCCGCCACTCCGGCTCCCAAACGCTTCAATTTCGTCGATGTCCGCCGCCGCGCCGAGGTGTTGGCCAACCAACCGTTTCAGGACCCCGCCGGTACTCTACCGGATTTCTTGGCCAAACTGGATTACGACCAGTATCGCGATATTCGTTTCAAGGGCGACAAAAGCCTGTGGCGGGATGCCGGCCTGCCCTTCGAAATTCAATTTGCCCCGCTCGGCTTTCTGTTCAACCGCCAAGTCACGATTCACGTGCTGACAGACGGCGAGCCCAAGCCGGTGGAATACGCCAACGACCTGTTTGATTACGGCCGCAACCAGGTTCCCGACAATCTGCCGAAGGATCTGGGTTTCGCCGGTTTCAAGGTGCTGTATCCGCTCCACAGCGACAACCACTACGACGAGGTGGCGGTGTTCCTGGGCGCGAGCTACTTCCGCGCGGTCGGCCAAGGCCAAAATTACGGACTATCGGCGCGCGGCCTGGCGCTCGACACCGGCCTGCCCAAGCCGGAAGAGTTTCCGTATTTTCGCGAGTTCTGGCTGGAAAAACCGGAGAAAGCCGCCACCGAACTGATCGTTTACGCCCTGATGGACAGTCAGAGCGTCACCGGCGCTTACCGCTTCGCCATCCGGCCGGGGGTCGCCACCCAAGTCGAAGTCAAATCCAGCATCTTCGCCCGCGACAAGATCCAAAAATTCGGGGTCGCGCCGCTGACCAGCATGTTCTTTCACGGCGCGATGAACGAGCGTTTCTTCGATGATTTCCGCCCGCAGGTGCACGATTCCGACGGTTTGCTGCTGGCCACCGGCAACGGCGAATGGATCTGGCGGCCGCTGAACAACCCGCTCCGGCTGCGCATCAGCGCCTATCAAAACACTAACCCGCGCGGTTTCGGCCTGCTCCAGCGGGACCGCGCCTTCGACAACTATCAAGATTTGGAAGCCCACTATCAGACCCGCCCGAGCCTTTGGGTCGAACCGCTGGGCGATTGGGGGAAGGGTTCGGTGGAGCTGATCGAAATTCCGAGCGACGCCGAACGCTACGACAACATCGCCGCTTTCTGGGTGCCTGAAAAACCGGTCGAGGCCGGCCAGCAATTAGAATTCAATTACCGCCTGTCCTTCTTTGTGGATCTGCCGAATCTGTCGCCGAACGGGCGGACGCTGGCCAGCCGGATAGGCGCGGGCGGCGCGGGCGATCTCAACCCCGACCTCCGGCGCTTCGTGATCGACTTCGGCGGCGAGGCTTTGAGCAAGCTGCCGGACGACGCGCCGGTCCAAGCGGTGGTCAGCGCCTCGACCGGCAAGGTGAAAAGCGTGGTGGCGCATAAGAACAGCCACAGCGGCGGCTGGCGGCTGTCCTTCGAACTCGAGCCTCAAGGCAGCGACCCTTCGGAACTGCGCTGCTTCCTCAAGCTGGGCGAGGACGTTTTGACGGAAACCTGGAGCTATCAGTGGACCGCGGTAAAGTAATCGCCCCGCATCCGTATCTGCCGCCGCCGGTCGCCGCGCCGAACACCGATCTATTGTTCGGTCGGCTCCACGCCTACTGGCGCGCGCTGGGCGTGAGCGATCCGGCGCAGATCGCGGCTCTGAGCGAACAAGCGCTGCGGCGGGCGGCCGAACTGCCCGATACTCTGGGCCTCGATCCACTGGCGCGAACCCTCCTGGCGGCCAGCGAATTATTGGATGATTGGCTGGCGCAAGGCTCGGAGCTGCCGCGCACGCCGCAACGTTTGGCCGCGATCCGGGCCGCCTTCTTTGTGGATCTGCCGAATCTGTCGCCGAACGGGCGGACGCTGGCCAGCCGGATAGGCGCGGGCGGCGCGGGCGATCTCAACCCCGACCTCCGGCGCTTCGTGATCGACTTCGGCGGCGAGGCTTTGAGCAAGCTGCCGGACGACGCGCCGGTCCAAGCGGTGGTCAGCGCCTCGACCGGCAAGGTGAAAAGCGTGGTGGCGCATAAGAACAGCCACAGCGGCGGCTGGCGGCTGTCCTTCGAACTCGAGCCTCAAGGCAGCGACCCTTCGGAACTGCGCTGCTTCCTCAAGCTGGGCGAGGACGTTTTGACGGAAACCTGGAGCTATCAGTGGACCGCGGTAAAGTAATCGCCCCGCATCCGTATCTGCCGCCGCCGGTCGCCGCGCCGAACACCGATCTATTGTTCGGTCGGCTCCACGCCTACTGGCGCGCGCTGGGCGTGAGCGATCCGGCGCAGATCGCGGCTCTGAGCGAACAAGCGCTGCGGCGGGCGGCCGAACTGCCCGATACTCTGGGCCTCGATCCACTGGCGCGAACCCTCCTGGCGGCCAGCGAATTATTGGATGATTGGCTGGCGCAAGGCTCGGAGCTGCCGCGCACGCCGCAACGTTTGGCCGCGATCCGGGCCGCCTTGCTCGGCGGCGTGACGCCGGATTGGCCCAAGACGCTGTTCGCGCCACCCGGCGAAGGGGACAACTTGCGCGACACCCTGGCCGAAGCCACCGCCGAACCGACTCCTGAACCGATGCCGAGCGCCATGCCGGCGCAGCCGATCGACCTCTTTTCCGTGTTGGCCGAAATCCGCCGGTTGTGGCAAAAAACGCCCGGCGCGTGATGGCTCCCTTTTTCGAGTAAGCATTATGGCTTCTTCGGCTTCAAGCCCGATGGTCATCGGGCACACCTTGCGGCGGGCGGTGTTTTTCATCCTGATCGCCGTCACCACGCTGCTGGCGCTGGGCCTGTTGGTCACCGTGTTTCACACCGACGGTCTAAGCCCGATCGAGCGGGTGCTGCTGGTGCTCTACGCCATCCTGTTTTCCTGGATTTGCGTCTCGTTCTGGACCGCGCTGATGGGGTTTTGGGTGATGCTGACCGGCCGCGACCGCTGGGCGATCTCCCGCCATCCGGGCACGCCGCCCGACCCCGCCGCCCCGCCGCCCCGCACCGCGATTCTGATGCCGATCTACAACGAAGATTCGCAGCGGGTGTTCGCCGGGCTGCGCGCCATCCATCAGTCGCTGGCGGACACCGGCCAGCTCGACGGCTTCGATTTCTTCATCCTCAGCGACACCCGCGATCCCGAGGTCTGGGTCGAGGAGGAATTGCGCTGGCAGGACATGGTGCGAACCTTAAACGGCAAGGGGCGAATTTTCTATCGGAACCGCCCGGAGAACACCAGCCGCAAGACCGGCAATCTGGAGGATTTTTGCACCCGCTGGGGCGCGCGCTACCGCTATATGATCGTGCTGGACGCCGACAGCATCATGAAAGGCGAAACCCTGGTCGAGATGGTGCGGTTGATGGAGCGCCAGCCGCGCGTGGCGCTGATCCAGACCCCGCCGGTGCCGGTCAACCGCGAGTCGTTGTTCGC
>ERZ761607.2465-NODE-2465-length-19957-cov-81.823083_pt1 | contig 19957 bp, 9 predicted proteins | sample MGYA00511164_ERZ761607 | MGnify/ENA primary metagenome ERZ761607 (study PRJEB28899, sample SAMN02445080) | bioreactor sludge metagenome | biome: EBPR sludge | place: Australia: Brisbane, Thorneside Wastewater Treatment Plant | collected 2011-06-22 ... | reverse complement strand
TGCCCTACCCCGCCGACCCGGCGATCAGCCGCCATCTCGCCGCCTTTCTCCGGCGGCACGCAGCGGCGGCGCGACAGGCGCTCGGCGACGGCGAACAGGTGCCGGCGGTGCCGGTTCCCGACACGCTGCTGCTGAATGGTGGCGTCTTTCGCGCCGCCGCGCTCGCCGAACGGCTGCAGTCGATCCTCGGCGCCTGGCGCGGAGCGCCCCTGCGCGTCCTGCACAACGCCGATCCCGACGTCGCCGTCGCGCGCGGCGCAGTCGCCTGCGCGCTCGTCGGCCGCGGGCACGGCCGGCGGATCGGTGGCGGATCGGCGCGCAGCTACTTTCTCGTCCTCGACGATCGTGACCAACCGGCGCGTGGCATCTGCCTGCTGCCGCGCGGCAGCGAGGAGGCACACGAGATCCCGCTGCCCGAGCGCAGCTTCAGCCTGCGCCTCGGCCAGCCGGTGCGTTTTCATCTCGCGTCTTCGGTCGCCGACACCGCTTACCGTCCCGGCGAGATCACCAGCCTGGCCGATGAAGAGTTCATCCGCCTGCCGCCAATCGCCACCGTCGTCGACGCGCCCGCCGGCAGCCGGCAGCGCGAGGTGCGCGTGCAACTGACGACCGCGATGAGTGCGGTCGGGACCCTCGAGATCCACTGCGTCAGCAGCGAAGATCCCGCACGGCGCTGGCTGCTCGAGTTCGAGATGCGCGCTGCCGGCGGCGTCGAGGCAACGGTCGCGAGCGGCCTGCCGGCACGCTTCACCGACGCGGTGCAGGCGATCGAACGCGTCTTCGGCGCCAGTTCGCAGCCGCTCGACAGCAAGGAGGTGCGGCGACTGCGCGGCCAGCTCGAGCATCTGCTCGGTCGGCGCGAAGATTGGGAAATGCCGCTGCTGCGCGCGCTGTTCGACGCCCTGCTGCAACGCGCCCGGCGGCGGCGGCGTTCGCCCGAGCACGAGCGGCTGTGGTGCAACCTCGCCGGCTTCTGCCTCCGTCCGGGGCTCGGCGACCCGCTCGACGACTGGCGCAGTGAGCAGCTTTGCGAACTGCTGCCGCAGGGCATCCAGTATGCCAACGAGAGCCAGAACTGGTCGGAGTGGTGGACGCTCTGGCGACGGGCTGCCGGCGGCCTGCCGGCCACCGTCCAGGAACGCCTGCTCGGCGAACTGGCGCCCGCCCTGCGCAGCGGGGCGGCCAAGGGCAGCGTGCGGGCGGCGGCGGTCGCCGGCAGCCACGACGACATGCTGCGCCTGATCGCATCGCTCGAGAGACTGCCGGTCGAGCGCAAGATCGAGACCGGCGACTGGTTGCTCGGACGGCTGCGCCGCGGCGTCGAGAAGCCCCTCGGCTGGTGGGCCCTGGGACGTATCGGCGCGCGCCAGGCGCTGTACGGCAGCGCACACCAGGTGGTGCCGCCGGAGGTTGCCGGCCGCTGGCTGGAAGCGCTGCTGGCGACCGACTGGAAGAAGCTCGAGCCAGCCGCTTTCGCCGCCACGCAGATCGCCCGCCTGACCGGCGATCGCGCCCGTGACCTGCCGCCGGAACTGCGCCGGACGGTGCTCGCGCGCCTCGCCGCGAGCAATGCCAGCGTCACCTGGAGCGAGCAGCTGACGAGCGTCGCCGAACTCGACAGGGCCGACGAACGGCGTGCCTTCGGCGAGTCGCTGCCGGCCGGCCTGCGACTGATCCGCGAGGACAGGCGTGCAGACTGAGAGGTTGTGAAGAAATCGTCGCGAGCAGGCCGAGATGCAAGGCGCGAGCGAGCGAACGACGAGACATATCAGATGGATAGGCGAGGAGTGAGCGAGTGAGCAACGCCGCAGATCGGTCGCGCAGTAGATTCATTCACAACCTCTGAGACCGACGCGGGCGATCGCCGGCACTGCGGCCCCGCCGCGACCGGCGACAGATCGCCTGCGGCGCGGTATCATCGGCAACGGCGGTCCAGAAGCTGGTCCTGGTGGCCGTCCGCCCCGAAGTGTGTGGCGATTTTCGAGGAGGAACAATGCACGCGCAACGAGGAAAAGACCGGCGTCAGCAACAATCCGGCCCCCCGCCCGGCATGGCGGAACGCCGCTGCGGCGTCGAACGGCGGACCCTGCATGTGACCCCCGAGTCGATCGCCGTCGTCGAGGCGCGGGTCGCGACGCTCGCACGCCGACCGCAGGGCCCGGATGCCGGTGACGGATCGGGCTGGGACAAGCTGATCGTCCCGCTCGACTAATCGGCGCCCGCCGACCGGCTGCGACTGGCCGCCGGCCCGGTCGTCGCTGCGGCACCCGCCGGCAGCAGACCACTGGCGCGCAGCACGCGCCGCCGCACCGCTTCCCGCAGCAGGTCGACGCCCGCCGGCGTCGCCAGCGTCAATCGCGAGCGCGCCCGTGTGATGCCCGTGTACAGCAGTTCGCGCGTCAGGACCGGACTCGCCGCGTCCGGCAGGAGCAGCACCGCATGCGCGAACTCGGAACCCTGTGCCTTGTGCACGGTGAGCGCATAAGCCGTCTCCACGGCCCGCAGGCGGGTCGGCAACAGCCAGCGGATGCCCTGCCCCTCGCCGGTGACCGGAAAGGCGACGCGCATGATCGACTCGCCGGCAGCGCCGCCAGGCACCTCGAGGACGATGCCGATGTCGCCGTTCATCAGTCCCAGGCTGTATTCGTTGCGCGTCACCAGCAGCGGCCGGCCGGGGTACCAGCCCTGTGCCGCCCGGATCAGCCCGGCCGCGTGCAGGGCATCGGCGATGCGCTGGTTGAGGCCGGCGACACCCCAGGTTCCAAGCCGCAGGGCGCACAGCACCTGGAACTCGCCGTGCGCCGCGAGGACTGCCCGCGCCCAGGCGGCGAAGGCATCTGCCCCGGCCGTGCGTGGCGGCTGTCGCTCGCGCATCAGCTGCAGGTAGTGCCGATAGCCGCTGCCGGCCGCCGGCGCCTGCCCACCATCGATGACCAGTTCGCCGAAGGCCTGCCCGTCGTCGCCGGCCAGTTCACGGAACGCCAGGTCCGCCGGCGGCTGCCGCCAGAGCTCTTCCAGCCGCTGCGTGTCGCCCGCGTTCACCGCTGCCGCCAGCCGGCCAATGCCGCTCGCCGCCGCGAAACGATGGCTGTGGCGCAGCATGACCACCGCCTGATCGAGTGCGCTGCCCTGCGGGTCGACCAGTTCCGGCGCGATGCGCTCGCCGCTGACGGCGCTCAACCAGTCGCAGGTCGCTGGCAGGTAATGGCCATCGCCGGCCCGTCGGCAGAGTTCGCCGAACACCGCTCCCGCCTCGACCGAGGCCAGCTGATCGCGGTCACCCAGGAGGACGAGCCGGGCGGTGTCCGGCAGCGCGGCGAACACGGCCGCCATCATCTCGAGGTCGACCATCGATGCTTCGTCGATCACCAGTAGATCGACCGCCAACGGGTTGCCCGCATGGTGGGCCAAGCGCCGGGTGTCGGGACGAGCGCCGAGCAGGCGATGCAGCGTCGCCACCCGGTCGGGAATCGCCGCCCGCACGGACTCGGCATCGGCCACCCCGGCGAGCGACAGCGACGCGCGCGCGCGGGCGATCGCCGCGCTCAGCCGCGCTGCCGCCTTGCCGGTCGGCGCCGCCAGCCGGACGCGCAGGGGCCGCAGCGCCTGCCCCGCGGCAGCGTCCGCGGCGGCGAACGCCAGCGCCTGCAGCAAGGCGACCAGACGCAGCACGGTCGTCGTCTTGCCGCTCCCCGGCCCGCCGGTGATGATGCTGAAGGCGCTGCCGGCGGCCAGCGCGCAGGCCAGCTTCTGCCAGTCGGCGCGCTCGCCCGCGGCGGGCGGAAACAGCGCGGCGAGCATGGCGCGCAGCGCCGCCGCCGGCAGCGCGGCGCGCAGTTGCGGCGAGCCGGCCAGCCGCCGCTCGATCGCCACGCGCACATCCTGCTCGTACTGCCAGTAGCGACGCAGATACAGCCGCCCGTCGGCGAGCACCAGCGGCGTCGTGCCGCTGCCGCCGGCGACCAGCAGCGGATGTGCGAGGGCGTCGCGCCAGGCGACCAGACTCAGGCCGGAGAGCACCTCCTCCGGCCGCAGCGACGGGCCCGCTGCGGGCAGCCGCTCGTCGCCCGCCGGCGGCAGCGACAGCGCCTGAGCGGGAGCGGCGAGCGTCGCCGCGAGGTCGAGACAGGCGTGGCCGCGACCGAGCTGGTGGCTGGCCAGTGCGGCGGCGAGGATCAGCCACGGCGAGGCGTCGGGCACCTCGTGCCAGAGGAAGTCGGCGAAGGCGACGTCGAGCGGGCGCAGCCACTGGCGCTCGCGCCACTGCCGCAGCAGAAGACGCATCTCCGCTCGCTCGGCCATCGCCACCGCAGTCAATACTGCGGCGCCACTTGCCGGCCGGCAAACAGCGCATCGAGTTCGTCGATCAGTCGCCGCGGCGGCCGTTCGACGTGCAGGCCGCGGCAGGCCGCGTCGCCACCACGCAGGAAGACGTACACCGCCGCACCGACATGACGATCGTAGTCGTAGTCGGGCAGCCGCGCGCGCAGCAAGCGGTGCAGCGCGACGAGGTAGAGCACGTATTGCAGGTCGTAGCGGGCGTGCAGGATCGCTGCGCGCAGCGCTGCCGGGGTGTATGCGGCAGCCGCCGGTCCCAGCCAGTTCGATTTGTAATCCACCACGTAATGGCGCCCCTGATGTTCGAAGACGAGATCGATGAAGCCCTTCAGCATGCCGTTGAGCTGGCCGGCCTGCAATGGCGGACGCGGCGCGCCGGCAAGGGTGTGGCGGCAGACCAGCTGGTCGACCTGCAGCAGGTCGACCGCGTGCACCGGCAGCCAGAACTCCATCTCGGCGCGTGCCGCCGCCAGCTCGCGCAGCCGCAGCGTCGTCGCCGCTGCCGCCTCGCCGGCCGGCAATTCCCACGGCCGCGTCAGGAAGCCCTGCAGCCAGGCCGAGAGCAGACCGATCCATTGCTCGCGGCCGCTCGTCCGGCAGCAGCGCGCCACCAGTTCGTGGCGCAGCGCTGCGTCGCCGGCGACCTGCGCGAAACCCTCGGCGGCACTCGCCTCGAGCAAGCCGTGGAGGAAGGTGCCGGCCTCGGCGCCGCGTGGAAAGTCGTGCAGCGAAGCGGTGACGACCGGCGCCTCCGCGGGCGTGGTGCCGAGGAGCCGTTCGCCCGTCTCCCGCGTCTCGCGCAGGATCTCCTCGGCGGCCGTCTCGGCCGCCGCCGGCGACGCCACAGCATCGTCGGCGGCGGCGATGCGCAGCGCGGAGTAGCTGGCGATCCACCAGTGCTCGCGCCACACCCGTGCCGACTCGCGGGCGCTGCCGACCTGGCGGCGACTCTCCGGCGTGCGGAAGCGCGCATCGCTCGCCGCCGCCGCCGGCACCAGCGCGATGTGCGGACAACCGGCGGCGAGCGCCTGCAGCCACAGCGGCAGCTCGTCCGGCGCCAGTTCCTCGCCGCCGCCGAGCAGGTGGCCGAAGGCGCTCCGCTGCAGGCCGACGAGCGGCGCCACGCCCAGCCAGGTGAGATGCTGCGCCCGCGTCAGCGCGACGTAGAGCTTGCGCAGGTCCTCGGCCAGGCGCTCGCGGTCGGCAAGTTCGACGATCGCCGGGTCACTGTTCAGCGACAGTTGCGGCCGACCAGCGGCATCATGCCACTTCAGCGGCGGCCGGCTGCGCGACGTGATCGCCCGGTAATTGCAGGCGAAGGGCAGGAAGACGAGTGGATACTCGAGGCCCTTGGCCTTGTGTACCGTCACCACCTGCAGCAGTTCGGCATCGCTTTCGAGGCGCAACTGCCGCGCATCACCGGCGGCGGCTGCCGCCGGCTGCCGCCGTTGCCCGGCGAGATGGCGGAGCAGCGCCTGCGGGCCATCGAGCAGGGCGCTCGCCTGCTGCAGCAGTTCGGCCAGATGCAGCAGGTTGGTCAGGGTGCGTTCACCGCCCGGCGGCGGCGGCTGCGCGCCCGGCGACGCGCCGGCAAGGCGACCGAGCAGCCGGGCGGGCACCGAGAAATCGTGCAGCAACCGGCGCAGCATCGGCAGTACACCCTGCCGCAGCCAGCAGTCGCGATAACCGCGAAACTGGACGACGCGCGCCTCCCAGGCCGTTTCATCGTGCTGCAGGGCGTCGAGTTCGTGCCAGCCGAGCGCCAGCGTCGCCGTCGCCAGGGCGCTGCGCAGCAGACGGGGATCATCCGGCTCGGCGACGGCGGCCAGCCAGTGCTGCAGCTCGAGCGCCTCGTCGCTGTCGAAGACGGAATCGCGATCCGAGAGGTAGACGCTGCGCACGCCGCGCTGCAGCAGCGCGCTGCGGATGGCGTCGGCCTCGCTGCGGTTGCTCACCAGCACCGCCATGTCCGCCGGACGCAGCGGCCGCAACCCGCCGCCGGCGACGAAGCCGGCGCGACCGGCCTGGCCGAGATTGAGCAGGCGGACGATCTCGGCGGCGCAGGCGACGGCCATCAGCGCGAGATATTCGGTCTTGCTCAGGCCCTTGTCACCTGCTGCCGGCAGGACGCCGGCGACGAGCGCCGGGAGGCTGGCGCCGTCAACCTGCAACGCGTCCGCGCGCCCCTGCGCCTGCGCCGCCTCGAAAGGCAGAGGATTGCCCGCCGCGCTGCGAAAGCCGAAGGCGCCGCTCCCTTCGCGGCGCTGCTCGGCGAAGGCGAAGCAGTGGTTGGTCGCCGCCACCATCTCCCGGCTGGCGCGAAAGTTCGTCAGCAGCGTGTAGATGCCGCCGCTGCAGGCGCTTCTGGCGGCCAGGTAGGTATGTATGTCGGCGCCACGGAAGGCATAGATCGCCTGCTTCGGATCGCCGATGAGGATCAGCGCCGCTGGCGCAGAGTCGGGCGCCGGCCGATAGACGGCGTCGAAGATCCGGTACTGCACCGGGTCGGTGTCCTGGAACTCGTCGATCAGCGCCACCGGGAACTGCTGCCGGATCGCTGCCGCCAGCCGTTCACCACCATCGCCGTGCAGCGCCGCCGCGAGCCGCGTCAGGAGTTCGTTGAAGCCCATCTGCGCGCGCGCTTCCTGTTCGCCGGCGAAGCGTTCCGCCACCCAGCGCGCGGCATGGCAGAGCACCTCATCCCGCGCCTGCGGCAGCGCCGCCAGTTCGCTCGCGAGCCCGGCGATCGCCAGCAACGCCGGATGCTCCGGCGGCGCGCCCGATTTCCAGGCATCGCGCAGCCCGGCCGGCGTCAGTCGCTCCCAGCCTGTCTTCGTCAGGTCCGGGCTGCCCATCGCGGCATCCTCATGCCAGGCGCGCAGCGCTTCCAGCCACGGCCGGTAGTGACGGCCCTGCAGCTTGCGGCCGTCGACCAGCCGCTGCGCGACCGCCGCGTCGAGCAGATCGTGCAGTTCGCCCACCCAGCTCCGCCACGGTGCCTTGAGTTCGGCCAGCCGTTGCTGCCGCAGCGCGCGCGCGCGCCCGAGGGCGTCCTGCGGCGGCACTGCCGCCGGCAGCAGGGCGACGTCATCGAGCAGCCTGGCGACCACCTGCTGCAGCGCCTCGGGGCCCGACCACCACTGCCGCAGCTCGCCGGCCGCAGCGGCATCGAGCGGCACGATGAAGGTGCGCCAGTAGTCGCGAACGACTTCCGCCAGCAGCTCCTGCTGGTCGCTTTCCAGCGTCTGCACGAACAGGCTGTTGCTGGCAAACGCGTGCTCGCGCAGCATGCGGTTGCACCAGCCATGAATCGTCGATACCGCCGCATCGTCCATCGCCTCGGCCGCGAGCTGCAGCGTGCGGGCGCAGCCCGGCCACTGCTGCGGCGGGTACTCCGCGCGCAGCGCCTGCAACGCGGCGTCGCCGTCGGCGTCGGCAGCTGTCGCCGGGTCGCTGCGGAAACAGGCGGCAGCAGCGGCAAGGCGGCGGCGGATGCGGTCGCGCAGTTCCTCGGTCGCCGCTTCGGTGAAGCTGACGACCAGGATCTCCGCCGGCGCCAGCGGCCGCATGCCGTCACCGCCGCTGCCATGGCCGAGAACCAGGCGCAGGTAGAGGGCAGCGATGGTGAAGGTCTTGCCGGTGCCGGCGCTCGCCTCGATCAGCCGCATGCCGCTGAACGGCAGGCGCAGCGGGTCGAGCACCTGGCGTGGCAGGACGCCATCGCCGCTCGCCACCGTGCCGCTCACGCCGCTTCTCCGGCGGCGACGGGCCGCCTGCCGCGCCGCGGATCGGCCGACGGCAGCGCCGCGTGCAGCGGCCGCACCAGGCGCTCGGCCAGGACGAAGAACTCGCCGCCAGCGGTCAGGACGCGGAAGTCCGGATAGACGCGGCGCAGGCAGGGGTCCCGGTCGACCTCGCCCGACTGCTGCTCGCCGCCGTCGTACACCTTCCGCGCATCCTCCTCGCTGCCCGAGTGCAGCCAGGCAAAGGCCGCCCGCACCGCCAGCGGCAACGGCCGGCGCATGCCGTCGTGCCAGGCCAGCAGGAGTTGCCGCAACAGGGCCGCCGCCTCGTCCGGCGGCAACGGGGCGAGTTCGATGTCGGCCTGCTTGCCGACGAGCAGCGTCGTCAGTGGCCCGACCGCGATCTGCATTCCCAGGTGCCGCAGCCAGTGCCGGAGCACGCCGTCGCCACGCACCCGTTGACCATCCATCAGCTCGCGGCTGTCGACGACGACCTGGCCGAGGTCGTCGGCGCCGTCGCTGCGCACGCCGCCGAGCCAGTCGGCAATCTGCAGCGGCTGCCCGGCGATCGCCACCTCCAGGCAGAGTTCGTGTTCACCAGCCACCGCCAGCGGCCAGCGCGCGAGGGCCTGCCGATAGCGCGCGAAGAGGTCGTCGAGTGGTGCCAGCAGCTCGTCGCCCAGCGCCTCGCCGAAGGCGCCGGCTGGCAGCGCACCGCGGCGGGCGATGGCGCCGAGGCGGGCACGGCCGGCGGCGCCGATGTCCTCGCCACGCTGCAGCGCCGCGAGCTGGGCGGCGATCAGCTCGTCCTGCAGCTGCCAGCGAGCGAGGGCATCGACGACGAACGGCTCCTGGTCTTCGCCGACCGGGTCGTCGGCGGCGAAGACGACGCCGAGACGCTGGCGGAAGAAGGATCGCACCGGATGCGCGAGAAAATCCGCCAGTTCGCGCAGCGACAGCGCTTCGTCGCGCGCCAGCGGCGGCAACGGAACGTCGTTCCCGGGCCAGCGCCGATCACCCGACGGGCCCGCGTCCGCCTGCCATTCGCGCGCATAGGTGAACAGGCCGGTCGCCGCCGCCGGCACCGGAAAGTACTCGGCGCTGAACGGCTGCAGGCGATGCTCGACGGTCAGCGCGGCGAGCAACGGCGCGCCCGGCCCGGCGGCATCGGCATGCGCCACGTCGGCTGCGCTGTCGGCGACCAGTCGCCAGCCGGCGGCGAGATGATCGCGCAACTGGCCGACGAGCACCGACGGCGGTCGCGGACGGTTGTCGTTGATGCTGCGGCCGACCCACGAGATGTGCAGGTGTTCGCGCGCCGACAGCAGGGCCTCGAGGAAGAGATAGCGATCGTCTTCGCGCCGCGACCGGTCGCCGGGACGGTGATCGCCGGCCATGAGGTCGAAATCGGTCGCCGTCCGGCTGCGCGGATAATCGCCATCGTTCATGCCGAGCAGGCAGACACGACGAAACGGGATGGCGCGCATCGGCATCAGCGTGGCGAAGGTGATCGCGCCGGCAAAGAAGCGCTGCGTCAGGCCGCCCGCATCGAGGCTGGCGAGCCAGTGCGCGCCGACCACCGACAGTGGCAGATCGGCGCTCAGCGCGGCGGCGTCGCACGCTTCCTGCCAGCGCTGCAGCGCGCCCTCGAGCTGCAGCAGGGTGAAGGCGTCGGCATCGTCGTCGGCAGCGAAGAAATCGGCCAGCAACTGGCGCAGGCGAACACACCAGGTGGCGGCCGGCGCCGCGCTGCGCAGCATCTGCCAGCACGCCTGCAGACGCTCGATCAGTTGCAGCAGCGGCCCGAGCGACGCGGCGTCGATACCGCCGATCTCGTCGTAGGGCTCGATCCCCTGCCAGGCGCCGGCGTCGGCGCCGACGGCGTAGCCGAGCAGCATGCGACGGCTGCCGAAAAGCCAGGTGTTTGCCGCCGCATCTTCCGCCAGCCGCGGCAGCCCGAGGCTGGCGCGGTGCTCGGCATGCAGGCCCCAGCGGATGCCGGCGCCACGTATCCAGCGATGCAGCAGCGGCAGGTCTTCCTCGTCGATCGCGAAGCGCCGCCGCAGCGCCGGCACCTCGAGCAGATCGAGCACGTCGCTCGCCGTCAGCCGCGACTGCGGCAGAGCCAGCAGCTTTTCGAGTGCCTGCAGCAGTGGCTCGCATTGCCGCCGGCCCTGGTCGACGACGATGAATGGCAGGTAACGCGGATCATCGGCGGACAGCAGCCCGAACACCGCCTGCACATGCGGCGCGTACACAGCGATGTCGGGCACCATGACGATGATGTCGTGCGGGCGCAGGCTCGGGTCGGCGTTGCAGGCGGCGAGGAGCTGGTCGTGCAGGATCTCGACCTCGCGCTGCGCGCTGTGCGCAACGTGGAAGCGCAGCGACGAATCCTGCCGTGGATCGACCGCCGGCCAGCAGGCACGCGTCTCGTGCAGCGGCCGCAGGTCGAGGATGTCGTCCTGCAGCTGTTGCAGCAGGTTGGCCGCACCGCAGGATTCGAAGAGGTCGATCCGTTGCCGGATCGCCGGCAACGGCCGCTCGCCCGACTGCTGTTGCCCGTCGTACTCGTCGAGGAGGCCGATGAAATCGCGCCCCTGCTTGCCCCAGGCGGCCAGCAGCGGTTGCGCATGCACGTGCAACAGTTCCGGCGTCAGCTCGCTCGGCATTCCCTGCCGCCTTGGCTGGCGGCTGTTGCCGCGGCGCAGGAGGTCGCGGTCGGCGACGATGTCGGCCCAGTGATGCCGGCACGGGTTGTGCACGCAGATCAGGATCTGCGTCCACCGCGCCAGTGCGGCGAGCACTTCGAGCGCCTGCTGCGGCAGGCTCGAAATACCGAAGACCAGCAGCCGGCGTGGCAGTCCGTCCGGTTGGCCGGGGCCGGTCCACTGCCGTGCGCGCGCGATGAAGGCGGCATGGACTGCGGCGCGACTGGCCATCGCTGTCGCCGCGGACGCCGCTCCGCCGGCCACCACGTCAGCCAGCAGCGCGCGCCACAGCGCCGCCTGCCAGCGCTGCTCGGCCGGCAGCGGCCGGCTGTTGCCGCGGCCATCAGGCAGCACGTCGCTGCCCGCTGCCCAAGCGGCGAGCCAGTCGGCCCGATAAACCTGATACTGATCGAAGAGGTCCGCCAGGCGCTCGGCCAGCTGGAAACACTTGCGCTGCTCGTCATCGTGCGCGAGAAAGGCGCGCAGCGGTCCGTACTCCGGCCGGCTGCCGACTTCCGGCAACAGGCGCAACAGGCGCCAGAGCAACCGATCCTTGTCGAAGGGTGAGGATGCGGGCACCGCCTCGCGCCCGAGGAGCGCGCGATAGGCCTGCCAGAGGAAACGGGCCGGCAACGACACCTCGAGCCCGGCCGCGATGCCACAACCGCCGGCTTCGCCGCCGGCACCCGCAGCATCGGCGGCAAGCGCCATCTTCAGCCACTGCGCGATGCCGTTGCTGTGCACGAGGATGAACTCGTCGTCGAGCGGCGGCAGCGGGTGTCGCTTGATCCAGGCAACCACCAGATCGCGCAGGATCTCGGGCTGGTTGCTGTGTACGACGATCAGGCCGGGTTCAGGAAGGGACGATGACAGGGTCTTCTCCGGGCAACGGGCAGGCGGCGGGCGACCAGTCGACGATGACCGGGAAGCCGGTCATGCTGCCACGCCACGCGTCGTGCGGCCGACTCAACGACGGCGGCGGAACAGCAGGACGCCGGGCGCAGCGCCAAGTCCGGCATAGGCGTAACCGTCGCTGTCGAAGGACTCGAGCGCGGCCACCTCCGACAGCCGGTTGACGATCACGAAACGCGCCATCAGGCCGCGCGCGCGCTTGGCAAAGAAGCTGACGACGCGGAAGCGGCCGCCGCTCCAGTCCTCGAACACCGGCTGCACGACGGGAACCGACAGCTGCTGCGGCAGCAGCGCCCGGAAGTACTCCTCCGACGCCAGGTTGAGCAGGACGCTCGCCGCCGCCGTGCGTACGGCGTCTTCGACTGCAGCGGTGATGCGCTCGCCCCAGAACGCGTACAGATCACGGCCACGCTCATTGAGCAGGCGGCAGCCCATCTCCAGCCGGTAGGGCTGCATCAGGTCGAGGGGTCGCAGCACGCCGTACAGGCCCGAAAGGATGCGCAGTCTCGCCTGCGCGAAGTGCAGATCGTCAGCGGACAGCGAAGCGGCGTCGAGCCCGTCGTAGACGTCGCCGTTGAATGCCAGGACGGCCTGCTTGGCGTTCGCCGGCGTGAACGGCCGTGCCCACTCGGCGTAGCGCGTGGCATTGAGCACCGCCAGCTGGTCGCTGATCTTCATCAGGCTGGCGAGCTCCGCCGGCGACAGGCGGCGCAGGCGGTCGACGAGGATCTGCGAGTGCTCGAGCAGGGTCGGCTGCGAGCATTCGGCAACCGTCGGCGGAGTCCGATGGTCGAGTGTCTTGGCGGGCGAGAGAACGAGGATCATCGGCTGTCTCCGGAAGGTGGCGGGATGACGGTCTGCGCATTCTGCTAATATCGACGATTGTAATCGACGCCGCGCCACAGCCGCCGGCGCTGCCTCCCCGCTGCCGACGGGCCCGGCAGGCGTCGCATGAAACAGAAGAACGCCGCCGCCCATGGAAGAAATCCTCAATCGTCTTGCGCTGCCGGACAGCGATCTGCCCGCGCTGCTCGCCGAACTCGTTGCCCAGCTGCGCCCCGACGACTCCGCTGATGGCGAGTCGGCGCGACGCAATCTGCAGGCACTCTGCCACATCCTGAACACCCGCCCGGAGCTGCGCCACGCCTTGCGCAACGGTCTGACGACACTGGCGCAGACCTATCGCCACAGCGAGCTGTACACGTCGACCGGCATCCTGCCGAATACCGGCTTCATCGCCGAAACCCTGCACCGCATCGGCCACAAGCTGCTGCCCGAGGTGCTCGATCCCGACCTGCTGCGTAGCGTCCTGCGACGTGCCTTCGACCGGCCCGGCGATCGCCGCTGGGTGATGGGCGCCGGTGAACAGGCTTGGATCGAGCTGCTGGTGGCAATCCGCTTCGACGAGGGCGAGCCGGCGGCGAGCGTGCCGCCATCGGTCGTCCAGGTTCTCCGCTCGTTGCGCGTGCTGTCGTACAGGATCGCCGCCTGTGGCATGGAGCCGGAGCTGTTGCGGCTCGAGCGCTCGCTCGAGGCACACGAATCGCCGTTCACCGAGCAGAACCGCGAGATGAGCGCGTACATCACGTCCTGTGCGGAGAGCTGGGGCAGGCCGCCCGCCGCCGACACCGATGACCGCCAACTGCGGGTCCTCTTCAGTCAATGCCTGGAGGTAATCGAGAAAGTCCGCCGCACGGCGGCCCGCAACGGCACCAGCATCCGTCTCACCTACCACCTGCAGCGGCTGCGGCAACTGCTGCGGCGCTGCGAACAACTGCTCGACATCCTCGCCGCACTGCAGGCCGACCCACGCGGCAGCGCCGCCTACCCGGCGATCGTCACGCTGTTCGTCCAGCTGGTGCGCGAGGAATGCCTGCGCAACAACCTGCCGCGGCACTGGCGTCTGAATACCGAGATCCTCGCCCTGCGGGTGACCGAAAATGCCAGCCATCATGGCGAACACTACATCACCGAGACGCGTTCGGAGTACTGGCAGATGTGCCGCTCGGCGATGATCGGCGGTTTCGTCATCGCCTTCATGGCCTGCCTGAAGATCCTGCTGAGCAAGGCGGAGATGCCGCCACTCACCGGCGCCATCACCTACTGCCTGGACTACGGTCTCGGCTTCTGTCTGATCCACATCCTTGGCGGAACGGTCGCCACCAAGCAACCGGCGATGACGGCCAACGCCATCGCCGCCAGCATCAGCGAGGCGGGCGGCCGGCTGCGCGACGTCGAGGGGCTGACCACCCTGATCGCCCGCACCTGCCGCAGCCAGATCGTCGCCATCCTGGGCAACGTCGGCGTCGCTATTCCGCTGTCGGCACTGATCACGCTGGCGATCTTCAGCGTCAGCGGCGAGCATTTCACCAGCGAAGAGAAGTCGGCGCACCTGCTCGCGGAACAGAGCCTGATCCACAGCGGCGCGGTCTTCTACGCCGCCATCGCCGGCCTCTGGCTGTTCGTCTCGGGGCTGCTCAGTGGCTATTACGACAACTATGCCGCCTACAACAGGATTCCCGAACGAATCCTGCAGCTCAGCTGGCCACGCCGCCTGTTCGGCGAGGCACGCATGCAGCGCGTTGCCGCCTACATCGGCGACAACCTCGGCGCCCTCGCCGGCAACCTGCTCTTCGGCTTCCTGCTCGGCGGCACGACGCTGCTCGGGGTGCTGCTCGGCCTGCCGCTCGACATCCGCCACGTCGCCTTCTCTTCGGCCTTCGTCGGCATCGCTTTCGTCGATCTGGGCTATTCGCCGGATGCCTCTCTCTTCCTCTGGGCCGTTCTCGGCGTCGCCACGATCGGCGTCATCAACCTGACGGTGAGCTTCGCGCTGGCGCTCAACGTCGCGCTGCGCGCGCGCCAGGTCGCCGAATCGGCGTGGCGCAGTCTGGCACGGGCGGTGCTGGCACATCTCGTTCGCCGGCCCGGCGACTTCTTCCTGCCGCCGCGAAGACCGGACTGATCGGTCGCTGCGGCAGGAACGGATGCGTTTCGCCGGCAGGACGCGGCATATTGGCCAGCAAAGCATGCTTTCGCCTTGACCGGGACACGGGATTTTCCTATCCTGCGGCCATGGCCGTGATCTGTCGGATCGTCCGGCCGACCCCACCACCCACTCCTCCCCATCGCACGACATGCAAAGGAATCATGATGACTGAAGCCAAGCCCCCCGCCAAGAAGGCACCCGCGACCCGCAAGACCACCACCGCGGCTGCCGCGGAAGCGCCAGTCAAGGCTGCGGCAGCAACCGAGGCCGCCGCCGCCGCGACTGAAGCGGTCGCCGCCGAGACGCTGACCAAGGCCGCTGCGACCAGGAAGGCGGCGGCAGTGAAGAAGATCCCGGCAAAGGAGGCTGCAGCGGCACCTGCCGCCACCCCCGCGGCAGCGCAACCCGCGGCTGCCGCGCCCGTCGACACGCCCACCGCAGCGGCGCCGGCTGCGCCCACAGTCCCCGCGCCGAGCGCCGAGGAACGCTATCGCATGGTCGAGTCGGCGGCCTATTTCATCGCCGAGAAGGATGGCTTCCAGGGCTGCGCGACGCATTACTGGACGCTGGCCGAGCGCGAGATCGCCATCAGCCTCGGCGAAGTCGAGGCTTGATGTGGCGTTGTCCAGCCGCCCATCAACGACCTGCTGCCGGAGCGCTGCGTGCGCAAGCGACTGATCGCCGACCGGCAACCGGAGGCCGCGCAGGCACCTGCTGACTGGCTGAGGCTGGACGAACTCGCCGACGTCGAGATCAGCTCCGAGGATGCGGCTCATCCGATCGAGTCGGCGCTGCTCGACGCTGGCGGCAATGGCTGGCGTGCCTCGCTTCCCGGCCGCCAGACCATCCGCCTGGTCTTCGCCCAACCACAGCGGCTGCGCCTGATCTCACTGCGTTTCGTCGAAACTTCCTGCCAGCGCACGCAGGAGTACCTTCTGCGCTGGTCCGGCAACGGCGGCCAGTCGTTCCACGACATCGTCCGCCAGCAATGGAACTTCGACCCGCACGGGACCAGCACGCAGACCGAGCAACACCGCGTCGACCTCGCTGCGGTCGGCGTCCTCGAACTGATCATCACACCCGACATCGCCGACCCGCAGGCGATTGCCTCGCTCGCCGAGATGCGCCTGGCCTGAGAAGTCGGCAGGACCGGTCGTCAGCCGACCGGCACGCCATGCGCGAGGCGGTAACACGGCAGGGTGGCGGTGCATTCGATCCACTCACGGCCTCCGCGCACCGGCCAATCCGGCAGTCCCCGCAAGCGGCCGTCCCGGCCGACGCAGGCGTCCAGGACCACCGCCCGAATCTCCGTGCGACCCGTTCTCGCTCGCACCTCGGCAACCCTCGTAACCCTTGTAATTCACGAAAGACCTACTATCCTTAAGGACACTAGGCAAGCGAGCCTCTTCGTCGCTTGATCTGCCTGGTCGGCACGGATGCAAGCTGACGCCTCGAGCGGAGGAACGAGTCGCGAGTGCGCTGTCCGTGCGCCACGTTTGTGCCTGGGGGGACCATGAAGCACACGCTGGCTTGGCACGCGCACGCGGTGGGTTGCACCCACCGCGTCCTTCCTGCTTGCCGGCGGAGCACCATCACTGGCAGCCGACCTCCGGCGCGCAAACCCCACCATATCGACCGACATACACTGACAGGGCGTTGATCCGCCGGATCACGCTCGCCGTGGTCTGCCGGATCTGCCCATCATAGGAAGGAACAGGACATGAAGCGGGCTTGGGTCAATGGTTTGGCAGCGCTGATCGCGATCACCTCGTGGATGCGGGCGGGCGACGCCGAGGCGCTCGCAACGACCACCGGTTGCGTGCAGGTCGACTCCTGTACGCTGCAGGAGCTGACGCAGGGCGCCAGCATGACAGTGAACCAAACGCTCTTCACCAACTGGAGCGTGAGCGATGCCTCCTCGAATCCGGTGGTTCTCAGCGACATACGCGTCTTCCCACTCGACGACGAGATCGCCCGGCCGGGTCTTCGTTATGTCGCAAGTGCGGACGCGTTGCAGTCGCTTGGCTTCGACGAGGTCGATCTGGACATATTCCATGCGATATCTGTCCTTGGCGGGTCACGGCGCATCGCTGGCGCCTCGCTGCTCGTTACCGACGTGGACTTCGCGCTTGGCAACACGGGCGGCCTGGTCAAGCTGTCTACCGACATCCTGGCAGACAACGGAGTGGACGTCCTGGGCGAGCTCGATGTCCTGGCCCTGCCTGCCGCGCCGCCACCGCTCGCGGAGCAGCTCGCCTTCGCTGGCGCTGCGTCCATCATCGTCCAGACCAACATCCTCATCACCGGCGACGACCCGGTAGACCAGGTACGCCTCGGCAGTTTCACCCAGCGCGTCAGTGAGATTCCCGAGCCCGGGTCACTGGCAATCTTGGGTCTGGCGCTGACGGCAATCTGGAACGTCGGTCGCAGCAGCATCAAGAAACGTTCTGCCTGAGCGCAGCGGTTGTGCAGCAGCACGCCGTACAGGACCCCGGGGCGCTGCGTGGGAGGCGGCGGCAGTGCGGCACCTGCCGCCGCCTGCCGCGGCCAACCCGGTGAAACCGGCAACGAGGTCAAACGAAGTGCGGCCGTCGGGCAATCGGCAGCATGGCGGGCAAACAAGCTTCTCTGTCCAGGGGGGACACCATGGCAACGATCAAGGGCAACAGTGACAGCAATTCCATTCTGGGCCAGCAGGACGACGATACGATCCTTGGCGGACGCGGTTCGGACAGCATCGACGGCGGCGGCGGCGACGACCGCATCCTTGGCGATTACGGTGACGACCTGATCAGCGGCGGCGAAGGCAACGACAGCCTCTTTGGTGAGCATGGCAACGACACGCTCGATGGCGGCACAGGCAATGACCGCGTCTCGGGCGGACGCGGCGACGATCTGGGCATCTACCACCTGAGCGGCAACGAGCAGGCAAGCGACCATTACGACGGTGGCAACGGCACCGATACCCTGCGGCTGCACCTGACGCACGACCAGGCCGGCAATGCAGGCGTTCTCGCCGACCTCGACCGCTTCCGGCAGTTCATCGCCGACAACAACCACCCTGACAGGGCAGACAACCCCGTCTTCCGGTTCACCGCCTTCGACCTGAGTGCGCGCAACTGGGAGAAACTGGAAGTGGTGGTCGCCCCACCGCCCGAGTTGCCGGCCATTTCGATCAGCGATGCGCAGGTGATCGAGGGCGACGTGCTGGTCTTCGTCGTCTCGGTCGACCGCGCCGACCCGGGCAGCGACATCACGGCCACCTGCACCATCAGCTTCGACCCGCCGCAAGTTGGCAAGGCCGAAGAGAACGATCTGGCAGCGGGCACTGCCCTTGTCCGCGAGGTCAGGATAGCTGCCGGTGACACGCAGGCCGAGATCCGTGTACCGACCAGCAACGACGCCCTGCCCGAGGGAAGCGAAACGTTCACCGTCGCCCTCAGCGCGATCAGCCCAAACGCGCGGGCTGGTGATACGGAGGCCGTAGGCACGATCATCGATGACGAACCGACACCGCCGGTGATTTCCATTGCCGACGCCAGCACCACCGAGGGTGGCGGCCTGACGTTCGTCGTCTCGCTGGACAAGCCCGATGTGGCCAACGAGACGAGGGCAACGTACACGATCGCCTTCGGTCCAGCGGCGATTGGCGCCGCCAGTCAAGACGACCTCGTGCCGCAGACCCTCATCACGGGCGATGTCGTCATCCCCGCCGGGCAAAGCTCGACGACCATCGTGCTCGACAGCGTCGACGACCTGATCATCGAAGGCCCGGAGTCCTTCTCCGTCCACGTCTCCGCTCTCGGCAGCAACGTCCAGCCCGGTCGGCTGCAGGCGACGGGTACGATCGTCGACGACGAGCAGGTCGAGTGTGGCTACACCTGGGGCGACCCGCACTATGTCACTGCCGACGGGCTCGTCTACGACATGCAGTCCTGCGGCGAATTCGTCCTGGTCGAAACCAGCAGCGGCAGCGACCCGAATCCGGTCATCGTGCAGACGAGAACGGCCCTCTATGGACCCAACGTCTCGGTCAACACGGCGGTGGCGACGCTGGTCGACGGCCACCGGGTGACGATCAACACCTACGCGAACGAACCGCTGCGCATCGATGGCAGCGAGCGGTCCCTCGCGCCCGGCGAAAGCACCGCACTCGGCGCCGGCCGGATTCACTTCGACGGCAGCGTCTATGCAATCACCTACCCCAGCTCCGAGCACCTGATCGTCAGCGATCGCGGGAGCTACATCGACATTCGCTTCTGTGCCTCGGCGGATCGCCCCGACGGCTCGCTGCGCGGTCTTCTCGGCAACTTCGATGGCAACGCGGCGAACGATCTGGCTACGCGCGACGGCTCCGTCCTGCCAATCCAGCCGACCTTCGAGCAGTTGTACCGAAGCTATGCCGACAGCTGGCGGATCACGCAGGCCGAGTCACTCTTCGATTACGCCCCCGGCGAAACGACCAGCAGCTTTGGCGGCCCCGGTTGCCCACTGCAGAAGACCAGCCTCGCCGCCCTGCCGCCTGACAGGGTGGCCGCAGCCATTGCCCTGCTCGACGCTGCCGGCATCACCGACCCGGCATTGCGCGAAGCCGCGATCCTCGACTACGCCCTGACCGGCGACCCCTCCTTCATTGCCAGTGCCGGCCAGGTTGCCGCGCCCAAGGACGCAGTGAAGCCCATTGACCCGATGATCGTCTGGACCCATGGCGGCGAGGTCATCATTGGCAGCGCCGGAGCCGCAAGCAAATTCAGCATCGGGACCGATGCCCCGCCAGCCGCCGGCGTCGAGTGGACCGGTGCTGCCGCATCGGACAACTGGAGCGATGCTGGCAACTGGTCGCCCGGCCCACCCGCGGCGACCGACGGGGTGCTGTTCACCAGCACTGGCGCTGGTAGCGTCAATCGCGTCGAACAGCCGTTCACGGTTGCCGGCCTCCACTACAAGGGCGACGTCGCACCGGTCAGCAAAGCCGCCGATCACGTCACCGACCTCAATGGCGGCAGCACGCTCACCGTCAGCGGCGACGTGACGATCGGCGTCGCCAACCAGCAGTCGCGCGTCAACCTGACGATAGCCAACGGCACGATCGTGACGGCGCACGTCGCCGACCTCAATGTCGGCGTCAACGAGAGCGGCGCCGGCAAAGTGAACGGAATCCTGACGGTGACCAGTGGAGCTCGGCTGGACGCGACCGACACGGCCCACTTCTCGATCGCCCGCGTCACCGACGTCGGCTGGCAGGGCCGCGCCGAGGCCTCCCT
>ERZ761607.2464-NODE-2464-length-19959-cov-33.686897_pt1 | contig 19959 bp, 19 predicted proteins | sample MGYA00511164_ERZ761607 | MGnify/ENA primary metagenome ERZ761607 (study PRJEB28899, sample SAMN02445080) | bioreactor sludge metagenome | biome: EBPR sludge | place: Australia: Brisbane, Thorneside Wastewater Treatment Plant | collected 2011-06-22 ... | reverse complement strand
TGGGCAGGGCGCGCCGCATCGACGACGCCGCCGGGCGCTACATCGAGTTCTGCAAGAGCACTTTCCCCAACGAGCTCGACCTGCGCGGCATGCGGATCGCCGTGGATTGTGCCCATGGCGCGGCCTACCAGATCGCGCCCAAGGTCTTCCATGAGCTGGGGGCCGAGATCATTCCGGTGGGTGTGGAGCCCAACGGCCTCAACATCAACGACGGTGTCGGCGCGACGCGACCCGAGAACCTGCGCCAAGCGGTACTCAAGTACGGCGCCGAACTCGGGATCGCGCTCGATGGTGATGCAGACCGCCTGATCATGGTCGATCATCGCGGTGAGATCTACGACGGCGACAAGCTGCTCTACGTCGTGGCCTGCGCGCGCCATGCCGAGGGTCGGCTCGAGGGCGTGGTCGGCACGCTGATGAGCAACCTCGGATTCGAGCATGCGATCCAGCGCCTTGGCGCCCCGTTCGCGCGCGCCAAGGTGGGCGATCGCTACGTGCTCGAGCTGCTGCAGGAGCGCGGCTGGAAGATCGGCGGCGAGAACTCCGGCCACATCATCTGCCTCGACCGGCACACGACCGGCGATGGCATCGTTTCGGCGCTCCAGGTGCTGGCCGCGCTCAAGCAGCGCGGGCTTTCGCTCGCCGACGCGTGCGCGGACCTGGTGTTCTATCCTCAGCGCCTGATTAACGTGCGCATGCCCGCCGGTTTCGACTGGCGCGCGGATGGATCGATCGCAAGCGCGCAGACGCGGGCGGAGCACGAACTCGGCGATAGCGGACGCGTGCTGCTGCGCCCCTCGGGTACCGAACCCCTGCTGCGCGTGATGGTGGAAGGTCGCGACGGTGTGCTCGTGGAGCGGCTCGCGCGCGAGATCGCCGGCGTGGTCGAGGAAGCGATCGCCTGATTCTTCAGGCATGAGGTTTGCGGGCGGGGTGCAAGGCTCCGTCCGCAAGCGGGAGGAGGGCAAATCTTCCCGTTCGATGACACGCAACGTGGTTGTAACAATCGCTTGCTACCTTACGGGCTCAGTCTTCCAACCCCGAGGTAGTCACCATGCGTTTCTCCACCAAGTTTGCCGTCGCCGCGTGTTCGTCCGTGCTGTTCGCCGCCAGCGCCCACGCTGCCGATATCACCGGTGCTGGCGCGACCTTTCCCGCGCCGATTTACGCGAAGTGGGCCGATGCCTACCAGAAGGCGACCGGCAACCGCGTGAATTACCAGTCGATCGGCTCGGGTGGAGGGATCCGCCAGATCGGTGCGAAGACGGTCGATTTCGGCGCCTCCGACATGCCGCTGACGCCCGAGAAACTCGCTGAGGGCGGCTTGCAGCAGTTCCCCACGGTGATCGGCGCGGTCGTTCCGGTCGTCAATCTCGAAGGCGTCAAGCCGGGTGAGATGAAGCTTACCGGAGAGGTGCTCGCCGGGATCTATCACGGCAAGATCACCAAGTGGAACGATCCGGCGATCGTCGCGCTCAACCCCAGCCTCAAGCTCTCCGACCAGGATATCGGCGTCGTGCGCCGTGCCGACGGTTCGGGCACCACCTTCGTGTTCACCAACTACCTCTCCAAGGTCTCCACCGAGTGGAAGGAGAAGATCGGTGAAGGTACCGCGGTGCAGTGGCCGGTGGGTCTGGGTGGCAAGGGCAACGAGGGCGTGTCGGCCTTCGTGCAGCGCCTGCCGGGTTCGATCGGCTATGTCGAGTACGCCTACGCCAAGCAGAACAAGCTCTCCCACGCGATCATGCAGAACAAGGAGGGTCAGTTCGTCGAGCCGAGCGCCGAGTCCTTCGCCGCGGCCGCCGAGGGGGCCGACTGGTCCAAGTCCGCGTTCTACGAGATCCTGACCAACGAGCCGGGTGCGAAGTCGTGGCCGATCACCAGCGCCACCTTCATCCTGATGCACAAGACGCAGGACAAGCCGGCGCAGGCCGCCGAGGTGCTGAAGTTCTTCGACTGGGCGTATGTGAACGGCGGTGACATGGCGCTCGAACTGGAATACGTGCCGCTGCCGAAGGCGACCGTCGAGCTGATCCGCGCCTCCTGGGGCGAGATGAAGGACAGCGCCGGCCACCCGGTCTTCTCAGCCAAGTAAGCCGGAGTCGGCCTCGTGGCTCGATCCAGCGTCCAGCCAGGGCCCTCCGGGGCCCTTGGCCATAAACTTTCCGCGGGGGGCGGCGCAGATGCGGCCGCCCTTTCTGGTGGCTCCATGCGAACGACCGGATTCAAGTCGTCGGCCTCGATGAAGTTCGGCGACAGACTGTTCGGTACCCTGGCGAAGTCCTTCGCCTGGCTTACCCTGATCCTGCTTGCCGGGATCATACTCGCCCTGGTCTACGCCTCCTGGCCCAGCATCCAGGCCTTCGGCATCGGTTTCCTGTTCTCGGACGCGTGGAACCCGCCGATGGAGGACTTCGGTGGCCTGATCCCGATCTACGGCACACTCGTCACCTCGGTGATCGCGCTGCTGATCGCCGTGCCGGTGAGCTTCGGCATCGCGCTCTTCCTTACCGAGATGGCGCCCGCCTGGCTGCGCCGCCCGCTCGGTACCGCAATCGAGTTGCTCGCGGCCATCCCCTCGATCGTGTATGGCATGTGGGGCCTGCTGGTGTTCGCGCCGATCTTCGCCAAATACATCCAGCCCGGCCTGCAGTCCTCGATCGGCCACGTCCCGGTGATCGGCAAGCTCTTCGCCGGTGCTCCGCTCGGCATCGGCCTGCTCGCCGCGGGCATCATCCTGGCGATCATGATCATCCCCTACATCGCCTCGGTGATGCGCGACGTCTTCGAGGTCACTCCGCCGATGCTCAAGGAGTCGGCCTACGGCGTGGGCTGCACCACCTGGGAAGTGATGTGGGGGGTCGTGCTGCCTTACACCAAGACCGGGGTGATCGGTGGCGTCATGCTCGGCCTCGGGCGCGCGCTCGGCGAGACCATGGCGGTGACTTTCGTGATTGGCAACACCAACTTCCTCGACTCGGCGTCGCTGTTCGCGCCGGGCAACAGCATCACCTCGGCGCTGGCCAACGAGTTCGCGGAAGCGGACCCCGGCCTGCACACCGCGGCACTGATGGAACTGGGCCTGATCCTGTTCGTGATCACCCTGGTCGTGCTGGTGGTGTCGAAGCTGCTGCTGATGCGTCTCGCCAAGGGCGAGGGTACGAAGAGCTGACCGGGGACCGACATGAACCTTCTCGCTAGACGCAAACTGACCAACCAGGTGGCGCTGACGCTGTCGCTGTCGGCCATGGCCTTCGGCCTGTTCTGGCTCGCCTGGATCCTGTGGACCGTGCTCCAGCTCGGGATCTCGGGGCTCTCGCTGACGCTCTTCACCGAGATGACGCCGCCGCCGGGGGCCGACGTGGGCGGCCTCGCCAACGCGATCGCTGGCAGCCTGATCATGGTGGTGCTCGCGACCCTGCTCGGTACCCCGATCGGCATCCTCGCCGGGGTGTATCTCGCCGAGTACGGCCGCAACCACTGGCTGGGCTCGACCACCCGCTTCATCAACGACCTGCTGCTGTCGGCGCCGTCGATCGTGATCGGCCTCTTCGTGTATGCGGTCGTGGTGGCGCAGACCGGGAAGTTCTCCGCCTGGTCGGGGGTGCTCGCGCTTGCGCTGATCGTGCTGCCGGTGGTGGTGCGTACCACCGAGAACATGCTGCAGCTGATCCCGAACACGCTGCGCGAGGCCGCCTTCGCGCTCGGCGCGCCGAAGAGCGTGGTGATCTCCAAGGTCACCCTGCGCGCTGCGCGTGCCGGTGTGCTCACCGGTGTGCTGCTGGCTGTGGCGCGCATCGCCGGCGAGACCGCGCCGCTGCTCTTCACCGCGCTGTCCAACCAGTTCTGGTCGCTGAACCTGAACGAGCCGATGGCCAACCTGCCGGTCACGATCTTCAAGTTTGCCATGAGCCCCTTCACCAACTGGCAGGAACTGGCCTGGGCCGGCGTGTTCCTGATCACGATGGGTGTGCTCGTGCTCAACATCATCGCGCGCGTCTTCCTGCGCGCCGAGAAAGTGAACTAAGGATCGACCCAGGATCAAACCCGGCATCCGCCGTACGCAATCCGTGCCCGCCGCCGTGCGGGCCGGGATTGGAGAAAAGAATGGAAATCATCGACGCGCAAATCGAGTTCAAGGACTTCAACTTCTATTACGGGAAGTTCCACGCGCTCAAGAACATCAACTTCAAGATGGCGCGCCACAAGTGCACCGCCTTCATCGGTCCCTCGGGCTGCGGCAAATCGACGCTGCTGCGCACGATCAACCGCATGTACGACCTCTACCCCGAGCAGCGCGCCGACGGCCAGCTGCTGTTCGACGGGCGCAATCTGCTCGGCTCGGAGATCGACGTCAGCGTGCTGCGCGCACGCATCGGCATGGTGTTCCAGAAGCCCACGCCTTTCCCGATGTCGATCTACGACAACATCGCGTTCGGCGTGAAGCTGCACGAAAAGCTCTCGAACAGCGAGATGGATAACCGCGTCGAGTGGGCGCTGCGCAAGGCGGCGCTGTGGGACGAGGTCAAGGACAAGCTCAAACAGAGCGGCATGAGCCTGTCCGGCGGCCAGCAACAGCGCCTGTGTATCGCACGCGGGATCGCGGTGAAGCCGGAGGTGATCCTGCTCGACGAGCCGACCTCCGCGCTCGACCCGATCTCGACGGCGCGCATTGAGGAGCTGATCGACGAGTTGAAGGAAGAATTCACCATCGTCATCGTGACCCACAACATGCAGCAGGCGGCGCGGATCTCCGACTACACCGCCTACATGTACCTGGGCGAGATGGTGGAGTTCGGGGTCACCGACGAGCTTTTCGTGAAACCGAAGAAGAAGGAGACCGAGGACTACATCACGGGTCGCTTCGGCTGAGTTGCGGGGCGGAAGGGGTGTGTTGGACACCCGCTTTCGCCTTTTTCCAGGAAACGTTTCAAGTAAACTTGAATAGAGCTGGGGGCTTCCTGCTCCTTTGCAACGATGCGCGACCGCTGTTCCGGCCTCGGTCGGGGCGTACGGCACCGCGTACGCCTGTCACGCTCGGGTCCTGCTCCGCGAACGCGAGCCGCATTGCGGCTGCTTGTCCGCAAGCCTTATAATCCTGCGGTTTATCTGCACGGATATTTCCCGACCCATGACCAGACTCGTTGCCGGTAACTGGAAGATGAACGGCAGCCTCGCTGCCAATCGCGACCTGCTCGACGGCCTCGTGTCGGTTCCGGGGGTGGAGATGGCTGTCTGCGTGCCGTATCCCTATCTCGCCCAGGCACGGCAGAGGCCCGACGGCATCGTGCTCGGTGCGCAGAATGTTTCCGAATACGCTGCGGGAGCCTATACCGGGGAGGTGAGCGCTGCGATGCTCTTGGAGTTCGGCTGTCGATACGTCATCGTCGGTCACTCCGAGCGCCGCGCGCTGTTTGGCGAGGGCGATGTCATGGTCGGGCGCAAGGCTCTTGCAGCGCTGCATGCCGGGTTGGTTCCCATCGTCTGTGTGGGTGAGACGCTTGCCGAACGCGACGAGGCTCGCGTGATGGAGGTGATCGACCGTCAGCTCGGTGCCGTGCGGGAGGTTCTCGGTGCCGCGGCGATGTCCGGTGTCGTGCTGGCCTACGAGCCCGTATGGGCGATCGGCTCCGGGCGCTCGGCGAGCGTCGCGCAGATTGCCGAGGTGCACGGTGCGATCCGCGCCTGGCTGGATGGGCACGGCGTGAGCGCCAGTGCGGTGCGCATCCTCTATGGCGGCAGCGTCAAGCCGGATAATGCCCTTGAGCTCTTCGACGTCCCGCATGTCGACGGTGGGCTGATCGGTGGCGCCTCGCTCGCTGCAGCGGATTTCATGGCCATCTGCCGCGCCGCGGCCGGTGGGGTCTGAGTTTTCAACGATTCGTATCTTTCAGGATTCAAGATGGGTGACTATCTCTTCTCTCTCGTGCTCACCGTGCATGTGCTGGTGGGCCTCGGTGTGATCGGGCTCGTGCTCGTGCAGCACGGCAAGGGTGCCGACATGGGCGCTGCCTTCGGTAGCGGAGCATCGGGTAGCCTGTTCGGCTCCTCGGGTTCGGCAAACTTCCTGAGTCGCACCACGGCGGTGCTTGCCACGGTCTTCTTCCTGACGAGTCTGGGGCTCAGCTTCCTCGCCAGCAACAAGCCCGCCGCCCCGGGTAGCGTCATGGAAGGTGCGCAGACGGCGCCCGCGACGACTCCCGTTCCGGCGGCTCCGGTCGAGTCCTCGCCTGCCCAGTCGATCCCGAAATAATTGGTTGCGAGCCCTTTGCGCAGTGCGGGAAAACACTTATAATTATCGCGCTGTCAGAACGAAGCGCCGACGTGGTGAAATTGGTAGACACGCTATCTTGAGGGGGTAGTGGCGAAAGCCGTATGAGTTCGAGTCTCATCGTCGGCACCACATTCCGGGAACGCCCGCAGAAGCGGGCGTTTCCATGCAGAGCTGAGCAATAACAATAATTGCGGCGCGCCAATGACGCCGCGGACTTCAAATGGGGGTTTCCGGACATGCTGGAAAATTATTTTCCCGTCCTGATGTTCATGCTCGTCGGCCTCGGCTTCGGCCTTGCGCCGGTCATCCTCGGGCGTTTGATCGCCCCCTACCGTCCCGATTCTGAAAAGAATTCTCCCTACGAGTGCGGCTTCGAGGCGTTTGAAGACGCCCGCATGAAGTTCGACGTCCGCTACTACCTGATCGCCATTCTCTTCATCCTGTTCGATCTCGAAATCGCCTTCCTTTTTCCGTGGGCGACGGTCTTTCAGGAGTTTATCGCGGCCGGCGAAATCGCTTGGTTCGTATTCGGCTCGGTGATGGTTTTTCTGGCGATTCTGGTCATTGGCTATATCGTCGAGTGGAAAAACGGCGCACTCGACTGGGAGTAATGCATGAGCATTGAGGGCGTCTTCCGCGAGGGGTTCGTCACCACCTCGCTCGATGCGGTCATCAACTGGACGCGCACCGGCTCGCTGTGGCCGATGACCTTCGGTCTGGCTTGCTGTGCGGTCGAGATGATCCATGCGGGCTGTTCCCGCTACGACCTGGACCGCTTCGGCGTCGTGTTTCGGCCCAGTCCGCGTCAGTCCGACCTGATGATCGTTGCCGGCACCCTGTGCAACAAGATGGCGCCGGCGCTGCGTAAGGTCTATGACCAGATGTCGGAGCCGCGCTGGGTCATTTCCATGGGCTCCTGTGCGAACGGCGGCGGTTATTACCACTATTCCTATTCGGTCGTGCGTGGTTGCGACCGCATTGTGCCGGTCGACGTCTATGTGCCGGGCTGTCCGCCCACCGCCGAGGCGCTGATCTACGGCATCCTCCAGCTTCAGAACAAGATCAAGCGCACGAACACGATTGCGCGCTGACGGGTGTCCCAGACATGAGTGCCAAGCTAGAACGCCTCAGCCAGACCTTGCGCGACGTTTTCGATAACCGGATCCAGTCGCTCGTGCTCGATCGTGGTGAAGTGACGATCGAGGTCTCCGCTGCAGAATATCCCCGCGTCGCCCGCCAGCTACGCGACCATGCCGAGCTGCGCTTCGAACAGCTGATCGACATTTCGGGTGTCGATTACTCGGCCTACGGCAATGCGGCCTGGGAAGGGAAGCGCTTCGCCTCCGTGGCGCATCTGACTTCGGTCAAGCACAACTGGCGTCTGCGCGTCCGCGTGTTTGCCGACGACGACGCCTTCCCGGTGGTCGACTCCATGGTCGACGTGTGGCCGAGTGCAAACTGGTTCGAGCGTGAGTCTTTCGACCTGTATGGAATCATGTACTCGGGTCACCCGGATCTGCGCCGCATCCTGACCGACTACGGCTTCGTCGGCCATCCGTTCCGCAAGGACTTCCCGGTTTCCGGGTACGTCGAGATGCGCTACGACCCCGAGCAGGGCAGGGTCGTTTATCAGCCGGTGACCATCGAGCCGCGCGAGAACACGCCGCGCATCGTGCGCGAAGAGAACTACGGGGACGTCGGCCATGGCTGAGATCCGCAACTACACGATCAACTTCGGTCCGCAGCACCCCTCGGCGCACGGCGTGCTCCGCCTGGTGCTCGAGCTCGACGGCGAAGTCGTCGAGCGCGCCGACCCGCACATCGGCCTGCTGCACCGCGGCACCGAGAAGCTCGCCGAGACGCGCACATGGGTGCAGTCGGTGCCCTACATGGACCGTCTCGACTACGTGTCCATGATGTGCAACGAGCACGCCTACTGTATGGCGATCGAGAAGCTGCTCGGCGTCGAGGTGCCGCTGCGAGGACAGTACATTCGGGTGATGTTCGACGAGATCACCCGAATCCTGAACCACCTGCTCAACATCGGCACCCACGCGCTCGACATCGGCGCGATGACGATGGTGCTCTATACCTTCCGCGAGCGCGAAGACCTGATGGACGTCTATGAGGCGGTCTCGGGTGCGCGCATGCACGCGGCGTACTACCGTCCGGGCGGTGTCTATCGGGACCTGCCGGACCGCATGCCCAAGTACGAGGTCAACAAGTTCAAGAACGAGAAGACGGTCCGCGAGCTCAACGCCAATCGCGAGGGTTCGATGCTCGACTTCCTCGAGGACTTCACCAACCGTTTCCCGACGTATTGCGATGAATACGAGACGCTGCTGACCGACAACCGCATCTGGAAGCAGCGTACGGTCGGCATCGGCGTGGTGTCGCCGGAACAGGCGCTGGCCTGGGGCTTCACCGGTCCGATGCTGCGTGGTTCGGGCATCGCCTGGGACCTGCGCAAGAAGCAGCCCTACGAAGTCTATGATCGGGTCGATTTCGACGTGCCCATCGGCAAGAACGGCGACTGCTACGACCGTTACCTGTGCCGCATGGAAGAGATGCGCCAGTCGAACCGGATCATCAAGCAGTGCATCGACTGGCTGCGCAAGAACCCCGGTCCGGTCATCACCGACAACCACAAGGTCGCGCCGCCTTCGCGCGAGGCGATGAAGACCAACATGGAAGAGCTGATCCACCACTTCAAGCTCTTCACCGAAGGCATGCACGTGCCCAAGGGAGAGGTGTACGCGGCGGTCGAGCATCCCAAGGGCGAATTCGGCGTGTATGCGGTTTCGGACGGGGCGAACAAGCCTTACCGGCTCAAGCTGCGCGCGCCGGGCTTTGCGCACCTGGCGGCGATGGACGATATCGCCCGTGGCCACATGATCGCCGACGTGGTCGCGATCATCGGCACGATGGACGTGGTGTTCGGCGAGATCGACCGCTGAGCGCGCCTGCGCGCAGTAGCGGACAGGCGCCTGAGGGCGCCGCGGTGTCAAACAAGAATCGGCAGGCTATCCGGAAGATCAAGACGACATGCTGAGCCAGGAATCGCTGCAACAGATCGATCGAGAGATCGCCAAGTATCCGCCCGATCAGACGCAGTCCGCGGTCATGGCCGCGCTGCGGATCGCGCAGGTCGAGAAGGGCTGGCTGCCCAAGGAACTCATCGAGTTCGTGGCCAGGTACCTCGGCATGCCTCCGATCGCCGCCTTCGAGGTCGCGAGCTTCTACAACATGTACGACCTCGCACCGGTGGGACGGCACAAGATCACCGTGTGCACGAACCTGCCGTGCGCGCTGTCCGGCGGCGTTCATGCGGCGGACTACATCAAGGAAAAGCTCGGCATCGACTTCAACGAGACCACGCCCGACGGCAAGTTCACGTTGAAGGAAGGCGAGTGCATGGGCGCCTGTGGCGACGCCCCGGTGCTGCTGGTGAATAACCATCACATGTGCAGCTGGATGACCACCGAGAAGATCGACCAGATGCTGGCCGAGCTGGACAAGAAATGAGCACGCAAGGAATGATCCTCGCCGGCTGCGACGGCGACCGCACCTGGCGGCTCCAGGACTACGTCGCCCGCGGCGGTTATTCGGCGCTCCGCAAGATCCTCGCGGAGAAGATCCCGCAGGACGCGATCATCGCCGAGCTCAAGACCTCTGTGCTGCGCGGTCGTGGCGGAGCGGGCTTCCCGACCGGACTGAAGTGGAGCTTCATGCCGCGCTCCTTCCCGGGCGACAAGTACCTCGCGTGCAACTCCGACGAGGGCGAGCCGGGGACCTTCAAGGACCGCGACATCCTGCGCTACAACCCGCACAGCGTCATCGAGGGCATGGCGATCGCCGCCTATGCGATGGGTGCAGCGCGTGGCTACAACTACATCCACGGCGAGATCTTCGAGACCTATTCGCGCTTCGAGGAAGCACTCGCCGAGGCGCGCGAGGCCAGCTTCATCGGCCGCAACATCCTCGGCAGCGACTTCTCCTTCGAGCTCTTCGCGCACCACGGTTACGGCGCCTACATCTGTGGCGAGGAAACCGCGCTGCTCGAGTCGATCGAGGGCAAGAAGGGCCAGCCGCGCTTCAAGCCGCCGTTCCCGGCGAGCTACGGCCTCTACGGCAAGCCGACCACGATCAACAACACCGAGACCTTCGCGTCCGTCCCGTTCATCATGAACATGGGCGGCGAGGCCTTCCTGAACCTCGGCAAGCCCAACAACGGCGGCATGAAGCTGTTCTCGGTCTCGGGCCACGTCAATCGCCCGGGCAACTATGAGGTCCCGCTCGGCACGCCTTTCGCCCAACTGCTCGAGATGGCCGGCGGCATGCGCGGCGGGCGGAAGATCAAGGCGGTGATCCCTGGCGGTTCGTCCGCGCCGGTCGTTCCCGGCAGCGTGATGATGGACTGCACCATGGACTACGACTCGATCTCCAAGGCGGGGTCCATGCTCGGTTCCGGTGCGGTCATCGTGATGGACGAGACCACCTGCATGGTCAAGGCCCTCGAGCGCCTGTCCTACTTCTATTTCGAAGAGTCCTGCGGCCAGTGCACGCCCTGTCGCGAGGGCACCGGCTGGCTGTACCGAGTGGTGCATCGCATCGAGCACGGCCTCGGCCGGCCCGACGACCTCGACCTGCTGAACTCGGTGACGACCAACATCATGGGCCGCACGATCTGCGCCCTCGGCGACGCCGCCTCGATGCCGGTGCAGAGCTTCGTCAAGCACTTCGGCAGCGAGTTCGAATACCACATCGAAAACAAGAAGTGCCTCGTGCCGCCCGACGTGCAGCGCGCAGGCAGTCAAATCTACGTGAGCCCGTCATGCTAGAGATCGAAATCGACGGCAAGCAGGTCCAGGTCAACGACGGCAGCACGGTGATCGAGGCTGCAGCGGTTGCCGGGTCCTACATTCCGCACTTCTGTTACCACAAGAAGCTTTCCATCGCGGCGAGCTGCCGCATGTGCCTGGTGCAGGTCGAGAAGGCGCCCAAGCCGCTGCCCGCCTGCGCGACTCCGGTCACCAATGGCATGAAGGTGTGGACCCACTCCGAACTCGCCGTTAAGGCGCAGAAAGGGGTGATGGAGTTCCTGCTGATCAACCACCCGCTCGACTGTCCGATCTGCGACCAGGGCGGCGAGTGCCAGCTGCAGGACCTCGCGGTGGGCTACGGTTCGACCGCCTCGCGCTACCAGGAAGAGAAGCGCGTGGTGTTCAACAAGAACCTCGGCGCGCTGGTGTCGACCGACATGACGCGCTGCATCAACTGCACGCGCTGTGTCCGCTTCACCACCGAGATCGCCGGCGAGATGGAGCTCGGCCAGGCCTTCCGCGGCGAGCACGCGGAGATCATGCCCTTCATCGAGAAGACGGTCGATTCCGAGCTCTCGGGCAACATCATCGACCTCTGCCCGGTCGGTGCGCTGACCTCGAAGCCTTTCCGCTTCGCCGCGCGCACCTGGGAGCTCTCGCGCCGTAAGTCGGTGAGCCCGCACGACTCCCTCGGCGCCAACCTGATCGTCCAGACCAAGCACGACGTCGTCAAGCGCGTGCTGCCCTTCGAGAACGAAGACGTCAACGAGTGCTGGCTGTCCGACAAGGACCGCTTCTCCTACGAGGCCCTGTCCAGCGAGCAGCGCCTCGGCGCGCCGATGATCCGCCAGGGCGGGCAGTGGAAGCAGGTCGAGTGGCAGGCCGCCCTCGAGTTCGTCGCCACCGGGCTGCGCGGCATCGAGCGCGATCATGGCGCCGCCTCGATCGGCGCGCTGGCCTCGCCGCACGCCACGGTCGAGGAACTCCACCTGCTGCAGAAGCTGATGCGCGGGCTCGGTAGCGAGAACATCGATTTCCGCCTGCGCCAGGTCGACTTCCGCGCCGACGGCAAGCGCGCCGGCGCTCCGTGGCTGGGGATGCCGATCGCCGGCGTCAAGGATCTGACCCGCCTGCTCGTGGTCGGCAGCTTCCTGCGCAAGGATGCGCCGCTGCTGGCGCAGCGCGTGCGCCAGGCCGCAAAGAAAGGCCTGCACGTCAGCGCCATCGGCCCGAATGCCGAAGAGTGGTTGCTCCCGGTGCGCAACCGCGCGCTGGTCGCGCCTTCGGCGATGGTCGCCACGCTCGGCCAGGTCGTGGTCGCGCTGGCGAAGGAGAAGGGCGCCGATGTGAGCGTCGCGCTGCTCGGCAAGCTGCCCGAGGCGGTGAGCGACGAAGCCCTCGCGATCGCGCAGAGCCTCGCGAGCGGGCGCAAGGTCGCAGTGTGGCTCGGCAACCTCTCCGCGCAGCACGCCCGCGCTTCCGAGCTGCAGATGCTCGCGCAGGAGATCGCTCGACTCACCGACGGCAGCTTCGGCTTCATCGGCGAGGCGGCCAACAGCGTTGGCGGCTACCTTGCCGGCGCGGTCCCTGGCGAGGGTGGGCTGAACGCCGCCGCGATGATCGAGCAGGCGCGCAAGGCCTATGTGACCCTGAACCTCGAGCCTGAGCTCGACCACGCCAATCCGGCGGCGGCGATGGCGGCCCTCGACGGTGCGCAGCTGGTGGTGGCGCTCACGAGCTTCGACTCGCCGTCGCTGCGCCAGGTCGCGGATGTGATGCTGCCGATCGCCCCCTTCACCGAGACTTCCGGAACCTTCGTCAACTGCGAAGGACGGGCGCAAAGCTTCACGGCGGTGGCCAAGCCCTTCGCCGACGTTCGTCCGGGCTGGAAGGTGCTGCGTGTGCTCGGCAACCTGCTCGCGCTCGAGGGCTTCGCCCAGGCCGACTCCGAGGCCGTGCGTGCCGAGGCGCTCGCGGGCGATCTCGCCGGCCGGCTGGACAATGGCGTCGAGGGCATCGTGGTCTCCTCGGCCACCGGCGCGGCCGGGGCGCTCGAGCGCGTCGCCGACGTGCCGATCCACTTCGCCGACCCGATCGCGCGCCGCGCGCCCTCGCTGCAGAAGACGCGCGATGCTGCGGCCCCCACGGCGCGCGTGGCGCCGGCCACGCTCGCGGCGCTCGGCCTCGCGGCCGGAGACCGGGTGCGTGTGGTGCAGGGCGGGGCGAGCGTCGAGCTCGTCGCCCAGGCGGACGAAGGACTGGCTGCAGGGTGCGTGCGCGTCGCCGCGGCGCATCCCTCGACCGCGGCGCTCGGCGCGATGAGCGGTGACCTCAGCGTGGAGCGTGCGTGATGGAAGCGATGCTGCAACCCGTGGCGGATTTCTTCGGCCCCTCCTGGACGGCCATCTGGACGCTGATCAAGATCGTCGCGATCATCGCGCCGCTGATGATCTGCGTCGCCTACCTGACCCTCGCCGAGCGCAAGGTCATCGGCTACATGCAGGTCCGCATCGGCCCCAACCGGGTCGGTCCGAAGGGCCTGCTGCAGCCGATCGCCGACGGCATGAAGCTGCTCTTCAAGGAGATCATCGTCCCGAGCGGCGCCAACAAGGGCCTCTTCATCCTCGGCCCGATCCTGGCGATCGCGCCCTCGCTCGCGGCCTGGGCAGTGGTCCCCTTCGACGACGGGCTGGTGCTCGCCGACGTCAATGCCGGCCTGCTCTTCCTCCTCGCGATCACCTCGATGGAGGTGTACGGCGTGATCGTCGCCGGCTGGGCGTCGAACTCGAAGTACCCCTTCCTCGGCTCGATGCGCGCCGCCGCGCAGATGGTGTCCTACGAGGTGTCGATGGGCTTCGCGCTGATCTGTGTGCTGCTGATCTCCGCCAGCCTCAACCTCACCGACATCGTGATGTCGCAGAACGAAGGCCGCTTCGCGGACATGGGCCTGGGCGTGCTGTCGTGGAACTGGATCCCGCTCTTCCCGATGTTCGTGGTGTACGTGATCTCGGGCATCGCCGAGACCAACCGCGCGCCCTTCGACGTGGTCGAGGGCGAGGCCGAGGTGGTCGCGGGCCACATGGTCGAGTACTCGGGCATGACCTTCGCGCTGTTCTTCCTCGCCGAATACGCGAACATGATCCTGGTGTCGATCCTGACCTCGATCCTGTTCCTCGGTGGCTGGCTGTCGCCGGTGGGCTTCCTGCCCGACGGCTTCCACTGGCTGGCGGTCAAGACCGCGTTCATCCTGCTGCTGTTCCTGTGGGCGCGAGCCACCTTCCCGCGCTTCCGCTACGACCACATCATGCGTCTGGGCTGGAAGGTGTTCATCCCGGTCACCCTCGTGTGGCTGTTCGTGGTGACCGTGTGGATGATGTCGCCGCTGTCGATCTGGAGTTGAGAAGACCATGGGTGCCAAGGATTACATCGGCAGTCTGTTCCTGAAGGAACTCGTCAAGGGCATGGCCCTGACCGGACGGCATTTCTTTCAGCGCAAGATCACCATCCTCTTCCCGGAAGAGAAGACGCCGCAGAGCAACCGCTTCCGCGGGCTGCACGCCCTGCGCCGCTACCCGAACGGCGAGGAGCGCTGCATCGCGTGCAAGCTGTGCGAGGCGATCTGCCCGGCGATGGCGATCACGATCGAGTCGGACCAGCGTGACGACGGCTCGCGTCGCACGACGCGCTACGACATCGACCTGACCAAGTGCATCTTCTGCGGCTTCTGCGAGGAAGCCTGTCCGGTGGACGCGATCGTCGAGACCCGCGTGCTGGAGTACCACGGGGAGCAGCGCGGCGATCTGTACTACACGAAGCAGATGCTGCTCGCGGTGGGGGATCGCCACGAGTCGCAGATCGCGGCAGACCGCCAACAGGACGCCAAGTACCGCTAAGGGGAGGGCGCTTCGGCGCCACGAGTCAAGAACATGGAATTCAAGACCTTCGTCTTCTACTTTCTCGCCGTGATCATGGTGCTCGCGGCGCTGAGGGTGATCACCGCCCGGAACCCGGTACATGCCGCGCTCTTCCTGGTGCTGACCTTCTTCAACGCTGGCGGCCTCTGGCTGCTGCTGCAGGCCGAGTTCCTCGCGGTCACGCTGGTGATGGTGTACGTCGGCGCGGTGATGGTGCTCTTCCTCTTCGTGGTCATGATGCTCGACATCAACCTCGATCGCCTGCGCGAAGGCTTCTGGAGTTACCTCCCGGTGGGTGCGCTGGTGGGCATCCTGATGCTGGTCGAGATGGTCATGGTGCTCGGCGGCAGCTACTTCGGCCTCGAGGCGATGCCCGCTCCGGCGCCGGTCGCCGCGGATTACAGCAACACCCGCGAGCTCGGCCGCGTGCTCTACACCGACTACGTCTATGCCTTCGAGCTCGCCTCCTTGGTGCTGCTGGTGGCGATGGTTTCCGCGGTGGCGCTGACGCTGCGCAAGCGCAAGGGGCTGAAATCGATCCCGCCGTCCGAGCAGGTCGCCGTCAGGCGCGAGGGCCGGGTCGAGCTGGTGAAGATGCAGGCCGAGAAAGACGACTGACAACGCACGCGAACAAAACAAGAACCGCGCCGGCGGGCCGCCGGTGCGATCAGGGGGTCACTGATGCTTTCGCTTTCCCATTTCCTCATCCTGGGCGCGATCCTGTTCGCGATCAGCGTGGTCGGGATCTTCCTCAACCGGAAGAACCTGATCGTGCTGCTGATGGCCATCGAGCTGATGCTGCTCTCGGTCAACATGAACTTCGTCGCGTTCTCGCATTACCTCGGCGACATTGCCGGCCAGGTCTTCGTTTTCTTCATCCTCACCGTGGCGGCGGCCGAATCGGCGATCGGCCTCGCGATCCTGATCGTGATGTTCCGCAACATGCGCACGATCCACGTGGATGATCTGGACAGCCTCAAGGGTTAAGGAAGCGTCACGATGTCGGACATGAAAGCACTCTATCTCCTCGTGCCGCTGGCGCCGCTGGCGGGAGCGATCCTCGCAGGCCTGTTCGGAAAGCAGATCGGGCGTGCCGGGGCGCATGTGGTCACCATACTCGGTGTCGCGATCGCCTTCGTGGCCTCGCTGTTCATCTACCAGGACGTGGCCGCCGGAAACACCTTCAACGGCACCATCTACACCTGGATGCAGGCCGGCGGCATCGACTTCGAGGTCGGCTTTCAGATCGACTCGCTGACCGTGATGATGATGCTGGTGGTGACCTTCGTTTCGCTGATGGTGCACATCTACACCATCGGTTACATGTCGCAAGATCCCGGGTACCAGCGCTTCTTCAGCTACATTTCGCTGTTCACCTTCTCGATGCTGATGCTGGTGATGTCGAACAACTTCCTCCAGCTGTTTTTCGGATGGGAGGCCGTTGGCTTGGTGTCCTACCTGCTGATCGGCTTCTGGTACGAGCGCCCCACGGCGATCTACGCCAACATGAAAGCCTTCCTCGTCAACCGCGTTGGCGACTTCGGTTTCCTGCTGGGTATTGGCCTGATCGCTGCCTATACCGGCAGCCTCAACTACCAGGAAGTGTTCGCCAAGGCACAGGAACTCTCGGTGACCGAAATGGCGGTGACCGGGTGGCCGCTGCTCACCGCGATCTGCATCTGCCTCTTCATCGGCGCGATGGGCAAGTCGGCGCAGGTGCCGCTGCACGTCTGGCTGCCCGACTCGATGGAGGGCCCGACCCCGATCTCGGCGCTGATCCACGCTGCGACCATGGTCACCGCCGGCATCTTCATGGTGGCGCGCATGTCGCCGCTGTTCGAACTGTCCGACACCGCACTGTCCTTCGTCCTCGTCATCGGTGCGACCACGGCGCTGTTCATGGGTTTCCTCGGTATCGTGCAGAACGACATCAAGCGCGTGGTGGCCTACTCGACGCTGTCACAGCTCGGCTACATGACCGTTGCGCTCGGCGTGTCGGCTTACTCCGCCGCGGTGTTCCACCTGATGACGCACGCCTTCTTCAAGGCGCTGCTGTTCCTCGGCGCCGGCTCGGTGATCATCGGCATGCACCACGACCAGGACATGCGCAACATGGGCGGCCTGCGCAAGTACATGCCGATCACCTGGATCACCTCGCTGCTGGGATCGCTCGCGCTGATCGGCTTTCCGCTGTTCTCGGGCTTCTACTCGAAGGACTCGATCATCGAGGCGGTGCACGCCTCCACGATCGCCGGCTCGGGTTACGCGCTGTTCTGCGTCCTGCTCGGCGTGTTCATCACCGCGTTCTACTCATTCCGGATGTACTTCCTCGTCTTCCACGGCGAGGAGCGCTTCGGCAAGGCGCATGAGCATCACGACCATCATGGCGACCATGACGACGAGGAGCCCTCGGCGGATCATCACCACGGCCTTGCCCCGGGCCAGAAGCCGCACGAGTCGCCCTGGGTGGTGACCTTGCCGCTGGTGCTGCTGGCGGTGCCCTCGGTGCTGATCGGTTTCTTCACCATCGACCCGATGCTGTTCGGCGAATGGTTCAAGGGAGTGATCTTCGTCGGCGACAACCACGTCGGTCTCAGGGAACTGGCAGCCAACTACCATGGCCCGTTCGGCATGGCGCTCCATGGCCTGCAGACCGCGCCGTTCTGGCTGGCGATGGGTGGTGTTGCGCTCTCCTGGTTCTTCTACATGAAGCGGCCGGACATCCCGGCTGCGATCCAGCGCACCTTCAAGCCGATCCACACGCTGCTCGAGAACAAGTACTACTTCGATCGCTTCAACGAGATCTTCTTCGCCGCCGGCGCGCGCCTGCTCGGACGCAGCCTGTGGAAGGCGGGCGATCAGGCCCTGATCGACGGCGTGGCGGTGAATGGCTCCGCCCGCCTGGTGGGCTGGGTGGCGCAGATGTCGCGCCTGTTCCAGACGGGTCACCTGTACCAGTACGCCTTCATGATGATCATCGGCGTGTTCGTGCTGCTCACCTACTGGTTCAACCGGGGCTGAGACGGGCACGCAGGGACCGAAACACATAACAAGATCGAACGCGCCGCTTGCGGCGCACTGAACGGAAAGCAACGATGACGGACATTCCTCTCCTCAGTCTGGCGATCTGGGTACCGATTATCGGTGGCCTGCTGGTGCTCGCGACCGGCTCGGATCGCAACGCTCCGCTGGCGCGCATGCTCGCCTTGGCGGTCGCCGTGGCTGGCTTCGTCGTGACGATTCCGCTCTACACGGGCTTCGACGTCGGGACTAGTGCGATGCAGTTCGTGGAACTGCAGTCCTGGGTGCCGCGCTTCAACATCAACTATCACTTGGGCGTCGATGGCATCTCGGTGCTTTTCGTGCTCCTCAATGCCTTCATCACCATCATCGTGGTGGTTGCCGGCTGGCAGGTGATCGAGAACAAGGTCGCGCAGTACATGGCGGCATTCCTGATCATGTCGGGCCTGATGAACGGAATCTTCTCGGCGCTCGACGGGGTGTTGTTCTATGTGTTCTTCGAGGCCTCGCTGATTCCGCTGTATCTCATCATCGGCATTTGGGGCGGCGCCAACCGGGTATACGCCGCGATCAAGTTCTTCCTCTATACGCTGTTCGGCTCGCTGCTCATGCTGATCGCGCTGCTCTACCTGTTCATGCAATCGGGCGGCAGCTTCAGCATCCTCGACTGGCACCAGCTGCCGCTGCCGATCGAACCGCAGATCTTGATCTTCCTGGCCTTCCTGATCGCCTTCGGCGTCAAGGTTCCGATGTGGCCGGTGCATACCTGGCTGCCCGATGCCCACGTGGAGGCGCCGACAGGCGGCTCGGTTGTCCTGGCCGCGATCGGACTGAAACTCGGCGCCTACGGTTTCCTGCGTTTCTCGCTGCCGATCGTGCCCGATGCTGCGCAGGAGCTTGCGCCGCTGGTGATCACCCTGTCCCTGATCGCGGTGGTGTATATCGGCTTCGTCGCACTGGTGCAGGCCGATATGAAGAAGCTGGTGGCCTATTCGTCGATCTCGCACATGGGTTTCGTGACCCTGGGTTTCTTCATGTTCAACCCGCTCGGCGTCGAGGGGGCTCTCGTTCAGATGATTTCGCACGGCTTCGTCTCCGGCGCGATGTTCCTTTGCATCGGTGTGCTCTACGACCGCATGCACTCGCGCCAGATTGCCGATTACGGTGGCGTGGTGCATACCATGCCGAAGTTCGCAGCCTTCTTCATGCTGTTCGCGATGGCCAACTCCGGCCTGCCGGCCACCTCCGGCTTCGTCGGCGAGTTCATGGTCGTGCTGGGCGCGGTGCAGTACAACTTCTGGATCGGCTTCGTCGCCGCCACAACGTTGATCCTCGGCGCCGCATACTCGCTGTGGATGTACAAGCGGGTGGTGTTTGGCAAAGTGGCGAATCCTCACGTCGCCGAGCTCGAGGACCTCAATGGTCGCGAGTTTGCCTTCCTCGCAGTGCTCGCGGTGTGCGTGCTGGCGATGGGCTTGTATCCCTTCCCCTTCACCGAAGTGATGCACTCCTCGGTCAATGAACTCCTGCGGCATGTTGCCGTGAGCAAGCTCTGAGCGCTGCCCGGCGCTAGCGCACGAGACACTTTACGGACTGGTCAGAAGATGAATTTCGTCGTCCCCGACTTCTACCCCGCAGCGGCCGAGATCTTCGTGGCCGTGATGGCCTTGGTGATCATGCTGGCGAGCACCTTCGCGCGCAGCATTGCTCGCAACCTGGCCTATCTGCTCACACAGGCGACCCTGATCGCCGCGGCCTTCATCACGATCTTCACGATGGAGGGGGAGGTGGTCCTCACCTTCAGCAACCTGTTCATCAGCGATCTGCTGGGTGACGTGCTGAAGCTGATGATCTACTTCTCCACCGCGATCGCGCTGCTCTACGGCCGCGGCTATCTCGCCGACCGCAAGATCGACAAGCCCGAGTA